>Ga0181559_10001179_pt1 | contig 25497 bp, 7 predicted proteins | sample 011ome_21_FD_133752 | JGI IMG/M metagenome (GOLD analysis project Ga0181559, IMG submission 133752) | Coastal salt marsh microbial communities from the Groves Creek Marsh, Skidaway Island, Georgia - 011508AT metaG (megahit assembly) | ecosystem: Environmental > Aquatic > Marine > Intertidal zone...
CTCGAGGGCCTCGAGGGCGGCCGCGGCGGCGGCCGCGGGGGACCCGGGCGCCGCCGCGGGCGCCAGGGTCAGGGTGGCGGCGACGGCCGTCAGGACCGCCACCGCGCCCACGATGAAGGCCAGGGTGTAGTGGGCCAGGGACCCGGTCTGCCAGCGCGCCACCCCCCGGTGGAGGGCGGAGGTCAGGCGGACGATCCCGGTGGGCCCAAACGCCTCGAAGGCGCCCTTGTCCAGGGCCTTCAGGGTGCCGTGGTACCCCCACGCCACCACGGGCGCGGCGAGGAAGGTGTTGATCACCCCGTCAAAGTACCACCGCTGGTTCCCGAAGGCGTACAGGGTCTGGGCCAGGGGCGTGCGCTTCAGGGCCCAGCCGGCCCGCATCCCCCTCGCGGTGGACACGGCCCACGCCAGGGCGAAGCCGGCCGCCACCGTGGCCAGGGGCGCGTGCTTGAGGGCCGTGGGCACGGTCTCCATCTCGAAGGACGCCGAGGTCGCCCCCGGGTGCATGGCCAGGGCCCCGGCCCAGTAGGCCGTCCCCTGGCCCGCGGCCATGTCCTTGGTGACGTAGCCCAGGACCACGCTCAAGACCGTCAGCACCGCCAGGGGCACCGCCATCAACCTGGGGGCCTCGTGGACCCCGGCGTAGGTGGCCGCCCGGGCGGCGTTGGGACGGTTGAGGAAGGTCAGATGGATCAAGCGGAACGAGTAGTAGGCGGTGCACCCGGCGGCCAGGAGCCCCAGGGTCCAGGCGAACCGCCCGGACGCCGTGGCCGTGGCGAAGGCGCCCTCGAGGATGGGGTCCTTGGAGTAGAACCCCGTCAGGAAGGGGAAGCCCACCAGGGCCAAGGACCCGATCCCCATGGCCGTGGCCGTGAAGGGGAGCAGGGCCTGGAGGCCGCCCAACTTCCGCATGTCCTGCTCATCCCCCACGGCGTGGATCACCGACCCGGCCCCCAGGAACAGGAGGGCCTTGAAGGCCGCGTGGTTGGCCAGGTGGAAGATGGCCAGGTCGTACTGGGAGACCCCGCAGGCGAAGACCATGTACCCCAGCTGGGAACAGGTGGAGTAGGCGATGACCCGCTTGAGGTCGTTCTGGACCACCCCCACCGTCCCCGCGAACAGGGCCGTGGCGGCGCCCCAGACGGCGATCACCTCGAGGACGCCCGGGGTGAGCTCCAGCAGGGGCGACATGCGGGCCAGGAGAAACACCCCCGCCGTCACCATGGTGGCGGCGTGGATCAGGGCCGACACGGGCGTGGGACCCTCCATGGCGTCGGGGAGCCAGGGGTGAAGGCCCAGCTGGGCCGACTTCCCCACGGCCCCCCCGAACAGGAGGGCGGCGATCCACGAGAGGGCGTGCATCTCGACCCCGAACACCTCCACCGTGGCCGCCTGGACCTCGGGGGTCAGGGCCACGAAGAGGGTGGCGTAGTCCAGGGCGCCCACCAGGTCCACCAGGCCGAGGATGGCCAAGCCCAGGGCACAGTCCCCGACCTTGTTGCAGAGCATGGCCTTGAGGGCGGCCTTGTTGGCCCCCAACCGGGTGTACCAGAAGTTGATCAGGAGGTAGGACGCGACGCCCACCCCCTCCCAGCCCAGGAAGAGCTGGAGGAGGTTGTCGCCGGTGACCAGGACCACCATGGCGAAGGTGAAGAAGGACAGGTAGGCGTGAAACCGTGGCAGGTGCGGGTCGGTGGCCATGTAGGCCACGGCGTAGAGGTGGACCAGGGCCGAGACCCCGGTGACCACCACCAGCATGGTGACGGTGAGGCTATCGAAGAGCAGCCCCCAATTCACCGCGAACGCCCTGGATTGAACCCAGGGGCCGCCGGCGATGTGGACGGGCTGACCCATCAAACCCACCTGCACCCACGCCGTCACGGCGAGGGCGAAGGTGGCGGCCACGGCGGCCGTAGCGATCACCGGCGCCCCACGCCGGCCGAGGAACCGGCCCCCAAACCCGGCGCCCAGCGCCCCGAGCAGAGGCAATGCGACGATGGACGTGTACATGGGCGAAGGGAGGAGGGAGGCGTATGAACGCACGCAAGAGGGCACGCGCGGGCACCGGCACCGAATCGTATCCCCCCCTCCCCCCCTGCGGGGGGCCCGGAGGGCGGGGACTGCGCCCGGGACGCCTCCCCCCGTCCCGCCGCCCCCGCGAGGGCGGCGAGGACGGGCGGCCGACGGCCCGGGCCCGGGGGTGAGCCCCCCCGCAGGGGGGGAGGGGGTGCCCGCCCGGCCCCCCCGCAGCCCAAGGGATGGGCCGAGGGCGGGTCGGGATGGGCACCCCGGCGCCCGTGGGGCCCGCACCCCCTCCCGGACCCCGGTCGGGGCCCCCGGAGCGGCCGGAACGCACGGGCGAGCACGGACCTCCCCGGGTCCTCGCGGGCGGCGGGGAACGCCCCCCACGGGACGCCCCCACCCCCGATTCTGCACGACCCTCCGGCAGGGGGGTTACCCCCCTCGCCGTGAGGACCTTTGCGGGCAAAGGACCTCTCCGCGAGGGGGGTAACCCCCTCGGCCGAGGCCCTTTGGTTCACGGAAAACCATCCGTGGGGGGGAGACGGGAAACGTCCCGTCCCCCCGGGGGTGGGGACGGGACACGTCCCGTCCCCCAACGTAGGGGGTCCCGAGGATCCTTGCGGCCATCCTGGGACCCGGTCACGGCCGGACCCGCCACGGGGGCCCGCGCCCGTCCCGCCGGGGCCGTCCGCGGGCGACGGCCGACATGGGGGAGGAGACGGCGAGGGGGCCCGGGGCCCCGCGGGGTCGACGGCCGGAGAGTCTCCCGGGAATCGAACCCGGACAGCCAACTTGGAAGGATGGCTCGCTACCATTACGACAGAAACTCCCAGAGTCTCCCGGGAATCGAACCCGGACATCCAACTTGGAAGGATGGCTCGCTACCATTACGACAGAAACTCGGCCCCGGGGGGGTCCCTGGGGGGCCCCGTAGGGGCCCCCGGGGGGGACGAGGACGCGACGGCGCTACCCGGACTTGAACCGAGATCCCTCACCATGACAAGGTGCCGCTCTACATTGGAGCTATAGCGCCGCGTCCCCTGCCGGGGTCCTCGGGGGACCCGCAAGGGAACCGAACCGGGACGCGCCCACCGCCCCCGGCCCCCGAGGGGGCGGGGGTCGGACGCCTCCCCTCCTTACGCACCCCCCGACCCCTTGGACCCCGCGCCCTCGGGGGCGGGGGGGCCCTCAGGGGCCTCGGGGCCCTCCGGGGCCTCGGGGGCCTCCGGGGCCTCGGGGCCCTCGGGGGCCTCCGAGCCCTCGGAGGCTTCCGGGCTCGCCGCCGGGGCCGGAGCCCCGACCGGGCCCGGCGCCGGGCCCTGGGGGGCCGCGGGGCTAGGCAACGGCCTCCCCGTCGGCGACAGCCCCAACGCCCGGTAGAAGGCCTCGGCCTCGGGCCGGTGGGCCTTGGCCGTGGCGCGCCTCTCCTCCATGGTCAAGGCCGGCCGGACCAGGGGCAGCTTGGGCTTCCGCCCGCGCTTCTTGGGCGGCAGCCCCTTCTGGGTCAACCCCTGGGCCTTGTAGTACGCCAACCGGGCCGCCTTGGCCGCCTTGGTCTCCCGCACCCGCACCCCGGGCACCCTGGGTGCCACGGGCGCCTCGGGGCCCCCGTCGGGGGCCCCGACGGGGCCCCCGACGGGGGCCCCCACGGGGGCCGCCTCGGGCCCTTGGAGCGGAATCCCCGCGGCCGCAGCCTCCCGGCGCCACGCCGCGCGGGCCCGGACCACCCCGGCTTGGATCTCCGCCCTCTTGGCCTTCGCCCGGAGGGTCCACGTCCCCGGGTCCGCCTCGCCCTCGAGGATCGCGTGGGCCTGGGCCTCGGCGATGCCCCTCTCGGCCATCAGCGCGGCGGCGACGTGGGCCCGGGTCACCCACGCGGGCGCGGGCGCCTCGACGCCCTCGGCCTCGGCGCGTTCCGCCTCGGCGAGGGCCGCCTCGGCCCGCCCCAGGGCGCGGCGCGCTTCGGCCCGCCGGATCCAGGTCGCCGTGGCCTCCGCCCACGGCGCCACCCGCAGCAGCGCCCGGACGAACGTCCGGGGCATGGGGCGCCACGGCCTGGTGCGCCACCACCCCGCCAGGTCCGGATCCGTCCCACCCTTCGCCCCGTCCCACGCCGCGACGCCTTCCTGGTCCGGACCGCCCTGCCCCTCCCCGTGGGGCCCGGAGGCCCCGTGGGGCACGGGCGGCTGGGTCAGGTGCCGGACGGCGCGGCTCTCGGCGTGGGCCCTCTCCATGGTGGCGACGAAGGCCCAGAGGGCGAGGTACACCTCCTGGGGACCCTTGGCCCCGAACGCGACCCGGGACGGGGCGGTCATGGAGGCCCAGGGGCCTTCCGGCCCCGCGCCCAGAGGTCCCCGTCCCAGACGCCTGGTGTAGGGCGCGGGCAGGGCCCGCCGAACCTGGTACCGGTCCCGCCAGGGCCTCGTCCGGGCCCGGCCGGGGATCCGGACCACGCGGACCTCGGCCTCGCGGCCGGCCGCCGTCGTGACGGTCCCCCAGGGGGGCGCACCCTCCCCGGGGATCGCGGCCGGGCCGTCCCCCTCCTGGGGGACCCCCGCCGAGCGCTCCACCAGGGTCACGGGCACCTTCGTGGCCGAGGGGACCCGCCACCGCGTCCGGGGCCCCTGGGGGCCCCGGCGCCGGCCCCAGCCGCCGCGGAAGGCGGCCCGGGGGTCGGTCGGCTCGAGGTACCGCTTGAAGCCTCCGGGCCCCTTCCGCAGGGCCACCTGGCGCCGTCGGGCCAGGGCGGCCGCGAACCGGCGCAGGAGCCTGACGAACGCCGTCTCCTGGGATCGACCCCGCAAGCCGTGGATCAACCCCCAGACCGGGCGCCGGTCCACCGCCACGTAGGCGGCCACGGTGGCGTCGCGCCACCGGTCCCGCAACGCCCCCACCCAGGCCCGGTACACCGCCGGATCCGGCAGGGTGCGAAGGCCGGACCCCACCCTCGAGGCCAGGGCCCTAGGGGACCCGACGGCCGCGAAGGGGAACCGCAGGCGGTGCTGGAGCCAATCGGCCCACGCCAACGCCCACGGCAACGGCCCCGCGCGGGGGTGGGCCAAGGGCCCGGCGGGGTCGGGGTAGTGGGTGCCCAGCCCCAGGTCCACGGGGATGGGCGCCCACGGCGACCTCGCCCCCTCGCGGAGACGCGACCCATCGAAGCCGAAGGGCCCGGAAGGCCCCGAGGCCTCCCGGGCCCCCCGGATCACATCCCCCATACGCGCGACGTCCGCACCCCGGCTCGGATGCCACGGGTAGGGCACTCGGCGGGCCTTGGGGGACGCGTCCCCCCCGGGGCCCCCGTAGGGGGCCTCGAGGGGCCGCCCTGCGACCAGGGTGGGCTGGGCCCGGGCCATGGCCACCAGATCGGCGTGGGGGAGCCTCACGGTCCAAAACGCCTCGGTCCACTGGGTCCACCGCGCGCCCTCGCCCCCCAGCAGGAGGGTGTGGTTCGCGGCCACCCGGGCCAACGGCGGCCTCACCAGGGCCCTCTCCAGGGCCACGGTCGCGCTCGCCTCGGCCCGGGCCGCGGTGGCCAGGGCCAGGGAGGGCGCCTCGCCCGCGGCCAACGGCACCGGCGAGGCACTCGCCACGAACCACCCCGTCCGGGGCACCCACCGCCGCGCCACCGCCGGCCTCAACGCCCCGCGATGGAGACGGTCGGGCGCCGAAGGCGTCCACCCCGCCTCCGCCGGCACGGGCGGCAGCACCGACCAGGCCGCGTAGGGGTCCTCGGCCGCCTCCGCGTCCGCCGCCGCCTCGGGCATCAACCCTGGGCGGGGGCGGGGGGCGTGGGCGGGCCTACGGCCCGCGGCGGGCGCCACGAGGGCTTCGGTCAGGGTGCGGACCGTCCACTGGCGGCCGTCGGCCACCACGTGGCGGCCGTGGGTGCGCCACTCGGCGCGGAGCAGGCGCGCCACCCCGGCCTGGGTTTGGGGATCCTTCAGCACGTGCGGGTCGTTCAACCTCGCCCGCAGCGTGTCGGTCACGGCCAGGGTCGCTTCGCCCCTCACCCGCTCCCTCGTCGCCAGGGCTTCCTGGACCCGCATCCACCCGGCGTACACCCGCCGGGCCCGCCGCACCCGGGCGGCGGCTCGCCGCCACTGGGGCCCCAGCACCGGGTCCGCGAGGGCCCGGCGCCGGGCGGCCGCCTCGGCCTCGCCTCGGGCGACGTTGGGCGCCTCCCCCCGGGAGGGGACGCCCAACGTCGCCACGAGGGCCGAGGCCGTCACGGCCGGCGTCACCGTCAGCTGGGCCACCACGCGCGCCGCCCGCGTGCCCGGCCGAGCCTCCCCGGCCTCCGCACCGTCGGCCGCCTCCGCCCCGGCGTCCGGGCCCGGAGCGTGGGGCGTCACCAGGTCCGCGAGGGCCCGGGCCGCCCGCCACGCCGCCTCCCCGGGCCGGGCCCCCCTTCCGGGGGCCCCAAGGCCTCCGGGGGCCCCAAGGCCTCCGGGGGCCGCGGCGCCGGGAAGGTCCTTGAAGGCCTCGGCCTCGAGGGCCCCCATGGCCCCCACCGCGGCCGCCAGCTGGCGCCACGCGGCGTGGGTGCGCAGGACCCACCAAAGGCCCACGGTCCGGTAGGACCGGCGCACGCGGCGGTAGTACCCCTTGGAGTGGGGGTTCTCGGGGTGGTTCAGATCGGTCATCCACCTGACCCACAGCTTCAACCGCGCCGCCTCCGCCCGCGCCGCGCGCCTCCCGCCCTGGGGGCCCTCGGCCTCGGGCCCGAGGGCGCCGAGGGCGTCGTCCCCGACGGGGTCCACCGACCCCGCCGGCCCCGTGGGCCCTTCCCACGCGCGGACGCGCCAGCCGCGACCCGCGGGCCACGCCCCGGAGGGACGGGCCCCGGCCGCCTGGAACGCCCCGGCGGGAACGGCCCCCCGCCGGGGCCGGACCGCACCCCCGGAGGCCGCCGCGTCCTTGGGATCCGGGGCAGGGGCCCCCTGGAGAAGCTCCAGGAGGGTCGCTCCCGGCGCCTCGGGGGAACCACGGGTCTCATCCTGGGGCCAGGCCCAGGACGTGGACCCGTCCTCGCCCCCGGGGGGCCCCTGAAGCCCTTGGGCCCCGAGGGGCGGGCGGGGAACGCCGGAGGCCCAGGGGTGGACCGGTTCGGGCCGGGTGGGGTACGCCATGAAGGCGGGCACGGGCCGCCGGGGCCGGGGCCCCGGGCTCGGCGGCCCCCCCGAGGGGGCCCCCGCCGTGGGCGTCCAGACGCCCAGGGCGATGGCCAGGGCTTGGGCACCGGCGGGGGCCCTGGCGCGGGCCCTCCTCCGGGCGCGCCGGAGGCGGCGTCGGGACCCCAGGGTGCCCACCCGTTTCAGGGCGGTCACCGGGATCACCGTGCCCCAGTGGACGGCGTCCAACGCCTGGTGCAGGGCCTGCTGGAGGTCCTCCGCTTCGGCCAACGCCCGGTCCGTGACGGGCCGGGCCGCCTGGAACGGGGACCACGCCGTGAGCCAGGGGCTCATCTCGGCCCCGTCGGCCTGGTCCACCACGGGCGCATTCCCGAACCACGACCGCCACGGCTTCCTCCGCCGCGCTTCGGTCTCGCCCTCCACCAGCTTCCACCACCCCCTCTTGGGCGCGAGGCAGGCCCAGGCCAAGGGCCCGGGCGCCACCAACGCCCCCGAGGTCGTGGCGCCCGTGGGGCTCACGGGCACCGGGGGCCGCTGGCTGTACAGCCCCGTGGAGGCCAAGGGCCCCCGCGGCCCTCCGGGAGGGCCCACGGCGGTCGCGGCCCACGTCACGGCCCCCAGCACGGGCCCGCCCACGGCCCACGCCCGGGTCCACGGCCTCAGGGCCCGGCCCTCGGGCCCCGCGAGGTCCTCGACCGCCTGGGCGGCGGCCAGGGCGGGGCGGCCCAGGGGCCCGTCCTCGCCGCCCCAGGCCACGATGAAGCGGAAGGCGGCCTCGTTCAAATCCAGGGCCAGGGTCCCGCCCACGGCCAGGGCCACCCGCTCCCACAGGGGCATGCACGCGGCCAGCTGGGGGTCCAGGGCGGCGAACCGCGCGAACGCCCCCGCCGTCGGCCGCGCCCACACCACCCCGCGGTACGGGCTCGCCGCCAACGCCGGCGGCAGGGACCCCACGGCGTAGGGGCCCTCCCGGGGCGCCTGGGCGGGCATGGTCCGGGCCGGGTACCACGCCGGCACGGCCTCGCCGTGGCGGCGCAGCCTGGCGTAGGCGAGGGCCAGGGCCTCCCCGGCCTCCCGCCTCGCCTCCCTCCAGGCCGGCGAATCGCCGCCCAGGGCCGGGTTGATCCGGAAGTCGTCCTCCATCAGGTCCAACGGGGTGGTCTCCCCGTCGGGGATGGCCACCGCCGCGGGGCGGTACCACCCCTTGGGCTGGCCGGTGGCGTCCAAGGACGCGCGGCGCCTCAGGTCCAGGTGGATGTACACCTCCTGGGCCGTGGGCGCCGCCCGCACCGGGCGCGTCCGGGCCAGGGCGGTGCGGTCCACCCGGTACCCGCCGTGGGGCTGGGGCCCGTGGGGCCCCTCCCCCCGCGCCGCCGCGGCCACCGCCTCCCGGTGGGCCTCGGTCACCACCACCACGCTCACCCCCGCCTCCGCCCCCGCCTCCGTTCCGCCGGGGGTCTCCGCCTCGGCCTGGGCTTCGGCGTACGCCGCGGCCGCGTGGGTCGCCAGGTCCCACCCGTCGCGGAGGATCACGGCGCCCGGGTCCTCGGCCCCCTCCCTCGCCCGGCCCTGGGGCCGGGGAGGACGGGGCTGGGTGGGCAGGGTGTCGGGATCGAGGGCGTCCCACCCGAGGCGGGTGGCCGCCTCCTCGGCCGTGGCCTCGAGCCTCGCCAAGCAGCGACGCAGGGACGTGGGCAACGACGCCGGGTCCACCCGGTGGCGCAGGAAGGCCACCAGGGCGGCCCCCTTCGTCGCCACGTGCACCCTGGGGGCCAAGGGCACCCCCACGGGCTCGGCTTCGGTCGCCACGGACCGACCCGCCTCCCAGGTCAGCACCACCCCGGGGTCCAGCACCGCCCTGGCCCCGGCCGACGCGTCGGACCGCGCGGACCCGTCCGCCAGGGCGCCTCCATCGGGGCCCCCGTAGGGGGCCCCGTAGGGGGCCCACTCCGTGCCCGCGGGCCGGCCCGTCCAGGGGGACGTGGCGGCCCAGGCGTCGGTCCAGGGGTCGGACCCGCGCCACCGGACCGCCGTCTTCCACACGCCCTCGGCCCCGGGCCCCACGGGGGCGGGGGAGACCGGGGTCGGGAGGTCGTCGGGGTGGGGCGCGCTCCCGCGGCGACGGGCCCCCCGGGGGTCGCGGCGGTCCGTCGCCTGGGCCATCGCCGCCTGCTCGGCGGCGATGGCCCCCCCGGCCACCACGGCCGCGGCCGGGAAGGGGTGACGGATCACCCCGGCCACGTCGTCCAACGACGGCCGCGACCCCGGCCGGGCGACGTCCCCCGCCTCGACCCACGCCAGGTGGGCCAGGGCGTCGGGCAGCTGCTGGCCCGTCACCTGGGGGTACCGGTCCGGCGCCCGCGGCCCCCACAGGGCCGCCAGGAGGCCGTGGGCCCCCTGGGCGATCCAGTGGCCCTGGGGGGTGATCCGGTGGTCCGCCGGCCCCGCGGGGAGCAACCCCGAGGGCGCGCGCACCACGGCCCCCAGCTCGGCGGTCCAGCGCACCTGCCCCTCCCGGGCCAGGGCCTGCCAGACCACCTCCGCCCGCTGCCACCGCGCCATGGCCCGCCCGACCGCGGTCAGACGGAGCACCGCCCTCGCGTAGGCCAGGCGCGGCCCTTCGCCGCGCGGGGCCTTAGGGCCCCGGGCGGGGGCCCCCGAGGGGCCCCCGGGGGTCCGGCTGCGGGCGGTCAGCACGGCCAAGGTCCGCGTGAGGGCGTCCCGGGCGGCCGTCTGGGTGGGGTCCGGCGCCAACGAGGCGGGCACGTGGGTCCGGAGGGTGGCGCCGGGGGCCGCCCCCTCCTCCACGGGCACGCGCCGGAGGGCGCGGGCGGCGAGGTCCCTCCCGGAGGGCCCGCCCAACCCCGCCGGCCACGCCGCCGCCCGGTCCGCCGACGCCGCCGCCCGGACCAGGGGCCGGGGCCGGCGGTCGGGGTGGGCGGCGGGCAACCCGTCGCGCCTGGCCCAGGCCGACGCCTTCCGGGCCCGCCAGATCATCTTGGTCAACGCGGCCTGGAGGCGCTGGCGCCGCGGCCGGAACCGCCGCCCCGCCCGTTCCCGGTGGGGCCTGCGGGCCGCGAGGAGCAGCCCCACCCGCGCCGAGGCCGCCAAGGTCACCCGTTCGAGGCCCCCCAAGGGGTCCTCCCCCCTCACCACCGTCCCTTTCAGGGGCGCCCCCAGGCGGCCGGTGGCCCGCAGGTAGACGGCCCCCTGGGCCGGGGCCGACCCGGGCGCCAGGGCCGGGACGGATCCGTCCGCGGCCCCGGCGCCGGCCTCGGTCCCCCCTCCGGGGCCTCCGGGCCCCGGGGCCCCGTCCGGAGCCCCCGCCTCCGCCGCGGCCCCGAGCTGGGCCAGGAGGGTGGGGCGCCCCGGGCGGGGGGTCAAACGGCCCAAACGCGCCAGGTGGGCCAACCGCCCCCCCATCTTGAGGGTGCGGGCGGCCAGGGACCCCCAGAGGTCGTCGGGGTCCCGGGGGTAGGTGTGGGCCCAGGCCGGACGGCCGTCGGCCCACACCGGCGTGGCGGTGCCGCGGCCGTCCCAGGCCCCCCACGTGGTCCGCGGGTAGGCCTCGGGACGGCTCCACGGCGCCCGCCGATCCAACCGCACGTCCCACCGGGGCCGCCATACCCGGCGCACCCGGCGGGCCCGGAGGCCCCGGCGCACCCGGAGGGCCCGGAGGGCCCGTCCGGAGGGGCCCGAGGCCCTTCCGGACGGGCCCCCCGTCCCGAGGGCGACGGGCCCTTCGGGGAGGGCCCTCCGGGCCGGCCCGGTGGGCCTCCCCGGAAGGGGTCGGGTCCACGGCCCCCCGCGGCGCCCCCGGCCGCCGCGGCGGGCCAGGGCGCGCATCAGGAGCCGAGGCAGGGGCGTCGGCGCGTGGAAGCGGTCGAAGCCCCATCCGGGCTGGCGCCTCAGGAGGGACGGCGCGTCGCCCAGGGAGAACCCCACGTCGGGGGTCCAGGGGGCCAGGGCCCGGGACGCCCTCAGGGGCGCCGCCTCGGGCCCGCGGGTGAGGCCGAGCACCGACGGCCTGGCGAGGGCGCCCCGCTGGACGTCCTCAGCCCCGTGGACGCCCTCCCACTCGGGGGCCAGGAAGGGGATCACCGGCGGCAGCTGGACCCAGACCGGCGTGGGCACCGTGGGGACCACGTGGGCCCCGGTGGCCGCCGCCTGGGCCCACGCCGCCCTCCCCTGGGCCGGGCCGGACGCCTCGGGCCCCGCCCGGGGCCCGCCGACGGCCCAGTAGCCCTGGGTGCCGGTCCTCGCCCCGCGGGGCGTGGCGCGGCCCCCCTCCCCGGGGCCCTCGTGGGCCCCTCGGGTCCCGAGGCGGGCCTTCCGGGGGGTGTGGGCGTCCACCACCGCGGGGGCCAGGGGCAGGGGCTCGGCCGGGGTCACGGCCCCGGCGGTGCGCCCCTCGGGCCACCCCCCGGCGTCGGGGGTGGCGGGGAGGGGCCGGCGGGCGTCCAAGGCCCGGGCCCGCTCCATGGCGTGGGCGAACAGGGGCCCGGCGCCCCGGGCCTCGTCCACCGCCGCCCGCCTGGTGGGGGACCACCGGGCGATCAGCCGGTCCAGGTGGGCCACCCTCGCCCGGAGGGTGCGCTCCTCCTGGCGCAGGCGCGCCGCCAACCCCGCCGGCGCCACCAGGCGCTCCCACGGGGTCCACGCGAACGCCGACGCCGCCGCCCCGACCCCCAGGGCCGCCTCGGGCCGCGCCGCCCGGGCCTGGGCCCGCGCCGCGGCTTTGGCCGCTTTGGCCTCCCGGAGCCCCTGGGCCCCCTGGGGCCCCTGGGACCCCAGCGACCCCCCCGGGGCCGCGGCCGCCTTGGCCGCTTTGGCCCGGGCTTTGGCCGCCTTGGCGTCCAGGCCGAGGCCCGGGAAGCCGGCGGGGGCGTCGGTGGGCACGGTCGCGGGGACGGGCAGCACCGTGGGCTTGACCCGCCACGGCCAGGTCTCGGGCCGGTACGGGTTGGACCCCAGGGCCGGCAGGCGGCTCCAGGGGCCCACCAGGACGGCCCGGTACCCGATGAACTTGATGCGCTTCCTCCGCCCGCGCTTGGACCGCTGCTTCAGGTCCCGCTCGTAGTAGAACCTGGTGGGACGGACCGGGTCGATGTAGGGCAGCATGAACACCGTGGCCGGGGTCGCCCGGGCTTGGCCGTGGCTGCCGTCCCACAGGGCCCCCTCCCGGGGCCACGTGGCCTGGCCGCCCTCGACGCCCACCACCCCGCCCAGGGGCCCGGGAAGGTCCCGCAGGACCGCCCCCCGGGCCGCCCCCTTCCGCCCCGCCAACGCCGCCGGCCCCTTCCCCTTGGGGGCCGGGTCGAAGGGCGCCCGCACCCGGGGCGCCCCGGGGCCTCCCCCGCGCGGGGCTTTGGGCCCCGCCCCGAGGAGCCGCCGCATGGGCCCCGCCCGCCTCAGGGGCAGGGTGGCCAGGAAGCCGGTCCAGTTGGGGATCACCCGGGCCTTCTTGCGCCGCTTCCCCCTCCGGGCGAACAGCCTCGGCGGAGCGGGGAGGTAGAGGTCGGGCTGGGTCCAGCGCTCGTAGGACGCCTCCCAGAGGAAGGCCGCCGTGGGCGCGTGGCGGATGTTCCGCGCCAGGGTCACCCCCGACGCGCCCTCCCTCCCCAGGGCCGGCACCCCGCGCACGGGGACCGCCTGCTCCGGGGGCCGGGCCGCCGCCTTGAGCCTCAACGCCACCCGCGCCGCCGCCCGCAAGGCCGCCCCCGCCAGGGACGGCCCGGCCCCGGGGCCTCCGGGGGCCCCGAAGCCTCCGAGGCCCCCGGAGGGGGCCCCAGGGTCCGCGGCGGCCGCCCACGGCGCCAGGGCCAGGGCGCGGTAGACCGGGTCGTCGCGCCGAGGCACCGCCGGCTCGGGCGGCCCCCACGCCAGTGCCTCCGCCGGCCGCGTCGGGGCGGGCGTCGAGGCGGGCGTGGGGGCCTTCGGAGCCTGGGCCCCGTCGGGCGCGTCGGGCCCGTCGGGCCCGAGGCGCGCCTCGGCGGCCGCCCGAGCCTCGGCCCGAGCCACCGCCGCGGCCGCGTCCGCCTCGGCGTCGGTCCCGCCGGCGGCGCGCACCGCGCGGCGAGCCCGGTCCGCGGCCCCCGCGGCCTCGAACCGGACGGTTTGGGCGGCCGCCGCCGCCTCCCGCCGCCGGCGCTGCTGGGCGGTCCGCCGCGCCCGCCGGGCCGCGTCCGGGTCAAGGGCCGGGCCGGGGGTCTCCTCCGCCCCCGCCTCCGCCCCCGCGTCCCCCTCGCCTTCGGGGGCGGGGGACCAGCCGGCCGTGGCCAGAAGGGCCTCCTGGGCCGCGCGGACGTCGTCGCTGGCGACGGTCCCCGCGCCCCTGGCCGCGAGGGCTTCGAGGTAGGCCTGGAGGGCGGCGGGGTCCACCCGGCGCCGGGTGGCCTCGGCCACCAACGCCGCCTCGGCCTCGGCCAAGGCCTCGGCCGACGTGGGGGCCAGGGACGGCGCCTCCGCGTCGGCACGGACCCCTCGCGCCGCGACCCTCGTGGCGTAGGCCCCGCCCACGCGCAGGGCGAGGAAGTCGGCGTCGCTCACCCCCGCGTGGTCGCGCTCGGCCAGGTAGGCCCGCCGGCCCCGGGGACCCAGGGCCCGCAGGATGGGGTGCCACCCTTTGATGGCGGCCACCCCCCCGCCGCGCGCGACCTCGTCCACCATGCGGGCCCGGAGGTCGTCGTCCAAGCCCCACGTGGGCCTCCGGGCCACGGTGGCCGCCAGGGTCGCGGGGGTCCACCGGGCGGCTTGGGTCACCCAGGCGTAGGTGTCCCCCGTCGCCGGCACGGGATCCCCCCCCGCCCCGAACGCCCCGTCCCACGCCCCGGCGTCCGGCCACGCCCGCCTCACCCCCAGGAAGGGCAGGCGGGGGGCCGGGGGGCCCGCGGGGCCGGGGGCCCCGGCGAGGGTGCCCCCGGGCCCCCGCGCAGCCCCCTGGGCCTCCACGGCCGCTTGGTCGGCCGCTTGGGTCCGCCAGAGGGCCTGGATCCGGGTCACGTCGGCGAACCGGTGGGCGTACGGCCGAATCAACGGCACGGGCACCCTCCTCAGCACCGTGGACGGGTGCTGGGCCAAGGTCTGAATCTTGGCCGTCCGGCTGAAGAGGGGCTCCCTCAGGACCCCCTCCGTCGCGCCCTCCCGGGCCTCCCGGGTGCCGGGCGCCGGGGCCGGTCCCGCCGCCAGGCGGTCGATCCGCGGCGGCCGGGCGGAGCGCCGGCCGCGCAGGACCATGGCCGCCCACCGGTTCAGGGCGCGGGTGGCCGCCGAGGGCTTGGCGCCTCGGGCCCGGGCCCGGGCTCGGGACGCCGCCCCCGGGGGCCGCTCGGGCCCCTCGGGCCCCGCGAGACCCCGCGCGGGCCGGGGCCCGGTGCGGGGGTCCCAGGGGGCCTCACGGCCCCCCCGGGGGGTCCGCCCCCCGGCGAACAGCCTCCCCTCGTCGGCCCGGACGCCCCGCAGCCTGCGCCGGGCGAACTGCCCCTCGTGGAGGACGCGCCTCAGGGCGGACGGCCGGGTGGCCGGCTGGGCGTGGCCCAGGGTGTCCACGGCCAGGGGGCTCCCGTAGGGCGCGTACGGGTCCTCCCGGTTCAACGCCGTCGGGTCGTCGGGGGCCCCCGGGGCCGGGGCCGCGGCCGCCCCGGCCGGCGCCTCGCCCGCGACGGCCAGGTCGGGGCGGTAGGGCCGCTCCCACCGCCGGTCGGTCCCGGGCTCGGGCACGGGCAGGGGGTGGAAGCCCTCGCGCCCCAGGCCGACGCCGCCCCCGGTCTTGGTCCCGGGCAGGTGGGCGTCGAGAATCCACCGGGGCTGCAGCTGGGCCTGGAGGGAGAGCACCCTCCGCAGGCTGGTCTGGGCCTTCCGGCGCAGGAGGTGGAGGCGCGCCACCACCTCGGCCACCCGGTAGGTCCCCTCCAGCCCGTAGGCCACGAAGCCCTGGGGCTCGTAGCGGCCATCCTCCCCATCCCCGTAGGTCCACGCCGCGCGCGGCGCCCACGGGTCCTCCTCGGGGGCGCCGAGGGCGGGGCCCGCGGGGGCGCCGGAGCCGGCCCCGGCGCCATGGGCGGCCGGGTCCGAGCCCAGGGGCGCCGCCGTGGCCCTCGCGGCCCTGGCGGGCCCCTCGAGCCCCTCGAGCCCCAGGGGACGGCTCAGGGCCCCTTCGGGGCCGGCCGCCTCCGGGGCCCTTCCGAGCCCGGGGGTCAAGCGGAGCTGGGCCGGGTGGGCGCCGGTCACCAAGGCCCACGCGGGCCGGCGGGCGCCCTCCAGCAGGGGACGGAAGGCGAGGCCGGGACGGGGGCCCCGCCCGGGGCCCGAGGCCGGCCGCGGCCCTCCCGGGGGCCGGGAGGGCCGGGAAGGCCCCGGGGAGGGCCGGCTAAACGTCACGCGGTACGCGGGGGACGCCGCCGAGCGGCCCCCCCAGGGGGCCGGCCGAGCGGCCCCCCCGAGAAAGGGCACCGAAGGAAAGGGCACAGGGGCCAGGGCGAGGGTCATGGGGTGAACGCATGGTCGGACGCATGAGCGAGGCCAAGAGCGCGTCGGTCGGCGGCCCCCCGGGGGACCGCCCGCCGCGTAAGCCCCCGGAGGGGCGACACACACCATCACGCCACCGCGCGCCGCCCCCCGGGGCCCGGGGGCCCGGGGTGACGGGGCGTTGGCTGCGTCCGTCGCGCGCCCGTACGCCTGGCGTCGCGGCAATCACACCTGGCGGGGCGGGGCCGTGGGGGACCCCTCGGGCCCCGGTGCCCCGCCTCCCTGGAACCTCAGCCTTCGGGGCATTCCAGCCCGCGACGGCCGCGTCCCCGGGCCCCGCGCGCCCCCGAGGGGGCGAGGGGCCCGGGGCACCGCGGGTCCCCGGGGAGGCCCGGCCCCCCCGAGGACCCTCTCGGGATCGACGCCCGGCCCCCCCTTACCGGGACCCGGAGCCCTTGGGCCCCTTGGGCCCCTTAGGGCCCGGAGGGGCGCTGGGGGCGAGGGCGCCCACCGGGTCCAAGGGCACCCCCCGGGGCTGCACCACCCCCCGCCGCGCCAGCTGGCGCCGCCGGTGGGTGAGGGCCACGGCGGGGTCCGTGTCCCGCTCCGCCCTCGTGGTGGGGCGGCGTTTGGGGATCGGGGGGGTCCAGCGCGCGACCCCCCATTTGTCCCGCTTTTTGCGCGGCGTCGGGTCGAAACGGGCGCGCACGACGCGGCGCCAGGGCTTGTAGGCCTCGATCGACGTCAGCGTCTCCCCCGCCTTGATCTTTCGGTCCAACGCCGCATCCTCCTTGGCTTCCGCCTTGGCCCGCTCCCTGAGGTGGGCGGTCGCCTTGGTCCACCGCGGGAGGGGTTTCTGGGTGAGGGAGTCCCCCTTCCGCTTCCCCCGGGCCCCGGAGGCCAGGGCCTCCTCCCTCCTGGCCAGGAGGAACGGCACGATGGCCTGGGCCACGGCCTGGCTGCGGGCGGCCTGGGCGAGGCGGTAGGCCTCGGCGGCCTCGGCCGTGGCCCGGCGGGCCGCCGCCGTCTCCCGCCGCACCGTCGCCTTGGCCTCCTTCTTCGCCTGGACCAGGGCGTACGCGTGGGCGCGATCCCACGCCTTGAGGGCCCGGGCCCGGACCTTCCCCTCGGCCTTGGCCCACGCCGTGGCCCGCCGCCCGGCGGCCTTGACCCGGGCCTTCGCCCACCGCGCCGCCGCCACCGTGCCGGCCGCCCTGGGGCAGACGGGCGCCTCCGCCCCCGCGGGGGCCAAGGGGTCCCGGGTGGCCGCCGGAAAGGGCCCCCGGTCGGGGGACGCCTCGGTCGGCTTGAGGCGGTCGTACGTCGCGCGCGCCACGGCGCCGAACCGGTCCGGCCTCGGCAAGGGAAACACCTTCGGCTTCGGCACGACGGGGTGGTCCGCCTCGGCCACGGCCCGCGCGGCCCGGAGGGCGTCCGCGAAGGCCACCGTGGCGGGGCTCGGCGGGCGCTTCTTGGGGCGCCAGCGGTCCCCCCGTCCCCGGGAGGCCGCGGCCCGGGGGGCGGCCGTCGTCACCGTGCGGGCCCCCGCCCGGGGCGTGGGCACCCGCGTCCGTGCGTCCATCGTCTCCTTGAGCAGCACAGCCGTCATCGTCACCATGGGCGTCGGGGGCGGAAGGCGGGGATGGCACACGAAGACCCCCCGAGCGGACGCCCCACGGGCCCCCGCCCGGAACGGACCGGACCCCCCTCGGGGGGGCCCCGGATTTGCGGACCGTCACGGACACCTGACCACGGACACCGGACCCCGACGCGGCCCTCCCCCGCCTGCGGATTCGCGGGAGGAAACGCCCCGCCGAGGGGCAAAATTGCACGACCCTCTGGCGAGGCACTTACCCCCCTCGCCAGAGGGTACTTTGCGAGCAAACTACCCTCTGACCGAGGGGGTAGAGGCCCAATTTAGGGGGGGTAATTTTGACCAAAAAAATCCGTGGGGGGGAGACGGGAAACGACGCGCGCGCCTCCCGCGGGCCCGGCCAAGGGGCCTACCCCCCCGTCGGACCCCCCTCGCCGGGGACCCCCCGCCCGCCGCCCCCCCTGGACCCCGCACCTTGGGTCCATCCCCCATTGACCCGCGGCCCTCCCGCCGGCGCGAGGGCCGCCGCGCCGCGCCGCCGGCCCCGGCCGGCCCCCCCTCCCAACGTATATATACCTAAATACATACGTTCCGAGGGACCATGGCCAGGGGAGGATGGGGATCCGCGTCCATGGTCCATGGCCACCGTGGGTGCGGCTAAGGGTGGGTGGAGCCGTGGGTGGCGATGGTGCATGGCCATGGTGGGTGGACGTAGGGGGGTCGGCGTTCATGGTGCACGGTGGCCTAGGGTTGGTGTGTGGGTGTGGGTAGGGGCCATGGCGGGACTCTCCATGGCCCTAGGGTCTACGTACCCATGGAGGCCTACGTCCATGAACCTAGGGCCGGGTCCCCGTACGCCCTACGCATCTCCACCAACCCATGGACCCGCCGCGGCCATGGACCTTAGCCACCCATACTCACACCCCCAAGGACCATCCCCCGTGGCCGTGCACCGTGGCCGTGCACCGGGGCCGCCGATCCGCGTCTACCGCACCCCCGGCCCCTAACCACGTCCAGACGGGCATGGATATTGGCCACCTACCCATGGATCGATCGACCCACCCATGGACCCTCAAGCGTGGCCAATATCCAGGCCCGTCTGGCCTACCCTCGGCCCCTAGACCCATGAATTTGCCTATATACACGTCCAGAGGGGCATGGATATTGGCCCACGACGACTACGTGCATAGACATATCCATGCACGAATCCATTGGCCAATATCCATGCCCCTCTGGCCTACTTCCGGGGGATATAGGCGGATGTAGATAGCCATGGGTCTATGGCGTCCGGGGTATATGCCCATGGATTTGCATATATACACGTCCAGAGGGGCATGGATATTGGCCCACGACTAGTATATGCATATATATATCCATAAATTAATCCATTGGCCAATATCCATGCCCCTCTGGCCTACTTTCGGTGTATATAGGCGGATGTATATAGCTGTGGGTCTATGGCGTCCGGGGTATAGACCCATGGATTTGCATATATATATATTTGCATCGACATACACGTCCAGAGGGGCATGGATATTGGCCCACGACGACTACGTGCATATATATATCCATGCATTAATCCATTGGCCAATATCCATGCTCCTCTGGCCTACTTTCAGTGTACATAGGCGGATGTATATAGCTATGGGCCCACCGTGTCCGGGGTATATACCCATGGATTTGCATATACATATATATTTGCACCTATATACACGTCCAGAGGGGCATGGATATTGGCCCATGACTAGTATATGCATATATATATATATCCATGAATCCATTGGCCAATATCCATGCCCCTCTGGCCTACTTCCAGTGGATATATATTGGTGTATATGTATATATACTGATGTGTATATATATATTGGTGTATATATATATAAATTGGTGTATATATGCATATATATATATTGGTGTATATATATATAAATTGGTGTATATATGCATATATATATATATTGGTGTATATATATATAAATTGGTGTATATATGCATATATATATATATTGGTGTATATATATATAAATTGGTGTATATATATATTGGTGTATATATATATATATATTGGTGTATATATATATATATATTGGTGTATATATATGTATATATTGGTGTATATATATGTATATATATTTCCGTGTGTATATATATATAAGGGGAAATTTGAAGCACAAAAAATGGCCAAATTATGGTCTTTTTGGCCCATTTTTGGCGTTTTTGCCCCCATTTTTCCCGCGGGAAGGGCCTCGGAGGGTGAGCGCTCAAAATTTTTTCGGGGCGTAAACCCCGGGCCGTCGGGGCCCCCCTCGAGGGTCCCTCGGGGGTGGGATGGGCCTCGCCCTCGCCCCGACCGCATCCCACCCCGGGCCCGGCCGAGGACCTCGGGGCCCCGCCCCTGGGGGCCCCTTGGGGACGCCGGAGGGGGCCGCCGGATTTGGGGACCGAAGCGCCCCGCCGAGGGGCAAAAATGCACGACCCTCTGGCGAGGCATTTACCCCCCTTGCCAGAGGGTACTTTGCCTTCAAAGTACCTTCTGGCATGGGGGGTAAGGGGCCCGTTTAGGGGGGGTATTTTCGGGCCAAAAAATCCGTGGGGGGGAGACGGGAAATCGTCGATCCCCCCGCTGCGGTCCTCCGGGCCTCCGGGCCCCCGGCGGGACCGCGTTCGCCCCCCCCCGAACCCGGGTCCCCGGGAGGCCCCCCGGTCGGGCCGGGGACCCGGGTCCTCCGGGGCCCCCGGGGGACCCGGGGGAGCCGAGGGCCGCGGCCTCGGGCGCCCCTCGAGGCACGGGAGGGGTCCTCGAGGGGCCGGAGGGGGTCGCCGGATTTGGGGGGCGAACCCGACCGTCGGGGGGCAAAAATGCATGACCCTCTGGCGAGGCCTTTACCCCCCTCGCCAGAGGGTACTTTGCCTTCAAAGTACCTCACGGCGAGGGGGGTAAGTGCCCGGTTTTGGGGGGGTATTTTTGGCCGAAAAAATCCGTGGGGGGGAGACGGGAAAGCGTCCGACCGCGGTCGGTCCGCGCGCGTGGGGGGCCCGGGGCCCTGGGGGCCCAGCCCCCCCACGCTCTTCATCCTTGACTCGAACAAGGGACCTTCCCGTTAACAGCGGGCCGCTCTACCACTGAGCTAACGAAGATCGCCCGGACCCCCCGCGGGGGCCCGCGTCGGCCCCCGCGGGGGCCCGCGGGGGCCCGCGTCGGCCGGCCCCGCGTCGGCCGGCGGGGGGCACCCCCCCGGTATGATTTCCAGGGGTCGAACCTGGAACTTACGGTTTGTAAGACCGCCACTCTGCCATTGAGTTAAAATCATGGACCCTATAGCCTCCAGGGGTCGAACCTGGAACTTACGGTTTGTAAGACCGCCACTCTGCCATTGAGTTAAGGCTATGACGCGCGGTCCTCCCCGGGGCCCCCGAAGGGTCCCAGGGGGGGACGCGTCCCACCGCCGGGGCGTGGGGCGGTGCCCCCCTCGGGGGCCCGGCCCTCGAGGGCCCGGCCCCTCGGGGGCCCGCGGACGGGGGCGGGCCCCGAGGGGCCGGGGCCCCCCCGGGGTACGGCCTAGGCGATGACGGGCAGGCCGTCGAAGCCCAGGAGGATGCCCGCGACCAACGGCACGAAGGCCAGGGCCAGGGGCAGGTAGCACTTCCACATGAGGCGCATGAGCTGGTCCAGACGCAGGCGGGGAAACGCCGCCCGCACCCAGATGAACCCGAACAGCAGGGCCGTCACCTTGACCCCCAGCCACAGGCCGGGCAAGGCCGTGGCCGTCAGGGGCAGGAGCGGGTCCCACGCCCCGAAGGGCGAGAGCCACCCCCCCAGGAACAGGACCGCCGTCAGGGAGGTCATGAGGATCATGTTGGCGTACTCCCCGAGGAAGAACATGGCGAACCCCATGGCCGAGTACTCCACGTTGTACCCGGCCACCAGCTCGGCCTCGGCCTCGGGGAGGTCAAAGGGCGCCCGGTTGGTCTCGGCCAGGGTGGACACGAAGAACAGCCCCGCCAAGGGCAGGAGGGGCACGACGTACCAGACGTCGGCCTGGTGGGCCACCACCTCCGTCAGGTTCAACGTCCCGGCGCACAGCACCACCGTGAGGAGGATGAGGCCCAGGGACACCTCGTAGGACACCATCTGGGCCGCCGACCGCAGGGCCCCCAGGAACGCGTACTGGGAGTTGGACGCCCACCCGGCCACCACGATCCCGTACACCCCCAGGGACGAGATGCCGAACAGGTACAGCAGCCCCAACTCCACGTCGGCGATCACCGCCTCCCCCGCCACGGGCAGGGCCGCCCAGGCCGCCAGGGCCAGGGTCAGGGTGAGGACGGGCGCCGCCAGGAACAGGGTCAGGTGGGCCGAGGACGGCAGGACGGTCTCCTTGATCAGAAGCTTGAGGCCATCGGCCAGGGGCTGGAGCAGCCCCAGGACGCCGACGACGTTGGGCCCCACCCGCCGCTGCATGCTGGCCATCACCTTCCGCTCGGCCAAGGTCAGGTACGCCACCCCCAGAAGGAGGGGCACCACCGTGGCCAGAATCTTCACCAAAAGCCACCCCACGTGGGCCCCCAACGCCGCCCCCGGGACCGTGGCCCAGGGCGCCAGCAGGGTCGGCGCCATCGTCATCGTTGCGGGCATCGTCGTCATGGGCTCAGGGAGCGCACAGGGCATGAGGGCGGGAGACCCCCGCCCCCGCCCCCCGCCGTCCCCCGCCGCCCCCGCCCCCCGAGGCCCCCGTCCCCCGGCCTCCCCCCGGCCCCCCCAGGGCCCGAGGTGCCAAGGTCCGGCGGCCCCCGGGGGACGGGGACCCGCGGGGGAGGGCTCAGGGGGCCGGGGACGGGGCGAGCGCACACGGGATACGCGACCGGAAACCTTACCGCGCGGGGCCGCCCGTAGGCCGTCCGCCCGCGCCCCGCGGCCGCCCCGGTCGGCCCCGGCCCCCCGTCCCTCCCTTCGGGACCGAAGGGGGGCGGGGCGGCCGGCGCCCGGCACCCGGGAGGCCGAGGGTCCGCGGCGGGGCCCCGCGCCCATGGAACAGCACGCACCCCGTGGCCCGTCCCCCGCGGCCCCCCCGCGCGCCCCTAGGGGCCCGAGGGGCCCCACGGCACGGGGGTCGCGCAGCCCGGGCCCCGCGGGGCCGAGCGCCCGTCGCCCAAGCCCAGCCGGGCCCATGACGGACGCGGCACGCCCCCGCCCCCCGACGCCCCGGAGGGCCCCGGGGGGCGGGCGGCGCGTGTTAGGGGTTGGATTTGAACCAACGTACGCAATGCGAACGGATTTACAATCCATCTCCTTTGACCGCTCGGACACCCTAACGCGCCTAGCCTGGGTGGGACTTGAACCCACATCCGGTTAAGGAAAGGATTTTGAGTCCTCCGTGTCTACCATTTCACCACCTGGCTTGGACGTCCGTGCCCCCGCCCCCCGCCCCGCGGCGCCCCCCCGAGGGGGGCGCGGACGGGGGTCGGAAGGCGCGGGCCGTGCGCCCCCGAGGCGAAGGCGACCCCGCCGCCCCCCCGCGGTCCCCGCCGCAGGGGGGCCGCCGCGCCCCCTCCCCCCCGGAAGCGCCCCCTCCAAGGAGGGGGCGGCGTACCCCACGAAGGGGGGGCGACCCCGACCCGAGCGTGGCCCGGGCCATGGGCCTCGGCAGGACCCCCGGAGGGAGGAACCTGCGGCAAAACGCAAGAGGCGACCCCGGCCAGGGAGCCTCCCCGACCCCGGCCAGGGAGCATTCCCGGGCAGGGGTCGGGGCCGAACCCCCCTTAGGCTACGAGGATCACGCCCCCCCCGGGGGGGCGACGGCGGGGAGGCCAGGGCCCCCCGCGCCGCCGCCCCCCCGCGGAAGCGCCTTCACCCTCACCGCGTCCCCGATCCCGCCGGCGGGGTCCCACCCTCGTGGGTTCCCTCGCCCCCAGCGTCCTCGGGTGCGGCGCCCTGAGGGGCGGCGTCGGTCCCCCGGCCGCGGGACGTCCCGTCCGTCCCCGCCGTCCCCGCCGTCCCCGTCTCCGGGGCCTCGGGCGCCGGAGACGCCGCGGGGGGCGTGGCGGCAGGCCCCCGTCCCCGCGCCCGGTGGGGCCGGGGCGACCCGTCCGCGGCGCCCCCCGCGGGACCCTCGGCCCCGCGGGACGCCGCGACCGGACCGGCCTGGGGCCCCTCCGTCGAGGGAGGCGTCGCCGCCTCCCCCGTCGAGGGAGACGTCGCCGTGTCCCCCGGCGAGGGAGCCGTCGCCGCCGACCCTTGAGGGGCCGTTCCGGCCGTGGGGGCCGGCGCGCCCGAGGCGCGCGCGATGGGCACGCCCCACCCGTCCACCAGCTCGCCCACGCGGACCATGGGCTGGTCGTCCAACCCGATGGGCACGCCGCGGAAGAGGCGCGGCCCCATGGCCCCGCCCTGGTAGTACCCCGTCTGCCAGGCCACGGCCCGACGGATCATGACCGTGTTGCCCTGGTCGTCCACGCCGGGCACCACCTCCAGGTTCCCCGTGGCGGCCAGGTGCCGCCGCATGGTCTCCTGGTCGAAGAACCTGTGGGACGCCCTGATGCGGGACAGGTACTGGGCGGACATGATGTAGGACTCGAGGTCCACCCCCGCCCGCCGCTGCCACGGTTGAAACTCGCTCACGGTCCGCGCCATCAGGAGGGCGATGCCCATGGCCCACCGGCGCTCCACCCCGTTCCGCTCGATGGCGTAGATGATCGGCGCCAGGGCGTCGAGGATGGGGGACACCGTCGCCTGGACCCAATCCTGCTGGGCGGCGGTGAACCGGCGCCACGGGGTCCTCAGGAAGTGGGGCCAAAGGATGACCGCCGGCCCGGTGTACTGCCAGGCCCTCGGTTCCGCCAGGGCCAGCCCGATGATGTGGCGGCGGCGCATGTCCGCCTCCATCTCCTCGCGGCTGGCGTACCGTCCCGAGACCCCCGGCGTGGCGATCACGACGCGGTCCGGGAGCCACACGTTGCGGAACCGGCGCAGCCCGTCGGGCCCGCTGCCGAACGCATAGCGCTCCAAGGCTCGGGCCAGGGCCAGGTTGTTCTGGATCCGGGTCCGCTGGTCCGCGGTCAACGGCCGCAGCACGGGCCGCGTCGCCGGGCCCTGGGCCGGCGTCGAGGATTGGCCCTGAGCGGACGCCCCAGCGCCCCCGTTCGCCGGCGCCTGGGGCGTCGGCGCGCCCCCGGCCCCTTGGGCCCCTTGGGCCCCTTGAGCCTCGTGAGCCTCCTGGGCTTCGGGAGCCGGCGCCTCCGGTTCCGCCGGAGCGCGGCGAGGGGCGGGGACCAGGGACGCCAGGGCGTGCCAGGCCCGGGTCAGGGCCTGGATCGCCCGCGCCACGGCCGCCGCCACCCGCGCCACGCCCCGCCGCCCCTGGGCCGCCGTGCGCCGGGCCCACCCTCGGACCGGCGCGATCACCCGCAGGGCCGGGGTCATGGCCAGCCGGACCTGGTCCGGCCGGCCCAGGATCGGCGGGATCGGGGTGCCCTCGGGGTAGGCGACCGCCCCCCGCTCGGGCCTCCACGCGAACGCCCCCGCCCACCCCAGCCTCGGCAGGATGGCCCACACCAACCGACGGTACATGTTTTGGCTCAAAGGCTCGGCCCACCCCCTCCGCCTCGGCCGCACCCCGTCCGGGAAGGAGCGGCCGTCGCGGGGGGGGTGTCGGCGGCCGGGGTGGCCGCCGGCGCCTCCTCGGCCTCCGCCGCGTCCCCACGGCCCCCCCCGGATCCGGATCCGGATCCGGACGCGAGGGCCGCCGGGTCCACGCCGGGGTCCGTGGCGGCCCCCTCGTCCGCGTCGGACCCACACCCCTCGCCCGTGGGGCAGCCGCCCTCGGCCCCTCCGGATCCGGACGCGGAGCCGGGGGAGGCCGTGGCGGATCCCGACGCGACGAGCTCCTCCAGGGCCCTCGCCCTATCGACGTGGGCGTCGGGCACCATGAGCAAGGCCTCGAACCGTGCGACCTGGGCCGGGGTCAACGCCCCGCCCCCCTGGTCCGAGGCCCCCTCGGTCGCTCCGGTGCCCGCCTCGACCCTCGCCTCCTCGGCGGCCAACGCCGCCTCCTTGGCGGCCGCGCGGTCCGCGGCGGCACCGCGCCCCTCGCGGTCCGCGGCGCCCTCCCGGGCCCCGACGCCCCGGCCCTCGGACGGCCCGCGGGGGTCTCCCGGGGCCGAGGGGTCGGAGCCGTCGGAGCCGTGAGGGCCGCCCGCGCCGCGAGGGGCACCGTCTCCAGCCTCATCCCCAGCCCCGTCGGGGCCGGGGCCATCCCCGTCGTCCCCGTCGGAGCCGTCCCC
>Ga0181559_10001180_pt1 | contig 25486 bp, 27 predicted proteins | sample 011ome_21_FD_133752 | JGI IMG/M metagenome (GOLD analysis project Ga0181559, IMG submission 133752) | Coastal salt marsh microbial communities from the Groves Creek Marsh, Skidaway Island, Georgia - 011508AT metaG (megahit assembly) | ecosystem: Environmental > Aquatic > Marine > Intertidal...
CTACATAATGAATACCCATCCCCATTCCGACCATACTGCCGGCTTACCGGTGATAGTGGCCGAAGGGGCCACTGTGATCACCCAGGCCAACAACCAGGAATTTTTCGAGCGCGCTCTAAATACACCGCGCACTCTGCTGGACGATGCCCTGGCCAGAAACCCGCAAAAAGTGTGGGTTGAAGCCGTGGATACGAAAGCAGTGTATAGCGATGGCAAGCGCACAGTCGAGATGTACCATATTTATCCCGCCCCCCATTCCAATGGCCTGATGGTGGCCTATATTCCAAAAGAAAAAGTCCTGTTTCAGGGTGACTTTTCCCTGCCAGCACCGGGTGGCGTCGGCAACGACCATGTGCAGGCTCTGGTACCGGCACTGGAAAAACTGGGTGTGACGGATTTTGAACGTTATATCAATGTGCACGCCAGTGCAGAGCCTCAGACCAAAGCTATGCTTTGGGATGCGGTTGGTAAGTAGCGTTTGTTGAAGTAATTTAACCCGCCATGTCGGATGGCGGCTCTGCGAGCCTTATCCGACCTACGAAGGATTTATCTTTATGTAGGTCGGATAAGCGCAGCGCCATCCGACAGGGCCTGTGCAAAACCACCACTTTTACTTCAGCACAACAATCCTTCCATTCCCGACCGGCGATCACGACCTCTGCCTTTTACTTGATAGCCTGATAGTGTAAAGTTCGCGCCTTCGTTGTACTTCCCTGTCCTGATGGCGGCTATTTCAAACAGCCTCCCCCAAAGATTCCAGGTACTTATTTTCCGAAACACATGATGTTTTCGGCGTTGTATTTTATTGAATCCAGAATTGAACCAAGAAAGGCCTGAATGAATTACGTATTAAACCTGTTCGACCGCTCCAAACACATTAATGTCCTCACCGAAGTCCTGTCCGGATTAACTGTCTCGCTTGCGCTGGTGCCTGAAGCTATTGCCTTTGCCCTGATCGCTGGCCTGTCTCCACTGACCGGGCTTTACGCTGCCTTCAGTATTGGCCTGATTACGTCAGTATTTGGCGGGCGGCCTGGCATGATTTCCGGTGCCACCGGGGCTATTGCGGTGGTCATTGTCAGCCTGGCGCAAAGTCACGGGGTCGAATATATCTTTGCCACCGTCATCCTTGCCGGTGTTATCCAGATGACAGCAGGCTTTCTCAAGCTTGGCAAGTTTATTCGTCTGGTACCGCACTCGGTGATGTTTGGCTTTGTGAACGGCCTGGCGATTGTTATCTTTCTTGCACAGCTGGCGTCCTTCAAGGTTAGCGGTGCCGATGGCGAACTGCACTGGATGATTGGCTCCCAGTTGCACATCATGCTTGCTCTGGTTTTTCTGACCATGGTAATTATTTGGGGCTTACCGAAACTCACCAAGGCCATCCCTGCTTCATTGACTGCAATACTGGTGGTGTCTGCCATTGTCCTGGGTCTGGATATCGATACCCGTAACGTCGGCGACATCAGCTCCATCAAGGGCGGCTTTCCGCCTTTCCATATTCCTGATATTCCACTGACTCTGGCAACTCTGAAAATTATTTTCCCCTATGCCTTTATCGTGGCGGGCGTCGGTCTGATAGAAAGCTTGCTGACCCTGAACCTGATTGATGAAATTACGGAAACCCGCGGCAAGAGTAACAAGGAAGCGGTGGCCCAGGGCATGGCAAACTTTGTCACCGGCTTTTTCTCCGGTATGGGCGGCTGCGCCATGATTGGCCAGAGCCTGATCAATATCTCTTCCGGTGCCAGAGAGCGCCTGTCTGGCATCGTCGTCTCGGTGATGTTGCTGATGTTCATTATGTTTGGCGCTGAATATATTGAAAAGATGCCGATTGCTGCACTGACTGGCCTGATGATCATGGTCGCCATCGGCACCTTTGAATGGGCGAGTATTAAGGCAATCAACAAAATGCCTAATGGTGACAATCTGGTGGGTTTTCTGGTGGCTGCCATCACCGTGTTATTACATAACCTGGCACTGGCGGTTTTGATAGGGGTAATTATTTCCGCCCTGGTGTTTGCCTGGGAGAATGCCAAACGCATTCGTGCCAGAAAATATATCGATGAAGACGGCACCAAGCATTATGAAATTTACGGCCCGCTGTTTTTTGGTTCAACCCAGGCCTTTGCAGAAAAGTTTGATGTGGCCAGCGACCCGGACAAGGTAATTATAGATTTCAGGGAAAGCCGGGTTAACGATATGTCAGGCATTGAAGCGCTAAACAAAATTACTGAAAGATATTTCAGAGCTGGCAAGGAATTGCACTTGCGCCATCTCAGCCCCGACTGTCTACAGCTGCTAAAAAATGCAGAGAAGATCATCGATGTAAATATCATTGAAGATCCTACCTACAAGGTAGCCGTGGAAATTTAAGGCTGGAATTTAAAAAGCCCTGCGAAAACTTAAGCAAGATTTTTTTATTCTCTATCTCCGTTCGTTCTCTCTGCCTGTTATTACTGGCCAGAATCCCGAGGCGTCTTTGAACTATCGGCATAGCGTTTTTCCGGCTTGCGCTTCCTCTCACCTTTATTCCTTTTTTTACCCGCAGCATCAACAGCATGAACCTGGCCACATAGCGGCAGATACATTCCAGCTTTGCCCTTGTAGCAGTGGCGGCCCTGTTCCCGGAGAGAGCCTCGAGGTCAGCCGTTGACTTGAGCCTAATTGTTTCATGAATGCAAACGGCTATGCACTTGAGCGTAGCTGTTTTGCATAATCGGTGGTGCTCCCGATTCCTGCATGCCTTTCCACGATGGTGACCTTTACCGATTAATTAAAGTAAAGTTAGTCCTTATTATTTACGGTGCTCTAAAGACAAGAACATCGTTTGATGAGAATTTAAGTGCAGGTACGGCTTGATTTCCAAGACGGTATCTGGTCCTTGATTTTCCAGTTTATTATTTTATGGGTGTCCCTTCTTTTCTTCTTATTTTATGGGTGTCTCTTCTTTTCTTCTTTTCTTTTCTTCTTTTCTTTTCTTCTTTTCCATCCCTTTTTTTCCACTTCGCGACCCACATCAGCCATCTTTCGGTAACTTCATGTCCATTCACGGCATGCTCATCCGCGTGACTGTCGCACAGTAAGCTACTGCAGTTACTTCAACTTGCCACACCAGGATATACAGTTCCATAGACTCACACATCCTTGTGCCCGGGCTACGTCCCGCTTGCAGCATTACTGCTTTTTAGTATCTCAGGAGCCACACATCCTCACCGTGATCTCGCCTGTGTTGCGCAAGAGCAGCTTGCGCCTCGGCCAGTGTTGCGTAACTGGCTATAGCTACTCTGTAATTTCCAGACTGGCCAAATGGCGGCACTATCATGGAGCTTATTTCTCTTGCAGCTAAAATATTGTCCTGTTTAAGTGCCTGGTCTTCATTGGTAAAGCTGGAAAAAATGACATATGTACTTCCCGTTCTTTCACCTAACATTGTTACAGCAACGGGCGCCTGATATTCCAGAATCCAGCTGTCGTCTCCATACTCATCCCTGTAAGACTGAAGACTGGATTGCGCCTCGGCCCTTGTTTCATACTTCGCAATCGCCACCCTGTAAGCACTCGAATTGCCGAATGGAGGAATAATCACAGGGCTCTCACCTCTTTTGACAATTGCGCTGGCATTCTGGCGCGCCCGATTTCCATCGGTGAAACTGCCTACGATGATAAAAGCATTCCCGGTGCTTTTGCTGGACATTGCTGTCGCACCAACAGAAATTTCAATGGGGTCAACGTTGTTAGCTACGGTAGGTGCTGCTTCAGCAATTACTATTGGCTCCTCAACTTCAACGAACACTTCGTCGACCAAATCAGGAGTTTCAGCAGGTACATCGGTCTGTTCAGGCAAAAGTACCGGTTCCTCATCAGGCACAACGTCAACTAGTATGAGGTGGGTCTCTGCCACTACAGCAGTGTCATCTTCAGGGGCAACTATCGGCATCACCGTCGCAACAGACTCAGCCTCATTAGTTGTATCAGTATCAAGAACGAAAAAAAGAATTGTCGATATGGCAATAACAAAGGCCGCTGCTATTGCGGCCAGGATTTTTCTTGGTAAAGTTATTACAGGCTTTTCATCCTGCTCTTCATTCTCTGCAGGTTCTTCACTTTGACGTGTATTTTCCAGGTTTTCATGATTTTCTGGTTCAGCTTGGAAGTCACCATCATCGATGACTTCATGGATTTCTCCACCTTTGATAACGTCTTTTAATGTCTCGTAATCTATTTCTACCTGGGGCGCATCATCATCCAGTTCTGAATCGGGTTCTTCGTCATCCGGCTCCAGTAGAAAGTTTTCATCATTTAACTCTGACCCAGGGTCGCTATCTTCAGGCTCTGTCTGAAATTCCTCATCACCCAGAATCGACTCCAGCTCCTGATCCACATCCAGCATTGACCCAAGCTCTTCGTCATCTGCCCCTGATTGAAATTCTTCACCATCGGACTCTGAAACAAAATCTTCATCATCCAGCAACGATTGAAGTTCATCGCCCAGGTACAAATCTGATCGAATATCTTCATCATCAATGTCATTTTCCAGAAAATCCAGCTCATCCTCATTATCGGCTTGAGCCTTCTTTTCTTGCAAAGCGCCGTCTTCCTTTTCGTCCTTAGTCATACGCTCACACTTTCTGGAATGGTTATTAGTGAAAAAAATGTACTAGCTTAAACACTTGCAGAAATTCAGCACAAGCCGCCTTTTTTCTAAAGTCTATTGCTACATTTATATTCAGAGATCATAGGAAGAATAAACAACACATCGCGACTAGTCCAGCCTGTAATTGTTGTCCTACTATTCATATTTTCCTATCGCCTCCAGTTCCTGGCCCCTGAAAATCATCAGCCAGGCACTTGAATTTCTCTACTTTTTGAGAATACAAGCGAGCACTGCCCTGCAATCCCCGTGGCCGCATCGTCCGTGATGTGTTTTCTTTGTCAGTCGATCAGTCCCTGATCCATTTCGATCAACAATCGCGCGGGTGGGTGACAGGCAGTTTGACTGTGCATCCAGCTCACCTTCTTTTGCTTTCAGATGATCCAGTATCTTCTGGATGACCACGGGGTCTTCAATACAGGCTATGATCTTCACAGCCACTTTGCCCTTTGCACTTTTCTCATTCACTGATATCGATGCTGAATATCCGCTTGAGTCGCCTGGCGCAAGGGGTTGGCTTTCAGATGCTCTAAGTTGCGGTAACTGTGCTCAATGTCCTGCTCAAGGATAGCGGCCTCAACCAGGAACTAGGCCAGACGTGTGCTGATACGGTGGAGCAAGACCTCCAGATCGGCCTTGGTGGTCGCGTTGACTCGTCGGAACACTTGTTTCTGGTCATCAAACCCAGCGCTATAGGCCCGATCCAGGAAGCGGATGTGAAAGTGAACATTCAGATTTAGCGCCGAGCCGAAACGCTTTATACCAGTCCATAGGTGATGCTGCGGAAAACAGCGCTTGAGCCCACCTGAATGGGCTTGGTTAGCCAAATTGAGTTAATAGACTTGGAGAACACAAGCGCAGCCAACTGTACAGCCATTCTTAAAAATACATTCAAGAGATACGTTGGCACTTTGCTTTTGGAAGTTGAAAGAAATACCTTCTATTCTTTGAATGACGCCACTGACTTGATACTTACGAAAAGAAGTCCCATATTTTTTTGCGATGTATTGGTAACACCAGGCAATAATTTTGTTTTCCTTTTCGAATCAGAAAGTCATTCTGAATACAGAAGCATACCTTTTAGCACTCAGTTTGGCGTTATCAACGAGGGATCGTATTTCGTTTCAAAGCGAAAGTTTATGGGAAAGGATTTGCAGTGTGAGATATTCTATTTGCCTTTAGCATTTACCTAGGATGCTGCGATCAAATTCTCATTCCGACTCAAGATTCTGATAGCGCTTGTAAGCTAATGAAATAGAATACAACTAAGTCGTGAAAGATTCACTGATTGATCCACAACCGACCTGTTGTATTTCCATATGATCCTGAGGAATAGGGTTAAAAGCAATTTCAATTAATAGGGCAAGGGTGTTCATCCCTTTTGATATCAATCCTGAATCATAACGATAACTAACCGACGATTAAGATCACGCTCTTCATCAGTGGATTCAGGATCATAGATCAAAAATTCCTTCTGCTCTCCATGAGCCTTAGAGGTTATGGTTTCAGCATCTACACCCTTGCTCACAAGATAGTTGACAACATTGGTAGCTCGTTCCTCCGAAATTTTCTGATTATGATTTGTGCTGCCAGAAGTGTCAGTATAGCTATCTATTTGCAGCCTGGTTATTGCTGAGTCGGCAATCGCGTAGGTAGCAACATTATCAAGCGCAGCCATAGCTTCATTGTTTAGCTCTCTGACTTCCACACCCCAATACAGAGTAGTTGTACCAACTTGATCAAAATTTACAGGCAAGAGGGCTATTGAGCACCGTTGGTATGCATCAAAAGCTGACTTGAAGTTGACAGGAGACAAAGCAACTTCAACCGCTTGACTCGGACTGTGTAGGGCGGCACCCTGAAATGTGGGCATCATAGCTGCGAGTAGTTCTGTCATAAGTCGCAGAGATAAATTGGAATCCAATCGATAGGTTAAGTTCACGAAGCCTAAATCCTTCTCTACGGCCTGTGTGTTCCAAGTGGCGCCTACAGAACGAAGAGCGACGGTCGTTTTGTTAAGCTGTTCACTGAAGTCATATAGCTGAAAATTGAGAGATTCTCCAGCACGATGTTGAAAGTGCGCCTCACCGAAATCCGGAATGCTCTGAATAAGTCGACACTCGAGAACAGAAGATTCCACTAGCCAATCGGCTTTATTCAGAGGCGGGGTATAGTTTAGGGTTTGAGCATGCACTGATTGAAATAGCGCAGCAAATAGCAATGGGGTAAAAGCAAGATTCAACCTTTTAGTGTTCACAGATCGCGCAAAGTTCAATAATTGAAGGTTCGACCTAAGCGTCTTGAATAATACTTCAAAATATTTTTTGGTAAGTGCTTTCACATCTAAAAACCCGCCTGGCTCAACATTGAGTATAGGAAGAATAAACAACACATCGCGACTAGTCCAGCCTGTAGTTGTTGTCTTACTATTCATATTTTCCTATCGCCTCCAGCTCCTGGCCCCTGAAAATCATCAGCCTGGCACATGAATTTCTCCACTTTTTGAGAATGCAAGCGAGCACTGCCCTGCAACCCTTTGGCCGCATCGTCCGTGATGTGTTTTCTTTGTCAGTCGATCAGTCCCATATCCATTTCGATCAACCATGGCGCGGGTGGGTGGCAGGCAGTTTGACTGTGCATCCAACTCACCTTCTTACCTCGATGGACGACAAGATCCCTAGCCTCTATGCCAAGGGCATGACCACCCGAGAAATAGTCGCAACCTTCAAGGAGAATTTCGACGCCAACATCTCGCCGACTATGATTTCCAAAGTGACAAAGGCTGTCATCGGCCTGGTCGACGAATGGCAGTCGCGCCCCCTGGACCCATTGTATCCTATGGTCTACCTGGACTGCATCGTGGTCAAAATCCGGCAAGACAAGCAGGTGATCAACAAGGCGATCTATCTGGCTCTAATGTGGTAATCGATTTTTGAATGCCGGCGTAAAACACTTTGTCGACAAACCGTATCAATCAAGTGAACTTCTGCAGTGTATTAAGCAGCTTCAGCCCGGTCAAAAAAACAGCGGCGACCCCATTTGCCAGCATAGATTACAACCGTCCCAAGCTGGACTTCAATCTAATGAAAGTTGTTTACAAAGGAATCGAGTTTCCGATGCCCGCCAGGGAACTCGAGTTATTAGAACTATTACTTGACAACGAAGGCAACACGGTTTTCTGCCAGGACATCAACTACTTGCTAAGTAACGGCCCTGTTAATCCCCGCTATGCGGACACCATGATCACCAAATTGCGCAGCAGACAAGCCAAACTATCGGGCGACTTTCGCATTCATTCGATCAGAGGTATTGGCTACAAGCTGACCTGGCGGAATTAAATGAACAGGCCACGGTTGTTTTCAGAGGAGCGTTTGCAGCAAGCTCTGCGATCCGATGACTGCCAACTTCATCATCGGATGCTCACACTATCATGGACAATCTCAATCAGCTTTCAGCATCACTAACTGCCACTCAAATATCGTCTGAGCAATGTAAAAACTGGACCCTAGCGCTCACCGGCACAAGTCTCCAGCCTAATCGGTTGGCACCGAACAATTAGCGGAAACTCTTGGAGCATTGGAGCAGGCCATAGACTGTGAACAGTTGACCAATGCGGCCAGCATACTTGAAACACTCCCGGATTTTGTCAACCAAACCAAAGATGTAATTCACAAAAAAATAGGCCAACTGGAGCAAAGACTGTGACCAGCGATCCAGCAACAGCAACGCTACCACCTCATAATGCCCTGTTAATTGATGACGATCACCGAATCCCCATAATTTTAGGCAATACTGTGCGGGATTCAGGTTTCATCATTGAAAGTCTGACTAACGCTTCAAAGCCCACTACCGACCAGATTGATGAATCCGATCTGGTAATTCTTGATCTTATGGTGCCTGATGCCGACGGCATAGACATCATTCAGAAACTTGGCAAATTTCTTTATCCAGGTGCCCTGATCCTTATCTCCGGTCTGGGTCAGGTCTATCTCAATGCTACGTCAATGATGACTGGCGCCGTCAAACTCAATGTGGCAGGCACCTTGCAAAAACCTGTCGAAACCGCAGCGTTGAAGACACTGCTGGTAAAACATGCTTACTCATTGCTGCGCGAAGACACTGGATTTACCAGAAAACCCGAGGTGTCACCCGATGAGCTGAATACAGCCTTGAGAAACAACCTGGTAAAGACTGCTGTCAAAATGACAGTCAGTGTTGCCAATAGCACAGCGGTGGGTGGCGAAATAGTGACATACTGGGCAAGCGATTCGCAGTATCACGACCGTGACGCCTCATGGTAATCAGCCGAACTTGACCCCGGATCACGCAACACCTACTCCTATTTCATGCTGCGTCATACCAGGCAGATCCAGCGGCGTAACCCCTCGGTCGAAATGGAAGTCAGTATTCGCGTCCCGGCGATCGGCCTGATTAAAGGCTTGAAAGATCCAACATTCGTGGCTTTCTTGCGCTAGCCAGCGACCAGCCCGGGGATTCTTGAATCAGTTTCGATTCCAGGGATGCAGCCTCCGTTGGCGACAAATTACTAACTGCCTGCGAAAAAAGTGCCGGTTTGCGAATCAAAACAGCGCTGGATATCCAGGATATCTGGACCTGGTCAGCAGGCCGTTCAATCGCGTGGTGCCTAGCCATCACTCCGAGATTGGTCCCTCAATACAGAAAAAGTCTGGATAAGTTCTTGGAATATGCTCAGCGTAAAGGATTGCAGACAGTGTTGAGCGAGGTCGATACAATGGATATACTTGACAAGACACTGATCTCCGGATTCGATCTCGTCCTACCAATAATGACTAGATAGGCATGGTAACTTGACACTGCTAACTGCGCTTGAAAAGGCAGGTTTCTGGCATCAACACCAACCATTATGTTAACTGTTTTTCAGAGGGAACGATCGTGTACGGCATGATTCACAAATCAATTCATGGCATGGTATTAGAACATCTTGGTGAAGAAGGCTGGAAAAAAATTGCCGATCAGGCAGAAGTCGATGAACAGCACCTGCTATCTATGGAAAGCTACGACGACCATATTGTCTACGACCTGGTGGAAGCTGCCGCTGACTGCATGAACCTCAAACCCAGTCAGATTCTGGAAAACTTCGGCGAGCATTTTGTTAAAAAGACACTCAGCAATAATTATCAGAATCTCCTGAAAAATTTCGGCCAAACGAGCTTTGAGTTACTTGACAACCTGAACAAACTACATACTTCTATCAAGACAACGTTTACCGGATACCGCCCTCCTACTTTCACCGTCCGTTACATCATGTTAGACGAGATCGACCTTATTTATGAAAGTGAGCGCATCGGCCTGTCTCCGTTCGTGCGCGGTCTACTGACTGGCATCGCGTATCTGTATGGCGAATCGCTAGTGATCGCCTATGAAGAAAAAATTGACGTGTCATCAGGTGAGCAAACCCTGTTCCGAGTAGTTCGTGAACCCCCGAAATAACAACAAGTCCAGCATCAGTCTGGTCCTCTGCCTGAAACTGTCGCCCCTGGTCATGTGCCTGTCAGAATACGGTGAGATACTGTTCTGCAGCGAACGCTTGATTCAACACGTAGGTAAAGATGCGGTTGGCCAATCACTATTTAACCTTTTTACGCTTGAGGGCCCAGCCAGGGCGTATATAAAAAACCGTAGAATCACGGCTGATTCCGCAGGAGAATTATTGCTGTTAAGCAGCCAAAAGCTTCAATTCGCGCTTAGAGGTCAACTTATAGAGGGCATGTATGATGCCAAATTCACCTATATTTTGACCGCAGCCCCTTGGCTGAACTGGCTTTATGACAATCTCGGCGACGTCTTCATTGACGTCAAGGATTTCCCCGCCAGCGACAGCCAGCTTGAATACCAGATGAACCTTTGTGCAAACAGGGAGATGCTGGCGGATCTCAAGAACTTCAGCAAGTCGCTGCAACAAGCGAAAAAAGAAGCCGAGCAGGCCGGGCAGGCAAAGACCCGTTTCGTCCGACACATCAGCCATGAAATACGTACCCCCCTCTACGGCGTTATCACTTCGCTGAAACTCATTCAGGAAGAGACCCAGGAGCAGCGCCGAGACCGGCTTTTCGAGATCGCCAACAGCTCGGCGAATGCACTTATGGACCTCATTAATGAGGTCCTCGATTTTTCCCGCATAGAGGACGGCGTTTTTGCCAGTTCTCAGGAAACTTATAGTCTGCAAAACATGGTGCGCGACCTGGAAGCTGGGTTGGCCGCAAAAGCGGCCGAAAAAGACATGTATCTTCAATTCGATATTGACCGCGCGCTACCAGCGCAAATCACCGGGGACAAACGCTCGCTGCAGAGGATTCTATACAATATTGTCGGGAATACGATCAAATACTCAGAGAGTGACCTCGTCAATACCCGTTTTGGGCTCAGGAATAACGGCGACGACTATTTTCTAATGGTTGAAGTTGAGGATTACGGTATCGGGATTGCGGAGGAAGAGCTTGTTCATATTTTCGAACCATTCTGGACCTCGGCCAACAACAAATCAAATGAGTACAGCACGGGTTTGGACTATCTATTGTAAAGGAAATCATCGAGAAACTCGGTGGTGAAATCTCAGTTGAATCGATGCCTGGCCAGGGAACACTTTTTAAATTCACCATGCCTATTGAACAACCTTCAAGCGAGGCACAGACCAAGCTCACGCAAAGTGCACCACCTCCAACCAACGCCCGCTTTCTGGGTAAGGTATTACTGGTTGATGACAACGCAATTAATCTTGAATTGGCTCAGATTCTGCTGCACAAAACAGGTCTGACTATCAGCACGGCACGCGACGGCGCTGAAGCCGTAGCAGTGGAACTGGAGGATGATTTCGATTTGATTTTGATGGATATCGAAATGCCTGTGATGAATGGCACAAAAGCAACGCTGAAAATACGAGATACTGGGCGCAACCCTGACATACCAATTGTCGCACTCACAGCAAATGTGTCGTCAGAAGATATCGCCTTTTACTTGTCTAAAGGTATGAATGACTCATTGACCAAGCCTGTGGCATATGAAAGGTTGATTGACATGCTCGGGCGCTATCTTCCCTTTACTCTGGAAGAACCGACCAAAAGCAATGCGTCACAAGTCCATCACCCACAGGAGGATCCTATGCTTGACAGTACAATATTCGATACACTGGTAAACGATATAGGCGCAGAATACGTAGAACGAATCATCAGATTGTACATTGACGAAACCGGGCCGCAGCTGAATGAACTATTAGCGTATTTGCAGGAAGGGTCCTGGGAACAGGCCGGGAAGGTGGCACACAGAACAGCAAGCAGCACTCTGTCATTTGGTTTGAGTCGCCTCGGTAATCGGCTCAGAGAAATTGAAAAAGCCGCCAAACAGGGGCAGCCCCTCAATAATGAGGCGGTTGCAGGGTTGAAATCCCTGTTTGAGGACTCAAAAACAGCTCTGGAGCGCGCCTATCAGCCCCTCAGGTCAAGCTGACAGCAATGCTCCGCTATCGAGAGTGAGAAACGCTACACAAAAATAAAAGCGCATGATGACCCTGCCAGTCCACGACCTCATCGATAGACGCCCATATGATCGTATCAGGACCTAAGTAACACATATTGATACATATTAATATTGTATCGATATGTACCAGTCACGACTGCTGTGTAGGTCTTAGCTCTTATTTAGGAAACTTTTGAAATTCATGTCGTACATGCTGAAGAAAAAAATAGTCCTGATAGATGACGATGAAGTTTTTTGCCGAATTCTGCATCTGGGCCTGAAAAAGCACGGCTACGAAGTCTATACAATCAACAGCGCCGAAGACGCGTCCGAGTTTATTGAGCCGGCAGTCGACGTGGATTTGTTTATTGTTGATTTCGATCTGGACGATGTCAGTGAAGATGGCCTGAGTCTATGTCGCAAAATCAAGGCCTATACAGGCAAGCCCATAATCATGCTCACCGGTGAATCGTCCACTGACATTCTGTCTCCTGCTTATATGCCGGCGCTGATCAATATGTGATCAAACCCTACGATTTGCGAGAACTCATAGCACGTATCCATGTTGTGCTGAATCGATCGAATCCGAGAAGATCTGAATCAACGAAGAGGAAAGAGTTGAGCTTTGACGGCGTAACCCTGGACGGCAAAAAGCGGGAATTGTATAGCGAAAGCAGCAGGGTACAACTTACCCAGCGCGAGTTACAACTGGCTGAGATTCTGTTCTCCCGCGCCGAGGATGATATTCCGCGCGATCAGATCTTCATGCTGATTTTTGGCAAGCAAATGCCGCCCTTTAACCGCGTAATTGACATCATTGTCGGCCGGTTGCGAAAAAAACTATCCGCAGTCTCGCCAAGAGTGATTATTCAACCTTCACGCAGCTCAGGATATCAATTAACCAGCACAGGGGAATCCGATTAATCCAGTTCAACTTCAGCTGTCTGAGCCACGGCGCTCGACACAGGTCGGGGCAGAAAACGACGCACTAAACCGATTCGTTCACGCGCTGAATATTCTTCTGATCGATGGCGTGGTTGTTCTGGAAACTATCTCGTTAATGGTGCGAGACCTCGGACTGGAAGTCGCTACCGCCATGTACGCACACGCCCTCAGGCAGTCAGATCTGCATCACTTTCGCTGTATCATTCTTGATCTTTGGCTGTCTGACAGCTACGGTGAAGAATCGCTGAAAATTCTGGCCGGCAAGTCCTATCGCAGCGCGGTCATCCTGATTTCAGGAAAAAGTCTAGCTGAGATCAATCAAACCGCGAGGCTGGGCCTGCAAGCAAGTTTAACCGTCATCAGATACCGCCAGAAACCGCTAAATAAAGACGGTCTGACGCAGTTTCTCGGCCGGGTTCCTGCACTAAGAACAATAATCCAGACTAACTAAGTTTCCTTCCACTTACTAGTAACACCGAGTAAACTCCCTTCCCAGAAGCAAATGATCAGAGTTGTATTATGTCGATTAAAACGTCAATCAGCGGCATGGGATCGGACCTCATTCTCGCCCTGAATGAATCAGGAACTATCATGGACGTGTGTTGCAATTACCCTGAAGTCATGTACGCCGAACGCAGCGAGGTGTTGGGCAAACACTATTCAAATTTTGTTCCCGAAGAGATCGTAACGCTTGTCAACAAGATCATGGAGACCGGCACGGACGACGGGTTGATGCAATCCAGTTTCCTGTACAGCTTACCTATACGGGGCGTTGATCAGGACTTCAGTTGTGAGCTGGTGGGTCTGGGAAAATGTAACAATAGCAACTATCGCTGGCTGGCGCTGATCAATGCAATTGACGATACTGTAAAGGACAACTGGCGTATACGCTCCAAGAACCGATTACTCTTCGCCGTCACTCAAGCTAGCGAGGCACTGATGACGGAACGTCACTTTTCGGAGGTAATGAACGAAGCGCTGTACTACATTGGCAACGGCATAGGCGCCGATCGGGTCTATTTTTTCCTTGCGGAAGCCAATGCAGACGGTGAGAAAATCTACATGAGCCAGAAATTCGAATGGTGCTCGCAGTTCGTGAAGCCGCAGATCAACAATCCTGAGCTTCAACGGGCAGATATGAGTCTTTTCAAGGATATGTGGGCTCAGCTGATCAACGATCGCCCTTACAAGTCAATCGTTGCAACGATGCCCGACAACTTCACCCGGGAAATCCTGTCTCAACAGGAAATCAAGTCCATCCTGGCAATTCCGATTTTCGTGAAAGGTGATTTGTGGGGCATGATTGGCTTTGACGACTGCCAGTTTGAACGCCATTGGAAGGGTATAGATATCGCCATCCTCAAGATGTTCGCGGCCATACTGTCCGCCAGAACCCAGCGAAGCGGCAAGCAGTAAGGTCGCCACCAGGCGCGTTATCAATCTGGTTGCTTCGGGACTATCAAAGCGGTTTTATAAAACACCAAACCAGTTCAGTGGGGAAAGACCGAGACAGCGCCCCCCCGGGGACAAGAGTTTCGCAGACTCGATCAAATACACTTTAGGGATCCGTCATATGCTCGAGAACGTACAACAAGACGACTGCGTCATAACCGGATGTGGGCAGAGGTTTGTCAGCATTAAGGTCTTGCTGACACAAACTGGAATACAGCATTTCAGGAGCGCGACTGATGTCAACATCAACGCCATCCCATTTCCCAATGTTCTCAAACTGGCCTTCCACTTCGCAGTGGTGCCGATAGAAACGTCTCATCTTTCCAAAATGATACCAATTTCACAAACGTTGATTCCGCCCAGTCGCTCTCAGGCAAAGGCACTAATCGACTGCGCGACATACCAGTTGCGAGGCGCCCTGATCGGAAATGCCATACGCCGACACCGCTCCGAGAGATGCTGGACCTGAGTCAGTTGATCCGGGATGCGCAATGATCCAAGCGACCAGCTGATTGCAGACTTTAGCTCTTGGTTCAATGACGTATTCCCAACAGGATTGCGCTAAGTTTACGCGCTTGAACTTTGCCGGTATCAGAAAAGACCAACTATTTTCTTATCTTTTGGTATTAATTCACTTTCTGTGTAATCTCCCCATAAATCTATAGCGATTATAAGTAGATAATTCCATATAACTGAGATCAAGGAGTTTTCTATGAGAAAGTCACAATTCAGCGATAGCGAGTCACTGGCTATCCTCAAACAGAACGAGCAGTGCGTGCCGTTGCAGGATATTTGTTGGAGTAAGTGCAGTAGTTCAGACTTAGTCTGACCATTATCGATTTTGAAAAGGTGTCTGTCAGGTCAAATTCAGTGCACGAACTTGTCCTTACAGATTCATTTGCCATCGAGTAGTTTCTTGGACTTACCCCTAGTAAGATTGACAACTGCGGGCTATATTTTCTTCGCTTCGACATACACACTCCTCTTGCCTGGTATGAGGCTTCTTTAAAGTGTCCGTAAAATCCAGGTAGAACCCCTTTTTATGATTTTAACTTAAGAAAGAGTTGAGTAAACTCAGGCCGTTATGTGCCGGTCATGGGCAGCTACGAGGTCCGATCCCCTAATTATTAATAATGACGTGTGGAGTCTGCGCGAGTGCGGATGCGTTGATACCAAAGACAAGGGCGTGGCGGCAAGTGATTTGACCAGTGGTTTTTCCATTATTGTTCTCCAGTTTTAGGCGATTAGACCTACGCATCACAGTAAAGGAGGAATAGATAACACATCGCGACTAGTCCAGCCTGTAGTTCTTGTCTTGGTATTCATAATTTCCTATCGCCTCCAGCTCCTGGCCCCTGAAAATCATCAGCCTGCACATGAATTTCTCCACTTTTTGAGAATGCAAGCGAGCACTGCCCTGCAACCCTTTGCCACGCCTGGCCGGGGTGATGGTGATGGTGATGCGAAACTTGCTGTTGGGGGAGAACATCCCATGAAAGCGAGTCAAGTTCACTCTGGGCTTGGGCACGAGGGCAGCAAGCCCTGCCATAAAGTGCAGCGGCTCAAAATCACATAGGTAGTGCCGTCGTTGGCCGAAAGATATTTCAAGGCCGGTAAGGAATTGCATTTGCGCCATTCAAGCACCGACTGTCTTCAGAGGCTAAAAAATGTAGAAAAGATTATCCATGTGAATATCATTGAAGATCCCACCTACAAGGTAGCGGTGAAAATATAAGGGGCGGACTATAAGCGAGACTGAAAGCACAGCTTTCAGTCGCTGCCCAGTCTCGTAACAGTTTGGGACCAAGGCCTGAATATTGTGCTATCTAACAACAATATCGTTGTGCATCAATTTAACACCGCTAACCTGACGCGCAAGCGAACCCGCTTTGTTGATCTCGTCATTAGTCGCAACAAAGCCACTCAGCTGTACTTCTTCCTTAAAGCTCTCAACATTGATTTGGGCAACCTTTAAACCAGGCTCATGAAAAATCGCCGTTCTCACGCTGTAATCACTGAGTCATCGAAATATTCCCCTGTGCTTGACTGCTCATTGGTGGATGCGCAACCAGCCGAAAACAGCAATAAAAGAGCAAGAAAACACAGGGTAATGGATTGAAAGCGTTTCATAATAATTTCCTTATAGCGTGGATTTAAATCAAAAAAACCGCTGGCAAAATTATCACCAACGGATATAGATTGAACTCGGTTAGCACGAATAGTAAGGGGAGCAGTCATTCAAGCAATTAAAGTAGTCCAAGATTCAATAGACCTGAGCATAGCCTGATTGTACAACCAGGTTCTGCAGGTTGACGTCCATGGCGGCGAGATTTGGAACGCCAATACTATGTATCATATCGCACAGAACACCCTGCCCCAGGCAGTGATACTGTTGCCTGGTCACAGGACAACTCAACCTCGGTTTTATACATCCGGACAAACAAAGGAACACTATTGAAACTATTGATGATCACAGATTTATCGAGCGCTGCTTTTGTCCTCGCGCTGGTGTTGCTTGTGTTGCCGAACCTTTTAAAACCGACTCTAACCAGGATCCGCATACAGGAGCTTGCCTCGCAGGCCCTGAACAGGGAAGTTCTGCTCGATGGACCGTTGGATACAGGTCTGTTCCGGGGCCCGCATGTCATCCTGTATAAGGTACATATCAAACATGATGAGTATCGCTGGTAAAACTGAAGCCCCCGTAGATCAATCCCAAAATTACACAGGCGATAAGCGCTATAGCGATAATTTTATATAGTGGTATGGAATAACTCCTTAAAGTTTTTTACGCTGGATCACGCGGATTACTACTACGATAATCGCGATGACTAGCAGGATATGGATAAAACCGCCCATGCTGTAAGAAGAGCCCAACCCCAGCGCCCAGAGAATCAGTAGAACAACGGCAACAATTTCCAACATGGCTCTAATCCTTGGAAATTAATCGAGGCAAACATTATGTTACTGCCGCGTCAGAGCGAGGTATGTACGTAAACGGACAAAAAAATAACAGAATGCTTTTTGGCGGGATATTCGCTATTAAAGAAACCTAGTGGTTTGCACCGGGGATCGAATTTTTTCCCGGCTTGCGCTTCCTGTTTCCTTTGCCTGCTCTTGCCGACTTTCTGCCCACTGCATCAGGGGCGTGTCCCTGTGCACCCAGTGCAGGTCTAGCCTGCTCTGATTGCGGCCTTTGTTCCGACTCGCGGGAGATTTTCAGAGTCTGGCCAAGCACCCACACCTTGCGCAAATTATTGAAAATTTCTTTGGGCATATCACGTGGCAAATCCACAGTACTGTAATCTTCATAAATATTGATCAGTCCTATGTGCTTGCTTTCAAGGCCAGCTTCATTGGCAATGGCGCCGACGATATTAGCGGGCATGACTTTATGTTTATGGCCAATTTCCACGCGAAATCTTTCCATGTCTTTTTCCGGCAGGGCATTCTTGTTGCGCGGCTCACTTTTTCTTGGCGCACGGGAATCGTCACGACTTCTTCGACTGCCCTGCCTTTTGCCTTCCCGACCACTGTTGTCCCAGTTTTCTTTTCTGTCATGGGCAGGCACATGCTGCAGCAATAAGGGTTCGCTTCCCTGCACAAGTTTTGCCAGTGCCGAGGCAATGGCCAGGGCTGGCACATTAAATTCCTGCTGATACTGGCTGATCAATTCCGAAAACAGGGTCAGATCTTCATTGGCCAGCGTTTCAGAAATTATCTGCTTGAATTGTTCGATGCGCCTGTCATTGATGACTTGCGTGGAAGGCATCTCCAGCATTTCAATTTTCGATCCGGTGGCTTTTTCAATGGCGTTTAGCAGGCGTTTTTCTCTCGGTGCCACAAACAAAATAGCATCACCGCTGCGACCAGCGCGTCCGGTTCGGCCAATTCGATGAACATAGGCTTCGGTATCATAGGGAATGTCGAAATTGATGACATGACTGACACGCTCCACATCCAGACCGCGAGCAGCAACGTCGGTTGCCACCAGAATATCCAGCGTGCCTTTCTTTAATTTATCAATGGTCAGCTCTCGCTGCTTCTGGGCAATATCGCCATTCAATGCCTGGGCGGCAAAGCCTCGAGCGGCGAGTTTATCGGCCAGCTCAACAGTGGCAATCTTGGTACGCACAAAGATCAGCATGGCATCAAAGCTTTCAGCTTCCAGAATACGCGTGAGTGCTTCCAGCTTGTTATTCATGCCACTGGCGACCCAGAAACGCTGACGAATCAGGGCTGCAGTCGCCGTTCTTACGGTGATGGTCACGTCGCTGGGATCATTGAGATGCGCCTTTGCGATGCGGCGTACTTCCTTTGGCATGGTGGCGGAGAACAGGGCAATCTGCCGGCTTGATGGCGTTTGCTCCAGAATCCAGTCGACATCATCGATAAAGCCCATGCGTAACATCTCATCGGCCTCATCCAGCACCAGCGTCTTCAGCCCACCCAGTTTCAGGGTGCCCTTGCGCATGTGATCCATGACGCGTCCCGGCGTGCCTACGACCACGTGTACACCGCGTTTCAGGGCGCGAATCTGGCCACTGTAATCCTGCCCGCCATACACCGGCAACACATGAAAGCCTTTTATGTGGCTGGCATAGGTCTGAAACGCCTCGGCCACCTGAATCGCCAGTTCTCGGGTTGGTGCCAGCACCAGTACCTGGGGATCAGTCTGCTTGAGATCCAGGTTGGTCAATATGGGCAAGGCAAAGGCAGCGGTTTTACCGGTACCGGTTTGTGCCTGACCCAGCACATCCCTTCCTTCCAGCATGAGGGGAATGGTCATCGTCTGAATCGGGGACGGAGTTTCATAACCCACATCTATAAGGGCTTTTAATACTGGAGCACTAAGCTTCAGCTGGTCAAACGGAATTACTGCATCGGATGTGATGTTGGCGGTCATGAAAGGCTCTTTATATACCTTGAATGTACTGGCTAAAACAGTACCGGGTGATTAGCGGAGGCGGATACTATCACAAATCAGGGATAATAGAGTGATTTGATTGCTGCCAGGCCCTTGCGATGATCTCACTCCAGCGCTTGGCCCCGGCCGCATGGCTTATTTGATCCTGTCTGATTTCCAGCATTACGGCGTCAATCCGATGTTTTCCTCCATGAAATGGCAGCGTGTAATCGACATCCTTCTCAATGGAGTAAGGCTGATTATCACCTACCGGCACCTCCAGCTGGGACCGCAAAGCACTCAGCCATTGCGTGGCGGACACACTGTCATCCCCGTAACAGACCCCGATATGCCAGGGTCGGTCAGCGCCAAACAGAAAAGGGGTAAAGCTGTGAATACTTAACAGGCAGGCCGTGCACCCGGCACGATCCAGCAACAGTTTATTAATAGCGTCATGGTAGGGGTCAAAAAACAACTGGCGTCGTTGCAGACATTGCGCTGCCGTAAGGCCAAGATTTCCCGGGATAGCGATGCCATCATTGCTGTGCAGAATTGATCCAATGGATTCAGGCTGGCGATTGCAATCAATTACCAGGCGCGAATAATTACTTAATATCAGTGGTGCATCTAGCGAAGATGACAGATAGCAGGCAACATCCGCCGCCCCCAGATCCAGGGCAATATGCGAATTCAGCTGCTGCTGCGAAATACCCAGATTAGCCAACTGCAGGGGAATACGATTGGAGGCATGATCACACAGCAGGACCACATCACTTTTTCCGCTGCCATTGATAAGCTCATATGCTGCGGGTTCCGAGGAAGCCAAAGCCAATACCATCAGTCTTCCGCTGCATCCAGAACCTCATCCGCTCTGACCACAAAGCGCTTGAGTTCGGTATAACCAAAACTGTTACTTAGCGAGACATCCGCAGCATCGCGTCCCCGGGCAATAAGAACACGCCCGATCAGTCGCTTGTTATTTCGCGGGTCGAAGGTATGCCATTCACCCCCAAGGTAGGCTTCAAACCAGGCCGCGAAATCCATTTCACCATAAGGCGGTGGTTCGCCGATGTCGCTGAGATAGCCCATGCAGTAGCGCGCCGGGATATTCATACATCGGCAGAATGTGACAGCCAGATGTGTGTAGTCCCGACAGACCCCCAGACGGGATTCATACACCTGACTTGCGGTCATGGTATTGCGGGCATGCTGGTAATCAAACCGGATGTGTTCATAGACAAAATCACAAATGGCCTGTACACGATGCCAGCCGGCAGGCCCATTGCCAAACAGGCGCCAGGCTTCGTTTGCCATGATGTCAGTTTCACAATAGCGACTGCCCAACAGGTAAACCAGAGCATCTTCCGGCAGAGCCTGGATATCAAACTGCTGGGCATCCAGCGCAATCGGGTCGCGCTCACCATCATCCTCTATGACTGCATCATTGGTGATCAGTGTATCCCCCGGGGGGAGCGCCAGGCGCGTCACCCAATTGCCATAGAGGTCACGATAACCGGTCATGGGCGTGGGTGGATCCGTCTGGATATGATCGGGACTGTGTAACAACCCCGCCATTGAGGAATGTACATTCAAGTTCAGGATCATCGGTGTTAGCTGAGTACAGGCATAAACCAGTTCAAAGCCAATTCGTATTTTCATAGTGCTCTATATCTCGATAATGTAACGCCAGCAGGGATGAAATGGCACCTGTTAGCAGAAACAAGGCAAAGGAAAGTTGTTGCAGCATAACTTGCTGCGGAGTGATTCACTATACAAGCGACTTACAGGATGCTGGCGCACTCGACACAACACAACAATAGCAGCTTCAACAGCAAAGTTACGCAGGATTGTTCATAGTGTACAGCGGCAATTGCTCAATGGAAGACTAAATATGCCGGCGCAATGCACAGGATTAAGAGCCGGGCCCTGCATTGTAAAATATCGCTGGTGTTCTCCCGGGATTACCTGGGGACTCGAACCCGGGCTAGCAGCCGATCTACACGACCTATTCTTCCTTGTTGCGATTATCCGGCAATAATTTATTGCGCGGGTCTTCCAGACCGCCAAAGGCTTCAAACAAAGACTTGAAGAAAGCACTTAGCTGCAGCGTCATCAGGGCAAATTCCTGATCGAATTTCTGCGCCGGTGATTCTTCATCAAAGCTTTCCAACTCTTCCTTGATCTCCTCAAAGCGCAGCCGCTTTATAGTCAGGTCCTCGGCAATACTGCAGCTTAGCTGGTTATTCCACAGCACACTGAGTTGCCTGACCTGCTTACCGGCATCCAGATGCGCCTCTATCTCTTCACCGTCCAGATCCTGTCCCTTGCAGCGCACCACGTTACCGGCATCTTTAGGGTTAATGAGCTCGCAATCGTTATGAATGACAAAATGATCCGTAGCCTTTTGCTCTTTCAACCAACGGGTCATGACATCGCCGGGCGCGCGTCTGGGATCAGGCAGTGATACCGGGAATGAGCCCAGACAGTCCCTGAGCAGATTCAGTAATTCTTCCGCCTTTGGGGCGCTGGCGGTATCCACCACCAGCAGGTTTTCAGCCCGGGAGATATAGGCATAGGTTTTACTGGAGCGGGTAAAGGCTCGCGGCAGCAAAGAACCATAAACATCGTCCTGGATCTCGCGCTTTTCCTTGCGATAGACCTTTCTCCCCTGTCGCTCTTCAATATGCGCGACCTTCTCAGCCGTCGCCTCGCGTACCACCGATGCAGGCAACAGGCGGTCCTGGGTCTTTGCACAGATCATGATGTAATCACCAATAACATGAGTCAGCATTAACGCTTCCGAGTCTTCCGGTGTTTCTACAGCTTCTCCATTTTCATCAATACTGACTTCACCAGCATTGACTTCAGGCGCCGCGTCTCCCAACGGGTTCACCCAGCCAATGCGGGACTTTTCATAGTTTGAGCAAGGCACGAAGGCAAGTTCTGCAAGCTGTGATTCAAATTGTTCAAGCGGAAGATCAAAAGGTTGGGCAAGACAGTACAAGCGAAGATTTTTAAACCACATAAAATTGGGAACCTGGAAAATTTTTACTAAAATAACAATTAAAAGGCTATTTAACGACTAAAAAAGTGGGGGAACGATTATGCAGTAAAAACCCGGGAAGTAAAAATGCAAATTGATTATAGTATGGAAATAAAGTGCTTAAGAAAAATTGACACACACTTTTATGGATGACTGAGCAATAATAAATCCAGATCAAGCTGACTCTATGAAAACGCAAGCACCAATCAGCACTTATTCGCCTTTCGAAGAATCAATCAATATATATTCCCATGCCGTCGGCATGGTCTTGAGCCTGATTGCACTGATCCTGCTAATCCTCAGGTCAGCTCAGGAAACTGGCGTCCTGCCTTTAACAAGCTTCATCGTTTTTGGTGTCAGCCTTGTCACACTCTATACCACCTCCACCTTTTATCACCATTGCAAACAGCCACTTTTGCGCGCCAAGCTAAGAATATTTGATCATGTCTCCATCTACATCCTTATTGCCGGAACCTATACGCCATTTGCGTTAATTACATTGCAGGGCATGACTGGCTGGATTATTTTTGCCGTCAGTTGGGGGCTGGCCATTGCCGGCAGCAGTCTGAAACTATTTTTTACCGGCAGATATCGCCTGCTTTCCACTGTCATGTATACCTTGATGGGATGGATAATTATTTTTGCTATCAAGCCGCTATCAAGCAATCTTGCCGAGGCAGGATTAATATGGCTTGTACTTGGCGGGGTCTTTTATTCAATCGGTGGAATTATTTATGCCATCAAACGCATACCATTAAATCATGCCGCATTTCATCTGTTTGCGCTATCGGGCAGCATCTGTCATTTCATGTCGGTATATTTTTATGTATTACCGATGCCTTGATAAACTCTGGGAAAAGTCAGAACAATGAGAGGAGTGAAAGGATGGAGCGAGTGGAGAAAATGGAGGCAATGGAGCCAATAAAACAAGCTAACCTGGCTATATTGAAACCTCTGAAATAGTAAAACCCTGCTCCCTGAATAGTTTAAGGCAGGCACCAACAACTTTCTCGTCATAAAGCCTTCCACGACCTTTCTCGATTTCATTCAGTGCAGCATCAATACCAAGGGCGGCACGATAGGGACGATGGGATGACATTGATTCGACAACATCAGCTACCGCCAGAATTCTGGCTTCCAGAATGATTTCATCCCCTATAAGCCCCTGTGGGTAGCCACTGCCATCCAGACGCTCATGGTGTTGCAAGGCCATTTCCGCAATGGGCCAGGGAAAATCAATAACATTGAGCACTTTGTATCCTTCATCGCAATGGGTCTGGATTAACTGGTACTCAAAACCAGATAATTTTCCCGGCTTACTTAATATTTCAACGGGAACAACAAATTTCCCGATATCATGCAGCTTTCCACCTTCAGACAGACCCTCCAACACAAATTCATCCAGCCCCATTATTATGGCAATTTCTTTGGCAATCATACTCACTCGAGTTTCATGACCTGAGGTATAAGGGTCGCGAAGGCTATTCAGATTCATCGCCAATTCTATTGTGCCGTTTAATGTTGCCTGCAGTTTCTCCAAATATTCACTGATGGTATTTTCTGCCACCACTCTATTCGTAATGTCCCTGTTTATACCAACGACTCTGATCACATTATTATTGTTATCAAAGACAGGTGAGACCGAGCCACTGATATAACGAACTTCATTATCAGGAAGCATAATTCTGAAATTAACATTAAAAAGCTCAGCCCCTTGCAAAACCTGACCAAGCTTTTCCAGTACTTCATCCTTGTCTTCTGGATGCAGCTTTTTTTAAAAACAATCCAATGATCCATCGAACTCATCACGGCTCAAGCCAAAAATGGATAACTGCACATCACTCCAATCCAGCTTCTGTTGAGCAAGATCGAAAGTCCAGACACCAAGTTGTGCCGTTTTTATGGCCAATTTATTTTCATGAAGCGCGCCCTCAAGCTGCCTTTGCTCTTTTACATGCTGCGAAATATTCTGAAACGCTCCTGTCAATTTTACTGGCTTACCATCTTTCATTAAAACTTCACATGTCGTTCGCACAGAAATCTGATTACCCCTGGCTGTCAACAATTCCAAAATCAGGTCATAGCCCTTACCTTCATTTATAGCGGCATCCAGTGCATCCAAAAGCGGCTTTCTGGATTCTGGCAAATAAAATTCCACGCCGTCATCAACATTCGGATTAAAATCTTCCGGGCTTGTCTCGTGAATACGATAGGTTTCAGCGGTCCAGTATACTTCACCGGAATTAATATCCAGCTCCCAGCCACCTATCTTAGCCAGGCGCTGGGACTGCTCCAGAAGTTTTGAGTTTCTGGCAAAATTATCCCGATATTTGAGAAGATCAGTCAGGTCCTGGTAACTACAAACAATTTGAATGATCTGGCCATTTATATCTTTAATGGGACGCGCGATGAATTTGACCGTCACGAGGTCGCCATTTTTTTTCTTCCTGTTGCGCACCCCGGTAATGACTTTACCATCAGCTAGCAAACCCAGAGATTTTTCTACACTATTGGCACTATCCACATCAAGTGGATTGAGAATAGAAGGACTCTGACCGACAGCTTCTTCAAAGGAATAGCCAAACAGGGCGGTGTAGTGCTTGTTTACGTGGATGATTATTCCGCTCGGATTTAAAATAAACGTTGCTTCTGAAACACTGTCCAGTAAAGCCTGGTAAATAAAACTTTCATTTCCAATATCTTTTCTGGACGTGATATCCCTGTCAACACCTCGATAGCCAGCAAAATTTCCAGCCTAGTCATAAAAAGGATTGCCACTGGTTTCAAGCAACACCAGTTTTCCATTCTTATGTAAATTATAGTTTCTTAAAAATTGAAATGACTCGCGTTTTTGAGCAATCCGGGAATATTCATCTCTGACTTTCTCGGCTTCACCGGTAGCCATCAAATCAAATGGGCTTATACCCACAACCTCATTCGGTGAATAACCCAGAATAGTCTCAACCTGTGGGCTGCAGTAGGTATAAAAACC
>Ga0181559_10001181_pt1 | contig 25481 bp, 17 predicted proteins | sample 011ome_21_FD_133752 | JGI IMG/M metagenome (GOLD analysis project Ga0181559, IMG submission 133752) | Coastal salt marsh microbial communities from the Groves Creek Marsh, Skidaway Island, Georgia - 011508AT metaG (megahit assembly) | ecosystem: Environmental > Aquatic > Marine > Intertidal...
ACTCCAATTTAGTACAGGTTCAATCGGAAACCCCGATCGAGTACGGAAATGACTTCGGTGTGCTTCAAAAAGGGACGGTTCTCGCTGGTGAAATCAACGAACTTGGTGCAGTCAGCAGTTCGATTGCCGCGTCCAATCTTGCTGAAAGTTTGATCGCGACCGTTCGCTTCAAGGCAGTTGCAAGCGGCGTGACGAATTTCCGAAGTGATCCTGCGGACGATGCCAACAGCGAATTCTTGATGTTCGGAATTGACACGCAAATACCAGCCTCGGCGATCAGTTACGGTAGCGTTCCGCTGACAATTGGACAAAGCTTCACAGCGAATGATGATTCGGTCACGGTGGCTGAGGATTCGGGTGCGACAACCATTGATGTCTTAGCCAATGACGATCTGCTGAGCGGTGTTGGTAGCTTGACCGTCATCAGCGTGACGCAGCCTGCAAGTGGTGGAAGCGCCGCGTTGAACACGGGAGTGGTTTCGTTTACCCCGAGCGAAAACTTCAATGGCACTTCAACCTTTACCTACCGAGTGAGTGATTCACAAGGGATTCAACAAACCGCAACCGTGACGGTCACCGTGCAAGCGGTGAATGATCCGCCAACCGGAATCGCTGATGTGTTCTCCGTTGATCAGGATTCGGGAAACAACTTTTTAAATGTTTTAGCCAACGATTCTTCGGAACCCGATACCGGTGAGACGCTCAAAGTGACAGGCCTCACACCGAGTGGAACAACCGCCGAGGGTGCAACCATCTCCGTCGCACCCGATGGAGCAGGCGTCTTTTACCAACCGGCAACCGGATTCTCGGGAGTTGATAGTTTTGCTTACACTCTGAGTGACGGCACTGCACAGAGGGAAGTCAGTGTAAGCGTCACGGTACAGAATCCAGACAACCCACCGACGGCCGAGGATGACACTTTTTCGATCACCGAGGACGATGCAGAAGCTGCATACGATCTTCTCGCGAATGACACGCAAGATATCGACGGACAAAACTTTTATATTGATTCGATCTCCGTCCCCGACTCGGGTGGTAGCGTTCGAATCTCATCGGATGGGCTGAATTTCTTCTATCAACCGGCCCCAAATTTTAACGGAACGGAAACCTTCACCTATATCCTGCGAGACTCTGGTGGTGGTTCATCCGTGGGTACGGTTCAATTCGAAGTTGAGTCGGTAAATGATGCCCCACCGGTCGTGGATCTAGCTCTCAATCGAAATCGCGGTGGAAGCAATCAAAGCGTTTTCACGCTTAACGATCTTCCCGAGAATCCCGATGCCGGCGAGACGCTTACCATTACCGTGGAATCACCCTCCAGCGAGGGCGGAACGGTCGAAGTTGAATCGGGGACCCAGACAATTCGGTACACGCCGCCGACAGGATTTATCGGAACGGACACGATCACCTACATCGTGTCAGATGGTTCTGACCTTAGTTCCACAGGAACGATCACCATTGAGGTCACCGACTATGAACCAAGAACCATACGACTCGTGCTCCCAAAACCAGCCAGCGACCTAACGATAACGGGCATCACCATCACTGGAACAGACGCCTCAGGCAACGCTGTCGAACAAGAAATTGACTACGGCACCGAGAACGCCGAGTTCAATGATTTGATGCCGGGAGATTACACCATTCGCATTCCCGCAATCCCGTTCTTGCAGAATGCTGAAACCCCTCGCGAAATCAATATCACGAGTGATTCAGATGATGGAGATGCGGTTGTCGAATCGGCGATCGGACGCTTGCGTCCAGAATTCATTTCGATCCGCGACTGGTTACGATCAACTCCCAAGAATTCCATCCTCGTCGCCATCGCTCCCGGTGAATCAAGCCGAATGGTGGCAGAATCTTCAGTAGCGAATTTCAATTCGCCACAAATCAATCTCGATGGCACCGGATCGCTTTTGACGATTCAGAAAACCGAGACGACCACCAATGACGACGACGAAACGGTTGTCGATGTTGTTCAAGCAACCGTAGACACCTCGGATCGTTCGCTGGCGGAAAAACGCGGCGAACGAGATGGGATGTTGCTCTACCGAATTGCCACCGATCAACTCACCTTTAGCCCGGTACTCAATTCCAATGGCCAAGGCGAGGGTGAGGCAATTGACCGCGAAACGACAACACTTCCATTGTCTGGTGCGGCAGAGGGTGAATGGATTTCGAACCTTGAAACACCATCGACTTCGGATCTTGCGTTAGCTGCAACCAACGATTCGATTCGCCCCGTTGCAAGTCAAGCCAGCACCGTGGTCGATCTCTTTGTCCCCAACCGCTCCGCGATGTCTGGTGATTCGAGTGTCATGGTGCTTGCAACCGGAGAAGCCGAAATTTGGGAATCAAATCAGATGCCCGACGAAACGGCAACACGTCCGTTCAGTAGCTTTGGGAGCGTCCCGAGTGCTCCGTCGATCGCAATCGATCAAACGCAACTGGCAGGGGAACGGGACTCAAGCTCTTTAATCGATCAGCTCGCCAACGACCAGCAAGCTGATCAACAGGCAACCGCTGCGGCGGTCGATCAAATCTTGAGCCAAGGTGCTGAAAACTGATTGGCCTGGGCCCTTGAATCCAGCTCAGCATCGAGGCATCACAAGGAACCAATCCGCGGGAAAACCGGCGTAGAAAACGCGAGCATTCGAATGCTGAAAGCGAGAGCGAATACAGCGAAAAACTGGGTAAAATTGCACCTTGAGCGGTGTTCTGGAGTGACAAAACAGCAAAAAACGGGCTTTTTACCGTAAAAACAGGCCAAAACGTGGTTTTTTTTACCCAAAGCCGGGTTGCAACGATTGGGTAAGGGACATAACACTTTCGGTCACGGAGTTCGGATTCACTCTTTCAAATTCCGAATCGACCCAAACCACCACTTAAAAGGTTCTCACCCATGGCAAAAGCTGCTCCTAAGGCGCCGACCAAAACACAGATTTTGGCCAACATCGCAGAAGCAACCGAATTGTCCAAGAAGGACGTCGCTGCTGTTTTTGATGCACTGACCAGCGAAATCGAAACCTCCCTCACCAAAGGCGGTCCTGGCCAATTCGCAATTCCAGGCCTCTGCAAAATTGTCCTGAAGGACGTTCCTGCAAAGCCAAAGCGTAAAGGTCGTAACCCAGCTGACGGTAGCGAAATCTGGTTGAAGCCAAAGCCCGCCAGCAAAAAGCTTTCGATCCGTCCGCTCAAAGGCCTCAAGGAAATGATCTAAGTTCTCTGGCAGGTCATTCAGCGATCGCAGAAACGTAAGTCATTTTCATGAAGACAACATTTCCAATGTAAATTTGGAACAAAACAAAGAAAGCCACCTGCAAGCTCAGGTGGCTTTTTTCATTTGATCAATTGCGGTCGTGCACGCTTCAACGATTGGCACACAACGCAACATTCATTTTGCAGGTCTGCTTGATTCACTTTGCAGGACTGCTTGGCTTTTCAATCGTCCCAACGATCTGAACGGCTTTCTTCCCTTGATAAGATCCGGGTTTTACCGAGAACTTAGGAACTCCTTGAACAAACAGTTCAAAGTCTTCACTCGCATCTTTTTCAGTGGTGATGATATCTCCGACGCTGAGCGTTAGCAGATCGGCGGTTCGGACTTTTGATGTCGTCACCGTAACGGCGATGCTAAGTTTGGTTTGACCAATTTCAGAATCCGATGCCACATTCACTAATTGGCCATAATCAGAAATGAATCTCGAGTTTGTTTGAAGGATTGATTTCACCGAGGCAGTTGGCAGAACAATCTGAACGCCACCTCGCTGCGTTCCCAGAGCCAATTCAAAAGGAATCACAACGACCGAACTGGGCAGGGTCATTTTCGAAAAAAAGGAATCCCCTCGGGGGATTGCTGTTGTCAGTGGAACAGCGACCAAATCGGGATCGATCAGTTTTTGAATCTCCACACCAAACTCGGTCACGAAACGCAGCAAAAGCCGTGACTCCATCGCAGTAAGCTCGCGACCAATCACAGGCGCTGATTCCCCATCTCCACCAAGCATCCGATCGATGATTGACGCGCCGATTGGCGAATCAACGATCACCACGCAACCTTCCGGTAAGCAAGTCGAGTCCAGCCGATAGTGCATGCAAGTCTCTGCACCGCTACCAGAAAAATCTTTGCTACCACAAACCTGGAGACTGCCAAGATTCATTGAAACAGATGCCTGCAAAGCTTCAGACATCTTCTCTGCTCCGCTTTGAACAAATAGGCGGAACAAGTCGGCGAGAGCGTCGACTTCAGATGGACTCAACGCGGCCAACGTGGCTGATGCCGCAAGATCGATTCCCCCCAATTTCCCCGTTGCATCCGCACGAGCGATGCTTTCTAGATCAGGACTCTCTTTAAATTCAGGCATGGTGACGGCTTGGTTGGCCAAATTGCTTGCATCGGATTCGGCGTTGAGGTTTTGCTCACCTAATTTCTCGCCCGTCTCCTCCGCAGCAGAGTGATCAACTCGATCCTCGATTAGATGCCGAAGCAGTGAATCCGATGGTTGACGAGTGAGGGGCTGCTCAGACATAGGCTGCTCAGATATAGGCTGCTCAGACATCACTCACATCCCTTCTTTGAACGACCTGCAGAAAGCATTTCCAATCGTCAAAGATTAGCGAAGAGCACAAGGTGATCGCAACCTCGTTGCTGCGTCCTCCAACTTTACCCAATGTTTTCTTACCTCACCGCCCCTCCTCCACTGCCTCCGTTCAAGTTGAAACTCCTCTAGGATCACTCTCACGCCCGCCAGCTTCACGATCGAGCATCGAGATCATGTGAAATCGATTGGCATCTTCGGCTGGATAGCGAACCACACAGCCGAACGAAACGGGACAGCGATCATCCACCAGGGGACGGATGTCCGAATAGCGAAAAGGGAAGAGGATCTGGCGAGATGCAGACGATTTGACATAACGGAATCACCCCAGCGGAGTTGATTCTGCACCCATTAGAAGTTTGGAGAGTGAAAGGATGCGAAGTGCGAAACGGTATGCATAACCGACGATTCGCTTCGACGCCCTGTAACCCTTGGTAACGCGACTTAGGGACGTGGCTGTACACGCCAAAGACCTAAGTGCGGATATGCCCGTCACCATTAACGATGTACTTGTACGTCGTTAACTCTCGTAGTCCGCAGGGTCCACGAGCATGAAATTTGTCCGTCGAAATCCCGATTTCTGCTCCCAGGCCGAACATACCACCGTCATTGAAACGAGTGCTGGCATTGACCATCACAGCCGAACTGTCGACCAATTGCGTGAAACGATTGGCAGCCTGTAACGAGTCGGTAACGATTGCATCGGTGTGACGCGATCCGAACCGGTTAATATGCGATGCGGCTGCATCCAATGAATCAACAACCGCAACACTGATCTTTGGCCCTAAGTACTCAGCCCCCCAGTCCTCAGGGACTGCTGGGATCGCGTCATGAATGTACTTTCGTGCACGTTCGTCAGCACGAATTTCGATTTGATGTGTTCGTAATCGATCCGCAATGATTGGTAGAGCTTGTTCGGCGACGTCATGATGAACCAAGAGTGATTCACAGGCATTGCAAACCCCCATTCGCTGGCACTTTGAATTCTCGATAATCGTTGCGGCCATTTCGAGATCCGCGTCGGCATCAACATAAACGTGACAGTTACCATCAAAATGTTTGATTACCGGCATGGTCGCTTCATTTGCAACTCGACGAATCAGCCCCTCGCCACCGCGCGGTATGGTGACATCAATCAGATGATCCATGCGCAGGAAATGCCCGACCGCTTCGCGATCCGTTGTATTGACGAGTTGTACTGCGCCGCTTGGCAGTCCATGCTGCGACGCGGTTTGACTCAAAACATCAACAATCGCTTGGCTGCTATGAATCGCCTCTTTCCCACCTCGAAGGATGACCGCATTACCACTTTTAACGCAGATTGCAGCAGCATCTGCGGTGACGTTGGGTCGACTTTCGTAGATAAAAAAGACCACGCCGAGTGGAACACGTGTTTTCTGAATCCTTAAGCCACCAGGTCGGGTAAATCCTGTAATCACCTCACCAATTGGGTCGGGTAGCGCTACGATCTCGCGTAAAGCCTGAGCAATCCCGGCAAGGCGTGATTCATCGAGACGCAGTCGATCGATACTCGCATCATTCAAGCCGTACTCGGTCGCTGACTCCAAATCCCTTTGGTTGGACGCAAGGATGACATCAACAGAATCCATTAATGCCAAAGCCGAGGCTTCCAGCCAGCGATTTTTTGTCGCCGTGTCCAGAGTTGCTAATTGATACGACGCCTCCCGCGCAGATTCGGCAACCGATTGGCAATAGGCTTGAAGGGTCTCTGTAGAAGCTGATTCGGACATAGTCGAGATCAAGAAGGAGGGTAAGAAACGTCTTTCGTGCGATTGTCCGTCATGCTCACCAAAGGGTCAACGCCGCGAAAACCCACCGAGAACGAACCAAACTGGACGGATCCGATTTCGCGTTCGAAGGATGCGGCATCACCACGAGATCACGAATGAATGCATTCCAAATGGGGTTCATCGTCGCACAGGAAGCGACAAAAAGGTGATCATCAATGAAGTCCGTCAATTAGGTCTTGAGCAGGGCGATCGCCGTGAATTGACTCGAAACACACCCTATTTTGAAACACGGAGTGTCTGCGTGGGATAACTTCTCGGAGGCGTCACGCGGTCGCAGAATCTTTGATGTCCGGTTCCTGGCGGACCGACTATTGCCAATTATTGGTAAAGAGTGATGGGTCACAGGAAAGTGGTTGATAAAAAGAGGCGAACGGCGTTGACTCGACGCCAATTTCTGCGAAACTCTCCGCCAGCCAAATCAGACCATTGAGCAAAAGCGGCCGTGGCGGAACTGGCAGACGCGCTAGGTTGAGGGCCTAGTGGGAGTTAATCCCGTGGAGGTTCGAGTCCTCTCGGCCGCACTGAAACCCATCCAGAAGGAGCCCGCTCAAAGGGCATCCCACCCAAAGGATGGGTTTTTTCTTTCCCGCTCTTGGATTTTTGTCAATCGGCATCTCTGCCCAGGAATGAAAAAAGCGGTCGCCCGGGACGATCAGCTGCATTCGCCTCTGACTCCGACCCACAACGTGAGGGTGGATTCTTACCGTTACGAAAATCATACGGGTCAGTTACACGACGCATCGTCGAAACGAACTTCTTTTTTATCCTTTTCACTTGCCACTGGGCAATAATTTCCTGAAAACTTATTAGTTAGATGAAGTTTTCGCGGTCTAGAGTGGCCATGATTCAGCCTTAGCGTCACATCTTTCACGCGAAGAGTGAGTGAAACCAGCGAGTCATTAGGTTAAAATTTGGAGGTGAGCATTTGCAAACCGGTTCGTCCGATCGGTTTAGCCGTTATGAAGACCTCACAAAATAGAAATTAAAATTTGATTATGTTGTCCTCAGCTACACAGGTTGTTTTCATGTCCTCCACCAAAATATTCCTTTCGCTCTGCCTTCTTGTTTGCACGATTGCCTTTGCAGGATGTGCCGAAGAAGGAAATAAAGTCAACGAAGCCCCTGATACAGCAGCACAAGAAGCACAAATGCTTAACCTGAGTAATGACCTGAACCAGTCGCTGGAAATGAAGCCTGGTGAAGAGTAAACCGAATAAAGATTGATTCATTTTTTTGTTTTTCTACCTTCCTCTGTGAGGTTATCCATGAAGAGTGCGAAGCGCAGCGCATTCACGCTAGTTGAATTGCTAGTGGTGATTGCCATTATCGGCATTCTCGTTGGCCTGTTGCTCCCGGCAGTTCAGGCGGCACGAGAAGCAGCTCGAAGAATGAGCTGTAGTAACAATTTCAAGCAGATTGGGTTGGCGATTCACAATTACCACTCAGCCTACAAGCAACTTCCGCGACAAGGCGCTGGAACGGGCGAGAATATCCCGTCGGGTCACTTCGCAGTGGAAAACACTTTGGCGAATAATCAATCGCTGAGTATCTTCGTCGGCATTCTTCCTTTCATGGAGCAGCAAGCTCTGTGGGAGAACATCTCGAATCCAAATAGCTTGGATCTCCGTAATCCAAATACGCCGCGAGTTCCATCTTGGCCCGCGATGGGTCCAACCCCGAGTGCGTATCACACCGGCTCCGGAGTGGTGAACACGAACTACGAGCCTTGGATGACTGAAATCCCAACGCTCCGTTGCCCAAGCGATCCAGGAAATGGCCCTGGGATGGGACGTACGAATTATGCGGCTTGTATGGGCGATGCTCACAACTGGCAGCACACTGGAATCCCTTACTACCCGTTGAACAAGAATCCTGGCACTTCGCCATCAAACGTTCTCGCCCAGTACATCCGTGCGTCCGGGCGGGGTGTATTTGTTTCTCGATACCAAACGAAATTCCGTGACATCATGGATGGTTTGGCGAACACGATCATGGCCGGTGAAATCCAGACTTACCGTGGCGATCGCGCCGTCACAACTTTGCCTCACAACGCTGGTTTTACAGAAGTTCGTGATAATCCGACCGCTTGTCGTCCGTTCCGAGATCCCGAGCGCCCAGCGTTCTGGCTGGCAACCGCTAGCACTGGGCCGGATTTCCTCCCTCGAGGATCCGCTTGGGCCAGTAGTCTCGGTCCGCAGACCAACATGAATACGATTCTTCCTCCCAACCAAGAACTCTGCATGTGGGCGACTTGGATGGGTGAAGGCACCGTGCCACCAAGCAGCAACCACCAAGGTGGTTGCCACGTTTTAATGGCCGATGGTGCAGTCACTTTCGTCACCGACTCGATTGAAGCAGGCGATTCGAGTGCTGGTTCCGTCCACACCTTAGCCCCACCGGGTAGTCCCCAATTTGCAGGTAGTCCGAGCCCGTACGGCTTGTGGGGTGCTTTGGGAACTAAAGCTTCGAAAGAAACGATCGAAGAGCAACTCAATCAGTAAACAGCTCTTTTGTTAACCGAATTGACCTAATCTAGAAGCGTCGTCCACTAAAACGGACGACGCTTTTTTTGTGCCTCGCGGATCGCGTGGTAAAAGATCTGCTCTGATTACTTGGCATGATTGCGGGTCCCCTAAAACGGAAGAAAAAGCAACGGGTGACGCAAATTACCCGATCGCCGAATGATCCAATCAATGGCTTTTAAAATAGTAAAGCAAAGGAAGCGGTGACCGATCTTTGAACCGCAATACGCTAAAACCATCAATCAAAAAAAAGCCGCGACGGCGAGTCGCGGCGAAACAGGTATATTGAGAAATATCAAACAAGGTGAAAACAGACGTTTTCATCGCCTCACGAGTGTCCTTTGATTAATCACGACGCCTTCTTCGAACCAAACTTGTGGTGATCGCCAGAACGCTCCAAACGGCCAAGGTCCCAGGTTCGGGCACTGCACTCGTCCAACCCATGTCGACCATCATGCCCATGGTCAGGGCACTGATTTCATGCGTAGTCCCGTCGGTGTATAACGGGCTCATTAACTCAAGAGCGAATGTCGTTTCATCAAGGTGAGAATAGGATGATCCACTTGCCCAAGTACTAGGAGCGTACAGCTTTGGAAGCGTACCGCCATTGGCCGCAATGGCCTGCGCACCACCCCATGAAATATCATTGTTCGTAATCGCTGTTGCCCTATCAGTTTGCGACAAATTCCTCAGAATCGATTGATCACTGGTCCGAACCACAAAGTAGTCATACTGACTAAAGTACTCGGAGAAATCTCCACCGGTGATGCTTCCCGTATAGGAACCATCTTGCGCGATCAAACCCTGGAATCCGATCGTGTGCCCGATTTCATGTAGTGCGGTGGAGACAAAGTCGATCTGATTTGCACCGGCATTGTTATCGGTACCGTAGTACCAAGTCTTGGTCCCAAGTACCGTCGAGCCGTCAACATCACTATTGAAAATTGCGTTACCCTCGCTCGTTCCCACCAAAATATCGTACCCAACATTGTGGTTGGCAAGCGCATCTGCGTACAGCAGCGGATTGGTATCGTTCAAATCCCAATGGCGATTCGTGCCAGCCTGTGCCAGAGTTGCACTGGTGGAGGTGCCACCGAGCCCGTCAAAACTAGCATCAATCGTAATCGTCTCACCGGCATAGCTTGGAGCGAGCGCACTTCCCCATATGTTCATTGCGAACTCAAACGCATTTCGACGAACCGCACCTAGGGTGCTTCCACCGTAAACGGACGTATCATTAAAGCCTTCATTAGCACCATCTAGGTAGTTGGCTTGAAAGGTAATGCCAGCTTGTGCTTGGGGCAGAGCGACAAGCAATAACAGTGCCGCAAAGCTACCGCATACTAGCCGTTGGTATCGAGATCGGCACATAAGCCGAATCCTCCAATGTAGTAAGAATATGTCGTGGGATAAGTCCAAGAAAAATGCCCCCGCATTTCGGTCACTGATCGCGAACCATGATCTCGCAATTACAGATAACCATTCAGCCAACAGACGCCGGTTGTTCATCCTTCAATGACGTCGAAAAATGTGTTGACTAGATCACGCTAGTTATGCCGCAATTAAAAAACGAAGTTTTTAAAACAAAGTTACGACAGTTCATTCAGCACCGAATGCTGCAAAACGGATAAGTGACGAAGTCGTTGAGGTCGTGCCATTTGCGATTTTCGTTGCAGACTGCCTCAGTCGTTAAAACCAACCAGAACAAGCACGACAGTCGTTTCAATCGATAAGCCTCAAGCAGTCAGCCCCTAATCAATTCGATCTTCTCGAATCAAAACGCCCAAATGCTCATACTGAGAAACCAGCAAGCAGGATGTGACGCGATCAAGCAACAAAACCTGCATCAATCAACCAACGGGAATAACCGTTAACAGCAGAACTGGTATGCGACAAAGCGAGACAAGGATAGACTTGGGGCTCGATCACAAATGCTTCTCAAATGACTGATAGTTCCGCTTCTAAGGTGCAAACGCCATGCTGCTTGGTTCTCATGTTTCTTGCCAAGGAGGACTTTTCAAAGCCGTCGAAAGAGCGGAGGAACTGAACTGCGATTGCCTCCAAGTTTTCGTGACCAATCCGCCGCGACAATGGCCTGCCTTCGAAGGTGAGAAAGCGGGATCGGGCTCAATACAAAGCTTACCCACGGTGCTGAAACGCGAGACTTTGCGTGAAGCCCCGCCAATCAATTGGCAAACTAAATTACTGCCTCAAAAAGAAATTGACCTCTGGGTTGCTTCCTTGAATCAGTCTCAACTGCAACATCCCATCGCGCACGCCTCGTACCTGATTAACCTCGCGTCCCCCAAAGAGGACCTATTTCAAAAATCGATTCATGCACTGATTGCAGAACTCGATCGATGCAATCGACTCGGTATTGAAGGTTTGGTTTTGCATCCTGGTGCGTACACCGATAGCAGCGAAGCCGAGGGAATCCAAAGGATCATCGACGGCATGACGCAGGTACTCGAGCGAACGGAGCATCTCGGCTGCCGAGTGCTTTTGGAGAATACTGCGGGGCAGGGCACATGCCTTGGGCATCGTTTTGAACAACTCGGTGAATTGCTAAATGGCATCTCGGATTCTGAAAGAGTAGGAATCTGCATGGATACCTGCCACGCATTTGCTGCCGGCTATGAACTCAATACACCGCATGGATTTCGAGAAATGGCATCGGTCATTGATGACTTTCTACCCTATGATGCAATCCGTGCCCTTCATCTGAACGATAGTAAAAAACCACTCGGCAGTCGCGTGGATCGGCACGAACACATCGGCCTCGGGGAAATTGGTCTCGATGGTTTCAGGTTTCTCAAGGAGCACGAGAAACTGGGTCAGCTGCCAGGATACCTTGAGACAGAAAAAGGCATTGATGAAAAAACGGGCCAAGAATGGGATGCCATTAACCTCAAAGTTCTTCGCGAACTTTGATCGATGACTAATTCGATTGCCGACAAAGCGAACGTCAACACCAAAATCACCTCCGACTAATAAACAAAAAAGATCAATTTGGGTGTTTCTCTTCCGATAACTCTCTTTCTGACTCAACCACTTGGATTCAACCGAACGCCTTTACGATCGTAACTTCCTCATCGCTTTCGCCAGCCAAACCTGCTTTGTCGGCGCGAACACGCTGATGGCCCACTATGGTCGATGGATTGAGTTTCTAGGTGGTCAGTTACACCATGTCGGGATCATCATGGGGGGAAGTGCCATTGTTGGATTAATGCTTCGTCCGTGGATGGCGCAGTGGATCAACCGTTGGGGCTCGCGCACCATGTGGATTGCCGGCTACCTTTTGTTCATCCTTGCGAGCCTCGGAAACCTATTGATTACGGAGGTGGGGACCACTATTTTTCTGGCTCGATCGGGTTTGCTGCTCGCGGCTTCGATCGTCTTTACCAGTGGGCTGACCTACATCTCGCAAATCGCTCCTGAACACCGCCGAACCGAGGCGATTGGTATCCTAGGAATCGGTGGCTTTCTTGGGATGCTGATGGGACCTTTGCTTGGCGACCTTTTTCTTGCCGAGCGAACCCGTGAAAATTTCCAGGCGTTATTCTGGATTGCCGCAGGCGCCAATCTTTTCTCCTTGATTGGATTGACGTTCGTTCAAGCCCCCAAGCATCATTGTGCATCCACATCACTCCGAGTGCGTGCGTTTATCCAAATTGTTAGACAGCACTGGCCCGGAGCAATCCTGGCCGTTGATTTTGCATTTGGTGTTTGTATGGCTGGACCGTTCATCTTTGTGGCGAACTTCATTGACCATGCGTCACTTGCGTTTAAGACTCACTCTGTCATTGGACTTTTTTTTCTCGGTTATGCCGGCTTGGCAATCATTGTGAGACTCAGCTCGCGAAGGCTACCCGACAGGATTGGACCAGCCAAAGTGTTGCTCGCAGGAATTTTGTTCATGTCGGTGGGAATGCTGGGATTTTCTTGGGTGACTGCTGAACGCACTTGGCTGATTTTGATTCCAGCCAGTCTGACCGGTATTGGTCACAGCCTGATGTTCCACACCATGACCTCCATCACGCTGGCCAGTTTCCCTACCCATGTGCGAGGAACCGGATCTGCCTTAGCGTTGATGATGCTGGACCTGGGAACCATCGTTGGTGCTCCCGTTCTTGGCTGGATTGGGGAAGTCTATCAGTACCCTGTGCTGTTTGCGTGTATTGGAATGACCTGCTTTGGATCAGGTGTCATCTTTGTGATCGCGGAGCATCGCAAGAAACAGCAGCACCAGCCCATGATCTCCTGAACCGTCGACGAGAGCATCAAGCAGAACCTACGGCATGAATCTTGACAGACTCATCGCTTAACCATCTGAACCCCACGCAGTCTCACTCGTTTGGTTCGCTTCGCTGTTCCCAAACTGGCGCAGCATGAAGAGCTTCTTCTCCGAAGGTTTGTGAAACCACGAATCCACTAGCCTGTGAAAAGTAAAAAACGCGGCCATTTGAAACGACTGCACCGAGACATTCTCGAGAATCAATTGCAGGCCCAGTGGAAACCAGCTTTCCGCCTGAAGAAAGATCGATCATGTCCATATTCGCCCCAAGCACATAAGGCTCAGATAACGTAAACCGACAACAAGCGTAGTTGTGACCAATCTGTGCGACCACCTCTCCCGAGGATCGATCGAAGACATTTCCTTTGCCTCGCAGCGCGTTGGAAAAGAGATGAGTGGATCCGACGGTTACAACGTTCAGTGCAGAAGTGACCGGATCCGATTTCCACACCAACTTGCCGCTTGCCGCATCCAAACACCAAACGAATCGATCGTCGGTTCCGCTACGAGCACGATTGAATCCACCAATGTAGATTTTGCCATCTCGGCCGCTCAGCGTGCACTTGGAGGTGACATAGTAATCGTGTGTACTCCAATGCTCGTCTCCACTAGCGGGATCAAGACAAACAGTAAGTCCGTTATTCGCAGCTGGTAAACCTCTTCTCATGCGAGCCTGCTCGTCGTATCCAAAAAACACCGAATAGTAGAGTTTGCCATCAAGCAGGCAGATCCCACAATCATTTCCCCCTCGTCCATGATCCGAAAAATCCTTTTCCCAAACCAGCTCGCCCGTCTTGCAATCCCAAGCCCAAAGACGAGGCCGATGATCCTTGGGATAGTAAGGGTTATCGTTGGAATAAATCCAACTCATCACCTCACGATCCTCTTGCTTAACCGGTTCACCTCGAAAGACGAAAGGCTTTTCTGTTCCCTGTGCCGCGTAGTCACCTGAACCCGAAGCATAAATCGCTAAATCACCACTGACCACTGGCGGAAATTGGCGACTCCAACTCGGAGATCCGGTGAATGGGGCTTCCCAAATCAGCTCTCCCGTCGCAGCATCAAGACATCGCATCATCGAACCCTTGATCCCAGCTTGTGGGATGATCAACTTGCCGTCGATGTAAAGCGGCGAGGTGAAAGAGAGATAAACGTTCGGCCAATATCGGCGCCACAACAACCGCCCCGTATCCTGTTCCACCGCGATGATCTGCCCTTCGGCTGTATGCAGGTATAAACGCCCGCCACCGCATACGGGTAGATGCTTGATCGTTCCATCCAGACGCATGGCCCAACGCATGCGCAGGGGAGCAACCAATCCCTGATCATTCGCGTTCGTTCCACTAAAGTCTCCGTAGTTGGTGTACCAGTCGTACTCTGAACCAGCCTTTGAGCCGCGTAGTGGGCTTCGGACATGATGCAGATTCAGTGGTTCGACAGTCACCTTGGACTGACTTTGCGGTTCATGCACGACGACAATCGGATCTGGCGTTTCTGGCAGCGAGCGGTCTGCTGCCGATCGACTCTCAATCACATAGAGATGGCCATCTTCGCTGGGCACGTAAATTCGATCACCCGCTACAGCTATCGGAGCTGAGATGGCTCCACCAAGTGGCGTGTGAACCTTCTCTAACGTTGCAGAGTTTGAATCCAGTGGGACAAAGTAGACCTCGCCGTTTAAACCGCCATAGATGACATGCTGACCGGTTAACACAGGAGATGCCAGTCCCGCAGCCGCGTTCAAGACTCGTGTCTGCCCTGAATCAAGATCGTGCTCAACCAACCCAGCTCCCTGCTCGGGCTTGACTCGATAAAGTCGATTGTCTCTGACGCTCGGTGAACTAAACCCAAGCAGACCATATTGTTCGATCGAGGTCTCGGTTGCAGAAACAAAATCATGATCAATGAGGGAATCGCTGGAAGTGACATCTAACGAGTCAATGCTTTTCTCCCGAGGACTAAGCTGGCGAATACCTCGCAAAAAGTCACCTAGATGGAAAACTTCGACCCGTCCCGCGTTATCGCGTCGATGCCACTGAACGTAAACGTTCCCCTTGGCATCCATACTTTGTCCGAACGTTGCGGGGAACTCCGATCCAGCGTACGTCGGAATCATCCCTACTTCGATCAATTCAGCGTGCTCACCCGCATCACGTAGAAAAACCGTTCGTCCGCCTGCAGGAATCGCCAACGCTTTTTCAGTCATGCAAATATCACGGGAACAAACAAAATGATCTTTCCAGGTGACCCGATCTCCACGAAAGGCTAACCAGTCTGATCCACTCCATCGATTTCCCTCAAACCCAATGACTTCTTTAACAAAATCCCAACTCCATAGCAGTTCACCCTGCGGTGTCACTGAACGAGTGACCGCGCCAAGTGTGGTGAAATAAACCCGTCCCGAATCAATCACCGGCGAAGCGAGTATCGGCTCGCCACAATCAATCTTCTTGATGAGCTTCCCTGTCCGTTGCTCCAAAACAAAATAGAGACCTGACATCGTACCGAGATGAACGTATCCATCGATCAGTGCTGGGCTTGCCACGTTGTTGCAGTTCCCCGATCCCGCGTGGGTGACATAGGTCCAGAGTTTCTCGAGCGTTGAAGTATTAAATGCATGCACGACTCCCGAGGCATCGATGGCGATTAAACAATCCTTGTCGACTACCGGTGATGCCATCACCGCATCCGAGAGCGGTAACGCTGCAACCAACTCGAAGTTCGAACCAAGGGTGACTTCGGAAGCGTCACCGGATCGCAGAGAATTACCAAGACGCTGAGGCCAATCATTCGCGAACGCGCACGACGCTTGAAGGAACAGAACGACCAACAACTTGCTGATTTGATCACCGCTAAACATTGTCATTGTCTCCCCCTGAAAAGCTTGGAATCGAACCTGAAGCTTGGAAAAGAATCCAACGCACGCAACCAAAAGAAATAAGTTCGCAGACTCACCTCGGTAGCTTACCAGAACCTACAGGAGCGCGTCGCAAAGCGGGAAAGGCATTTCAGAGAAGCATCATCAAGATACCTAATTCGTAAAAGGTTTTTAGGTAGGTTGCCCGATCACCTCTTGCTACGTTCCTGCGCACTTCCGCGGGCATCCATCATCGAGACAGTGCCTAGGCATGAATCTTGGATCAATGAGTTAGCCGAACGAATGTAACTCTTAGCCAATTCCATCGGCCGCATGGTTTGATCGGTGAATTTGAATCTCGCGCTGATCATCAACCGCTTGTGCCTGCAGTTTCATTCCGCTCTCGGAAGAGACCATGGACCTCGGCTCCGATCAGCGGGAATCGAGGAAGGGAAATGACTGCACCGAAAAATCGAAAACCAAAATACCCGCTGTCAAAACACCAAAGAAGGACACGAACTCTGTGAAAAGACAGTGCCTGGCGAGGTAATGAACGGGGAAGGATTCATCTAAGGATTTCAAAAATATCCAGCGGGTTGCTGGCAGAAACAAAGAGCGATTTTACACATCTCAGCTCTTTTGCACTTTCGATGTTCTCAGGTGCAATTCACGCAGTTGCTCTGGATCGACCTGACCAGGCGCTTCGGTCATCAGATCCGCAGCCTTCTGGGTTTTTGGAAACGCAATGACTTCGCGAATATTGTCCAACCCCGCGAGCAACATCACCCAGCGATCAATCCCGAGTGCAATTCCACCATGAGGTGGAGCACCATACTTCAACGCATTGAGCAGGAAGCCGAAACGATCTTCTGCCGTCTCCTCGTCGATCCCGAGAAGATCAAAGACTTTGGATTGAGTTTTGGGATCGTGAATACGAATCGTACCGCCTCCCGCCTCGCTACCGTTGATCACCAGGTCGTATGCCTGTGCTCGGCAGGTCGCCGGATTGTCTACCAACCCATTCAAATCACTCGCAAGCGGTGCGGTGAACGGATGGTGCATCGCGTTCCAGCGTTGCCCCTCGGCATCCCAATCAAACATGGGAAACTCGGTCACCCAACTACAATTGAGTTCATTAGGATCGATCAACTGCAGTTCTGCAGCGAGTCGTTTGCGTAAACCAGACAGACCCTTGCAGGTTACTTCCCAGCTGTCGGCGAGGAACATGAGCAGGTCACCCGGATTACCACCGAGCAATCCTTTGATCTCAGCAAGATGTTCTTCATCCAAATTTTTGCTGATCGGGCTCCAAAGTGTTCCGTCCTCTTCAACACGAAACCAAGCCAGCCCTTTGGCACCAAAATCACTTTTCACATATTCAGTCAGCTCGTCGATTTGACGCCGCGAGTACTTCGCCGCCGCCTGCTCGACGTTAATTCCACGTACATACCCACCTGAATCGGCGGTACCTCGGAAGACTCGAAACTCTGTCTTCTTTGCCACTTCGGTAACATCGACAATCTCCATTGCAAAACGAAGATCCGGTGCGTCAGAACCGAAGCGGCGCATTGCTTCCTCGTAGGTCATACGCGGCAAAGGCGTCTTCACTTCTTTTCCTAAGACTTCCTTCGCTACCTTCGCAACCAAGCCGTCAATCAATCCCATGACATCGTCAGAATCAACAAACGACATCTCTAAGTCGAGTTGCGTAAACTCAGGTTGGCGATCAGCACGCAGGTCTTCGTCACGGAAGCACTTTGCAACCTGAACATAGCGGTCAAAACCGGCCACCATCAAAATTTGCTTGTAGAGTTGCGGTGACTGTGGCAACGCGTAAAAGCTGGATGGATGCACACGGCTTGGCACGAGATAGTCGCGAGCTCCCTCAGGCGTGCTACGCCCCAGAATCGGCGTTTCCACGTCAATGAAGTGGTGAGCTTCGAAGTAATCCCGCATTGATTTGACGATTTGACTTCGTAGCACCAAAGATCGCTGCATCTGGGTGCGGCGTAGATCTAAAAAGCGATACTTGAGCCTCAGGTCTTCGCCGGGCAAATCGGACTGACTTGGGGTAAAAGGAGGAGTTTGACAAAGGTTGAGCACTTCAAAGTGAACCGTACGAACTTCGATTTCGCCGGTCGAAAGCTTTTCATTCACTTTGCCTTCCAAGCGGTCAGCAACGATCCCCCGAATCAAAATCACACTTTCGGTTGGGACGCGTCCCGCCTCGTCAATCTGCCCAGCGTTAGATTCCGGAGGACCGATCACGACCTGAGTGATACCGTATCGATCTCTCAAATCAATGAATACAGCTCCGCCGTGATCTCGTTTGCTGTCGACCCAGCCACAAAGGGTCACTTCGGTTCCAACATCGGTTTTGCGGAGTTGTCCGCAGGTATGGGTGCGTAGCACGGCAGTTTTGCTGGGATTTTGGGAAAGAATCAGGGGACGACATCGAGCGAACATCATATCGTTATACCGCTAATTCGAAAGGTCCTCTCCGCACAGCAGTTGGACAATATTAGGCGTTGGTTTGCGAAAAAGGCGGGAAATCTCCAACATTCCGCAAACGCTCCGAACGAAACAAGCACTTAACGCAACGCTGCTGCAATCGCCGCCGCAGCATCGAAAAGCCAGCATCGGCACCGGTATTGGTCAATCCAATGCTTGAAAAACCGGCGCATTAAAAAACCCCTAGGTTCAAACCTAGGGGTTTCAATTCGTGCGATTGATCCAAGGTCGACGGAGACCGCCGATCCGGACACTACTCGGATGCTGCCTCGGTAGGCGCCGAATCACCCGACTCATCATCGATCGTGACGACCTTGTATCCGCCAATCCCTTTGAAGTAGAGCATGATGAGAAGATAAATCACTGCCATCGCAGCTGGAATGGCTGAGTCCGCCTTTAGCGTCATGCGGTCGCCATCCTGCCCAGCTTTGGCAATTGCTGTTTGCTCAGCAGTCGGTGCCTCAGCCTTATTAGCGGCTTCAAGTTCATCACCCTTAATCGCCTCGACCGATTCAAAGATCAAGAAACTCGAAGGACTCTCCGAGTTCTTCACCGATGCGTACAGATCAGCATCAACTTGCTGGAGTGCTTCAGCGGCAAAACGGTCTTTGGCATAGCCGAGTCCGGGACCACCGATCATGCCGGCAGAAAGCATCCCGATACCGCCCATGATCGAAATCGCAACCGCACCGGTTCGAGGGTAACGGTCGGATGCAACTGCCAACATCGTGGGCCAGAAAAAGGTTTTTCCGACAGCGTAGATGCCTAGCGCGATCAGAGCCATCGCAAAGGTCTGCATGCCGCTAGCGAGTTGCAAGCCAACGATCGCGAGAACCGAACAAACCAACAGCAAACCGATTGGCGATAGGCCAAGGTTCTTTTCAATCCAGTGAGCCGCAAATCGCAACCCAAACATGATGGATGATGTCCAGATGAACAACCACTTACCCTGCTCGGATGTAAACAGGTTCCCAGTGATGTTTTGAATCCAACCATCGGTTCCAAGCTCAACAGCGCCGACCAACGCGTGAGTCGCGAAGAGTACAAAGAGCAAAACCGAACCCATTGAAAAACCAGTCAGCCCGCCAACAGCCAGCCATAGGCCGAGACCAACCATAATACCGATGATGAGGTTTGGCTCCCCTAGAATCAGCGGTGCAACATCGCCGTAAAAGAATAGCCCGAGCATGAAACATGCCACCGCGGCTCCGAGCAATCCGACGTCCTTGAGCATCTCTCCGAGACGCAAGCCTTTCTCCGATGCTTCGCTCTTCGGGAAGCTTTGTCCCATGAACATCACGCCATAGATGACCGTTGGCACCAAATAAAACGCTAACTGCCACTTCCATGGCCATTCTAGGCGGTCATCGAGAACCCAGCCTAGCATCGACCCAAGAACCATTCCCGCTGGCCAACTGGCGTGCAAGATATTCAGGTAATGGGTTCGGTTATTGGGGAAAAGTGTCGCCACAAGTGGGTTAGCGACCGCCTCAAGTGTTCCGTTGGCATAAGCAAAAATGAACATGCCCAAGTAAAGCATGGTGTAGGCATTGTCTGGTCCGGCCGCGAATGTCACAAATGCCGAAAGAACGTGGAGTGCGAACGCGAGAACCACAAGCCAGCCGTAGCCGATTTTGTCGACAATCACACCACCAACGATAATTCCGAAACAAAAACCGGTGAATCCGGCACCACCAATCGCTCCAAGCTGTGCGGCGGTGAAACCGTATTCACCCCCCCAGTTATCCAAAATACCACCGCGGATGGCAAAACCAACGCCCGCGGCAAGGATTGCCATGAACCCAGCCCAAAGCAATCGCTTTGCGTTAGGAGCAATCTCAGTGTTTGTTGTGCTACTCATCAGATCGACGCCTTCTGAATTACATAGAGTAAGGAATGACAAGGAGGAGCGTTTGCGGGGAAATCGACACCGCCAAATGGTTTGACCTAACGCTATTCTTCCTTTAGGCCTATTTTGGGCCTCCGCAAAACGTACCCATATGCCGCTCTGACTGCTACTGTCAGTGTCGCTATACTTCACCAGAACGTCGAAATAGTCTTGTTTAGTTGCGTTTTCCCTTCACCATCTTCCCTCATCGGAGCGACCAATATGCGTTTCGCCCTCTCCATGACCCTCCTGCTCGGAGCATTTTTCAGTATGGCATCCGCCGAAGACCATGAATGTGCACTTAATTTCAAGGCCAAAACCATCGACGGGCAGACCGTTGACCTCGAAGATTACGAGGGCAAAGTGGTCCTGATCGTGAACACCGCAAGTCGATGCGGCCTAACACCCCAATACGCCGGACTCCAGCAGATGTACGAAAAGTACGAAGGCAAGGGCTTTGTGATCCTTGGTTTCCCCTGCAATCAGTTCGGACGTCAAGAACCAGGAAGCGACGCGGATATCAAGCAATTCTGCAGCTCGAAGTACAACGTTTCTTTCCCAATGTTCAGCAAAATCGACGTCAATGGCGGCGAGGCAGCCCCCATCTACAAATACCTCACCAGCCAAGACACCCAGCCAGCAGGCAAGGGCGATATTAGCTGGAACTTCGAGAAATTCCTGATCGATCGCGAAGGTCAATTGATCGGTCGTTTCGCTCCGAGAACCAAACCCGACGACGCTGATCTCGTCAAAGCGGTCGAAGCCGAGCTCGGTAAATAGTTCAGCAAGAATAACTCAGCAGACGAATCCTCGGTGGTTCATCGATTTTGACCGGCGGCCGGGCAACGGCAATGCTGGTCACTTCGATGAACCTTTTTTCATGAGTATTTCGGCGAATTTTTTTCATCGATACTGCTACACCGTGTCACGAAAATCCGCTGCCGACCCAAACGCCGGCAAGCCGTCTACGGCAGCCCCTTCTAAGCCATTCAACACGACAAGCACCTGACGACCACAAACGTCGCCACGACTCGTGAGATCGCCCTTTAGCCCCCCATTTCTCCCTGCAAGGATACCTACGGGGAACGGCTGAATACAAAGTCTCTCGGGTTGACCACCGGTGCGACGTGAAAGCCGAGAACCCGCAAAACGCAATGCCGGTACCTGCCTGCCAACGACCCCCATCAATTGTTTGACACCCAGATTGTTTGACACCCAGATTGTTTGACACCGAGGAACAGCTCAGTGGAACAAAACGTGTCGATACCACGCGACTTGCCTTCAAAAAGGCAGAGCGAGTAAGACAAGCACACCATCGCACACCGACTGTCGTTTTCCCGCTAGAATACGGCCTTTCAGAGTATTCACGTTGAATGGATCGTCTGTGAGTCTCCTGTTGCGCGGCTGCCTGTTACTCGGGGCCCCGTTTATTGGGCAGCTGTTACTTAGGCAGACACACCCCAAAGGTGCGCGGATGATGTTCTCGTTTTTTGTGTTTTGCATCCAACCCTACCGCCCCATCACCGCAAGAAAACCTCATGCATCTAGTGAGTTTCCTCCGTCGCTCAAGCCATTTCTGTGCGTGGATCATCGCTTTGGCAATCTACACACAACCTGCCAATAAAATCTCCGCACAGGAACCACTCTTGAGGCCCAATGATCGTATCGCGATCCTCGGAGGAACCTTGGTCGAGAGGATGCAGAGTAGCGGAGCCATCGAGGCAGAAATTCAGAGTCGACGCCCAGATTGGAAATTGACATTCCGAAACCTAGGCTGGTCGGGCGACGATGTGCATGGTCTTGCAAGAAAAGTTTTTGACAATCCCGAAGCTGGGTTTGCTAGGATGCTGCGTGATATCGAAACAGCAAACCCAACGGTCGTGTTGGTCGCTTATGGTTTCGCAGAGGCGAGCGATGGACCCGTCGCCGTTGATCGGTTTGAAACGGGGTTGAACCGATTGCTGGATGAACTCGCAAAACAGCAAAGACGAGTCATTCTGCTTAGCCCGTTTGCGATGCCGGGAATCCTGTCACCCGGCTACGATCAATCGATGAGCCGCTGTCAGCAGATCGTCGCATCGGCAGGAAAATCACGTAAAATCCCAGTGATCATCACCAATTGGGTGCCTCAAGCCGACGAGCTCACCGAAGATCAACTGCACCCCAACACCCAAGGCTTTGCGAGTCTCGCAAAACCACTTGCCGATCAGCTTGTCGGAGGTAAATCGGTCTCAAACACGAGTGAATCCCTGCGAGATCGCATCGCGAGTAAAAACCAGCTCTTTTTTCATCGCTATCGCCCGCAGAACGAGACCTACCTTTTCCTTTTTCGCAAACACGAACAAGGCAATAATGCTTCGGAGATTCCAGAGTTTGATCCATTGATCACGGCAGCGGACCAGCAGATTTGGGCCGCCGCGGCCGGCCAGTGATTATCTGCTTGAGCGGAGCAACAATCCGACTGCAACGCGGTCGCCACTACGGGACATCGCAGATTTTCGGCGGCTTGCCAGATCAGCTCGCGACGCTTAGTCTTTTCCGTTTGCGCAATGGCCCCCCGGGGCAAGAATCGTTGAACTTTTGGAGTGCATGGTGTCTGGAACCTGTGTGATTGGACTGCAGTGGGGCGATGAAGCAAAAGGCAAGCTCGTTGACCTTTTGGCTCCGCAATTTGACCTTGTCGTTCGCTACCAAGGTGGAGCAAACGCAGGGCACACCGTTGTCGCGGGAGATGAAACCTACAAGCTGCACCACATCCCCAGCGGGATCCTGCACCCTCAGGTTCAGAACTTCATCACACCGGGCGTGGTCATTAATCCAGCCACGATGCTGGATGAAATCGATGGATTAGCCAAGCGAGGCATCCACTGCGAACGCAATATGCGAGTCAGTGAGCGAGCTCATCTTGTGATGCCATGGCATATCGCCGAAGACAAAATTATCAACAGCACCGCGGTCCGTGGTGAATCGATCGGGACCACCAATCGTGGAATCGGCCCATGTTATCGCGACAAGGTCGGTCGAACCCATGCGATTCGCATGGCGGACCTCGTTCAAGATGCACGAGATGAACGCATCGGGACCGTGGCAGAGCAGAAGGTGCAATTACTGTCCAAAATGGGTGCACCGCAAGAAGACCTTGATTCGATCTCACCCGAGCGAGTGATTGCCTTGGCGGCCGGCTGGTCCGAACGACTCAAAGACATGATCGGTGACACAACCGAGTTGTTGCTTACCGCCTGTGAGGCGGACAAACGGATTCTTTTTGAGGGTGCACAAGGTGCGCTGCTCGATATCGATCATGGAACTTTTCCTTTTGTCACCAGTAGCAACAGTAGCGGTGTTGGGGTTTGCGCGGGGGCCGGTGTTCCACCAAGATGGATCAATCATGTCCTAGGTGTTTGCAAAGCGTACAGCACACGAGTTGGCGGTGGTCCATTCCCAACGGAGCTTGATGATTCGACTGGCGAAAAAATCCGCACCCTTGGCAATGAATTCGGCACCACAACCGGCCGTCCGCGACGCTGTGGTTGGTTCGATGCCGTCGCCCTGAAGTACACCGCTAGACTGAGCGGCGTGACTCGGCTCGCCCTAATGATGATGGATGTTCTGGCCCACTTTGACGAACTAAAAGTCTGTGTCGCCTACGAACTGGATGGGAAACGACTTGAGACGTTCCCATCACACGCAGACCAACTACGGCGATGCAAACCGATTTACGAAACCATCCCGGGATGGAATCAACCTGTCGACGATGTTCGTCAAGTCAGCGATTTCCCAAGCGGGGCTCTGGACTACGTCAAACGAATCGAAGAACTGGTTGGAATTCCCGTCGGCGTGCTCTCCGTTGGGCCCGATCGCTCGCAGACCATTTTCACCGAATCCGCCGACGTTCTGGGTCTTAAACTCCCTTTGTAGTCATGTCCGAATCGAGTTCCCTCGACCACGTTGACCAATCGGTTGAAATCGCAAAGGCTGGGGAGATCCCGAGTCATGTCGCCATCATTATGGATGGAAATGGTCGTTGGGCTCAGAATCGAGATCTGCCGAGAATCGAAGGGCATCGGCGCGGTGTCAGTACCGTTCGCATGGTGAGTGAGGTTGCTACCGAACTGGGTATCGACACCATCACGCTTTACTGTTTATCGAGCGAAAACTGGAAGCGACCGCAGGCCGAACTCGACTTCCTGATGCACCTGCTGGAACAGTACCTTGTCGAAGAACGCAAGTCGATCATGGATCAAGGATTGCGTTTACAAGTGATCGGAAGACGTGACCGTCTTCCCGAAAAAGTACTCTCGCAGATGAACCAGACGATCTCCATGTCCGCCGAAAACAGCGGGACACGACTCGTATTAGCAATCGATTATGGTGGTCGAGACGAAATCACGTCCGCTGTCCGAACGATCGCTAACAAGGTAAATCTTGGCGAACTGGAAGCCGAATCCATCGATGAAGCTTGTGTCAATCAGCACCTTTACACAGCTGATTTCCCAGAGGTGGATTTGATGATTCGCACCGGCGGTGATATGCGGGTGAGTAACTTTTTACTTTGGCAAATAAGCTACGCTGAGTTTTGGATGACGGATAAATGCTGGCCGGAATTCGCCAAACAAGACTTCCTTTCGGCTATTCAAGATTTCAGCACGCGGCAAAGAAGATTTGGTGGGCTTGAAGTGAACGAATGAGCACGCATCCAAAAGTTCACCAATCAAACGGTTCACGAAAACGAAATAACTACTCGCTGATCCCCATCAACCGTCAATGACAAACAGGGGCGTATCGGTAACACCTGCTCAAAAACTCCTCTCATTCAATCTCGGTAAACGAGCCGCCAAATCATTTTTGTCCTGTCGCAAAACAGACTGAACAAAAGAAAGAGAGAAGCAAATTGAAGCGGTGTACATCGACCCAATCAGAAAACACCAGTTGCCGGTCGAATCCGATCGACGGGTGATCCACTGCTTAACCGGAGAGGCCAACAGTGCTTAAAGATCGATTAC
>Ga0181559_10001182_pt1 | contig 25471 bp, 17 predicted proteins | sample 011ome_21_FD_133752 | JGI IMG/M metagenome (GOLD analysis project Ga0181559, IMG submission 133752) | Coastal salt marsh microbial communities from the Groves Creek Marsh, Skidaway Island, Georgia - 011508AT metaG (megahit assembly) | ecosystem: Environmental > Aquatic > Marine > Intertidal...
AATCATTCTATTTTACCCCACATTTATCGATAAGAAAATTTATGAAATGCCTGTAACCTATACTTATGAATCGTGGGCACCCTGGAACAAGGAATTTTCTGCCATGGCATTATTTCCAAAAATATTAGAGACGTATAAATCAATCTATGGCGATGATTTTAAAGTAATTAATCATCCGTACCAAGGAAAGGTTTACTATAAAATGGATGGTAAGCGTAGAATTAATCTTTTTATAAAAGACGATCAGTTTGTGCAAGCCATTTTTACTGATATGAAAGTTGAAAAGCGACTTAAAGAGGAATTTGAAAAAAGTCAAGAACAAAAATCAGTGAATTGAATTTGTTGCTATCAAAATGGTCCAATTTGGATACTTAAAATGAAACTCGGGGTAACTAGGTTTTGGTTTCTGTTTTTATTCATTTTTTGTTCGTGCTCTAAAAATTCAGATTTAAATCAAGATAATACACTTTTTGTAAGCCTTTCTTCTCAACAGACGGGGATTGACTTCATTAATTTGCTAACGGAAACTGAAGAGTTTAACATCATCGAGTACCTTTATTTTTACAATGGTGCAGGGGTATCTGTTGGCGATATCAATAACGACGGGCTTATTGATATTTACTTTTCTTCGAACCAAGGGCCAAATAAATTATTCCTAAATAAAGGAAATATGGCTTTTGAAGATATTTCAGAGAAATCTGGTTTGCAATCTTTAGGCCCTTGGAAAACAGGCGTTAGTATGGTTGATATCAATGGGGATGGATTGCTTGATATTTACGTTTGTAGGCTGGGGAATTTCAAAGGCATTACAGGTAAAAACGAGCTTTATATAAATAATGGAGATCTGACTTTTAGTGAAAAAGGAGGAGCATATGGGTTGGATTTTCAGGGCTTCAGTACGCAGGCCACATTTTTTGATTACGATAAAGATGGAGACTTAGATATGTACTTACTCAACCATGCTGTTCATACCGAAAATAGCTTTGGAAGAGCATCTTTACGCTATTTGGATGATGGCTTAGCAGGAGATCGATTGTTCAAAAACAATAGTGAAAAAGGGGAATTAAAATTTCAAGATATCACGAAGGAGGCCAGGCTATATTCAAGTCAGCTAGGTTACGGACTAGGGATTGGTGTTTCAGATTTGAACAACGATGGCTGGCCTGATATGTATGTGTCCAATGACTTTAATGAAAACGATTACCTCTACCTTAATCAATCAGATGGGACTTTCCAAGATCAAACGACTTCATCCCTAAATTACAGCAGTAGATTCTCCATGGGTAGCGATTTTGCTGATTTAAATAATGATGGCTGGGTAGATTTTATTTCGCTAGACATGTTGGCAAAGGACGAGACTATTCAAAAATTATCACAAGGGGAGGATACGGAAGAAAATCTCCAACAAAAGTTGAATTATGGATTTGAAAGGCAATTTTCCAGAAACTGTTTCCAATTAAATAACGGGAATGGCTCCTTTTCAGAGATTGCTCAACTTTCTGGTATTTCAGCTACAGATTGGAGTTGGGGAGTGTTAGTAGCCGATTACGACAACGATGGCTGGAAAGATATTTTCATTTCCAATGGGATTGTCCGAAGGCCAAATGATTTGGATTACATGAACTTTGTGACCAATCCCAATCTAGAAAATGGTCTACAGAATAACGCTGATATTACTGATCTAGAGTTGGCCTCAGAAATGCCTGATGGAGATGTTACCAATTTTTTCTTTCGAAATAATAAAGACTTGACATTTCAAGACGTAAGTTCAACCTGGAATATCCCGAAGAAAAGCATCTCTAATGGGGCGGCCTATGCTGATTTAGATAATGATGGGGATTTAGATTTAATTATTAACAATATCAATGCTTCCGCAGAAATTTTAGAGAACCAGCAAGCGCAACAACTGGATCAATCAAAAAGCAAATTTTTAAAAGTTAGATTCAAAGGCATTAATGCGAATAAATTTGGGATTGGGAGTCGGGTTGAAGCCTTTGGGAATAAGGGGCAAATTATTCAAGAAAACTTCACGAGTCGTGGTTTTCAATCTTCAACAGCTCCTGAGATTCTTCTAGGATTAGGAGAAATGACTAGAATAGATTCTCTTAAAATAATTTGGCCAAGCGGGAAAGTTGAAAAATTGACAAACGTTCAGGTCAACCAAACCCTTACGGTGGATGAATCAGAGGCAAAAGCTATTCCTAGTTTTTTGGTACAAGCTAAAGAATCATTCTTGAAAGTGGTGGAAAATAGCTTATCTGGATTAGATTTTGAACATTTCGAAGATAATTTCAATGACTTCAATTTCGAATCACTCCTTCCTCACAGGCTTTCACAAGAAGGGCCAGCCTTAGCAGTAGGCGATGTAAATGGTGATGGGAGAGAAGATCTTTATGTTGGAGGCGCAGCTGGACAAGCAGGAACTTTATTTATCCAAATGAAGGAAGGGAAATTTGAAAAGTCCAAGCAAGCAATTTTTGAAATGGATGCCCCATTTGAAGATACTGAAGCTATTTTTTTTGACAGCAATCAAGATGGATTTCTAGATCTAGTAATTGGAAGAGGGGGGAATAGGGTGAATTCCAAGGAGGAGTTGGGGCAATCCAAAATTTATTTGAATAACGGAAGAGGAGAGTTTAAGGAACATATCAGCCTTCCATTGGAAAAAAACGCACAGGTCTCAGTACTTTTAGCGCATGATTTTGATCAGGATGGATTAGAAGATTTGATGGTTGGAGGAAGGAATGTTGCTGGGAAATATGGACAAATTCCTCGGAGTTATTTATTAAAAAACCTGGGAAATAATCGATATCAAGATATTACCCATCAAATTGCCCCAAAATTGGTGCACCTTGGGCTGGTCAAAGATGCTGCTTGGACAGATATTGACGCAGATGGTACTCAAGATTTAATTGTCATCGGAGAATGGATGCCAATCACTATTTTTTTAAATAAAAACGGAAAGCTTGTGGATGAAACCGTAAGTTTTGGTATGGATAATACGAATGGATGGTGGAACTCAATTGCGATAGAAGATTTTAATCAAGATGGGTTCCCCGATGTGGTAGTTGGCAATTTAGGATTGAACCATAGAATGAAACCTACCAAGGAGTTTCCTATAAAAATGAATCTGGCCGATTTTGATAAAAATGGAAGTGTGGAACAAATCATCTCTTATCCTGTGGATGGGAAGTATTTTACGGTAGCCACAAAAGATGAACTAGTGAAACAAATTCCTTCATTAAAAAAAGACTTTGTCCGCTACAATGATTTTGCAGGTAAAACTGTCGATGAAGTATTCGCTAAATTCCAAATCAAAGAGGCTCCTTATTTGAAGTCCCATCAATTTGAATCTTTGGTGTTATACAACCAAAAAGGTAAAAATTTCATTGCAAAGGCGCTACCTATTGAAGCACAATTTTCACCCATAGAGGATATTGCTGTTGAGGATATAGATCAAGATGGATTTTTAGATCTAGTTTTAGGGGGAAATACTACCGCTGTGGCTTCTTATTTTGGTTCGTACCAGGGGAATTGGGGCCTTATTCTTAAAGGAGATGCAACTGGATCCTTCAAGACTTTCAAGGAAAGTTCCTTGAAAATAAAAGGGGATGTGAAGCAAATTAGAGAGGTGACTGTTGGAACTAATAAATGGTTGATTTTTGCAAAGAATAATTCAAGTTTGGAAGTATTCAGTATCTCGAAAAGTCGCTAGTGCTTCACTTTTTTATGAGGGAAAGTTGTTAAAAATCACACCCTTTCCTATCCACTTTTGTGATAAGCTACTTTTTCACTAATCACTTATGAAAGTGAGTTTTGAAGTTCTGTTAAATGAGCTTTGGACCGTTGGCCGTCAGCCGTTGACTGCCAATCCTTGGGGGTGATAAGGCATTTTGAGCCACCGTCCTAATTGAGTGAATATCATACTTTACTTTTGTTAAAACTTCTTACCTATTCTCTTCGTTCAGTTTTGCATCCTTACCTTTCTGGGACAAACTAGTTTATGCGCAGAAATTACTTCTTTTATTTAGTACTATTTTTTTTAAGTTCCTTCCACCTCGTGCAAGGTCAAGGAATCAAAGGGGTAGTGACTACTGAAACTGGTGAGCCGCTCGCTTTTGCATCCGTATATATTCGGAATCTGCAAGATGGGGTACCCACCAATGAAAGCGGGAGCTACGAATTTAAACTTGCCCCAGGTCTCTACGATGTTGTAGTTCAATACCTTGGCTATGCATCGCAAATCCGCACCGTAGAAATCAAATCAGATTGGGTTACCCTTAATTTTTCATTGGCATCTCAGGTGATTAACCTCAGCCAAGTAGAAATACAAGCAGGCGCAGAAGACCCTGCACTGACGATCATGCGAAAGGCTATCTCCAAGTCAACCTACCACCGACTACAGCTGCAGCGCTACGCAATGACGGTGTATCTCAAAGGATCAGGTCAGTTGACCGATGCTCCCTTTTTTCTAAAAAAGAAGCTAGCCGAGGAAGGACTCAAACTTAACGAAGCGTATACCTCCGAGGCCGTATCACGGATTACCTTTACGCTGCCCAATAAAGTAGAAGAGAAGGTGATCTCCATCCGGACCAATGGGGACAATCAGGGTACTTCTCCTGCGCGCTACATCCAAACTTCCTTTTACCAAGATCAAGTTAATGAGGTGGTGTCACCACTTTCCAAATCTGCCTTCATCTACTATCAGTTTACCTTCCAAGGGAGCTTCTTTGACCAAAATGTGCTCGTCAATAAAATAAAGGTCACGCCTAGATCTCGAGGTGAGCGGGTTTTTGAAGGGTTTATCTACATCATCGACGACCTGTGGGCGATCCATAGCTTGAACTTGAGAACTTCAGTTCTGGGATTTCAGGTCGATATCCGACAAAATTATTCGCTTATTGCTCCCAATGTTTGGATGCCGTTGACACAACAGTATGTTTTTGGAGGCAAGGTCTTTGGCTTTGCAGGGCAGTTCAACTACTATGTATCTACCCGGGATTACAACATCAAACTCAATCCCGATCTTTCGCATAAGCCCGAACTGGTAGATGAAAAAATTCAGCAAGCACCAATTAACACCCAGAAATTTTCAAAGTCGGCATCTACTCTAGAGCAGCTGGCTAGCGAACAGCCAAAAACACAGAAGGAGTACCGGAAACTACTCAATCAATACGAGAAGGAAGTTTTTAAGGAGCGGCAAGTGGAAGAGAAAAAAGGGGTGGTAGTGGAACGAAACTACGAGATAGATACCCTCGCGAGGAAACGTGACCTTGCCTACTGGGACAGCATTCGACCTGTTCCATTAAGTTTGAAGGAGATCGAAGGCTATAAGCGTGACGACAGCTTGGCCATCATCGAAGCTGCCAAAAAAAGCGAAGTGGATTCTATCGCAAAAAAGGCAAGGACCAAATTCAAGCCTCAGGACCTATTCTTGGGAGGGCGGTACAACTTTGGAAAGGGGAAATCTATAGGATTTCCAGAAAACTTGACCAAATTTTCATTTAATTCGGTCGAGGGCTGGAAAGTAGGTATGGGATTTTATTACCGGAAGGTGAATGAAATTAAACTTCCAGATTCAATCAACAGCATTCGGAAGGTATTTCGAATCGATCCCGAATTCCGCTATGGATTTTCTAGTGACAGGCTTTACGGGAGGATCAAGGTCCGAAGAGCTATCGTGAAACCTACTTCTGGCTCCAATTGGGACCTTTCTGCTGGGCGTTTTGCCTACCAGTTTAATTCAGAAAATCCAATCCAAGAGCAAGTCAATGCAGTCTACTCGCTTTTCGCGAAAAGGAACTACCTAAAATTGTACGAACAAGATTTTGCCCAAGCCACTTGGGGGCAGCGCAGGTCCCCGGCATTGAACTATCAGTTAACCTTTTCTTGGGCAAACCGAAGGAACCTTGAAAACACGACAGATTTTAATTTTTCAAAAAATTCCGAACGAAACTATTCCTCCAATAGACCCAGTAATGTGGAAGTTGGAGAGGAAACGTTTTCCAATCACCAGGCAACCAAATTTAAAGCGACACTAGATTGGAGACCTGGATTAACTTATTCGATACGGAATGGACGGAAAATCCCAAACTTTGAGCGCGCTCCTTTGCTTACGTTTACCTACCAGAAGGCCTTGGCACTTGGCAATACTTCAAGATTGGCCGCAGACTTCGATCAGCTGGAAATTTCCCTAAAGCATGACTTTTCTTTTGGGGTGAGCGGTAAGCTGGAATTCAACGTTACTGCAGGAACATTTCTCAACAATCGGCAGGTATTTTTTCAAGACTACAAACATTTTGGAGGCAACCGAACGCTTTTCTCTTCTATGGGGGCAGCATCCAACTACCGGGTGATGGACTATTATCGCTATAGCACTTCCGGATCTTATGTTTCCAGCATCGCCCACTACCAATTCCGTAAATTTATCTTTACGCAGCTCCCTATGCTTCGCTTCTCGGGAGTACGGGAAAATATTTTTGTCAACTACCTAAAAACCCAAAATTCACCGCATTACACCGAAATTGGCTATTCGCTAGATAACCTCTTCCGGATTTTCAGGGTAGAATTTGCTGCTGGCTTTGAAAATGGCCAATTCCTTAGAGCGAGGCCGCTGTTTGGAGTAGCTACTTTCCTAACTATTTCGATCGATTAACTCATGGATTCCACCAGTAGGTGAATTTCAAGACTAGGGATCTGTTTTTCATCAAGAAAGGCGCAGGAAGGTAGTTGTCGGTATACACCAAAAAAAGGTCTGAAGCTGGCTTAAACCGCCATTGAAAGCGAGTATTCAGATTGATGTTCTTGATCTGCTCGTTGTACTGGACAAAAGTGGTAAAGAAGACGGTGTTGGTCAGCGTTACATCTACCCGAGGACCGATTAACCAAAATTGAGTTTGTCCCCAAGGTGCAGGAAGGCCAATAGAATTATAATTGCTACTGAGTGCCAAACTTACGTAAGGTTGAAAGCGATAGCCCAAGTCAGTCGTCAGGTTAAATCGCTTCCCATCTGCATAATACCCACCAATTCGGCCGCTAAAGGCATAAGTAAAGACACTTTGAGGCTTGGAGCTATATTCCAATCCAACCGCGGACCACTGGTGTTCAGTACCCGTTTCTAGGGTTTTTCCGGAAAAGTTGGTCGGGTCAAAAGGGCGCTGCAATTGCACAAAGTCATGGGATCCCCAAACCAATAGGTTGCTTTGACTCCGAAACCTGATGCTGTAGGTAGCATAGGTCGTATTGTCCGTTTGAGTTCCCTTGAGTGAAAAATAACGAATGGAATTCAATTCTGGGCCGTGGCTCAAGATCAGAGCACTTTTTGGAAACCAACGGTAGCCAATAGATGGGCTCATCTTATAAAATGCGGTGCGCGGCACAAAGCCTACCTCTGCAGTATAATTTTCCGATACATACTCATGCTGCCAGTTCCAAGTCAGGTTGCCGCTAGCATATTTCAAGTTGGCAGCGTGGGCAATCCCTCTTCCCACAGCTTCAGGGCCAAAGGACTGGAGCACCATCGCCTTTCCGGTCCACAGATTGTTGGCAGAAGCAAGATTGTATTCTAAGCCCAAATTTCGATTGAATTCCGTGTAGCGGGTTTGATTTTCAGGGGTTAAGGAGGGGTCGTAATTTAGGGATTGCTTATTGACTACCAATGCGCCAATAGTAGATCTTGCTCCCACCTGCCGCTGCAAGGATACCACTGAGAAGTTTTGTGCAGGTAGTCCTGTTTCTTCCACGGCTCCTGTCTGCATGTTGAGGGCTCCAATGCGCCAATCCTTGTTTAGCTTCCCACTCAGTCTTGCACCAAATTCAATGGGGGCATTGAGTCCAATTCTACGGGAGAAAAAAGGCCGTAGTGTACTGTAGCCATAACTTCCAAATAGGTCCCCATTTTCTAAGAAAAACTGTCTACGCTCGGGAAAAAACAATTCAAATCGATCGAGATTGGTCACCTGCCGATCTACTTCCACCTGAGAGAAGTCAGGATTTACCGTTAAATCCAAATTTAGTGAAGAGGTAAGCGAAACCTTGGCGTCCAAACCAATTTCACGTTTGTAATTCGCCTTTTCCCCTGATTCTCCATTTTTGCTAAAGCCTCCCAGCGAGTAGGGGATAAGGGAAATATTTGCTCCTGGATCAGGTGGAGGAGTGTCCCAGACCAAGGTGCCTGTATAGGCAAGTGTGGAAGAAGGAAATTGTCGCGGTACTGGAGCCCAGCCAGATTTTTCAGTTGTTTTGAGGTCAAGGCGCGAAAAGTTGATGCCCCACTCTCGTATGCCTTTCTTGTAGCGAATGGATTTGAAGGGAATTGCTGCCTCAAAAACCCAACGATCGGAATAATTCTTGACTTTCGATACCCACTTGTTATCCCAGCTCAAGTCTAGAGTAGTACCGTTGGACATCTGCCCATCCCATTGGGCGCCAGCTGCATTCGCACCAAAAGAGAACCCGTTGGTGAGGTCGTCAAAGGGGTCCATAAAGAAAATGAAGTTGTCATTCTTCCCGAAACTGAAATCCCGTCGAAGGGATTCCACCATGTAGGGGCCCTCACTCGCATGGTAGTTGATCACATAAATGTAGAGCTGCTCCTCATCGTAACTCATCCGTACCTCAGTCTTCACCTTGGAGAAACTCGTATCCATCGGGGTGATCATAAAAAAGTTACTAGCTACAGCTGCCTCTTGCCAAGCCTGTTCATCCATTAGCCCGTCGATAGAAATTGGACTACTCGCTTTTTGGATGTTAAGTCGGTAATTTCCATTGATTTTTTGTGCTACTACTGGAGCGGTTAAAACTAGTAAAAAATAGAAAAGGAGAATAAAAATACGCATGGGTACTAAAATTTGACAGAAGTTTACGGTTTGATTCGGTAATTAAATGTGAGATTCATTTGGCGTTGAACCATTTGTGACTCACTCTCGGTAAAGAAATTATCTCCTTCGGTGAGGTCTCGATTGATTCTGGAATTAAGGAGGTCAGAAACGGTTAGAATCAAAGTTCCTCTTTGGTTTAAAATCTTTTTGCTTGCGGAAAGGTCTAGGAAAAATATACCCTTTTGGATACCTTGAGCAATTCTCCTCCTAGCTTCAAAATTACCTCGTAATTGAAAATCCCAGTTTTTTGGAAGGGAAATTCGGGAACTTTGGCGAAAGAGCATGGAGGTAGTGGTCGCTTGAAAATTTTGGTTGAGGTTACTTCCATCTACCTGAGCAAAAAAGAAATTTGCATTGAAGTCTAGCTTCCACCAGGGGGTAGCCACATAGTCCCCACTAAATTCCAGTCCATAAGATTCCTCCCCAACCAAGTTGTAGGGGGCCGTGACAGAGAAACCATTTTCACCTACCGTACGGATGCGTTGGATCTTTTCCTTCGTGTTTCTGTAATAGATCGTTGAAAATAAGGTGCTTTTTTCTCCATAGAGAATATGACCTAGCTCATACGAATCAGTAAACTCTGGATCTAGGTTTGGATTGCCAGAAAAAAAGTTGCGCTGATCAGAAAATGTAACATAAGGGCTTAAGTCATTGTATACTGGGCGGCGAATGCGTCGACTGTAGCTCAGTTGCAAGGCGTTTTTTGCATTGGCCTTAAAATTTAGGTGTCCACTGGGAAAGAGGTTGGCATAGTTTCTAGGGTTAGACTCCCTCGTTTCTACAAGCTGGGTTTCGATGGCAGTATACTCAGCCCTTACCCCAGCCTGGTAGCTCCATTTATCTTTCTCATTTCCAAGGATTGCATAGGTAGCCAAGATGTTTTCATCATAAAGAAAAACGTTATCTAGTCCATTCACGGTTTGGTAGCCTCCCGACTCTTGCAGTTCTTGGACTAAGTAATCGTTTTCCATTTCTCGAAAGCTAGTTCTGACACCTGTTTCGAGCTTGCCTTTACTTCCAAATGGTTGCGTGTAATCTACTTGAAGTAGGTATTGGTTTTCATATTCATCATTTAAAGAAGTTTGGGTTAGAGCCCTATTGGGTAAAGCTTTGCCTGCAATTGAAAAAGAGTTTTCTGTGAAGAGCTGGTCGGATCGCTCCCAATAATTAAGGTAGGTAAAGGAGGCATTTAGCTCATGCCCTTTTCGTTCAAATCTTTTTTTGAAATTTAATATCGCTTCTTTGTTGGGCTCATCCTCGGTTTCATCTTGCCTCCGTAATGAATAGCCCAAGTAATTGTCCAATGTATTGAAATAATCTTGGTAACGGATGTCAGTAATTCGATGAGCGTCACTTCTTCGCCAAACATAAGAGGCCGTAAGAATGCTTTGCTCACTAAAAAAATAATCTAATCCAGCCCTCAGGCTATTATTTAGGCTATTTACAAGGCTAGTGGCGTTTTGTTGGAGAAGTAGGGTGCTGCCATCGGGCTGGTATACTTCCTGGTACAATTCCCTACGTCCTGGACTATTTCTCTTTGCAATCCCGTAATTGACGAACCAATTGATTCGATTTTTTCGATAATTTAAATTAGCGGTAACTCCAAGATTTAATGGTGACCCGGCGATTACTTCTCCCGAACCATTAAATCCCTGTTTCTCATCCTTTTTAAGGATGATATTGATGACTCCAGCCATTCCCTCCGCTTCGTACCGTGCTGAAGGGTTTGTGATCACTTCTACCCGTTCTACCAAGTTGGCAGGCAACTGCCGAAGGCCGCTACTACCCTTAAAGCTTACCAATCCAGAAGGCTTGCCGTCGATGAGGATGCGTACATTGGCCGAGCCTCTTAACCGAACATTTCCTTCCGAATCTACTGCTACAGAGGGAAGGTTCATGAGGATGTCAGAAGCATTTCCTCCGGCATTTGCTAGGTCTTTACCTACATTGAATACCCGCTTATCTAAGGACAGTTCCATCAAGGTTTTCTCTCCTTGTACGACCACCTCATCCAGATCTGCGGTGCTCGATTGGAGGGAAATTGTACCTAGATTCAGTGTGTTTTGTTTTGCGGTTAAGGTAAACACATCCGATTTGAGGGCTTTAAATCCCATAAACTCCACCGAAGTATAAAAAGTACCCAAAGGTAAATCTACCTCAAAATCTCCTTTCTCATCTGCAATCCCTCCGCCCACTAGGCTGTCTTTTTGGGTGTATACTCCCACGGTGGCAAAAGGAAGGGGACTGGACTTTCCGCTTTCAAGAACGGTTCCTCTTAGTTTCCCTTTTTGTTGAGCTACTAGATCAGGCAGTGAAACAAAAAATGCCACAAAAAAGAAAAAGCTAAGACATAATGATTTCATAGGCTTGGAATTTGGCTTTAAGGTTAGACCCCGCACTGGTACAATAGTTTAAGGAACGACCCTAGTTGTTGCAATTTCCAACTAACCTAAACTATAATGAGGCATTTTTGCTACTTATTTTGACAAGTGGGGAAATTACAGGGCGATATTTTTCATTTGTTTGGGTAAAATTAAATTCGAGGTCGTTTAATTCATGGCTTGGAGCAAGTGTAATACAATGCCTGCGGAGTTGATGGCAGCAGGGCGTACAAACAGATTGAAGTTCACTCGGGCCACCTGATTGGCATTGTCACTGCAGCTGCGTAGGACTATAAAGGGCACACCCAAGGTTCTACAAAGATGTGCTACAGCTGCTCCTTCCATTTCAGTGGCAAGTGCCTGGTAGTCGGTATACAATTGTGCTGCAGTGGTAGGATTACTCACAAACACATCCGCTGTTGCAATTACACCAGAAAATATTCGCGGTGGTCGATTGGAAATTGGAATAAATGTAACGTTTTTGGTAGCCGCTTCGGCTTGTTGAACCAATGCCGAATCGGAATGGATGTAGAGGTCTTCATAGCGCCCCCCCGAAAGTTTGCGAAATGGGGAGACTTTAAATCCAAGGGAGTCGATCTGTCCGAAATCCGTTTGTACCAGCTTAGTCCCGATGACCACGTCTCCTGGCAAGGATTCAGGGTGCAATCCTCCAGCTACACCTGTGAAGATGAGTTGCTTTGGGGTAAAGTGATTCAGAAGTATCGCGGTGCTGTATGCCGCATTTACTTTGCCTACTCCTGATTTTGCGATCACCACGGCTTGCCCTTTTAAGTTGCCCGTATAGAAGGTGAGCTCCCCATACTGTACTTCTTTTTTTTCTTTTAAGGAATCCAACAAAATAGCGATTTCCTGATCCAGAGCTCCCAAAATTGCTGTGCGTTGTGCTGCAGCGTCTAGTGAAAGTGATAGGAAAAGAAGGACAAAAGAAAGTGATTTCATAAGGCTAAAAAGAAAATCGAAAGTAGGCTAATCCAAATTAAAATGGGGTGGATTTCTTTTCTTTTTCCTGCACCTAACTTTAAAAAGGTGTAGGAGATAAACCCAAAAGAAATGCCGATGGACAAACTATAGGTAAAGGGGATGAGGACAAGGGTTAAAAAAGAGGGAAGGGCTTCTTCGGGATCTTTCCAATTTATTTGGGTGAGGGGTAAGACCATAAAGGAACCTACCAACACTAAGGCGATGGAACTTGCAATGGACGGAATAATGGATAGGAGTGGAGAGAAAAATAAGAAAGGAATAAATAGAAGCCCTGCTGTAATGGCGGTGAGACCTGTTCTACCGCCTGCGGAGATTCCCACTGCCGACTCGATGTAGGCGGTGCCCGAGCTACTGCCTACCAAGCCTGCCACAAGTGTCGCTAAGGAATCCGTAAACAAGGATTTTTGCATATTTTGGGGATTACCCTCCGCATCTTTGAGTCCAGATGCCTCTGCCAAGCCGACGAAGGTACTAATCCCATCAAACAATAGGGTGAAGGTAAATACAAAAATCACTGGCAGGTAGCTATAGCGCAAGGAGCCGATAAGGTCAGCTTTTCCTACCAAACTAAAGTCTGGCCAAGCGAAAATTCCGGTATAGTTGACTAATGTCGCTACTCCGCTAGAAGCCTCTGTGGTATCTCCCCACCAGCGGCCAATGGGCCAAGCGAGCAAGGTGGTAAAAGCGATTCCAAAAAGAAGGGCTCCGGGAACTTTTCGTATGGTCAATACCCCTGTGAAGAGCAGTCCCGCAAGAAAAGTGAGCGTGGCGGGGTCCTTGAAGGAGGACATACTCACTAAAGTGGCAGGATTGGCAACAATAAAATGGGCATTTTGAAAGCCGATAAAACAGATGAATAATCCAATGCCTGCCGAGACGGCATGACGAAGGGAACTGGGAATCACTCGAATTATTTTTTCTCGGGCATTGAATAAGGAGAGGAGCAAAAATAAAACCCCAGACCAAAATACTGTTCCCAAGGCTTCTTCAATCGTCAGGCCAAAACCCAACACAGCGGTATAGGCAAAAAAGGCATTGATCCCCATGCCTGGGGCTACTACGATGGGGTTTTTGGCATAGATTCCCATCATCAAGCTGCCAAAGGATGATACCAAAACCGTGGCTGTAACTACAGCAGAAAAGGGCATCCCTGTAACCGAAAGGATCGCAGGATTGACGATAATAATGTAAAAACAGGCTAAAAAGGTGCTGACTCCTGCAAGGATTTCGGTTTTGGTGCTCGGCTTCATGGTATCAAAATAGACAAATCCGCAGTAGAATAAAAAAATTAGATGTCAGCAGTCCTTCGTCTACAGACAACAACAATTTGGGATTCAATCAAAATGGCGTGGAAAAAGCAAAAGTGCTAGGAAATTTTAATCTCTGATGGACTTTGAACCGTCGATCATTGCCTAAAAAGCTATTGAAAATTGAGCAAAATGCTAATTCCCTTTCGGCGTAGGGAGGAAATGGCATTGTTGATATCAGGAGTAGTTTCGGAAGCGATATAAAGGTTGTTAATGCCGTGTGAGAACCGTATCTCAGGAGCAAACTTGAAGTACTTGAAATAAATCTCAAATCCCATTCCTGCTTCGACAGTAAAGTCTCTGCTGGCAGTGACAATAGGGTCTAAATTAATTTCTTCACGCGCTTTGGAGTTAAATAGGTAACTCCCGCCTGCCACAAAAAACATACGCGTGTTGTTGAATCGCATGGATCGATACTTGAATACGACGGGAAGCTCAACCAAAGTAGCCTCATTGACCAATTCTTCTGTTCGGTATCCTAAGTTGGGTAAGGAAGTTGCAGGGTCGTTGTTTAGGACGGCTGTTGCGGATCCATCAAAGTAATTCACATCTACTTTATATTCGTAAAACCCGATTTTTGGGGTGAAAATTAAGTTTACCTGATCGTGAAAACGAAAAATACCTATAAATCCCAGGGAAAATCCAGGGGTAAATTTTGGAAAAAGCGAATGAATAGTCGAATTGGTAGTCTGGGCTGGATCTAGAAATTCAGGAGAATACCGAAGTTGGTAGCTAGCTGTATGGGCGCCAAGAAAAAAACCATAGGAGGTAAGCTTATCATCCGACCCTGAATTGTTAGTCAATCCAAAATATCCTTGCGCATGACTAGTGGCGACCACACACAGCAGCAGTAGGGGGAGTACAACTACTTTTGCCCTACGTAGATGGAGCTGATGCCAAAAGTGAGTGGTTTGCATAGGGTGTTTTTGAAGCCTACTTTTTTTAACACTGATAGAAAATCTTCTCCATCTGGAAAAGCTGCTACGGATTCTGGAAGGTAAGTATAGGCAGAATTGTCTTTGGATACAATTTTCCCTATTTGTGGAAGAATTACGTTTGAATAGAACCCATAGGCTTGCTTCATAGGAAATGCCTTGGGCTTGCTAAATTCAAGAATGACAGTCTTTCCTCCTGGCTTTAGGACACGATACATGTCTGCTAATCCTTTTTCCAGATTTTCAAAGTTCCGAACACCAAAAGAAACGATGACTGCATCGAATTTATTGTCTTCAAACTGGAGCCCTTCAGAATCTCCCAAGAGCATGTCGATTTTATCTTGATAGCCTCGCTTGACCATTTTTTTGCGACCTTCAGAAAGCATGCCCTCCGAAATATCCACTCCGATGATCTTATCTGGATGCAAGGCCAATGCTTCGATGGCAAAATCACCTGTCCCTGTTGCAATATCTAAAATCAATTTGGGGGCATCTTTCTGCAGCTGACGAACCGCTTTTTTTCTCCAAATAATATCAATTCCCAGGCTCAGCACATGATTCAATAAATCGTATTTGGGGCTGATGCTGTTAAACATTTCAGCAACCTGTGCTTTTTTTGGGTCTTGCTTATCTTTGTAGGGAACGACGGACATGTGAATTTTACTTTATTGGGGCAATATTACGATACAAACCCGAGGAATAGAAAATTGTTGTAGGCCTTTGGCCAAGATGCTTCCAAAATAAACCCCTATTTTTGTTGTCAAGAAATAAAACATGATGCGTAAAGCCACTTTTTTAATTAGCAACAGTGACCTTTCCAAATGCCCCAAACCCGATCGAGCAGAGATTGCCTTTATCGGAAGATCCAATGTAGGAAAGAGTTCTTTGATCAATATGCTCACTGGGGTGAAGGAACTAGCAAAAACCTCCCAAAAGCCGGGGAAAACGCAGCTCATCAATCACTTCACCATTGATGATCGTTGGTTTTTAGTGGATTTGCCGGGCTATGGATTTGCAAAAGTCAGCAAGGATAAAAAGGTAAAGTGGGAGAAAATGATTAGTGAATACCTGACCACGCGTTCAAATCTTTGTGGAGTTTTTGTCTTGATCGATAGCCGCTTGGAACCCCAAACCATCGATTTGGAATTTTTGAATTGGTGTGGGGAGGAGGATGTTCCTTTTATAGTCGCTTTTACAAAAGCAGACAAACAATCCAAAACCCAAACTGATCGCAACGTCAAAACCTTTTTGAACAAGCTTGTCGAGATTTTTGGAGATACTCCAGATTACTTTGTCACCTCTGCTGAGAAGGGACAAGGGAAGGAAGCAGTGGTCCAATACATCACTGAGCTGGTCGCTGAATATGAATCCCAGCGTTGAACTCGATAGAATCATTTATATTTGTTTCCGAAAGAATTAGTTCCCTATGAATTTTAAAGACATTGCATCCGTAGCTGGAAAGCCAGGATTGTATAAAATCATTAAACCTACTCGTTCAGGAGTGATTTTGGAAGCATTAGATGAGAAAAAGTCCAAGTTGGTAGCCGGCATGTCTATGCGGGTATCTGTACTGAGTGATATATCTATTTACACGCTCACTGAAGAAGGCGCAGAACCTTTGGAGTCGGTCATGAAAAAAATCGAAGCTACCTACCAAGGAGATACAGGAGTAGATGCCACTGCCTCAGATTCTGAGTTACGTGCATTTTTAAAATCTATATTACCAGAATTTGATCAGGATCGCGTGTATGTGTCCGACATCAAAAAACTCAATGCTTGGTACTTGCTCATTCACAAGAATTGTCCCGAAGTGTTTCAGGAAAGTACGGATACCGATAAAGAAGCTTAAATTTCAGCCCCGTTTCTACGGGGCTTTTTTTACTAGGTGCCATGATCTCCTTAACCGAAGAAACTTACGCGCTAGTTGCCCAGGAGCTGCCACTTCCAGTGCCTCAGGAAGGTTTTGACGAAGCCCAGGTGGTACTATTGCTTACACGAGCAATTCGGCAGCTCCTAGACCAAAACCTGGAACGACTGCTTCAAATTTGCTACCGCATAGATTTTTCAGAAAATCTACTCAAAAAAATCCTTGTTGAATCTCCACCAGAGCTGCTTGCCTCAGATCTAGCGCAAGCCTTGTGGGATCGACAGAAACAAAAAATCATCCTCAGGAAGCGCTATTCAGAAACCGAGGGCTAGGAGTAAATCAGTGGTACTTTTTTCCTTCCAAGGGATTGCGTATGTTTCGTTTAAATCTCTTTACTATGGCAAATCCCATCTGGATCATGACCTCCGCTTTTGATCAACTTAGTTTGGAGGAAACGATCGACAAAGCCCTGCAAATTGGCGTTCAAGGTTTGGATCTCTGTGTTTTTCGGAAGGATGGCACACGCAATGACTTTGTAGCTACCCATTTGGATTACCAGAACTTTGGTCCGGTAGAAGCCCAAATGCTTCTAAAAAAGTTTAATCAGGCCCAACTTCGACTCTCATTGGGAGCTTTTGAAAACCTGATTGGTGGAGATCCCGCTCAGCGGCTCCACAATCAAAATCACCTGCTCCGCTTGATTCGTATAGCCTATTTGCTTGGAGGCGATGAAAACGACATTACGGTTGGAACCTTTGTGGGATACAACCATGAATTAGGTAATCAGGAGGGAGGATTTGAGAAAAACTTGTTGGAATACCAGCGAATATTTGGCCCGATTATCCGTTATGCAGCTAGTTTAGGAGTAACCGTGGTCTATGAAAACTGTCCCATGGAAGGCTGGAGAAGTTCTGGATTTACTGGAACATTCAACAACCTGTCTGGTGTACTAGCTGCTCGCAAACTCATGTACGAGCTCGTGCCAGAGAAAAATCATGGAGAAATATACGACCCCTCCCATGATGTATGGCAGCATACCAGTCCACTTGAGGTATTACGGCATACCGATATCGCTCGAATACGAAGAATCCATGTTAAATCTACGCGAAATGTATCCGACCCTTACTGGGGCAACATGTATCCTGTACAAGCCATTCGGCCCGAATGGGCAGATAAAGTGGGAATCACGTCTAGCAAAAATCCCTGGGATCGCCATCATTACGAGGCTACCCTGCCTGGTTTTGGATTAGGAGATTCTATGGATTGGAGAGCTTTTGTGGAATTTATTCGAGCGAAAGGATATACAGGGCCCTTTGAGATTGAAAATGAGGCACTACTTTCTAAGCAAACGGGCAAGATGGGCGCCATAGTCCAGGGCTGTAAAGCTGCCGTGCAAAATTTGGCACCACTGCTCTGGGAACTGACTGAGGATGGGTGGGTATATCCGGAAGCAGCGCATCAGCCACTGAAAGATGTAGGCAGAAAGGATGTTCCTTTGATGACAATAGATCGTTTGTAAGAAATATATTACAAGAGCTGTTCCTCATAACCTATATCGGCTTGGAGGTTATTTCCTTCTGCTGCGGCAACAGCAAGCTGGTCACAGCGCTCGTTTTCGGCGTGTCCTGCATGCCCTTTTAACCAATGGAACTTGGGCTTAAACTTGAGGTGGAGAGGAATATACCGAAGCCATAAGTCTGGATTTTTTTTGTCCTTAAACCCCTTTTTCTGCCAAGACCAAAGCCAGCCTTTTTCAATGGCGTCCACCACGTATTTGCTGTCTGAATAGACCTGAACAGGGTATTCGGTGGTTTTGATTTCTTGTAGCGCACGGATGACAGCCAGCAGTTCCATCCGGTTATTAGTCGTCAACCTAAATCCTTCCGAAAGTTCCTTCCGGTGCTGGGCAAACTTTAAAACAGCCCCATATCCACCTGGACCTGGGTTGCCTTTGGCAGCTCCATCAGTAAAAATGACAATCATTCTACAAAGAAATTAAAAAATACGAAACCTGACTTGCTCATCCTCCTGCCAATGGAAATGCATTGGTCTTGAAGATTTTTACTGCGATAGATAAGAGGATGATTCCAAATATTCGACGTAAGACATCTACTCCTGTTTTCCCAAGTTTCTCCTCTAGCCAAGAGGTACTTTTTAGCACGACATACACAAAAATCAAGTTGAGTAGGATGCCAATGGCAATATTAATCTGCTCAAACTCAGCTTTTAAGGTCAAAATGGTCGTAAGAGTGCCGGCTCCTGCGATTAGCGGAAAGGCTATAGGAACGATAGAAGCACTTGAAGTCGCGTCTGGGTCGGGTTTGAAGAGCTCTATTCCTAAAATCATCTCTGCTCCTAGTGCAAAAATGATCAATGCTCCTGCGATGGCAAAATCTTCTACGTCAATCCCAAATAGATTCAAAATGGATTTTCCTACCAATAGAAAGGTGACCATCAGGATACCTGCAACGATTGTAGCTTTTCCAGACTGAATATGCCCTACTTTTTTTCGTAAATTGATGATAATAGGTATTGATCCCAGAATATCGATGACAGAAAATAGGATAAGGGAAACCGAAAGAATTTGTTTGAAATCTATCATGAAACAAAGTTAGGGAGATTTTTTCGAGTAGCGAAGGTTTCTGTAGACTTCCTAGTTAGGAACTACAGCAATCCAGCTCCATCTTCCACCTCTTCTAGGGCTTGCCCTAGAAAGTCAATTAAGGGTTTCATTTGTTCAAATCCTTCTTGAGCAAAATGAATAAATGCACCTGCATGGACCGCTTGGTCAGAGATGGGATGGGAAACTGTAAAGCTTTTCAGTTTGAGGTATTCGATGTAGGGGTGGGTAGCTTCGTAATCCCGAGGGCAGGTTTTGAGTTTTTCTCCTTCGAGGGTAGGAAATAATTTTTTAAAGCCAGGATTTTCCACGATTTGCTCCAAATAGGCTCCATTGAAGTCGATTTCTTTGCGGATTTTTTTGAGCGTGTCCGACTCAGGCATCCAAATTCCTCCTGCTAAAAATGAATTTCCAGGTTGAATTTGAAGGTAGTAACCTGGTCCTGGGGATTTCTTACCACCCGGGGAAAAGTAGACTCCAAAATTGGTTTTGTATGGGTTTTTGTTGGCAGAGAAGCGTACGTCCCGATTTTGTCGAAATAGGCAATCTTTTGCTTTGAAAGAAGCTAGGCTGGGCTCCAATTCTACCATGCTTTTAAGGAGTACTTCTGTGTCGGCTAAGAGGGTCGCCTTGGTGTCTAGGTACCACTTCTTATTGGCATCCATCCAGTCTTTGTGGTTGTTTTCACTCAAAGCGGAAAGGAAATCTAGGTAGGGGCGCATGTCGGATTGGTAAAAGGATACGATTCAGATGTCAAGGCAATAACTCCAAAATGGAAGTTGTAGTTTAAATTACTTTAAGTAATGGGCCAATCTTTCCTGTTTTTTAACAGCGAAGGTTTAATATTTACCAGCCCCTCATGTAGACCTTTGAGGTGTAGAAGACCTCAAAAGTTTTGCTCATCAAATAAACTCAACTAGCGTTTCCAACTTCATGCCTCGGCTTCCTTTGATCAAAATCAGGTAGTCCTCCAGCTTGCTGTCTTGCAGCCAGTTGCGGAAAGAAAAAGGGTCTGGAAAATACAAGGCCGACGGGGCAGTTTCTAGTGCGGACACGATCAATTTTCCTGTAAAGCAGACCTTGTCAAAAGCAAATTCATTCACCAGCTCGCCCAACTTACGGTGCTCCTCCTCAGCATAGTCTCCCAACTCAAACATGTCTCCTAAGATGATCATTTTGTGCTTCTTCCCGGTCATCTTTCCAAAGGTGCGAATGGCTACCTCCATGCTGGATGGGTTGGCATTGTAAGCATCCAAGACAATCACATTGCTGCGCTTTTCAAGGAGCTGCGAACGCATATTTTCTGGGGTGTATTCCAAAATCCCTCGAACGGCATCTGCCATCGGCACCCCAAAGTAGATGCCCATACTCAAGGCATTGGCGATATTTCCAAAATTGTATTCCCCCACGAGCGAACTGACCTGCGTGCCTGCAACTCCAGGAACTGAAAATGCTACAAAGGGATCGGCCCCATGAAATTCAACGGCACAAAAATCACCCGGAGCGGGATACAACACTGGATTTTCAAATCGAGCAATCAGCGGTGCCAAATTCGGGTCCTGGGTATTGATAAATACGGTTCCTTGGTGTGTCTTTAAAAATTGGAACAGTTCTGTTTTGGTTTTCAAAACTCCCGCAGGCCCTCCCATCCCCTCCAAGTGGGCCTTCCCAATATTGGTGATGCAGCCGTGGGTAGGTTCGGCGATAATGCACAGCTCCTCAATATCTCCTTGCTTGTTGGCCCCCATCTCAATGATGGCGATTTGGTGTAATTCGTTCAAGCGAAGTAGCGTCAAGGGCACGCCGATATGGTTATTCAGGTTGCCTTGGGTGGCGAGGGTGTTGAATTTTTGTTTTAGCACGCTGTGCAAAAGTTCCTTGGAGGTCGTTTTTCCATTGGAACCTGTTAATCCAATGACCGGGATATCAAATTTTCGTCGGTGGTAAGTGGACAGCTGCTGCAAGGTACTTAAGGTATCTTCGCACAAAAAATAGCGGGAATCCCCAAGCGGAGCCACGGCAGGGTCATCCACGACGACTGCTGAGGCACCCATCTTCAAGGCCGTTGGCGCGAAGGTATTCGCATCAAAGTTTGGCCCTTTTAAGGCAAAAAAAAGATTTCCAGGATTAATTTTCCGAGTATCTGTACTTACGCCAGTGCTGTGAAGAAAAAGGGAGTAGAGCGATTCTAGGTTCATTTTTTTTAAAAATTTGTCACAAAATAACGCAATCGAAGCATCTTTGCAGTCAGCTATCCGTTTTATTTTAAACGAATACGCCCCTCACCATGCGAAAAATTCTTATTCTAATTTTGTTGTGGATTGCTACACCCCTGTTTGCGCAGCAGGTGAAGGAATTGGAACTCAGCAAAACCATTCAAGTAAGGGGGCAAGTGCTGCCAAATGGCTTTTCGTTAGGAATTAATGCTGCTCAGATACAAACGCTAGACCTTACTGGGGATGGAAAAGAGGAATGGGTGGTTTGGGACATCAATTCGCGGCAGCTGCAGGTTTTTGAGAAAAAGGGGGAGCAGTTCCTCATCCGGCCCGAACTCAGTTACTTTTTTCCTACAGATGTAAGTGGTTTTTTGATCTTGGCTGATTTTGATCGAGATGGAAAAAAGGACCTCTTTACGTCTACCGCACTCGGTGTAAAAGCCTATCGCAATACCTCTTCGGGAATTCAGATTTCCTGGACCTTGGCCCAAAATTTTCTCCGGCTGGAGGGAGCCAATAACATTCCTGCCAACAATCTGGATACGCCCCTCCTCCAAGACTTGGATGGAGATGGGGATTTGGACCTGCTTCTTTTCAACTTTGCTGTCGGGGACTACCTGGAATACTACCAAAATACTTCCATCGAACGCAAGGGTAGTCCGGATATCGATGGCTTTGCTTTTCCAGTTCGGCATTGGGGAGGCTTTGAGTTTTGCGGTTGTGGGCAGATTAGTTTCGGGTTGACCTGTGACGGAAGATCGCTCGCCAACCCCGCAACTCCCTTTGACGAAGCCCGAGTGCAGCATGCGGGAGGACATAGTTTGCTTTATCGAGATTTTACGGGTGATGGCATCCCAGACCTGCTCCTGGGTCGGGAAGAATGCTCCTCTCTCTATTTTTTGCCCAACGTAGGCACTAGCAGCAACCCGAAATTCACCTCCTTTTCCAAGGAGCTCCCAGGATTCGGGTCTTTACCAGAGTTTCCTCGCTTCCATGCAGGACAGTTTTTGGAGGAATCTCTGATTGTAAGTTTGAATACAAACGAAATCGCTGCGCCTTTCGGAATTGATTTTGCTCAATCTATCGTCCGATTAGAAAAGGGCACCGGCAAAATGCTTCCCATCTTCCAGGATCAAATACTGGATTTAGGGGAAAATACACGTCCATTTTTTAGTGGAACTTCCTTTTCAGGAGAACTCTTAGTGACAGCCAATGGAAAAAAAGGAACCAAAGTACTGGGGCAAGCCTACCGAATGGGTTATACTGGAACGAAACTGGAAATGCTTGAAGAAGATTACCTGGGACTTTCTGAACTCAATCTCCTGGATTTGACCCTTTTGGATCATACCTCTGTTTCTAAGGAAAATTACCTGCTAGTGCTAGGAACACGCACCAGTAGCACTGGGGTACCAACTCCTGTTTTGCTCAGGCGCGAAGAAGCATCCTGGAAAGAATTTGCCCTATCGGGACTCTCCTTGAGAACTGGAGATCAGTTGGTCTTGTATGGATACCAAGGAAAGGATCAGCTCTTGGTAGCGGCTCAAAATGGCAGTTTGACCCAGTACGAGGTGGATTTGACTGCGCGATCGGTTCGGCTATTGGCAGGCAATTTTTTAGGGTTTCAAGACAATCCTGCCAATCGCAATCTGAATGTAACGATACGAAGCGGAGAGCGTCCTGATTTGTATTCGGTAGACCAAACGGGCAGAGTTTACCGAACACGAGACTTCCTGAATGTCCCCATTCGGGAGGAGGTGCTAGTCCGAATTCAAAATCAGGACTTACCGCTGCGACTGGGTCGTTCCAACTGGCTTTCTGTGGTCAAGTCAGGTCTAGGTGAGGAAGACGACTTGATCCTAGGTACCCGTGGAGGTGGGCTACTCTACCTCAGAGCAGCTAGTACAGATGGAGATGCAGCAGGATTATTTAGCGTAACCTCCTTTCCAAACCCCAGTTCCGGTTCCTTCCAAGTTGTCTCTAGTTTACCAGCTACTGGTCGGATGGTTTCTTCGCTTGGTCAGGTATTACTTTCTGAAATTGTCCTTCCTGCAAGGAGAGCGGTGCTGGTAGATATCCCAAATCTAGCAGCCGGCATCTATTTTTTGCAGATGCAAACTGAGGAGGGTCAGGTTACCGTCCAAAAAATATTAGTGAGGTAGGAAACGTTGATTTATGGGGAAAAATTCCGCGGATTTTTTCCTTTTTGACCCCGGCTTTTTTTAGAGGTCTCCACAGGAAAATAAGGCTTTTGGTTCAAGAAAGTAAGCCGTGGAACGTGGTCTGTCGTAGATCTGAATTTGATGGATTTTATTCACTCGGATTGAAACAGAAAAAACCGCAGATTTTTCATTTAGGACATCCACTTATTAAGGGTTTCTGTTTACAAGAAAATAGCGTTTAAAGTTCAATTTAATGAGTTTTGGTCCGTTATCTATGGTCTGTGGACAATTTGAATTTTTCCAATGGCTTGGCAACCTAATTCAAAACCGCTAGTTTCGGTATTCAAATACCAACCCCATGAAAACGATTCTCCCTTTCTTTTTGGCAGGCCTCCTACTTTGGAGTTGCCAAGCTGGTTCCGACCATGCCGACCAAGTGTATATCCATGGAATTGTCTACACCGTAGACGAAGCCAATCCGAAAGTAGAGGCTGTTGCGGTCAAGGATGGGCTCATTTTAGCTGTGGGCACTACCGAAGAAATCCAAAAATTTGTTGGCAGCGACACGGAGGTGGTAGACCTAGCTGGAAAGACGATGACTCCAGGAATCATCGAATCGCATGCCCACCTAATGGGTATAGGCTACAACAAACTAGAAATTGACTTGATGGGGGTGAAGACCTACGAGGAATTGATCCAAAAAGTAGGGGAAGCAGCAGCGAATGCCAAGCCAGGAGACTGGATCACAGGGAGGGGATGGCACCAGGACAAGTGGCTCAAAATGCCTGAGAAGACAGTGAAAGGCTTTCAAACGCACGATGCACTTAGTGCAGTGAGTCCCAACAATCCCGTTTACCTTGCTCATGCCTCTGGGCATGCTTCTTTTGTCAATCAAAAGGCAATGGATTTGGCGGGAATCACCCCTTTGCGCAGCGAAACGCCCACTCAAGAAGTGGAGGGCGGAGAGGTCTTACGGGATGAACTAGGCAATCCTACGGGAGTGCTCGTAGAGCGTGCTTCAGCACTAGTGGTCAAATTGATCCCTGAAACTACCCCAGAAAAAAATGAGGAGGCCTTGACGCTAGCGCTGCAAGAACTTGCAGAAAAGGGAATCACTTCCTTTCACGATGCAGGTTCCGGACAGGAGGTAATCGACTTGGTGCAGAAATTTCAAAAAGAAGGCAAACTGACTGCGCGCATGTACATCATGCTGACGGGTAGACAGCCTGATTTGTTGGAAGCCTGGTACAAAAAAGGGCCGATGATCGACCCCAATCACTGGGTGACGGTGCGCTCCATCAAACTCAATTGCGATGGGGCATTAGGCCCTTGGGGAGCCTGGTTGTTGGAGGACTATTCGGATAAGCCTGGCCACCGTGGCCACGAGACCTTGCCGATGTCGGTAGTAACAGAGGTGTCTGAGAAAGCCTTGCCCCTTGGGTTTCAGGTTTGTTCGCATGCCATTGGCGACCGTGCAAACCAGGAGATTTTAGATCGTTACGAGGCAGCACTGGCCAAGTTTCCAGAATCAAGAGACCATCGTTTCCGCATCGAACATGCACAGCACCTGCATCCAGACGATATTCCTCGATTTGGAAAGCTGGGTGTGATTGCCGCCATGCAGGCGATTCACTTAAGTTCCGACCGCCCTTGGGCCATTGGAAGGCTAGGTGAGAAGCGCATCATTGATGGGGCGTACGTGTGGCAGAGTTTATTTAAAACAGGAGCTCGAATTGCCAACGGGACCGATGCTCCAGTGGAACCCGTAGACCCACTCCCTTCCTTTTATGCTTCCATCACCCGCAAGACCCTCCTAGGGCTACCAGAAGGAGGCTACGAGGGAGACCAGAAAATGACTCGTGATCAGGCCCTGAAGTCGTATACTTTGGATGGTGCTTTTGCAGAGTTTGAGGAAAATTTCAAAGGATCCATTGAGGTGGGCAAAGCCGCTGACTTCACGGTATATGATAAAAATATTATGGAAATCTCGGAAGACGAAATTCTTCAAGCTAAGGTGCAAATGACTGTGGTAGGAGGAAAAGTGGTGTACCAGAAGAAGTAGGGGAATAAAATTAAAAGTTAAGGGCCTGTCAGATTTTAGAGCT
>Ga0181559_10001184_pt1 | contig 25450 bp, 13 predicted proteins | sample 011ome_21_FD_133752 | JGI IMG/M metagenome (GOLD analysis project Ga0181559, IMG submission 133752) | Coastal salt marsh microbial communities from the Groves Creek Marsh, Skidaway Island, Georgia - 011508AT metaG (megahit assembly) | ecosystem: Environmental > Aquatic > Marine > Intertidal...
CCCGTGCGCCAGCGCGAGTTGTTCGAGTCGAGAAAGGCGAGCATCGAGCTCGATGGAGCTCGATGCTCTCGAACGTCTCGAACGTCTTCGATGGCGAACGACGGTACGAACGATTCGCGCATCGACGTCTTTCCGGAAAAAGATCCGGAACGCGTTCGGACGTTCGGAACGCGTTCGGACGTTGGGACGTTCGGAGACGTCGGGGAAGAAGAAGACGTCTCGAAGAAGACGTCTCGAGACGCCGCCGCCGCGGTCCCGTTCGCGATGGACGCGGACGCGACGTTCGCGTGTCTGGAGCGCGCGCTCGCCGAGTGCTCGGTGGTGCTGGGCATGCACCCCGACCAGGCCACGGACGCGATCGTGGACTTCGCGCTGGAGCGCGGGAAGCCCTTCGCGGTTGTGCCGTGCTGCGTGTACTCGCGGGAGTTTCCGGCGCGCCGGCGCCCGGCGACGCCGGAAAACCCGCGCGGCGGCGGCGCGGTGACCACGCACGCGCACCTGGTGCAGTACCTGCTCGCCAAGGCGCCGGGAACGTGCCGGACCGCGACGTTGCCGTTCGGGGGGATGAACACGGTGGTGTACTCGCTCGGAGCGAGTACACCACCGGGGCGGTTTCAAATCTGCGCGGAAATCGTACCGGAAATAGTACACGTACCGAACGAGCGCGCGAAGAGTGAGACGTAGTCCGTAGTAACGCGCCGTATTACGTGTGTAGTCTAGATAGCTAGCTAACTACTACTGTATTACGTACGATACGCGTTCTCGTCCCGACGTTCGCTCTAGTCGTCGTCGTCGTTCGTCTCTAAAGTGCGCTCCATGCGCTCGTACGCCTCGCGCACGTCCCGGAACGTCTCCGCGACCCGGCGCTCGAGCGCGGCGCGCGGCGCGGCGGGCACCGCGGCGAGCCGCGCCGCGAACGTCTGCGCGAATTTGTCGGGGTGCCACCGCAGCGCGGCGGCGCGGAAGGCTCGTTTGAGCGCCAGGCGCGAGGAGTTGTGTTTGGAGTCATCCGGAGATGTTCCACGCGAAACCTCTTCGTGGCTCTTCGAAGAGCTCTTCGAAGAGCTCTTCGAAGAGCTTTCGCGCCGACTCGCGACGTCCGAGTCGCGAGTCGCGTCCGAGTCCGAGTCTAGAAAAACGCTCCGCAGCGCCGAAAGCAGGTCCGCCCCCGAGCTCGGGAACGGCGCCGCGAGCGCGGACGCGTCTTCGTCGCGGCGAAACGCGCACCAGCGCGCCTCGTGCGTTCGCCACCGCGCGCGGCGCTCGGCGTCGAGCGCCGCCGCGGATCCGACGCCGCGAACGCCGCCGCGAGCCGCGGCATCTACGCCCGCGGCGCGCATGCGCGCCGTCTCGCGCGCGCGCCTCTCCTCCGCGGCAGCCTCGCGCGTCCTCCGCGCGCGCGTCTCCGCCTCCCGGGGCGTGCGCGGCACACCGACGCGCGTTTTTCTCCCATCCGCGCGCGCGCCGGAAACGTCTCGGCGCGCGCGCAACGCCGCGCGTTCGAACTCCACCGCCGCCTCGAGCGTCGCCGCCTCGACGGAGGCCGTCGCGGCGTCGCGCGCGGCGTCGCGCGCGCGCGACGCAACCTCCGCGGACTCGGGCTCCATGCGCGACTCGCACTGATGAGAGCCCCGGGAGGCGTTTCGCCGCGTGAAACAGAATCTCTTCCTTGAGATGAGACAGCGCGGGTGCGCGGCAGGCAGGTTTTCCAAAGCAGCGTCGCTTCGAGAGCTTTGAAAAACCGGGTTTCGCCGCCGCGCCAAGCGGTCATTCCTCGACGCGCCCGAGGCGCCGCGAGACGAACACGCAAGGGACGGGTCCTCCGAGCGACAGTATCCGAAGCGCCCGCGCGCGAGCCCGCGGTCCTCGAACGAGCCCGGTCTTCACGAGGCGGCGACCTCACCCGGCGCGAGCCAGATGATGGCTGCGACGCACGCGACGCGCGTGGTCCGCCCGGCGGCCACGTCGCTGGGCGGGCGCCGCCCCGCCGCGCGCGGGGCCGCGGCGCGCCGCACGCCCAACACACGCCAGGTGCGCTCTCCCGCCGATGCGGTCGCGGGACGCCCCAGCCCCAGCCCCGGCCCCGGCCCGGACGCGCGGCGCGTGGCCGCGCGACCAACGACCTTTTGAAAACTACTTTTTTCGTGACTGAACGTACACACGACATCGAGCTCTTTCCCGGGTGCCTAACCCCGACGGCGGCGCTTTTCCGCGAACCGAATCCATTCGCGTGGCGCTCGGTTGCTTTTTTTACTTTTTCGGCGCGCGCGTGACCGCGCCGCGCGCGACCGAAACGCGCCCTTTCGCGCAAACAGTTCCCCGATCCCCGCGCGTACAGAAAACGCGCGCAGCTTCGTGTGCGCCTGACCCTGACGATAGCCTCGCCACCCCTCCTTCCCGACGGAAAAACGTTTTTCCGTAAAAAAGGCGACCGCTCGAGTCCCGCGCCTCCGCGCCGCGCCCCCCGACGGCGCGCCGGGTCCCCCCGGGACGGAGTTTGAGCCGCGGCGCGCGTCCGGCGGGACGTTCGACGAGTCGGAGCTCGAGGCGAACGCGGCGTTGAACGCGGGCTCTTCACCTGACTCTGATGACTCCGTCATCAATCGTGAGCGCACGGCGTTCGCCTCCTCCGTGCTGGCGGACCGCCCGAAGAAGGAGGAGTCGCGCGCGGCGCAATACATGCGCGAGCTCATCTCTAGGCAGGTGAAGAGCAACCAGCTGTCTCGCGCCGGGTCTTTGGCGGACAGCGCGGTGCTGCGGCGCAAGGGCCGCCTGAAGGAGCAGGACCCGTTCATCGAGTTCATCGTGGATCTGTTCAAGACGCACGAGACGGACGAGGCGCTGGCGAAGACGGAGCGGTGGGTGGGCGACGCGCTGAGCCTGCCCGTCTCCAAGCGGCGCTTCAGCAACATCTACCGCCAGGTGCCCAAGCTCGGGTTCATCTTCCACCCGCTGCCGCTGAGCAAAGCGCTGGCGGAGTACGACGAGTTTTGCGCGCTGACCAAGCGCCGGTACGTCCGGCCCAACTTCGCGGAGGTGCGGCACATCATCAACATCGCGCAGGTGCACGCGTCCGCCAAGGAGGTGAAGCTCGTGACCTTCGACGCGGACGGCACGCTGTACGCGGACGGGAAACACTTCGAGGAGGACAACCAGATGATCGACAAGATCCAGCAGCTCATGGAGATTGGCGTGCACGTCGCCATCGTCACGGCGGCGGGGTACCCCGACGACGCCAAACGATTCGAGAACCGTCTGCGCGGCTTGCTCGATGCGTTCCAGGCGAACCAGCTCACGGAGGAAGTCCGAAAACGATTCCACGTGATGGGCGGCGAGTGCAACTACCTGCTGGAGGTGAACGACGCGTACGAGTTGGAGTTTATCGACGCGCGACGCTGGCGCGACGGCGACCCGGAGACGAGGGCGCTCTACTGGTACGCGCAGCCGGAGAACAAAGAAAAGGTGGAGACGTTTCTGGACCGCGCGCAGGCGTTTCTGACGGACGAGGCGGATCATTTAGAGCTGGACGTGGACGTGATGCGCAAGGAGTACGCGGTGGGCGTGCTCCCGCGCGTCGGGACGGTGTACGAGAACCTCGAGGAGCTCTCCATCGGCGCGATGATCGAGTTGTCGGACGCCGAGGTGCCGTACTGCGCGTTCAACGGCGGGAACGACGTCTTCGTGGACGTGGGGAACAAAAACATCGGACTCACGACGCTCATGAACTACCTGGGGTACTCCGGGCGCCAGACCCTGCACGTGGGGGACCGGTTCACGAGCACCGGGAACGACTCGCGCGTGCGCGACGCGTGTTCCATCCTGTGGGTCGCCTCGCCGGACGAGACGACGTTTTTCATGCGCCTGCTCTACCGCGACATCGTCAACATGCGCGTGCTGTGAGCGCGCGCGGGAACGATGACGCGAAAACGGCGGTACGCGACGGATGGCGTACGGACTGCGCGCTGGAACAGACGAGTGTACGTTCACGTACGTCGCGTGCGTGATGTGTAGGGTCCGTATGAGCTTAATTATGTGTACCTTAAGATACCAGATACCTATAGTCCGCTACGAAGAAAAGAAGCCTCCCCGAGCCGCGCTTCTCGGTTCCGGAGCCGTCCGGTCCATCGCGTCGGCGAGCGCGGCTCTGGCGTGCGCCGCCTCGCCCGCCACGAACGCCGCGCGCCGCTCCAGCGCCTGGAGCTCCAGCTCCAGAGACGCCGCGCGTCGCTTCCAGCGCGCGACGTCCGCGACCGCGGAGTCGCGAGAGGAGAAGAGGCTCTCCGCGGTGGAGGCGATCCATCGCGATGTCGGGTCCGTCCCGTCGCCGTCGACAAGTCGCGCGGCGAGCCACGCGACGAGCGCCGCGGCTAGGATTTTCCAGAACAGCAGGGAGGCGAGCGCCGCGCGTGCTGGCTTCACAAGGCGCGCGACGGATGTCGCGACGCGTTCCACCATGAGGGTGGAGCCCATCGTTTTGTCGTCGACTTGATCTCGTCTCTTCAATCTTCTCGCGCCGTCGGCGGCGGCGGCGGCGGAGGCGACGGCCGATGTTTTGTCCTCCGCCTCGTCCGCCTCGCCGATGAGCGAAAGCTCGGAACCCCCACCCCGCGCGCTCGACGCGTCCTCCTTTCCCCTGGGAGACCGCTCCTTCGATCCGAAGAGCATGCGCCAGATGATGTCCTGCGAGCCCTCCGGGATGAGAAGCTTGGAGACGTCCACCGTCTCGGCGACGGCGTCGGCGAAGGAGCGCTGCCGCCGGTGCCGCGGCTGAGAAACTCGGCTCCGCTCGAGACCGCTCGCGACATCGCTCGAGTCTGCTGTGACTAAATACTCACTCGCATCAGACGCGAGCCTCCGCTCGACGAGCGCGAGCGCGCCCATGACCGACGCGCGACTCTCCTCCAGCGCGCTCTTCTCGATCACCTTGCGCAGCATGGTGGTTTTCTGGAACGGGATCCGCAGCCCGACCCACACCTCGCACCGCTCGTTTACAGACGTCGCGGTATCCGGCGAAAGCCGCGGCGGCGCCGCGCGGCACACCCAGCGGCTCTCCACGCGGAAGTAGTCGCCGTACGGGATGTCCTTCTGCACCTGGGACGTGTCCACGACCAGCGCGACGCCCGGAAGCGCGTCATCCATACCATCTCCCAAAACCCCGGCGCGCGTTTTGTACACGCGGTAGCTCTGCGTCTGGTGGCAGTGCGTCTCGCGCGGGCCGATGGACGCGTTCGTGGGCGCGACGAAGGTCAGGTCGCGCGCGTGGCCGTACCCCCTGTGCGCGCGCCAGGGCGTCACGCGCAGCTCCCGGTGCTTCCGCGCCTCCGCACACGCGGGCGTGAAGGACTCGCCGGCGGCGTCCGACCACGCCAGCGCGAAGAAGCGCGCCACCGAGCACTCGACCACGAACGACTCGACCAGCGTCGCGTGGTCCGCCGGCCGCGCGGGCAGCAGAGGCAACGCGTCGAGCGCGTCCACGTCCAGAAAGGGATCCGCGCCGGTGGAGGGATCCACGCCGGTGGGACCCGTCACGACGGGAAGGTCCTCGTCGGACTCGTCCGCGCTCAGAGGGCCGCTCGGAGGAACGCTCGGCTCGTCCAGCTCCTCGCCCCCCGCCGGCGCGGCGGCCAAAACCGCGGACGACGCGAGGCGCAGCGCGGGCGCGCTGGCGCGTCGGCCGTGGCCGCCGCCCGCGACGGTGGCCGCCTTAAACGCGGGGACGCGCGCGTCCAAATCCAAAGAAGCGTCCTCGTCCTCGTCGCGCTTCGAGGACGCTTCGAGGACGTCTTCGTCGTCGCGTTCCGCGTCGCACAACGCGGAGAGCGACCCTGTCGAGCTCGGCGGTCCGTCGGTTTCGTCGTTTGCGTTGAGCGTCGTTCGCAATCGCCGCGCGTCGACTTCGCCGAGCATCGCCCTCACCTCCGGCGACGATCGCGCTTCGTGGCTTACTCCGCCGCTTACTCCGTCGCCGCTTCGCTCGGCGTCGTGCGCGCCCGAGAGCGTCTTCTGGTCGGCGAAAATCTTGGCGTACCTCGAGCACGCGCGCCAGGCGCGTGTGATGGTTTTGTACGTGCGGTCCGGGAAGATGAACGAGGTGAAGAACTCGCACTTGCCCTTGTGCACGATCTCTATGGCGTTGAACACCACCTGCGCGGTGTACGCGCGGTTGACGATGGTCACGTCTTTCAGCGCGATGGTCTTCACCTTGGTGTACCCGAAGACGTTGCTGTAGAAGCACACGTGGTTCTGGAAGACGTACATGCGCCCCTGCAGCAGGATCTTCTTGTACAGCGCGCAGAGGTACTCCTCCACGAACACCTCCGACTCGGGGAGCTTGAACAGCCGGCGCAGCGAATCTTTGCCGTCGTCGGCGACGCCGGCGGATTCTTTGACGACGGTTTGCCGCTTTTGCCGCTCCTTTTCCTTCCCGACGCCGTCGCGGTTCGCCTCGCGGCTTTCGGCTTCGAAAGCCGTCGGCGACGACAGGGACGACGGCGCCTCGGGCGACGACGGCGCCTCCAAGTGCGAGCCGAACGGAATCGCCGCGTCGTACGGCGTCGAGCGCGGGCCGTTGCTGAAGATGGAGTTGGACGAGATGCTCGCGCTCTCCCTCTCGGCGCGGAGATGCGGGATGGAAGCATACAGTCCGCCCCTTTCCCGTAAAGCTTTCTCGGTCGCGTCACTGCGCCTCTCGCCAGCCTGCGGCACCCCCGCTATTTCATTCGGGTCGCCAAGCACGGGCCCCGCCTCGCGCGCTCCCGCGGAAGAGAAGTCGACGTCGGCGTCCTCGGGCAGAGGCAGGTCCGGCAGGAACTCGCCGCTGTGGTCGAACGCGAGCCCCGAAACGACGCGCCGGCGCGTGGGCGTCCCGGGCGCGCTGACGCGCGTGGGCGACGGAGGCGACGACGAAGCATCGTCCGAGGCGCGCGCGGGTGCGGCGCCGGCGCTCGATTGCGCGCGGTGTGACAGGGGGGGAGACATATCCACGCCTCGGACCCCCGCGCGGTAGGAATGCGAGGAGACGACCGGTCACGCCGAAAGAATCGCGCACGCGAGACGCGACGCGCGAACGCGCCACGCGAGGCGCGGGGGCTGGACCTTCCCGTCCTCGTGGAAGTCCCGAAAACCCACGCGACCGCCGTCGAGCGTCTCCCACCGTGGCGAACCGCGCGCGCGCGCGCGCGAGACTGCGAGTTCGCGTCGCTAATCGCGCGACGAGAGTCGCGCGAATCGTTCGGCGAAACGTGACGACGAGACGATCCGCGGCGCACGTCTCCGAGACCGAGAAAACCGGCGTTCCTTCCACCCTATCCTGTCAGAACACGCCTCGCGATGTCAACGAGCGTCACCTTCCGCGCGCTCGCGCCGGCGCCTCGCGCGGCGCTGACGGCCCCCGGCGCGCGTCGGCGCGCGGCCGCGCCGCGCGCTCCCGCGCGACGCGGGGACGCGCTCGCGCGTACCGCCAGTCGTAAACGCCGAAAACAGAAAGGCGGGTCCGGCGGTGACGTGGATGCGATCGTCGCGCCTCGGTCGGAGGCGGAGGCGGAGGCGGAGGCGCCCCCCGCGTCCCCGTCGTCGTCGTCGTCCCCGTCCCCGTCCTCGGCGCCGTCCCCGGCGCGCGGCGTCACCGCCCCCTCCCAGCCCCTCCCGGTCGCGACGCGCGACGACGTCCTGGATTCGTGCTACGGCACGACGTTCTGGCTGCTGGCGTTGGGCGCCGGCGCGCGCGAGGGCGCGCACTTCGGCCAGGGGATTCTGCCCGCGTTCGTCTCCGACTGGACCGCGGACCTGCCTCTGATCGCGGCGCTGCATCCGCCGAGTAGCCCCGCGCTCGTCGCGACGCACGCCGGCGTCGCGCTCGGCGTCGCCGCCGCCGTCACCGCCGCGCGCCGCGCGCTGCTCGGCGCGTCGCCCGAGTTCCGCGAAGCCACCAACCGGAGCAACGCGCAGGTGCTGCGCCCGCTGCGCGCCGGCGACGTCGTCACCGTCTCGCTGCTGCCCGCGGTGGCGGAGGAAACCGCATTCCGAGGCGTCTTGCTGCCCGCGCTGATGCCCGCGTTCGGCGGCTCAACCGCGGCGGCGTACGGCGCCGTCGTCGCCAGCGGCGCCGTCTTCGGCGCTCTGCACGCGGGCGGCGGGCGCAACGCGGCGTTCGCCGCGTGGGCCAGCTTGGTCGGGGTGGCGTACGGAGCCGCCGCCGTCGCCACCGGCGACGTCGCGACGGCGATGCTCGCGCACGCGCTGGCCAACTACGCGTCTGCGACGCTGTGGCTCAGGGATGACGCCGAGGCGTCCATAGTCTAGCTATAGGCTGTAGATTTTGTCGTATGAGTACGTACCGCGCTATCAACCGCGGGTCGAGCGCGCGAGGTGTTTTCACTAAAAAAAAAAAAAGGCTGGAGGTTGACGATTTCTGCGTATCTGCGCCCGACGCGAGCGTCGTCGCACTTCCGGACGCGCGGGGGATGTCGCGCCGCGTAGGTCTTGACGCGGGAAGTCGCGAGGTGCTCCTCGACCTGATCTACCGCCTGTCGCTTGACGACAAGGCGTCCGACGGTAAACTCGCGAGGGCTCCCAGGGACGGCACGGCGAAGGAGAGGCACCGAAAAGAGCGCCCCGTCATCGGGGATGACGAGGACGACGAGGCGCGGCGGCTTCGCGCGCGCGCCAAGGAGGCGCGCAGGGAGGAGCGCGAGCGCGAGAAGAAGGAGAAGGTACTGCACAAGGCTTTGAAGGAGGACAGACGCGCCGAGCGGCGCGACAAGGCGTCCGGCGGAGTCGGTCCCGACGACGACGACGACTCGAACCGACACCCGCACCTGTTGGACCGCCCGAAGCCGGCGGGCGAGAAGATCGCCGTCACGGCGACGTGCGCGTCCGGCGAGACCAAGCTGTTGCAGATCGCGCGCGCGGACGACCTGGAGTCCCTGTTCAAGGCTGCGCGGAGCAAGTTCAAGGCGATGAAGAAGGCGCCCAACACCGCGCGCCTGCACGCGCCGCCGGGGCCCGCGATCGAGGACTCTCGGTCGCTCGCGCCGGGCGCCGTCGTCTTCGTGGACTTGGACGAGACGAAGGACGCCGCGAAAAAAAACAAAAACGCGCGACGGAAACCGCGCGCCGCGAGCAGCCAGCCCGAGGACGACGTGAGCGCGGAGATTGTCGCGGAGATATCCGCCGGTAACACGCCGCGTGTCGATGAGAAAAAAAACGACACGGCGACGGACGCGGACACGACGGAGGATGTCGCGCCGAGGAGCCTCCCGGGAGCGTCCGGCGCGTCGTCGCCGGAAGAAAAAGCCGCGAAAGAAAAAGCCGTCGCCGCCGAGAACGCGCGGTTACTGGCGGCGGTGACTGACCGGCGCGCGCACGAAGATTCACAAAAAAATATGTATACGCTCCCCGCGCACGGCGCGCGCGACGCGCTTCTGCGTGTCATCGAGGAATCGGGGTCGCCCGTGACGGTGCTCACCGGCGAGACGGGTTCGGGGAAAACCACGTGCGTCCCGTTGTTCGTGCTGGAGCGCTACGCCGCCGCCGCGCGCGGCGCGGAGGCGAACGTGCTCGTCGCGCAGCCGCGGCGGGTCGCCGCGGTCTCCGTCGCGCGGCGCGTCGCGGAGGTGTTCGGGGAGCCGGTCGGGAGCACGGTCGGGTACGCCGTCCGCGGGGACAGCCGCGTGTGCCCGCGTCGCACGCGGCTCACCTTCCTCACCACCGGCGCGCTGCTCCGGCGGCTGGCCGCTGACCCCGAGCTCCGGGGCGTGTCGCACGTCTTCGTGGACGAGATCCACGAGCGAACCGCGGACGCCGACTTTCTGCTGGCGCACTTGAGGGATCTGCTCGTCAAGCGGTGGTTCTCTCCGAAGTCCGGCGCGGACGGTCGAACCGCGAGGGATTCCGACCGGAACGAACCGATATCCAAAAATCAAAGCGAAGGCGCGAGTCCGCCTCGCGCGACTCCGCTTACTACGCCTCTGCGCGTTGTGCTGATGAGCGCGACGATGGCGTCGAGCGATTTGCGCGACTACTTCGGCTCGGCGTTTCCGCCGAGCGCGCCCCCGATCCCGACGCCGCACATCGAGGGACGCGCGTTCCCGGTCGAGGAGCGGTTCGCGGAGGCGTACGCTTCGGCGTCCGCGCCGAACGGATCGAAAGCGCGCCAAAAACGCGAAAACAAAAACAAGACGAATCGTCCCGACGACGCGTTCGACGCGTACTCGAGCGCGCTGGTCGCGTCGCTCCCGCCGGTTCTGGCCGAGCTGGAAAACGTCGCGTCCGCATCCGGCGCGTCAACACCGCGCTCCGCAGGCGCGGGCCTGGTGTTCCTGCCCGGCGCGCCCGAGATCGCGCGGCTCCAGCAAACGCTCCGCGCCTCGCTCCCGAGCGCGCTTTCGGCGCGACTGCACGTCGTGCCCCTCCACGGGCAGCTCTCGGGCGAGGAGCAGCGTCGCGCGTTCGACCCGGCGCCGTTCGGCATGACCAAGCTGGTTTTGGCGACGAACGTCGCGGAGACGTCGCTGACCATTCCGGACGTCGTCGCCGTCTTCGACAGCGGGCGCTCGAAGAAGCTCGCGTTCGACGAGAAAACCCAACTCGCGTCCTTGCGACTCGGATGGTGCTCGCTCGCCTCCGCCGCGCAGAGGAAAGGGAGAGCCGGGCGCGTCCGGCCGGGCGTCTGCGTGCGGCTGTACACCGCCGCCGAGTCGGCGGCGAACCAGCCGGAGCGCGACGCGCCCGAGCTGCAGACCGCGCCGCTGGAGAGCCTGGTGATGCACGCCATGCTGACCAGCCCCGCGCGGGACCCGGAGGCGGCGCTCGCCGCGACACCGGACCCGCCGTCGCGGGAGGCGGTTCGCGCGGCGACGCGGCGGCTGCGCGCGGTGGGCGCCCTGGCCCCGGCTCCAGCCCTACAGCCGGATCCGGATCCGGGGCGTATCGGAGTTCCGGGACCAAAAACGACCAAAAACGTCACCGAAACGGTACCCGACGGACCAAAACCAAAACTCGTCTTGACGCCTCTCGGCGCGCACTTAGCGCACCTCCCCGTGGAACCGAGGCTCGGGAAGATGCTTGTGTACGCGTGCGTTCTTGGGTGTTTGCCCCCCATCCTCACCGCGGCGGCGGCCATGTCGTGCAAGCCCGCGTTCCGCGCCAACCCCGACGACAAAAACGCGGCGGTGGCGGCGAAGCGCGCGGCGAGCGCCGCGGGAAACTTCGGCGCGCGGTCCGACCACCTCGCCGTGGCCGCCGCGTTCGACGCCTGGGAGAGGGACGCGAACAGTCCGGGCGTTCGGGCGCTGGGCCTGAGCCGAGACGCCATGCGGGACATCAAGCGCGAGCGCGAGACTCTGAAGCGGAAGCTGAGAGAGAGCGGGTTCCGGACGGACGCGCATTCGGCGCGCGCGAACGAAGCCAACGACGACGTCGCGCGCTGCGTGTTGGCGGCCGGTTTGTTTCCCAACGTCGCGCGGGTCCGGCGGGGGGAGCTGCGCAGCGGCGGCGCGCGCCAAAGCCGAAGAGCCGGCGGAAACGGCGGGGGCGCCGCGAGCCGCGGCAGGGCGGTCGTGCTCGACGCGCGCGGCGCGGAGGTGGCGGTGCACCCTGGCGGCGTGAACGGGTACCAGGGCGCGGCGGGCGGGCCTCCGGAGGGCTTCCTCGTGTACCAAGAGGCGGTGGAGACGTCCCGCGTGTTCCTGCGGGACACCACGGCCGTGCCGGTGGAGGCGCTGCTTCTCTTCGGCGGGGACATCTCGGTGAACCACGCGGCGGCCACGGTGAGCGTCCACGTGGGCGTCGAGGGACCGACTTCCGGCGCCGGGAGGGTGGAAGCGCCGGCGGCGCCGGAAGTTGGCGTCCTGTTCAAGCTGCTCCGACGCGAGCTCGACCGCGCGCTTCGCGTCGCCGCCGCCGATCCCGGCGCCGAGCAGGCGTCGCTGCAGGGGACGCCGGAGGGTAGGAGGCTCATGGATGTGCTGCTGCGGCTGTTCCCGGGGGGGTCCGTGCGTTAGTCGGTCGGTCGTCGCGACGAGCGACGGGAGGGAGGTGTTGCTTTTTTTCCTCGGTCGCGAACGAACGCGAAATGGCGAACCGGCCTGCGTTCTCGCGTGTCAGATTTTTTGAATCCGAGTCACGAGGGTGCTTGTTGTGGGCACACACGCGCTGGTCTCAGATCCGCTCGCGCGCGGTGGGCGGACGTCGCTGACGCCGCGCATAGCCCCAGGCTCCCCGCGGTCGTTCCCGGGACGCGTCCGAGCGAGACGCGCGAGGCTCGCACGCGCCTCAGGCCTCGGCGCGCTCCTTCGACACAAGACGTCGCGGGTGCCTCGATCGCATCCACCCCACGCCTTCTCGTTCGCTTCGCCGCGGCGCGGCGTGGCGCGCCCGCGCCGCCCGCAGCGCGTCCTCATGACCTCCCTCGCGTCGCAGCGCCTGGCGCTCGAGCGCAAGGGCTGGCGCAAGGACCACCCGCACGGTTTCGTGGCTCGCCCCATGACCGCGAAGGACGGCTCCGTGCAGATGTCCGTCTGGGAGTGCAAGATCCCGGGCAAAGCCGGCACCGTCTGGGAGCAAGGGCTGTACCCGGTTCGGTTAGAGTTCCCTGACGAGTACCCGAGCAAACCGCCGAAGGTGTCGTTGCCGGGCGGCTTCTTCCACCCCAACGTGTACCCCAGCGGGAAGGTGTGTTTGTCCATTCTGAACGAAGAGAAGGCGTGGAAGCCCTCGATCACGGTGAAGCAGATCCTGGTGGGCGTGCAGGAGCTCCTGGACAACCCCAACAACGGCGACGCCGCGCAGCACGCCGCGTACGCGCTCTTCAAACGAAGCAAGGTGGAATACCAAAAGCGCGTCCGAGTGGAAGCCGCTAAGTACGCCGAGACGCCCACCGCGGTGTTCGTGAGCGGCGCGAACGGGGGCACGGAGGAGGTGATTTGCCTGTGAGACCTGTGAGACGCGCACGCGACACCACGCGACACCACACCACGTCTGGAGTGGAAGACAGAGTCTAACAGCTCTGTGTCCGAGCGGAAGATGAGAGCGGAAGATGAGAGGCTTTTGGCGTTTTTTTTTTTAGTGAAGACGTGAAGACGCGCGTCGCGTCGAAGCGTCGTCGGTCAAAAAAAATCGCTCGGCTTGGAGTCTCGGCGACCGTCACGTCGCGTCGTCCTGGATTACATCGTACCTCGTCGCGCTCATGTCTCGTTACAAACGTCGATCTCTCAATCTCTCCACCTCATCACGCGGTCACCGCCGCGTTCGCCGCGGGCGCGACGTTCTCCGCGTCCTCCGCGTTTTCTAAATCGCCGCGCCGCCCCCCCTTCCCGACGGAAAACGCCCCCGGGTTGATGGCCACCGTCTTGGTGGTGTTGTTCGTCTTGTACACGCCCACCAGCCGGTCCGCGAGCTCGAACATGTTGTTCCGCAGCGAGATGATCACGAATTGCGCGTTCTTCGTGCGCTCCTTGATGTAGTGGCCCACGATGGAGACGTTCTTGAAGTCCAGCGCGGCGTCAATCTCGTCCATCACGTACAGCGGCGTCGGCTTGTAGTGGTGCAGCGCGAAAACCAGCGCCAGCGAGCTGAGCGTCTTCTCGCCGCCGGACAGGTTGGCGATGTTCTTCCAGGACTTCTTCGGCGGGCGCACGGAGAAGACGATCCCCTCGGAGAACGGGTCGAGCGAGTCCACCAGCTCGAGCTCGGCGTCGCCGCCCAGCGTGATCATCTGGTACATCTCCTTCAAACGCAGAGAGATGACGTTGAACCCGGACATGAACTCGTCAAGCCGCGTCTGGCGAAGCGCGTCGTAGGCGGCGCGCGTAGAGTCGCGAGCCTCCGTGACCGCTTTCAACTCGTCCGCGCGCTCGTGGTACTCCGACTCCTTCAATACGAACGCCTCGATGGAGGACATGTCCGGCTTCATCGCGCTCAGCTCCTCTTCCAAACAGGCCACCACCTCCGCCTGCGCCTCCGCCGAGACCCCCGCCGCCAGCGCGTCATCCGACAGCGGCGCCGCGACGTCCAGCTCGGGAATCTCGCGCGCGATCGATGACGCGCCCGCCAGCAGCGCGCTCTTCATCTCCTCGAGCTGCTTCTTCTGCTCCTTCGTCAGCTTCTCCAGCTCCGCGGTCCAGTGCGTGGCTTTGGCGGTCTCCTCCGCCGCGAGCGCGCTCAGATCGTCGAGTTTCGCCTCGATCTCCACCTCGACGTGCCGCGCGGCGGCGACGGCGGCGCTCGCCGCGTCGCGCGCCGCCGCGACGTTGGCCAGCGCGCCGGCTTTTTCGTCAACCGCGAGCTGCGTCGCCTTCTGCGTCTCCATCACGGACATGGCCTCGTCCTCGAGCGTCGCGAACGCTTCTTTCGTCGCCTTGACGTCCTCCGTGAGTCGCGCGCGCTCCGCGGAAGCCTCCTCGATCGCCTTGGAAACACGCGCCGTCGCCTTGGCGTGCGAAGCCGCCGTCGCGCGCTTCTCGAGCGTCGCCTCCGCCGCCGCCGCGATGCCCTCCGCCAGCGCCTTCACCGTAGCCCTCTGCGCGCGCAGCGCGTCGCCGCCGACGTCGTCCATGGCCTTCTGCAGCGCATCCGCCTCTGCGCGCAGGCCGGCCGCGTCGCGCTGCACCGCCTCGAGCGCCGCGGTGGCCTCCGCCACCTCCTTCTCCACAGCCGCGAGCGCGGCGGCGTCCTCCTCGGAGGTGGCCGCCGCCGCCTCGAGGTCGGCCAGGCGCGACGAGAGGTCCCCCGCGCGCTCCTCGGCGGCGGCGACGTCGGCGCGCAGCTTCGGGAGCTGCCGCTCCATCTTGGCGACCGCGGTCTCAGCCTCCTTGGCCTCCTTCATGGCGGCGGTCGCCGCGGCCCTGGCCTCGGCGGCGGTGGTGGAGCTCCGCGCCAGCTCCGCCTCCGCCTCAGCCACCGCCGCGGCGGACGACTCGGCGTCCTCCTCGGCGCCCGGCGGAGACGCGGCGTCGCCGACGCGCATGCGCCCACCCTTGGGCTTGGCGCCGCCGCCGGACATGGTGCCCGCGGTCTCGATGAGCTGCCCCGCGAGGGTCACGACGCGCCGCCGCCTGGCGCCGCCGTACGCGATCGCGCTCGCGGCGTCCAGGTCGTCCGCGACGGCGGTGTCGCGGACGCCGTAGTAAAACGCCACGGCGACGCGCGCGTCGGCGGGCCGGATCAGGTCCATCAGCCGCGTCACCTTCTCCTTCGCCGCCGCCGCCTTCGCCTCGCGCATGCGCCCCTCGAGCGCCTTCTGCTTCTCCAGGATCAGGAACGTCGCGACGCCCAGGTTGTGCGCGCGAAGGTGCGCCACGCACGCCTGCGCGTCCGCGGTGGTCTCCACCACCACGTAGTCCAGCGCGCCGCACGCCGTGGACACAGCCACGTCGTACTTCGCGTCGACGGCGCCCAAGTCGCCGAGGCGCCCCAGCACGCCGCGCAACTCGCCGCGCGACTTCGCCTTCATGAGCGAGGAGACGATGACGCCCTTGCTCCTCTCGGCGTCCGCGGACGTGCGTTTCTGCTCGAGCTTGCCTCGTACCTCGCGGGCCGCCGCGGAGGCGGCCGCCTCCTGCGCGCGCGCCGCCGCCTCCGCCTCGCGGCGCTCTTTTGCGCGCGCGCGCTCCGCCAAAAGCGTCGCCTCGGCGTCGGCGATGTCGCGCGTCTTGGCGGCGGCGGCGGCGCTCGCCTTCTCCGCGCCCTGCTTGGCCTCCTGCAGCCTGCGCTGCGCGTCTCGCTTCTGCGAGACCAGCACGTCGCGCTCGGCGGCGGCGACGTCCGCGCGCGCCTTGGCGTCCGCGATTTTTCCCTCCCAGGGCGAAAGCGCGCGCCGCGCCGCCTCCAGCGCCGCGCCGGCGGCGGCCATCTCTTCCTTGAGCGACTCGAGCATCGACTCGAGCTTGGTTTCCTCGGCGCCGACGTCGGCTTCCAGGCTCGCCTTCTTCGCCTCGAGCGCGGGCAGAGCCTCTTCGATCGCGCGCGTCTCCGCCGCCATGTCGTCGCGCTTCTTGTTGTCTTTGGCGAGCTTCTCGTCCAGCTTCTTGGCGCGCTGCTTCATGTTCTTCAAGTTCTCGCGGTGCTGGATGTCCTTCTTCTCAAAGTCGGCAAACGCCGCCGTCGCCGCGGTGAGGTCGGCGCGCAGCGCCGCGAGCGCCGCGGCGTGCTCCGCGTGCTGCGCCTCGAGCGTCTCGATCGCCTCGGAGTGCTCGTCGTGCCTGCCCTTCTCCTGCTCCAGCCTCGAACGCAGGGCCTCACTCTCGGCGGCGACGCGCTTCAACTCCGCGCGCGCATCCGCGCCGCGCCTCTGCAGCAACAGCGACTTGGCCGCCGCGACTTGGCGCTCCTTGGCCATGAACGTCTCCGCCTCAGCCTTGGCGCCGCCGAGCGCGTCGCGCTCCTTCTCCACCAGCTTCAGGCGGTTGACCTGCCCCCCCCTCTGGTCGTTGAGCGCCTCTAGCGCCTTCGCCTTCTCCTCGATCGGGTCGACGTACTGGTTCGTGCCGATGATGTCCTCGAGGTACTCGAGCAGACCCTCGTCCCCGGGGGTCTGCGCCTTGGGCTTCATCATCGAGATCTGCTCAACCTCGCCCTGCAGGATGAGGAACCGGTTGTTGTTCAGGTCCACGCCGTGCGTTTTTAACAGCGTCGTCACCTCCGTGAAGCTGCTCGTCTTCGCGTCGATGAAGTACTTGCTCGTGTTGTTCTTGTACGCCTCGCGCGCGATGACGAAATCGGACCCGGCGACGGGCGCGAACGCCTCCTCGTCCGTCGTCGAGTCGACAATCTCGTGGAAGTGCACCTCCACGCGCGCGTACTGCAGGTTCCGGAAATCCGTCGAGTTGTGGATCAGCTCGGACACCTTGTTCAGGCGGAGCTGCTTCGCGCGCTTGCCGAACACGAAGAGCATCGCGTCGATCACGTTCGACTTGCCGGAGCCGTTCGGGCCCACCACGGAGGAGAAGGACTGCGCGGCGAAAGCGGGGCGCGGGGACAAACGCGGAGGAACGATGGAAGATGAGAAGATGAGAAGATGTGACGACGGCGGGGGGGGCGGGTCGTGGTCAGCCGTGGGACCGTCAGCGCGTGCTCTCGGAACGCGTTCACTCGTCTGGGAAGACGCTCGAAGTCGAGCCCGGATGCGGCGCGCGCCGGGGACCGGCGTTGCGGCGCCGCGCGTCGCGCTCGGAGCGCAGCCGAGGGGGGGAACGAGACTGGGCCGAGACGCGCGCTCGAGCGCGCCGGGCGCGGGCTGGGCGTCCCCGCGTGTCCCCGCATCACCGCGGACGCGCCCACGAGCACGACTCGCGAGCACGTGCTATCGCGTCAGGGCCTCGCCCCGCGGTGATCCACGTCGGTGGTTCCGCCCCCGCGTCGCCTTCGTCGCCCGTGCGCGGGCCAAAACCAAATCCTACCTTGTGGAACGGGCCGACGTGTTGCGCGCCGGCGTAGGATTTGAAGTTCTCCAGGACCATCTGCTTGATCACCAGGCGCTTCTTGGGGCCGGCATCGCTCGGTGCGGACGCCATGGCGGCGCTGCGCGTGGGTCGGGTGCGGCGATGGGGTCGACGCGCTCGGCGATATGCCCGCGCGCGCGCGCCGTGAGCGCGGACGTCGAGAAGAAGCGCAAGGGGGTACGTACCAAAAAAATTGAGCGTTCCGAGAAAAACGGTCACTTTTCCACGATTTCCACTTGGAAACGCCCGGTACAAACGCTACCACTTCGCGCGCGCCGTGATGCGGCAGCATTCGTCGTACGCCTACGCGCGCGGTGAGCGATTGTTGTAGTACGCTAAAATAAAATGACCATCTATCGTCCTACGCGCTACCGGACGTCCCCGTCGAAGAGGCGGCACTGTTCCGGCAGCGCCTCCCGCGCCCACGCGCGGAGCGCCGCGAACAGCGCCGCCGCGTGCTCGTTCGTGGGGTGGTACCCGTCCTCGAAGTACGCGGCGGGCGCGACTGAATACTCATACGCCGCGTCGCCCGGGAAGAGCGACGCGGAGGCGCGCGCCGCGTCGAAGAGTGCCGCGCCCGTCTCCTCCGCGACGCGTCGCGCGGCGTCGTTCAGGACGGGCACCAGGTCGGTGAGCTGCGCGAGGCTCCCGACGTCGGGAAACGACACCGGACGCGGCTGCGTGCGCAGGATGACGCACGCCGCGCTGCTTTCGCGGCCGTTTTCCGCGAGCCGCGCGCGCGTCCGCTCCACCAGCGCGCGCGTCGACGCTTCGTATGCCCGCACGCGCGCGGCGGCGCTCGCGGGATCGTCCGCGTCGGCGCTCGCGAGTTCACCCGAAGTACTCTCTTCACCCGAAGTACTCTCGAGACTCTCGCGAAACGCGCCTGGATCGAACCCGGGCTCGACGCCCCACCGGAACAGCTCCCAGACGATGTTCGGGGAGACCAGCGCGGTGACCGCGCGCGTGTCCTGCGTCCAATTCAAAAACGCGAGCAGCGCTTCGTCCACGCGCGCGCTCGTCGCGCTCGGCAACCCGTACGCGAGGTACGGGTTTTCCGCGGCGCCCGTGCGCCAGTCCTCGGGTTCGAAGTACGGCCCCTCCGGCGAAGATCCCATGAGCATCAGGAACCCGGCGTCGCCCGCGCCCGCGGCGTACGTGCGCGGGCGACACGCGAACGCCGTGCGGAACTCGAACTCCGAGGCGCAGCACGAGACGGACGAGGACGAGTCCTGGTCCGTCTCTCGGCAACACGTTTCGCGCGCGTTCGTCTCCGACGCGCCCGACAGAAACGGCGCCGTGTTTCGCGGGTACTGCCTCGGCGCGGGCGTGGAGCACTCGAACGCGCACCGCTCTCGCTCGGCGAGGAGGGCGTTACACGCGGAGACGTGTATGAGCTTGTCGATGGAGTCGCCGAGGATGAACAGGTGCGCGCGCGCGTTCGGGTCGCCGGCGGCGAGCGCGTCCTTGTCCCCGAACGGGCCGAGGGAAAGATCCAGCGCGGGACAGCTCGCGTCCGCCTCGTCGTCGCACCTGCCGTACGCCGCCCCGAGCACCGCGACGGCCTCCTCTTCCGCGCGGTCGCTCCGCGACCGTCTCGCGGAGGGGAGGGGGGACGAGGCCGCGCGCGCGAGCCCGGCTGCGGGACGCGCCGAGGCGCGCGCCGCGACCGCCGCGCACGCGCACGCGCTCGCCAGGAACGTCCACGAGACACCGCGGCGGGCGTGCCGCGATGTCGCCGGACGCGCGGTCGTCCCGGGGTCGGACGCGGAAGTGGACGCGATATCCACCACCGCGGCATCCCCCGCGATCGAGCCGTACGCCGCCTCGCGCGTCATCGCGGCGAGACGCGTGCCGACGCCCGCGCGCTTCTGACGCGAGCGCGAGTCGGACCGCGAGGACCCAATCGGTTGACTTTCGGGAAAATGGGATCTGCCGATTTTCGCGTATGGAGCATAAGTCATCAAAAACCGATTTTTGGGAAAAAGTAACATCTGATTGGACAAAAGACTCGTCGTTCTGGGTTCAAAACTTCCTTTTTTTTCTTTTTACTTTGCGTGTTGAAGTTTTCTTCATCGGACGCGCCGCGAGGCAGTCTCCCGCGCGCGGCGTACCCACGCGGCGACGCTCGGAAACCACGCACGCAGAGGAGTAACGCGGTGCGTGCACGTCGCGTGTCTTTCTCGAACGTTTCTGCCGCGCGATCGCTCGGTCGCCGCGCACCAACCTCCGCGCCGAGATCGACATTCGCCTCTGACCCGCCGAAATCCACCCGTCCGCTGTCTCGCGCGTTCCTCCCTCACGCGCAGACCTCTCCCGCAGCATGAACGTCCCCCACCAGGATGAGAGCGACTCGCTCCTGGCGGCCAAGCGCGTCGCCGCGCCCGCCTCGACCTGGGTGCGCAAGGCCGTCGCCGGCACCGTGCTCGTCGCGGGCTGCGCGGTGGCCGCCGTGGCGTACGCGCAGGCTGGGGCGTCGGCCAACACCCACGCCGTGCTGGGCGCGGGCGCCCCGCACCGCCTTTCCCCCCGCCAGCGCGCGATGCGCCACTACGTCGCGTCGAAGCGCCGGTACCGCGTGGAGGGCGAGCGCTCGACGCTCGGGCAGACCACCGCGGTGGCGGAGGCGGCCGAGTTCGACTCCATGACCCCCGACGAGCAGTTTAAGGTCATCGGCGACGGCGGCGTGGATGGGTCGGATTTCCACCACATGAACGTGTACCACGTGTACCCCGGGGTCGAAGGGTGCGAGACGACGTGCGAGGGCGAGGGCATCACGAAGGCGATGTGCGACAGCATGTTCTTCTGCGAGTACGACGCGGGCAAGTGCTGGTCCGGCGTCGGGAACTACCCGTGCCCCGCCACGGAGCAGGACCTGTACGACATCTGGGACGACCACTACGACGATTACGAAACCGGGATGCACCACGACCTGGCGGCGTTCCCGGACTACGTCTACCCCGGCACCGTGGGGTGCGAGACCACGTGCGAGCATGTCGAGACGAGCAAAGCGCAGTGCGACTCCATGTTCTACTGCGAGTGGGAGGAGGAGCGGTGCTGGTCGCGCGTGGGGCCCAACGAGTGCCCCGCCACGGTGGCGGCGATGCACGACCTGTGGTACGAGTACGAGTACAAGAACGACTCCGTGGACGGCGTGCCCGCGACGCCGACGCCGAGCCCCATGCCCGTGTACACGGCGGTGCCCACGCCCACGCCGGAGATCCACGTGCATGCCACGCCCATGCCCACGCCCGTCGTCGAGGCGAGCTCGTGGACCAACGCGGACGGCAGCACGGTGGCGAAGCACGCCGACGGATCCACCACCACCACCGGCGCCGACGGCGTCGTCATCTCCACGGACGCCGCCGGCGTGACCACGATCACCGCCACGGACGGGACCACCACGACGGCGGGCACGGACGGGACCACCACCACGACGGCCAACGCCGCCCCCCGGACGCCCACGTACGAGCCCGGCGACGACGCGGCGACGACGGTTCACGAGGTGAATTTGGACGGCGGCATCACGACGACGACGCCCTCGCCGGCGCACACGCCCACGCCTCTGGACGTCGTCACCGAGGCCAACGGTGTTGTAGTCGCCACGAACGACGGCGCCGACATCGACGCCGCGCAGGCTGCCGCCGAGAGGGCGGTGGCGTCTCTGCCCGACGGCGTGCGCGTCCAGAACCTGAATCTGGACGGCGACAAATCGACGGCGCCGACGGTGACCCAGACCAACGCTGGCGAAGTCGTCGTGGACGGCTCGATGGTGTCCACGAACGACGGCGTGGAGAGCTCGGACACGGAGGACCACCACCACCTGAATTTCCCGCACTCCTACCCGGGCAGGGAGGGGTGCGAGGCGACGTGCGAGGGCCACGCGTTCACGCAGACCGAGTGCAAGGCGCTGTTCTTCTGCGAGTGGGACGAAGGCGCGTGTTTCAGCGCGGTTGGGCCGGAGCCCTGCCCCAACACGCCTCAGGAAATGGAGCTGCGGTGGCTCGATTACGACAGCGACGGCGGCACGTCGACGCCCTCAGACGTCAGGGAGCGGCTGGAGATTGAGCAGAAGCAGTTCCACAACCCCACCTACCACCACCCCACCATCCCGGGCGCCTGGGTGGGGTACCCGGGCACGGACGGGTGCGAGAATGTGTGCGAGAGCGAGGCGATTGACGAGGCGACGTGCGCCGACATGTTCTTCTGCGTCTGGGACCAGGGCAAGTGCTGGTCCGGGGTTGGGCCGAACAACTGCCCGGACACGCAGGAGGAGTTGGACCAGATGATGAACACGAAGAAGTGAGTAAAACGAATGTAAGTGTACGTATTCTTTCCGTGTTTTCGAGACGACAGACGTTACGCTTTCCGTTTCTTAGCGCCGGCGCGCCGCCCGCCGCCGTCCCGGCCCGGCCCCGGCTCGAGGGTCGCGGCTCCCGCCTTCGCCGAGTCGGTTTCCTCGTTTCCCTCGCGGTCGCCGCCGGGTCCGACTGCGATGGACCCGCGCTCCCTGCGCAGCTTCCGCCGGAGCTCGTCGTACCGCCGCTGATCCGCCGACGACACCGAAGGCTGCACGCGCGCGAACGCCGCCTCGAAGTGCGCCGACGTCACGAGAGGCGCGCGCGGAGGCGCGGGCGCCTCTCGCGCCTTCCCCGGGGGTCCGCCATCCTTCGAAGCCGCCTCGGACGCGAGCGCCTCCTCCGCGTCAGCTCGCGCGAACGCCGCCATGTTCCCCTTGAGCGCGGCGACGCACGCCTCGCGCACGAGCGACGCGAGGTCGGCGCCGGAGAAGCCGCCGCAGCGCGCGCTCGCCGCGATGGCGGCGACGTCAACCTCCGGCGCGAGCGGCGTTTTCCGCGTGAGCGTGGCGAGGATCGCCGCGCGGCCGTCGGGCGGAGGGAGAGGCACGTACAGGAGCTTGTCCAGCCTTCCCGGCCGTAACATCGCCGGGTCGATCATGTCCGGTCGGTTCGTGGCCGCCACCACGAACGTCGCGCTTCTCGACTCGAGGCCGTCCATCTCCGTCAGGAGCTGGTTCACCACGCGCTCGCTGGCTTGGTTGCCCTCGCCGCCGCGGCGCGGCGCCAGCGAGTCCAGCTCGTCGAAGAAGAGCACGCACGGCGACGCGGCGCGCGCGCGCGCAAACAACACGCGCACGGCGCGCTCGCTCTCCCCCACGTACTTGTTCAGGAGCTCCGGCCCTTTGATGCTGATGAAGTTCGCGGCCGCCTCGTTGGCGGTGGCCTTCGCGACGAGCGTCTTGCCGCAGCCGGGCGGGCCGTATAGCAGGACGCCCGTGCTGGCGGCGAGGCCCATGGCGTGGAACCGCTTGGGGTGCGCGATGGGCTCCACCACCGAAAACGCCAGCTCCTCGCGCACCTCCGTCAGGCTGCCCACGTCCTCCCAGGTCACCTCCGGCGTGGTGGTGAATCCCTCGCGCTGCGCGCTGGGCTGCACGCGCGTCAGCGCCCGCGAAAAGTCCTCGGCGGTGATGGCCAGCCCGGCGAGCTCGCCCGCGCGAAGCGGCGCGCGGTCGGCGAGCCGACCGCCGATCAACGCGCCGCCGCTCGAACGTTCGTCGCGGTCGTCGCCTCGGGTGTCGCCCTCTACGTCCTCAGAGGGCGTCGCACGAGGCTCGATGTGTTCCGAAACGGGAAGCACGTCCCCGCCCGCGAGCGCGTCGAAGATGCGCGACACCGCGAGCGCGGCGGCTTCCTTGGCGAGCGCGCTCAGGTCGGCTCCGACGTACCCCGGGGTTTTCCGCGCGATCTCGGCGAGGTCCAGGTTCCCGCTCATGCGCAGCCTCCGGGCCTGCACGGCGAGTATGCGCCCGCGAGCTGCCTCGTCCGGGATCCCGAGCATGATCTCGCGGTCGAACCGGCCGGCGCGGCGCAACGCCGTGTCGATGGCGTCCGGGCGGTTGGTCGCGCCGATCACCGTGACGTGCTTCCGCGACGCGAGCGTACTCGCATCGCCGGCGTACTCGTCGTCGTCGTCGAGTGATTGAGAACCGAGAACCTCGGCGCGCCGCGTCCCCCCCCCGTCGTTGAGCGTGTCCATGCTGGCGAGCAGCTGCGCGACGATCCGGCTCTCCATCTGCCTCTGCGCGCCGTCCCGCTTCGGCACGATCGCGTCCACCTCGTCGATGAACACGATGCTCGGCGCGGCGGCGGCGGCGGCGGCGAAGAGCTGCCTGATTTTCTGCTCCGACTCCCCGGACACGCCGGCGACGATTTCCGGCGCGGCGATGCAGAAAAACGGCACGCCGGCTTCGCGCGCGATCGCGTGCGCGAGGGTGGTCTTCCCGCACCCGGGCGGGCCGTGCAGCAGCACGCCCCGCGGGGGGTCCACCCCGAGCCACGTGTACAGCTCGGGGTGCGTCAGCGGACACAAAATCAGCTCGCGGATCGCACGGAGCGACTCCTCGATGCCGCCGAGGTCACCGAGGCGCACGTCGCGCGGCGGGGAGGGCGCGAAGGCGCCGCCGCCCGCGTCGCCGTCGCCGTCGGTATCGGTGCGCCCGAACGGGTCCCGACCGGGTCCGTTCCCCGAGCCGCCCTTCTGGTACTTCGCGCCACCGGGCAGGTACGCCTCCACGAAGTCCGCCTCGCCGAACGCGCCCTTCTTGCCCTTGCGCCGCTTCGCGTCGCGCCGCGCCTGCTTCCCGGCGCGGCCGCCCGAGCGGCTGTTCTCGATCTGCTTGATGCGCGCGGCGCGCGCCACCGCCATCGCGGCGACGTGGCCAGCCTCGGCGGCGGACATCGGCGCGTCCGGTGGGGGGCTCGCGGAACCACCGGCGTGCTTTCCCGGGGTCTCCTTCGCCACAGCCCTCGCGGCGGCGGCGGCGACGACGTGCGGCGGCGCAAACGCGCTCGCGCCGGTATCGTTCTTCGCGTTCGCGCGCGCGTGGGTCCCGTACATGCGCGCGAGCTCGTCGTTCATGACGCGCCCTTTTTCCTCATCCTCCGCGTCTTCTGCGTCGATGTCGACTGGACCGACACCATCCTCCACCCTCGGGTCGATCTCGTCGGAGTCGGCGTCGGAGTCGGCGTCGGAGTCGGCGTCGGAGTCGGCGTCGGAGTCGGCGTCGGAGTCGGCGTCGGAGCCATCCTCGGCGACCCGCAATCCTTTCCGCTCGAGGTGCGCCGCCTCCATGGCGTCGATGCTCAGCGCGGGCTTCGAGGGAGGGCCGCGTCTGCGCACCTCCTCCACCGCGCGCTCCACGCCCTTACGGAAAATCAGCAGAGGCTTGCGCAGGTACTCGCGGTAGCACCCGCGCAGGTGCTCGACGACGTCGTCCACATCCGCCAGGTCGTTGCTCCGCGCGTACTCCGCGACGCGGGGCACTAACAGGCTGTCGCACCCGGAGTAGCCCCCGGTCGAGCCGCCCCCGCGCGGGCCGGAGGGGCTCTTATTCCGGCTCGCCTTGCCTTTGAACTTGGGCATCTTGGCGCCGCGGCCCGGGACACGGGCGCGGTGCCGAACACAATGCCGACGCCGCCGCCGTCGAGATTCCCCTCAAAGCGGCGACGCACCGCCGACGAAGTTTGTTCTGCGCAGACACCGACAGACAGACAGACCAACGAATTTTGTTTTTAGCTATCGAAGATTGTACCTATAGCTCCAGTAACGCTCTCGGGTCACGACGCGTCGGTCGGCTCTACCCACTGCCTGGTCGTCCTCGAGGCGACCCCACGCACGGCACGCCTCGCGCCTCGGTCCACCAGACGCCCGTCGCCCGCGAGAACCGTCTCCCCCGCCTCGGCGTCGCCGCTCCCCGCGTCAGCCCCGCCGCCGCGCTCCGCGGCGCCTCCTTCCCTCGCCGCCTTCGCGAAGGCGTCCCCCGCGCTCGCCGTCTCGCGCGCGCGGCGCACGGGCCCGCGCCACGCGCGACTGCAAGATACCGTCTGCGAGATACCGTTCCCGCGCGATCCTGGACCGCGATTCTTCCCGTCTCGCGCGCCGCCGCCTCCTGCGAGGGCCACCAGCCTGCCGCGGTCGAATCTGCCCAC
>Ga0181559_10001185_pt1 | contig 25445 bp, 20 predicted proteins | sample 011ome_21_FD_133752 | JGI IMG/M metagenome (GOLD analysis project Ga0181559, IMG submission 133752) | Coastal salt marsh microbial communities from the Groves Creek Marsh, Skidaway Island, Georgia - 011508AT metaG (megahit assembly) | ecosystem: Environmental > Aquatic > Marine > Intertidal...
CAGTGGCACCTTTAGTACCAAAACAGCAGGCAAAACGCCTGTTAGGGCAATGGTCGTCACCATGTCCAACGTCAGCAGGTGGCGCGATTCGGTGACCGTGGTTTCCAAGATGGTGCGCACCATTTCGCGGTCGATGATCACGCCGAACTTTGCCTCGTAAAATCTGGCCGAGGCAGCCACGACAATCAACAAAGCCGCCATGGGCCGCTGCACGGGGCCGGGTGCCAGCAATTCCAGCGTAAACAGCGTTAGCCCCCAAACCGCCCCCGCCAGCCCCAGCGCCGCCACGGTTTGGCCGGGGAAAATACCGCTAAGATGCCCCCAAAACCCACCGTTCAACACTGCCAAGATATAGGTGGCGACAACCGCATTTAGCAGTAACGGGGAAACCCCGTTGGAAAAGTAACGCTTCATAAACCTGCATAGCCTTTTGCATTGTTTGCCAGGCTTGATGCCATGGCGCTGTGTCTGCCTATGGCTTGGCGCCCGATTTGGCCATTTAACTTTGGTTGTAGATGGGGGAAACCCCCGGGCCTTGCTTGGCTATGGGGTAGAAATATCAACAGGTTTCTGTTTAGTCTTTGTCAGGCACATGGGGTTCCAAAGGGGGGTGCTATGCCAGCAGCGGCACTGATTGACGGGCTTCAATATGCCAATTGGTCTGAGAAAATATTCCAACAAATGCGCGCCGGTGGCGTGGATGCGGTGCATGTTACCATCACCTATCACGAAACATTTCGTGAAACCGTGGCCAATATTGAACAATGGAACCGATGGTTCGAACGCTACCCCGATCTGATTTTCCAAGGCCATAGCGCCGCCGATATAGACGTGGCCCAGAAAACGGGGCGCACGGCCATTTTCTTTGGCGCGCAAAACCCCTCGTGCATCGAAGACGATATCGGGCTGGTGCAGATCTTGCACCAACTGGGCCTGCGTTTCATGCAACTTACCTATAATAACCAGTCTTTGCTGGCGACGGGGTGTTACGAGGATGACGATACCGGCCTTACCCGCATGGGCCGCGCGGTTGTGGCCGAAATGAACCGCGTGGGCATGGTGGTAGACATGAGCCATTCTGCCCAACGCTCTACCCTAGAGGCGATCGAGCATTCCACCCGCCCCATTGCCATCACCCATGCCAACCCCCACAGCTGGCACCCCGCCTTGCGCAACAAAACCGACGATGTCTTGCGCGCCTTGGGTGAAACCGGCGGGATGCTGGGGTTTTCCATCTATCCCCACCATCTGCAAAATGGCCCTGCCTGCACCTTGGCCAGCTTTTGCGATATGATCGCCCGCACCGCCGATGTGATGGGGCCAGAAAATATCGGTATCGGCACCGATCTGTGCCAAGACCAGCCCGATAGCGTGGTAGAGTGGATGCGCGTTGGCCGCTGGACCAAAAGCATCGATTATGGCGAGGGCAGTGCCGCCAACCCCGGCTTTCCCCCCATGCCAGATTGGTTTCAAGACAATCGCCATTTTGGCGCCATTCGTCAGGGTCTAAAGGCCAGCGGGCTAGATCGTGCCACGATAGACGGTGTGATGGGCGAAAACTGGCGTCGGTTTTTTGCCCACAGCTTTCAGCCCTAACCCCGCCGCCCAAGGTGCCATGCCATGACACAGCCCCACAGCCAGCCGGCCACGCCCCGCAGCTATTACCGCAGCCCCGCGCAGGTAATGCGGCTTGCGCGCATGGGCAGCGCACACCCCATGCGTTTGTCGTTTTTGCGTATTTTGCTGCGGCGCATGCGCCAAGACAATTGGCGCTTTGAGCGCCATCTTTGGCAGGTCGATGCACGCGGTGTGGGCCGGGCGGTGTATTGCGCCCATGGGCCAAAGCGCAGCTACAGCTTGGTGGCCTTTGCCCATGATCTGCCCGACCACATGCGATCAGACCGGGTGATTGCCACGGCGTGGGATGCCACATTTGCCCTGTTCGATGGTGTCCCCAGCCGCCAAGATCTGGACCGCCTGCAACAAAACGTGCCCCTGCAAGAAGCTGGCCGCATTGGTCCGCGCGAATTAACGCTCAGCCGTGCCAACCGCTCGGTTCGGTTGTTTACCCATGTTGTGGGTGCCTTGGCAGCAGGGCGCCAACCCGATGCGACCGAATTGCAAGAGGTGGGCTACCTGATGCGCACCACTGCGGTTTATGGCGCTGGTAAATTCGGCGCTGCAGATCGCGCCGATATCGCGCAGCGCCCGGAAATGGCGGCGCCCTTTCAGGCAGAAATGCTGACTGTTTGGCTGATACGGTGGTTCACGGTGGATATCGTCAACCATCTGGCCACCCAGCAAGGTGGTGCGCAGGCGGTTGCGCTGGTGCCTGAATTGTGCCGCCAATTGGGGGTGGGCAATTCCACGGGCCTTGGCATGGCGCCGTTTTTGGTGCGCCACCCCGTGCTGTTGAACAACTGGATCTTTGCCCGCGAAGAGGCGTTGGCCCGGGTGCGCGCCCTGCCCATGGCCACGCCCCAGCAGTTAGTGGGGCTGCGGGCTGCTTTGGCCGATGCCGAAGAAAACGCCAGCTCTTGGCGCTCGTCCCACCCTGTGCAGGTGGAAAAGCTGGCCAGCCTTAGGGCCGATTTAGCTTGTATTAGAGACTATATTCAAACATGGCCCGGCACAGCACCCCAGCCGTGGAACGCGCTGTGGCACTGGGGCGAAGCCACCCTTAGCCTAGAGGGCCAAGAAGCGCTGCTGGCGCTGATGCTAGAACCGCATGGCGATTTTGTGGATGGCTTGGCCGAATGCCTTAGCGCCGACGAGCAGGCCAGTTTTCGCATCAACGGGGCCCTGCCATTGGGCCAGCTGCGCCAGATTGTGGCGCAGCATTACGCATGGGCCCTGCGCACAGATTTTAACGACCCAGCCCAAATGGCGCGGTTTTGGTATGTATCCGAGGAAAAGCTAGAGCCGCGCTTGGGCGATCGCCACGCCGAACCGGGTGCCGACCAAGAGCAGCCTTTGGCCATCGCCCATTTGGTGCAGGCGCTGTGGGCCGATTTGCAGGCGCAGCCCGAAACACTGCCCTTGGCCCGCTTTCTTTTGGCCCATCCGCAGCATCGTTTGGTGGTGCGCAGGGTGCTGCGTGCACCCAGCCACCCGTTTGCCGAAGTGCAAGATAACCTGATCGCCGATACCATGCTGCCGATTGATTTGATGCGCTGTAAACTGGCGTTTTTCGGGGCCAGCCATTTCGATCCGCGCTCGGATAAATGGGTGCGTATCAGCCTGTTTCGCGGCATGCCCTACCCAACCGATCTGGCACAGGGCGCCCCGGCATGAGCACGGCCTACGCAGAGCCGCTGTCTTTTTCGCTGACCGAAGCAGATGCCTTGGCGCAAAAGGCCGCGCGCGGTGCCGGCCTTGGCTGGGGCATGGCCGAAGAGGCCGGTTTTGCGGTGCGCTGGTTATGCGGCTATGGGGCCGATGGGCTGGGCGCGCTTTTGGCTTGTCTGGCCGCACAGCGCAGTATGCCACATTTGGTGCCGGGGCAGGTAATTGGCCAAGGCCAAGGGCTGCTTTGCCCGCTTCATACAGGCTCTGTTCTGCTGGATAGCGTCGAAATTTCCGATGGTCCCTTGGCCGGCCCCCTGCAGTTGGCGCCCCTGTGCCAGCCGCTGTTGATGCTGCCCTTTTTGGCACAGGCTGCCAGTGTTTTGGGCCAGCAATTGGTGGTGGCCTATAAGGCGGCCACGGTGGCATTGCCCGGGCCTGCCCCGCTGCCCGTGGCGCCAAGCGCGCTTTGTGGCGCGTTGCGGCTGGGTTTGGGTACGCCATTGGGGCCAGAATGGCGGGGGCCAACTGCCCGCGTGCCACAGGGCCGCGCCGCCTGTGACGCGGCCACGCTGGCCGCGCTCGAGCTGCTGGCGCTGAAAACCACCGTTCCCGCCACCGAGGCCTCGCGCCGCAGCGGGGCAGGGGCTGGCACCAATGATAACGACTAGGCGCCTGCGCCCAAGGCAAGCAGCTTTTGCCACAGCGCATCGGGCACATCGACCAAATCTGCGGGCGTGCGGTTTTGCCCGGGCAGGCGCGTGCCTTCTTCGGCGGCCACGGCATCGGCCAGCCGGGCCAAGCGGGTGGTGAACTGATCGCCAAAGGTGGTGGTATCTATCAGCACATACATTTGCCCCAGACGGTGGGGCGGGCCATCGGGCAGTTTCAGCCCGCCAACATCCAGCGAATTGACCGAGCCTGTCATCGCTGCGGCCATCAACTCGACCATCACGCCAAGGCCCCAGCCCTTGTACCCACCCGCGCTGCACAGGCTGCCGCGCAGTGCGGCGTCTGGGTCTGTTGTGGGGGTGCCATTTTCGTCAACGGCCCAGCCCAGCGGTATGGGTTGGCCCGCGTATTTGGCCATGGTGATCTTACCCAAAGCCACGGCCGAGGTGGAAAAATCGAAATGCACCGCCAGCCCGCCTTGGCCGTCGGGTACCGACATGGCCATAGGGTTTGTGCCAATAACGCGGGTTTTGCCCCCGGGGGCCGCCACAACCGGCGAGGCATTGGTAAAGCCCAGCCCAATCAGCCCCGCGCGGCCGATTTGTTCGGTGAAATAGCCCAGCGAGGTGCAGGTATGGCTTTGCGCCACTGCCAGCAGGGCCACCCCGTTCTTGCGTGCCGTATCAATGGCCAAATCGCGCCCTGCGGCAAAGGCAGGCTGGGCAAAGCCGCATTTGGCATCGGCCAGCACCGCGGCTGGGCGGGGCTGGGTGATGGTGGGCTGAACCTGCCCATCAACCCGGCCACTGGCCAGCTGTGTGCAATAGCTTTCCACGTATTGCAGGCCGCAGATAACATTGCCGTGCTGTTCGGAATGGGTGGTGGCGCGGGCCACCTCTTCGGCCTGCCACGTGCCTGCGCCATGGGCCAAAAGTGCTGTTTTAGTGACTAAGTAAATCTCTGCTGCGCGGCGTTCGGTCATGGTCTGTCCCTTTGTTGGGCTGTTGGCATTTTCGGCAATGCCCCTTTGCCCCCAAGGGTAAGCGCCAAAGCCCCCCGCCGCAACCAAACTGGCCCCATTTGTGGCCCGGCCTTGGCAGGGGCGGGTTTTGGCCTATCTGCCCATGGCGCGTTATGCGCCCCATCCCCCCCGTGTTTCTGCTGTCTTGGCAAATGGCGGCAGACAGGGTGCAATGGCCCAAACGCCGCCAACAGGAGATAAAAATGAGCACTGCCCCAAAACTGTTTCAGCCCTTTACCTTGCGCGGCATCGTGGCTAAAAACCGTGTGGTTATTTCGCCCATGTGCCAATATTCCGCCCACGAAGGGCATTTGGAAGATTGGCATTTGGTGAATTTGGGCCGCTTCGCCATGGGGGGCGCGGGCATTATTATAACCGAGGCCACAGCGGTGCAAAAAGATGGCCGCATTACCCATGGCTGCCCCGGCCTGTGGGACGATTCGCAGATTATCGGGCATGCCCGTATTGCCCAGTTCTGCCGCCGAAATGGTGCTGTGGCGGGTATTCAGCTGGGGCATGCGGGGCGCAAATCGGGTATGCAGCGCCCGTGGTATGGCAATGGCCCGCTGAACGCAGATGATTTTGCCCGCGGCGACATGCCTTGGCCGCCTGTTGGCCCCTCGGCCGTGCCTGTTGCCGAAGGCTGGCCCGATGTGCACGCCCTAAGTTTGCCTGAAATAGAGACGCTTTTGGACTGCTACGCCGCTGCCGCGCGGCGCGCAGTGGCGGCGGGCTATCAGCTGATCGAAATTCATGGCGCCCATGGCTATTTGGTGCATAGCTTCCTGTCGCCTTTGTCGAATTTCCGCACCGATGCCTATGGCGGCAGTTTGGAAAACCGCATGCGGCTGGCGCTGGATATTGCCCGCACGGTGCGGGCCGCTATTCCCGATGAGATTGCTTTGTCGTTCCGCACATCGGCGGTGGATGGCGACGAAGATGGCTGGCAATTGTCTGATACCGTGGTTTTGGCGCAGCAGCTAAAGGCCTGCGGCGTGGACCTGATCGATTGTTCATCGGGTGGCATTGCCGGGCCTGCCACCTCGGCCCGGGGTGGTAAACGGCAGCCGGGCTTTCAGGTGCCTTTTGCCGAAACCGTGCGTGCAAAAGCCGATATGCCCACCATGGCCGTAGGCCTGATCACCCACCCCCAGCAGGCCGAGGCCATTTTGCAAGCGGGCCACGCCGACCTGATCGCCATTGCCCGCGAGGCGCTGGTGAACCCGATGTGGGCGCTGCATGCCAGCCAATATCTTGGCCATGACACCGAATTTTCCGATTGGCCCGCGCAATCGGGGTGGTGGTTGAACGTGCGTGCAGGGAATTCGGAATTCTATCAGCCAGACTAGGCCGCTGCGTCACATCCTAATTTGCGGCCTGCCTTAAAAATTCTGTTTGGAAAACCCAAACGCTTTTGTCAGGGTGCCGAACTGAACACTGTTTTGGGGCAGGCGGTTACGTGGAAAACTTCGATTACATTATTGTCGGCGCAGGCTCGGCTGGCTGCGTGCTGGCCGAGCGTTTGACAGCATCGGGCAAGGCCCGCGTTCTGCTGCTCGAGGCGGGGGGACAGGGCCGCTCGCCTTGGATTGCCTTGCCGTTGGGCTATGGCAAAACCTATTTTGACCCGGCGGTGAATTGGAAATTCCAAACCGTGGCCGAAGACAGTTTGGCAGGGCGTCAGGGCTATTGGCCGCGTGGCAAATGTATTGGCGGGTCGGGCGCGATTAATGCCATGGTTTATGCCCGTGGTTTGCCCAATGATTTTGACGATTGGCAAAATGCCGGGGCCGAAGGCTGGGGCTGGCAAAATGTGCGCGCCGAATATCAGCGGTTGGAAACCCGGGTATTGCCCGATGGCAGCACGCTGGGCAATGGGCCGCTGCATATTCAGGATGTCTCGGACCAAGTGCATAAGGCCACGCGCCATTTCTTTGCCGCAAATGCCGAATTGGGCCTACCCCAAACCGACGATTTGAACGGCCCCACCCCCGAAGGCGCGGCGATTTACCAAATCAACACGCGCAATGGCTGGCGCAATTCTTCGGCGCGGGCGTTTTTGCGCCCGGCCCGGCGGCGTGGCAATCTGCGCATTATCACAGGTGCCCATGTGCAGCGTATTCGCTTTGATGGGCGGCGCGCCACTGGCCTGACCTATATGCAGGGCGGCCAACAGCACAGCGTGCGGGTCAACCGCGAAATCATCTTGTCGGCTGGCAGCGTGGCCTCGCCGCGGCTGTTGCAGCTGTCGGGTATTGGCCCGGCAGATGTGTTGCGCCAGCACGGGATAACCCCGCTGTTGGACCGGGCCGAAGTGGGCGGCAACCTGCAAGATCATTTGGGCATCAACTATTATTTCCGCGCCACAGAGCCCACGTTGAACAACCTGTTGTCGCCCTTGTGGGGCAAGGCGATGGTTGCCATGCAATACGCGCTGCGGCGGCGGGGGCCGCTGTCTTTGTCGGTGAACCAATGCGGTGGGTTTTTCAAATCTAGCACCGATCTGGCCCATCCCGACCAGCAGCTTTATTTTAACCCTGTCACCTATACCACCACGCCTGATGGCAAACGCTCGGTCATACGGCCCGATCCTTTTGCAGGCTTTATTCTGGGCTTTCAGCCGTCGCGCCCCACCAGCCGTGGGCGCATTGATATCAGCAGCGCCGATCCTATGGCCGCGCCTTTGATTGTGCCAAATTCGCTGGCCACCGAAGAGGACCGCGCGCAGGTGGTGGCCGGGGCCCGGCTGTGCCAGCGCTTGGCGCGCACCAAGGCGATGGCGCAGCTGATCGAGGCGCCGATGTATTGCGATATCCGCCAGATGGATGACGCCCAGATTTTGGAAGATTTTCGCCAACGCTGTGGCACGGTGTTTCACCCTGTTGGCACCTGCCGCATGGGCAGCGACACAGGCGCAGTGGTAACCCCGGACCTAAAGGTGCAGGGGATCACGGGCTTGCGCGTGGTGGATGCCTCGGTTTTCCCAAATATCACCTCGGGCAATACCAATGCCCCAACCATGATGCTGGCCCACCGGGCGGCCCGATTGATTGCAGACCAGACATGAGCATTCCTTATTCCGCATCGGGGGCAGTGCCCCTGCGCCACAAACTGGGCCAGGCCGATACTGGGCCGCGCATTTCCAGCATTGAAACCTTTGCAACCCCGCTGGTGGGTTTTGTGCGGGTCACCACCGAAGACGGGGTGCAGGGCTGGGGGCAGGTTTCGACCTATAACAGCGATATTTCGTGCGAAATTTTGCACCGCCAAGTGGCACCTTGGGCCTTGGGGCGCGGGGTGGATGCGCTGGAAGAGGTCATTGCCGATATTCCCCTGCGCGAACATAAATACCCCGGCACGTTTTTGCGCCGTGCCATGGCCGGGCTGGATACCGCGGTGTGGGATTGGCGCGGGCAAGTGGCGGGCCAGCCGGTTGCGGCGCTTTTGGGGGGCAGTGCCGGGCCGCTGCGGGCCTATGCCTCGTCTATGCGGCGCGATATTTCCCCCCAAGACGAGGCCGCGCGCCTGCAGGCCCTGCGCGATGCCCATGGTTTTGATGCGTTCAAGGTGCGCATTGGGGCCGAATGTGGCCGCGATGTCGATGAATGGCCCGGCCGCACGGAACAGATTATTCCCACCATCCGCCACGCCATGGGCGATGATGCGGCGCTGTTGGTGGATGCCAATTCCGCCTTTGGGGTGCAGCGCGCCATCGAAGTGGGCCACATGCTGCAAGATCATGGCTTTGAGCATTACGAAGAGCCGTGCCCCTATTGGGAGCTAGAGCAAACCGCAGCCGTCAGCGCCGCGCTTGATATTGCCGTCACAGGGGGCGAGCAAGATTGGGATATGCAGGTGTGGAAACGCATGATCGCCCTGCGTGCGGTGGATGTGATACAGCCCGATATTCTATATCTGGGCGGTATCGCGCGCACGATGCAGGTGGCGCAGATGGGCGCCGCGGCGGGCCTGCCCTGCACGCCCCATTGTGCCAACCTGTCTTTGGTTACGTTGTTCACCATGCATGTTTTGCGCGCGCTGCCCAATGCCGGTAAATATCTGGAATTTTCGATCGAGGGGGATGATTACTACCCTTGGCAGCGGGAATTGTTTGTAACCGATCCTTACAAAATTACCGATGGGCAGGCCCATGTCAGCGATGCGCCCGGCTGGGGGGTGCAGGTGGCGCCAGAATGGCTGGCCAAATCGGCCTATCGCTGCAACACCTTCGAGGGCTAAGGCAGCACTGCACCAACAAAAAGGGGCGGCGCCAGTTGGCCCCGCCCCTTTTTCATGCGTTGCGCGTGGTGCTTAGCTGGGGCTGATGCCGCGCAGCCGCTCGGACCGGCGGCGCAACAGTTCCACCGTTGCCAGCAGCGCAATCGAGATGATCACCAAAATTGTGGCCACCGACAAAATTGCCGGGCTGATTTGTTCGCGGATACCGTTCCACATTTGGCGGGGGATTGTCTGCTCGTCCAAGCCACCCACGAACAGCACCACAACCACCTCGTCGAACGAGGTAACAAATGCAAACAGCGCGCCCGAGATCACGCCGGGCAAAATCAACGGCATCTGCACACGGCGGAACGTGGTGACAGGATCGGCGCCCAAATTGGCGGCGGCACGCGTCAGCGAATGATCAAACCCCACCAAAGTGGCGGTGACCGTAATGATGACAAAGGGAATGCCCAAAGTGGCATGCGCCAGCACCACGCCCAAATAGGGAATACCCCAGTCTTGAATGCTGATCGACGAGTAGAAAAAGAACAGCCCCGTGGCCACGATGATGATTGGCACGATCATGGGCGAAATCAGAATGGCCATAATGACCCGGCGATAGGGCATTTCCGGGCGGCTTAGGCCAAGGGCTGCAACCGTGCCCAGAACCGTGGCGATCAAGGTCGAGAAAAAGCCGATGATCACGCTGTTTTTCGCGGCGTTGATCCAGTTGGCATTGGCCCATGCATCGGCCCACCAGCTGGCGTTGCGGGTGGCGTCTGGGTCGGTCATGCCAAAGGTCAGCAGTAGGTCATACCAGCGCATTGAATAGCCAGTTGGATCCAGCTTCAACATCTTTTCGGTAAAGGTGAAATACGGCTCGATGTTAAAGCTAAGGGGGATCACCACCAAAATGGGGGCAATCAAGAACAGAAAGATCAGCGCGCAGATCACCAGATAGGTGTAATGCCAAACGCGTTCTAATGTAGAGGCGTGATTAGGAAGTGCCATGGCTTACCCCAGTTTCAAATTGTCGATGCCAATCAGGCGGTCGTAGAGCCAATACAAGATCAAGATGCCGCCCAGCAGCAGGGCTGCCAAAGCAGCGGCCAGCGACCAGTTCAGCGATTTTTGCATGTGAAAGGCGATAAGGTTCGAGATCAGCTGCCCATCGGCGCCGCCCACCAAGGCGGGCGTGATGTAATAGCCAACCGCCAAAATGAACACCAGCAAAGCGCCTGCACCAATGCCCGGCACGGTTTGCGGGAAATAAATGCGGCGGAACGCTGTCCAGCTGGTGGCGCCAAGGCTGCGGGCGGCGCGCACATAAGACGGGTTGATCGGGCGCATCACCGAATATAGCGGCAACACCATGAAGGGCAGCAGAATATGCGTCATGGCGATCACCGTGCCCATTTGGTTATACATCATCTGCAGGCGGTTCTCGTCGTCCAGCAGGCCCATGCCGACTAGGCTGTCGTTGACCACGCCTTGGCTTTGCAGCAGCACCATCCAGCTGGTTGTGCGCACCAAAAGCGATGTCCAAAACGGCAACAGAACCAAGATCATCAGCAAGTTGGAATAGCGCAGCGGCAATGTGGCCAGCAGATGGGCAATGGGATAGCCCAACATAAAGGTCAAAACCGTGATCAATATCGACAAAAGCAGCGTGCGGGAAAACAGCGTAACATAAACCTGCCGGTTTTCATTGACCTGTTCGATGCTGCCATCTGCATTGCGCGTCAGGTCAAGGGCGGCAAGATAGAAATTAAACGTATAGGCCGACGAGGCATCGCGCATCACGCGCCACAGATCGGGGTTGTTCCAATCTTTATCCAGATCCAAGAACGCATCCTTAAAGGGTGCTTCCAGATCGTTGGCCTTGCGCGCGGCCTTGGTAAACATCGAGCGCGAGCCAGACAGCTCGTAGTTAATGCGCGTGCCGGCCTGCCCGGGGGCTTTAAGTTCACGCAGCACCACCATATCGGCGGCCAGTGCGGCAAAGGCCTCTTCTGTTGGCTCGGTCCCGGCGGGGTTGGCATCGAACCACGCTTTCAAATTGGTCATGATCGGCGTGCGCACGCCGCTGCCAATGTCTTCGTGCATGGTGAAACCGTCGTTATGGAACGAACGGTGCAACATTTGCCCAATGGGCGCCACAAAGGTGATGACGATGAAGGCCAATAACGGCAACACAAGGAAAAACGCCCTGCGTCGTGCATGCGATTGTGCACTGGCCAAAGCAGCCTTGAGCGGCTTTCCATCTGCTGTCGTCAGCTTGGCGGGGGCGCCATTTGCTGTTGCGTCGGTCATTTTTTCTTTACCCTGCTGTCGGTGTGGGGCGGGCCATTGGCCCACCCGCTGCGGTGGTGGGGCCGGTGGTGCCGGCCCCGTTTTCCGCACTATCGCTTATTGAGCCAGCCAAGCGTTGAAACGCTCGTTCAGCTCGGCGTCTTTATCAACCCAGAACTCGAAGTTGTTGACCAAAGCGTTGGTCAGGTTCGCGGCTGCGGTGGGCATGTGGGGGGCCATTTCGGTTTTGCCATCCGAATATTTGCCAACCAATGCGCCCGACGATTTGCGCGCGGGGCCATACGAGATCCACGAGGCTTGATCAGCCAGGCGCTGCGTGTCGGTCGAGAAAGCGATGAACTGCATCGCGGCGTCTTTGTTCTGTGCGCCTTTGGGTACAACAAACAGGTCAAAGTCTAGGATCTGACCGTCCCACACCACTTCCAGCGGCTGGTTTTCGGCAACGGCTGCGTTGAAGATACGGCCGTTATAGGCGGTCGACATCACAACTTCGCCATCGGCCAGCAGCTGCGGCGGCTGTGCGCCGGCTTCCCACCAGACGATATCGCTTTTGATGCTGTCCAGCTTGGCAAATGCGCGGTCTACGCCCGCGTCAGTGTCCAGAACGTCGTATACTTCGCCGGCGGGCACGCCATCGGCCATCAGCGCCATTTCCAGCGTTGCTTTGGCCGATTTACGCAGGCCGCGCTTGCCGGGGAATTTGGCGGTATCGAAGAAATCAGCGATCGTGGTGGGGGTGCCGCTGACGTTTTTCGAGTTATACGCGTAAACGGTGGACCACACGATGTTGGCAACGGCGCAATCTTGCAGCGCGCCTTCGATGAAGTCTTCGGTTGCGGGGGTGCCATCGGGTGCTGCGGGCAGCATGGCGTGGTCGACCGGCTCTAGCAGGCCTTCATCGCACAGGCGTACCGCATCTGAGAATTCCACGTCGGCCACGTCGATCGAAACATTGCCCGCCTCGACCTGTGCTTTGATCGGGGTTGCGGGGTTGTCGGCGTCGACCGAGTTGACCTTGATGTTGGTGGTTGCGGTAAAGGGCTTGTGATAGGCCTCTACCTGGCTTTTGGTATAAGCACCGCCCCAGGACATAACGGTGATTTCCTGCGCTTGCGCAGCAAACGCAACACCAGTCAGGGCTGTCGCCATCAGAGCTGTTTTGAGTTTCATTTCATACTCCCAAATGTACCCGTATTTTCAATTGGCGGAGGGCAGCGTGACGGGCAGACCATCTACCCTCCTGAAACGACCGTGCCCCGCTGGGGGCACGGCTGTTCTTTGGCCGTTACGCATCAAGCGCGCGGCAATCCTGTGGCAACCAGCCAATGTCGATCTGGGTGCCGGGCGTCATCCGCACCTGATCGGGCGCGTTGCGGGTTTTTACGATAAATTCCTCGTTGCCGGCCACACGCAGGCGGGTGCGGAAAATATCGCCCATATAGATGAATTCCAGCACCTCGGCCTTTAGCGTATGGGCGCCGGGCTGCAGGCGGGCCGGGTTGACCTCGACACGCTCGGGGCGGATAGAAACGCAGGTGCGTTCGCCCACTTTCGATACGTTCACGGGCTTGGCATCGATCACTTCGCTATTGTCCAGCTTGACCTCGCACAGATCGCCCTTGATCGCGGTGATCACGCCGTTCAGCGTGTTATTTTCACCGATAAACTGGGCAACAAAGCTGTTTTGCGGGGTTTCATACAGCTGGTCTGGGGGCGCCAATTGCTGGATCACACCATCGTTGAACACGGCAACCCTGTCGGACATGGTCAGCGCTTCGGTTTGGTCGTGGGTTACGTAAACCGTGGTGATGCCCAGTTCGTGCGCCAAGCGGGTAATCTCGAACTGCATGTGTTCGCGCAGCTGTTTGTCCAGCGCGCCCAGCGGTTCGTCCATCAGCACCAGCTCTGGCTCGAACACCAAGGCGCGGGCAAGGGCGATACGCTGCTGCTGACCACCCGACAATTGCGCGGGGCGGCGATTGGCAAACTGGCCCATCTGCACCATGTCCAGCGCCCGCTTGATTTTTTCCTCGCGGGTCGATTTGGCGATTCCGCGCACCTCTAACGGGAAGCTTAGGTTTTCGCCAACTGTCATATGCGGAAACAGCGCATAGCTTTGGAATACCATGCCAATGCCGCGCTTGTGCGGCGGGATATTGTTGATCGGACGCCCGTCCAACAAAATCTCGCCATGGGTGGCTGTTTCAAAGCCAGCCAGCATCATCAGGCAGGTGGTTTTACCCGAACCCGACGGGCCAAGCATGGTCAAAAACTCGCCACGCGGCAGGGTCAGGTTAAGGTCTTTAACGACCAGCGTTTCGCCGTCGTAACTTTTCTGAACGCGGTCAAACACCACGAACGCGTCGTCGTTCTTTCCGTTGGCCAAGGTGGCTCCCCGTTTTATCATATGCGGGCGTACCCGCCTCTTATCCGCCCCTGACTAAACCGACTCTTGCTTTGTCATGCAATACGCATGCGTCGTTTTCGGCGTGAATTGCGCCAAATTCGGGAACAACGCCCAAAACTTGGGTCAATCAGCGGGCAATTGCCCGTGGATTCGCGCCAAAAGGGCGATTCACCTTATGCGCAGGGGGCTGTGGCGGCGTTTTGGATGGAAAACAGCAGCAATCTTGCGTCAAAAAGTGTCGTTTCCGAAATGTCACGGCGCCTTGGGCTTTGCCAATCTATGGGCAAACAGGAGGCCCGAATGCAAAATCCCGACATCCCTTTTTCGCGTGCGGAATATGACCGGCGCATCGCCGCCACGCGCCAGGCCATGGCCAAAGCCGGGCTTGATGTGCTGTTTGTGACAGACCCATCCAACATGGCATGGCTGACGGCCTATGACGGCTGGTCGTTTTACGTGCACCAAGGCGTGATCTTGCGCATGCACGGCGATCCGGTGTGGTGGGGCCGTGGGATGGACGCCAATGGCGCGCGCCGCACCACATGGCTGGGCGCTGATGATATCCGCCCCTACACCGACAACTATGTGCAATCCACCGAGTGCCACCCGATGCAGCATTTGGCGCAGCTTTTGGCGGAATATGGCGCCGCGACCCAGCGCATTGGCGTCGAGATGGAGAATTATTATTACTCTGCCAAAGCGCATGAAACCCTGTGCGCCAGCCTGCCCGAAGCCCAGATCGTGGACGCCACCGCGCTGGTGAATTGGCAGCGCCTGATCAAATCCGACGAAGAAATCGCCTTTATGCGCCGCGCCGCCCGCATTGCCGAGAAAATGGTAGATGGCGCGCTGGAACGCGCCCGCCCCGGCCTGCGTAAAAACGAGCTGGTGGCCAAGATTTACCGCGATGCCCTGCTGGGCGTGGGCGCGGATTGGGGCGATTACCCGGCCATTGTGCCCATGTGCCCCTCGGGGGCCGATGCCAGCGCGCCCCACCTTACCTGGAATGGCCAAGAGATGCGCCAAGATGAATGCACGTTTTTCGAATTGGCCGGCGTGTATCGGCGCTATCACACGCCGTTTTGCCGCACCGTTTGGCTGGGCACCCCCCCAGACGAGGTAAAGCGCGCCGAAGCCGCCCTGATCGAGGGGCTAGAGGCCGGGCTGCAAGCCGCCCGTGCGGGCAACCGGGCGTGCGATATTGCCAATGCGCTGGGCGATGTGTTGACGCGCGCGGGCATCGAACGGGGCGCGCGCTGTGGCTACCCCATCGGCCTGTCTTACCCGCCCGATTGGGGCGAGCGCACGGTGTCTTTGCGCGCCGAGGATGAAACCGTGCTGCAGCCGGGCATGACATTTCATTTCATGCCGGGGCTATGGATGCAGGATTGGGGTTTGGAAATTACCGAATCCATCTTGATCACGGCCGAAGGCCCGGCAGAAACCTTTTGCAACCGGCCCCGGCAGCTGTTTGTGAAACCTTAAACTGGGTTTAAGCCGCGCGTGAATTGGCGCAAAATGCATTGGCAGCGCGGCCTAGCTGGCCGCCTGCCAAAGCCCTGCATCTTTCACCTGTGCCATCGCCTCGTCCAGCGACTGGCGGGCGCGGGCGATCAAAATATCCACCTCGTCGCGGGTGATCACCAAAGGTGGGCTGATAATCATGCGGTCGTATACATGGCGCATGACCAGATTATTGGCAAAGCAGCTCTCGCGCACCATGTAGCCAACGGTGCCTGCCTCGGCGGCAAATTTTGCGCGGCTTTCCTTGTGCGGGGTCAGCGCGATCGAGCCCATCATGCCCACGATCTTGGCCTCGCCCACCATTGGGTGATCTACCAGCGATTCCCATTGCTGTTTCAAATAGGGGCCAATATCGGTGCTGACGTAGTCAACCAACCGTTCCTCTTGCATGATGGTCAGGTTTTCCAGCGCCACGGCGGCAGCCACGGGATGGGCGTTATAGGTATAGCCGTGGTTGAATTCGCACGCTGCCATCACCTGCGCGATCTTGTCCGACACGATCGAGCCGCCAATCGGCTGGTAGCCCGAGGACAGCCCCTTGGCGATGGTCATAATATCTGGGGCCCAGCCCACGGTTTGGCTGCCAAACCAATTGCCGGTGCGCCCAAAGCCGCAAATCACCTCGTCGGCAATCAGTAAGATGTTGTATTTGTTGCAAATACGCTGAATTTCCGGCCAGTATGTTTCAGGCGGCACAATCACGCCACCGGCGCCCTGCACAGGTTCGGCGATAAAGGCGGCGACCCTGTCTTCGCCCAGCTTTTCGATGGCCAATTCCAATTGGCGCGCGCGTTCCAGCCCAAATTCGGCCGGGTCTGTCTGGCCGCCTTCGGCCCACCAATTTGGCTGGTCGATATGATAGATATCGGGGATGGGCAGGCCACCTTGGGCATGCATGCCCCCCATGCCGCCCAAGCTGGCCCCACCCAAGGTAGAGCCGTGATAGGCGTTTTTGCGGCTGATGATGATGTTTTTCTGCGGCTTGCCCATTTCCGCCCAATAGGTGCGCACCATGCGAATATTGGTGTCATTCGCCTCGGAACCCGAGCCTGCGTAAAACACATGGTTCAGATCGCCCGGCGCCAATTCGGCCAGCTTGGCCGACAGGGCGATGGCGGGCACATGGGTGGTCATGAAAAACGTGTTATAATAGGGCAGTTCGCGCATTTGCCGCGCGGCCACATCGGCCAGCCGATCGCGGCCATAGCCGACGTTCACGCACCAAAGCCCGGCCATACCATCCAAAATCTGGTGGCCTTCACTGTCGTGGATCCACACGCCATTGGCGCGCGTTATCACCCGTGCACCGCGCTGGGCCAGCGTGTTTTGTGTGGAAAACGGGTGCATGTGGTGGGCTGCGTCCAATGCCTGCAATTCTGCGGTGGGCATATGGTTGGAAATATCGCGCATGGCGGCCTCGGCGTTATGGAAATGCCCCGCCCGCGCCCCGCACAGCTGTGGCATGGGGCCGGGATGGGGGCCGGAATGGGTGGCCCAAGAATATGATCAAATGTCTGCTTGTCAATCGAATCAGCCGCGTTGGCCGGGGCTTTCCAGAATGTGGCGGATCTGTTCCATGCCCTGCAGCATATCTTCGCGCATGGCGCGCGCCGCCCCCTCGGCATCGCCGGAGCGCATGCAGGCCAGCAGGTCTTTGTGTTTGTCGGGCTGGTTCTGGGTGCCGATACGGCCAATCATAACCCGCAGCGATGGGCCAAAGCGCAGCCACAGCCCCTCGGCCATATTGGCCAGAACGGGGGCATCGGCCAAGGCATAGATCTTGGCATGAAACAGGTAGTTATGGCGCAGATAGGCATGCAATTCGCCCCGCGCGATGGCCTGATCAAGCCGCTGGTCAATCAGCGCCAGTTCCGCCAAATCGCCGGCTTGGGCATTTTGTGTGGCCCGCAGCGCAAGGTGGCTTTCCAGCCATTGGCGGGCAAAAATAATTTCCCCAACATGGCTGGGCTGTAGCTGTGGCACCGTCACGCGGCGGTTGCCTTGAAACTGCAGGGCGCCTTCGGCGATCAGGCGGCGAATGGCCTCGCGCACCGGGGTCATTCCGGCGCCCAAACGCAGGCACAGGCCTTGGATTGTCACGGCTTCGCCGGGCGCGATTTCGCCAAACAAGATTTGGTCGCGCAGCTGGCGATAGATCAGTTCGTGGGCGGGCAGGCCAGCGGCACTGGCGGGGGGCGTGGCCCTTTCAGTGCCGGGTTTTTGGGCTGGAATGCTCATCTAACGTGAAATCCTTTGCGCGCTTTCTGCCATCTCTTGTCAGTTTAGCGGTGTCGTGAAAACATTACCATATTGTCCGCATGGGCGGGATATGATCAAATTTGGCTCAACGGCACTAGAACCATGACCAATGGGAGATAACATGATGACACATCGCTTCCTTTCACTAACGGCTGCGGCTGCGCTTTTGGCAAGTGCCGCAACCGCAGAGGAGGTTCGCGTCTATAACTGGTCTGATTATATCGACGAAGCGCTGCTGGAAAAATTCGAAGCAGAAACCGGTATCGACCTGATCTATGACGTATTCGACAGCAACGAAGTTTTGGAAACCAAGCTGCTGGCTGGCGGTTCGGGCTATGATGTTGTGGTGCCAACAGGCAGCTTCTTGCAGCGTCAAATTCAGGCCGGTGTGTTTCAGAAACTAGACACCAGCAAACTGACCAACATGGGCAATATGTGGGACGTGATCCAAGACCGCACCGCGCGGTTCGACCCCGACAATGCCTATTCGGTGAACTACATGTGGGGCACCACCGGCATTGGCGTGAATACCGCCAAAGTGGCCGAGGTGCTGGGCGAGGGCGCGCCGGTGGATTCGCTGGCGCTGATCTTCGATCCCGCCAATATGGAAAAACTGCAGGCCTGTGGCGTGCACATGCTGGATGCCCCAGACGAGGTGGTGCCCGCCGCGCTGACCTATCTGGGCCTTGATCCCAACACCCAAGAGGCCGATGATCTGGCCAAAGCAGAAGCGCTGCTGATGTCTGTGCGCCCCTATGTGCAGAAATTCCACAGCTCGGAATATATCAACGCGCTGGCCAATGGCGATATCTGCGTGGCCTTGGGCTGGTCTGGCGATATTTTGCAGGCGCGCGACCGTGCGGCCGAGGCCGAGAATGGCGTGGAAATTGCCTATAACGCCCCCAAAGAAGGTGCCTTGATGTGGTTCGACCAAATGGCCGTGCCCGCCGATGCGCCAAACCCGGATGCTGCGCATAAATTCATTAACTTTATCATGGATGCGCAAAACATGGCTGCGGCGTCGAACTACGTGTATTACGCCAATGGCAACAAGGCCAGCCAAGCGTTTTTGGCCGAAGATGTCATCGGCGATCCGGCCATTTACCCCACAGCCGAAGCGCTGGCCAACACCTATATCAAGGGCCCCTATCCGCCCAAAGTGCAGCGTGTTGTCACCCGCCTGTGGACCAAGGTTAAATCGGGTATCTAATACCGTTTCAGGGCCGCCCCGCTGTGGGGCGGCCCCATTTTTTGCTGTAGGGGGCAGGCATGGCACAAACGGTTTTCGCGCCTTGGGATAACCCCGATGAAAAGCCGCTGATCCAATTCAAGAATGTTACCAAGCGGTTTGGCGATTTCACAGTAATCGACAACCTGACCCAAGATATTTACACGCGCGAGTTTTTTGCGCTGCTGGGGCCCTCGGGCTGTGGCAAAACCACGATGATGCGCATGCTGGCGGGGTTTGAAAACCCCAGCGAAGGGCAGATCTTGATCGCGGGCCAAGATATGGCGGGCGTGCCCCCCAATAAGCGGCCCGTGAACATGATGTTTCAATCCTATGCGCTGTTTCCGCACCTGTCCGTGTGGGACAATATCGCCTTTGGCCTGCGCCGCGAGGGGGCTGAAAAAACCCAGCTGGCCGCGCGCGTGGAACAGATGTTGAAACTGACCCGGCTAGAACGTTTCGCGCGCCGCAAGCCGCACCAAATTTCGGGTGGCCAACGCCAGCGCGTGGCCTTGGCGCGCAGCCTTGCCAAAGCGCCAAAGCTGCTGCTGTTAGACGAGCCGTTGGGCGCGTTGGATAAAAAACTGCGCCAAGATACGCAGTTTGAGCTGATGGATATTCAGGAAAAAACCGGCACCACCTTTGTGATTGTCACCCACGACCAAGAAGAAGCCATGACCGTGGCCAGCCGCGTGGCGGTGATGGACGAGGGCCGTATCATGCAAGTGGCCACGCCCGCGGTGATCTACGAACAGCCCAATTCCGTCTATGTGGCTGATTTCATTGGCGATGTGAACATCATCGAAGGTGCCGCCACCCCGCACCTGCAAGGCGATGGATACAGCGTGGCATGGGCCGAGGGGCAGCCGCAGTTTCACGCAAAAACCAACCGCAGTTTTGCACCGGGGCAAAAGTGCTTTTTGGGGCTACGCCCCGAAAAAGTGGCTATTTCCGCTGAACCGCCCGAAGAGGCGGCCAACCGCATTCAGGGTAAAATTATCGATATCGCCTATTTGGGCAACATCTCTACCTATCATGTGCGCCTGCCGAACGGGACGATGATGAAGGCCCAAACCGCCAACACCCGCCGCCTGTCGCGCCGCAGCCTGACATGGGAAGATGCGGTTTGGCTAAGCTGGACAGACACGGCCGCCGCCGTGCTAGAGGGCTAGGCACATGCGGCGCGCTTTGCTGATTGCAGTTCCTTATCTTTGGTTGCTGGCGCTGTTTTTGGTGCCGTTTCTGATTGTGCTGAAAATCAGCCTGTCCGATACCGCGCTGGCCATTCCACCCTATCTGCCCACGCTCGATTTTACCGAAGGCTGGGCAGGCATTTGGGGGTTTCTGCAAGAGCTTGATTTTGAAAACTTCACCTTCCTCACCCAAGACGAGCTGTATTGGCGCGCCTATCTGTCTTCGGTGCAAATTGCGCTGATTTCCACGGTGCTGACGTTGCTGGTGGGCTATCCTATTGCCTATGGCATGGCCAGCGCGCCCGAACATTGGCGTGCCACGCTGATGATGCTGGTGATCTTGCCGTTTTGGACCAGTTTTTTGATCCGCGTCTATTCGTGGATGGGGATTTTGTCGAACGAAGGGTTGTTGAACCAGCTTCTGCAAGGGCTGGGGCTGATCGACCAGCCGCTGATCATTTTGAACACCAACACGGCCGTTTATATTGGCATCGTCTATACCTACCTGCCCTTTATGATTTTGCCGATTTATGCGGCGCTGGAAAAAATGGATGCGGCCCTGCTGGAAGCGGCCGAAGATTTTGGCTGCTCGCGGCTCACGGCCTTTTGGCTGGTGACTGTGCCGCTGTCGCGCCAAGGCATTATTGCTGGGTGCTTTTTGGTGTTTATCCCGGCGCTGGGCGAATTTGTTATTCCATCGCTTTTGGGCGGTTCAGGCACGCTGATGATTGGCAAGGTGCTGTGGGAAGAGTTTTTTAATAACCGCGATTGGCCCGTGGCCTCGGCGGTGGCGGTGATTTTGCTGCTGATCTTGATCATTCCCATCATTTTGTTTCAGCGCAACGAGCAAAAACAACGCGAGCGCGAGGGCTAATCATGCGGCGCTTTACATGGTTCAACGCTACCTCCCTGACGCTTGGCTTCGTCTTTTTGTACCTGCCCATGGTTATCTTGGTGATCTACAGTTTCAATGCCTCGAAACTGGTCACTGTTTGGGCCGGGTTTTCCACCCGCTGGTATGGCGAATTGCTGGGAAACCAGGCCTTTCTTGATGCGGCATGGGTGACGCTGAAAGTTGCGGTTGCATCCTCTACCTTGGCCACGGTTTTGGGTACGATGGCGGCCTATGTTTTGGTGCGCAGCGGGCGTTTTGCCGGGCGCACATTGTTTTCTGGCATGATCTACGCGCCTTTGGTGATGCCCGAGGTAATTACAGGCCTGTCGCTGCTGCTGTTGTTCATTGGCATAGGGCTGGATCGTGGCGTTCTAACCATCATCTTGGCCCACACAACCTTTGCCATGTGCTATGTCTCGGTGGTGGTGTCATCGCGCTTGGTAAGCTTTGATCGCTCGCTGGAAGAGGCGGCGCTGGATCTGGGCTGCACGCCTTTTACGGCCTTTCGCCTTGTGACCCTGCCGATCATCGCGCCGGCGGTTGTGTCGGGCTGGCTGCTGGCCTTTACCCTGTCGCTGGATGATCTGGTGATTGCCTCGTTTACCGCCGGGCCTTCGGCCACCACCTTGCCTATCAAGATTTTCTCGGCGGTGCGGCTGGGGGTAAGCCCAGAGATTAACGCGCTATCCACCCTCATGATCGCCATCGTTACGGTGGGGGTTATTACTGCCTCGCTGATATCAAAGCGCGCCAGTCTGGCCCAGCAGCGCGATGCGCAGGCTGCCGCGCGGGCGCAATGAGGCGTATCTTTGGCGCCCATGCCTATGGGCCGGGGCCAGTTCAGCAGAATTTCTGGGCCAGCACCGTGCCCGATGCGCAATTGGCCTGCCCTGCGTGGGCGGGCAATGGCCGGGCCGATGTGGTGGTGGTTGGGGCCGGGTTCACCGGGCTGTCGGCGGCCCTGGCGCTGGCCCAGGCTGGGGCCGATGTTGTGGTGCTGGATGCGGGGCACCCGGGCTGGGGTGCATCTGGGCGCAATGGCGGGTTTTGCTGTTTGGGGGGCGCCAAGGCCAGCGCCGGGCAAATTGCCGCGCGCATAGGCGCCGAAGGTTTGGCCGAATGGCAGCGCAGCGAACGCCGCGCCATCGATACGGTGGCAGCACTGTTGCAGGCCCATCAGATCGATGCCGATTGCCATTCGCAGGGGGAAACCCTGCTGGCCCACAGCTCACGCGCAATGGCGCAGATTGTGGCAGGCGTGGGCGATGTGGCCCGGGCCTATGGCGTGGCGCCAGTGCTGCATGACAGGGCCGAATTGGCCGGTTTGGGCATGAATGGCCCGTTTCATGGTGGCATGACGCTGCCCTTGGGTTTTGCATTGAACCCGCGCAAATACCTGCTGGGCCTGCTGCGGGCGGCCCAACAGGCCGGCGCCCGGGTTTTTGGGGGCAGCCCCGTGCAGCGGATAGACAGCGACAGCACCGGCCACAGCCTGCATCTGCCCCAAGGCAGCTTGCAGGCGCGGCGGCTGGTTTTGGCCACCAATGGCTATGCCTCGGAAGATGTGCCACCGTGGATGGCCGCGCGCTATATGCCTGCGCAATCGAATGTGCTGGTGACGCGGAAATTAACCGCACACGAGCAGCAAGCCGCAGGCTGGAGCAGCGCGCAAATGGCCTTTGATAGCCGCCATTTGCTGCATTATTTCCGCCTGATGCCCGATGGCCGGTTTCTGTTTGGGCGCCGTGGCGGGCTGTTGTCCTCGGCGCGCGCCGACCGGGCTGCGGCGGCTGTTACAGAACGCCATTTTCGCGCCATGTTTCCCGCATGGGCCCATGTAGAGGTGCCTTGGGGCTGGTCTGGCATGGTGTGCCTAAGCGCGCATTTGCTGCCCTATTGCGGCTCGGTGCCCGGTATCGGGCAGGCTTGGGCCGGGTTTGCCTACCATGGCAATGGCGTGGCGATGGGCAGTTTCACCGGCCAGTTGCTGGCCGGTCTGGTGTTGGGCCGGCCCAGTGCCGTGCCAAAGGCCATGCAGATCGTGCCCCCGCGGTTTGCCCTTGGGCGGTTGCGGCGTGTGTGGATGCCCTTTGTCTATGCCGGCGCTGCCTTGGCGGATCTGCGCTGATCAGCCTTGTGGCGTGATCCCTTGGCGGGCTTTTTCGCGGCGCAGGCCCAGGGCCTGTTCGCGCCAGATAATCAGCACACCGGCTAAGATGATCAGCGCCGCACCTGCCAGCATTTGCAGGGTGGGAATTTCCGAAAAGACGAAATAGCCAATGCCAATGGCCATCACCATCGAGGCATAATCAATGGGCGCCACCACGCTGGCTGCGGCATAGCGATAGGCCGAGGTTAGGAAAATCTGCCCCAAACCGCCCAGAATACCCGCCACCACCAGCAAACCCGCCTCTGTGGGGGCGGGCATAACCCAGCCAAACGGAATGGTCAGCAGCGACAGCAGCGTCGAGGTCAGCGAGAAATAGAAAACGATGGCCGAGGTCTGCTCGGTCTGGACCATTTTGCGCACATAAATCTGCGCCAAAGCCGCACAAACCGCGCCCATAAGCACCAGCATGGCCCCAAAGGCGGCGGCGGTTTCGATCGTGTCGCCGGAAAACACCGTCAGGCGCGGGCCCAGCACAACTGCCACGCCCACAAGCCCCAAAAACACCGCAGCCAGCCGAAAGGCGCGCACCTCTTCGCCCAAGAACATGGCGGCAAAAACCACCGTCAGCAGCGGCGCGGCATAGCCAATGGCGGTGACCTCGGGCAGGGGCAGCAGGCCCAACCCGGCAAAGCCAAGCCCCATGGCGCTGGTGCCCACGAAGCCGCGCCAGAAATGGCCCATCGGGCTGGCCACGCGCAGCCCCGTAGACAGATCGCGCCGCAGCCACAGCCAGACCAAAATGACCGGAATGGCAAAAACCGAGCGGAAGAACACCGCTTGCCCCGGTGGAACATGATCGGCTGTTGCCTTGATCAGCGAGGCCATGGTGATGAACATGCTGACAGATGCCAGTTTAAACAAAATGCCCCGCAGCGGGTTCATGGCTTGTCTCCTGTCGCTTTGAGTGCATGCTTATCTGGGCGTGGGAAATCGTCAATGCCCCGGCTGGACCAAGGGCAGGCGCCCGGCATATAACAAGTGCTGAAATAGGGGGGCACACCATGGCAAACACACTCTACGACGCGCTTTTCCAACGCTATCAGGGCCAAGAGTCGGCCTTTATCACCTTGCCCGATGGCGCGGTGCTGTCGCATGGGGCGTTTGTGGGCATGGCGGCGCAGTTTGCCCATGTGTTGGGGCATCTGGGTTTGCAGCCCGGCGACAGGCTGGCGGTGCAAATCGCCAAATCGCCGCAGGCCTTGGCGGTCTATGCTGCCTGTGTGCAGGCGGGGGTTATTTTTCTGCCCCTCAATACCGCCTATACCGCGGCCGAAGTGGCCTATTTCGTGGAAAACAGCGGTGCCAAACTGCTGATTTGCGATAGTGCCAATGCCAGCACCCTTTTGCCCGTGGCGCAGGCCGCCGGTGCCCAGCTAGAGGTGCTAAATGGCAATGGCACGGGCAGTTTTGCCGATCTGGCCGCAGGCCAACCCAAGGAATTTGCCACCGTCCCCCGCCAACCCGATGATTTAGCGGCGTTTTTATATACGTCGGGCACCACTGGCCGGTCGAAGGGGGCAATGCTGACCCATGCCAACCTGCTATCCAACGCCGAGGTGCTGGCCGATAGCTGGCAGTTTTCGGACCAAGATGTGCTGCTGCATGCCTTGCCCATCTTTCACACCCATGGGCTGTTTGTGGCGACAAATATCTGCCTTTTGTCCGGCGCGCAGATGCTTTTTTACCCCAGCTTCGATGTGCAGGCCATTTTGCGCGACATGCCCCGCGCCACCACCATGATGGGCGTGCCCACCTTTTATACCCGCCTGTTAGACCAGCCCGAATTCACCGCGCAGCTGGCATCGGGGATGCGGTTGTTCATTTCCGGCTCGGCACCGCTGCTGGCCGAAACCCATGTGCAGTTCGAACAGCGCACCGGCCACCGTATCTTGGAACGCTACGGCATGACCGAAACCAATATGAACACCTCGAACCCCTATGCCGGCGAGCGGCGGGCAGGCACCGTTGGGTTTCCGTTGCCCGGGGTCGAGCTGAAGATCACCAGCCCCGATACCGGCGCTACCCTGCCACAGGGCCAGATCGGCCAGATCGAGGTGCGCGGGCCCAATGTGTTCAAGGGCTATTGGCAGATGCCCGAAAAAACCCGCGAAGAGCTGCGCGAAAACGGGTTTTTCATTACCGGCGATCTGGGGATGATCGATGCCGATGGCTATGTGCATATCGTGGGCCGGGGCAAAGACCTGATCATTTCGGGCGGCTACAATATTTACCCCAAAGAGATCGAAGAGCTGCTAGA
>Ga0181559_10001188_pt1 | contig 25402 bp, 19 predicted proteins | sample 011ome_21_FD_133752 | JGI IMG/M metagenome (GOLD analysis project Ga0181559, IMG submission 133752) | Coastal salt marsh microbial communities from the Groves Creek Marsh, Skidaway Island, Georgia - 011508AT metaG (megahit assembly) | ecosystem: Environmental > Aquatic > Marine > Intertidal...
ATGCACCTGAAGGAAAGTCCCCTGAAACGCATCTTCTGCTAACTCAGCTTGACCAATGTAACGACGGAGATAGCTGTAGATCTCTCGCTCGTAACGACGCATCAAAGACTCGAAAAGAGAACGGTCTTTCGTATTCTGGTACGCAGCGATCATTTCCTCATCCGACATCGAGTCGAATCGGCTTGAGAGTGCCTCGGAGTCGTCAAAAATGTGGATCATGTCAGAAACCTCGAGAAAATAAGACCATGACGAGTGATCAGACGACTTTCCCCCAGAGGGTGGGTGTCTGTGCTGGTCAACCAGTTGATGATCCCTAGGGAGACTGAATATTTTCCGCCTCAATAACCACTAGTATCGCCAAGTTCAGCATTTTGTCAAAAAATCTGAAACCGCACAGTTAGCGTGCTGGTTTTGGAATCAACCTAGGATCTTACCACCCCTCTAAATGTCATCTTCTAGGTGAAATGATTGGGGCGGGTTTCGACGCTTCTTTCCGTCAAAACTGCGGCAAAAGATTTTCTTTGAAAACGAAAACATGTGCATCAGTCTTCTGATCCGTTAGTCTTAATGGCCGACTACCAACGCTTCATTAGCTCTCGCCTCATGGTAAAGATTGGAAAACCCCAGTGTCCGAGACTACACCCTCCCCAACCAACCAATCGAGTCACGAAACTGATCATTACGAGTGGGCAAATCCCGGCGATATCAACGCGTTTTTCGGGCTGATGCTCGACAATATTGCCGGACTAATCCTGATGGTAGGTTTACTGACGGGGTTTGGATTTCCAGCTGATTTCGCGGTCACTCGGATGATTCCAGGAACAGCACTTGGTGTAATGCTGGGTGATCTGGCGTTCTTCTTCCTCGCTTTTTCGCTCGCGAAAAAAACAGGACGCAAAGATGTGACCGCCATGCCTCTTGGACTCGATACACCATCAACCTTCGGGATGACCCTTTTCATCCTTGGCCCCTCTTATCTGCAAGGTCTTGAGTCTGGTTTGGATGAAATGGACGCCGCCGTCAGAACTTGGAGCATAGGGATATGGTGCATGGTTCTCAGCGGTAGCTTGAAACTCTTGTTAGCTCCGTTTTCAAACTGGGTTCGCGCAACAATTCCGCGTGCGGGTTTACTAGGTTCTCTGGCCGCCATCGCTCTTGTTTTGATTAGCTTTTTGCCTCTTACCGAAATTCTGGGTCATCCACTTCCCGGGCTACTTGCACTTGTGATCGTCCTCACGGCTTTGGTGGGAAAAATACCTCTGCCCCAAAAAACTCCAGGGACACTCGGTGCGTTACTGATATCAGGTTTCGTTTACTACTTACTCTGCTTTTTACCCAACACAGGATACCACTTACCAGCATTCCCAGAATCGATAAGCTGGTTTCCAAATCAATGGCTAGAGGCTTGGAATTGGTCTTGGCTCAATCATTTTAATGACGCACTCGCTTACCTTCCAATTGCTTTTCCTTTCGCGATTGGAACGGTGGTTGGTGGAATTGACTGCACTGAAAGTGCCGCTGCGGCTGGCGATACTTACGACACGCGAACCGTGGTGGGAATTGAGGCTATCGCGACTCTGACAGCTGGAATCTGCGGCGGTGTGATCCAAACAACCCCTTACATCGGTCACCCTGCCTACAAAGCAATGGGTGGCAGAGCAGCCTATACGTTCGCGACAGCCTTGGTAGTTGGAAGTGCCGGCTTAGTGGGCTATTTCGGCTGGCTCAATGCACTGATTCCGGCACCTGCTGTCTATCCAATCCTTGTTTTCATCGGACTGGAAATTACGGCGCAAAGCTTTATGGCCACACCCAAAAAACACTATCCAGCAGTTGCATTTGCGTGCCTGCCCGCTCTGGCATTCCTTGCAATGAATCTTCCCGGGCGGATCTTAAGCGATCCTGCGCTTGCGGAGATCTCGTTGCCACAACTCTCCGGCGATCTCGTCGCTGACCTTGATACACTCGGAATGCTTAGCAGCGGTTTCATTCTGACCAGCCTGCTTTGGGCTTGGGCACTTGCGATGATTATCGATCGCAACCTCGTGAAGGCATCCCTCGTTTTTATCGTTGCATCAATCCTGACTCTTTTTGGGTTAATCCACTCGCCGTTACCAGGCAGTCAGGTTTTCCTTCCTTTTGGCCCGCAAAGCTGGTCCAAGATTATTCTGGCACCTGAATACCAATGGAAGGTGATGGAGTTTGCACTCGCATACATGTGCTGCGCCGCAACCCTTTATGCGTGGTCTCGAATCACAAAGAATCAAACGATTAGCGATTCATCTTTCAACCACTGATACCGAACCCGATCAGGTCACTCTCAGTACCTTGCCCAAGCGGATTCAAGCAGCCTTAAAAACAGGGAGTGTGATCCCTGCCTTTAGATTAGCGTTCCATGATTATTGCTCGCTAACGACCCGAGATTATTGCTCGCTAACGACTCTGGCGTGCTCGAGAGGGTGAGTCATTGCAATAACCTTTACACCAACTGGAAGTCTCCTCATGAGTGTCTCAGCATGTTGATCGGATTCGAACCATGCAAATACACCGGGCCCCCAACTACTTTGCCCAACTCCGAAAACTCCTCGGTCAACCAACCACTTAATCAGTAACGCGACCTCGGTTCCATTATAGGGACCACCTTGTATCGACGTAAAAAGCTCACCACTGGTGCGGTTATAGACCTGCAATGACTCAGAGAATGCAGTGAAATCGCCGCGTTGAGCGGCAGGAATCACATCCTGCGTGGCGAGCTTTAAAAGCGAGTCGCGAAGAGCGGTCGGAGCAGCGGTAAGCGTCGAAAACTTCTCTACTTCGGAAAGACCAAAAACCTGCCCCATCTCCAAAGACGGTTTCAGGATCGCAACGCACCAAGATTTTGGCAGTATCGTTCTTGTCTGAATTGGATTGAGCGCACTTGAATCGCCGATGCTAGATTCAAAGATCATGCCACCGTGGAAATATCCGTGTATTCCCACCGCAGATCGCTTGCCTCGCTGAGCAACCTCCAGAGCAAGTTGCTCAGGATCCTGCCTTACCCCCAAAAACCTAAGCGATGCCTCTGCTGCGGCGAGTGATAACTGAGTACCACTTCCAAGACCGCAATGAGGTTCAGCTTGTGAATCAACTTGAATCTTAATCGGAGGCAGCGACTCGCAGCCTAACAATGCTACAACACCTTTAGCAATCTCTTCGAATCTTTCACGGTATTCGGGTTCACAAACGAATGCATTCGAACCGCTAACCGTTACCCTTGTCTGCGGTGACCGGACCATCACCCCGAGACCACCAAACGGCTCAACTGAATCCAGCAATCCAAAATGCAATCTTGAACCCGTCTGGATCTCGACCCTTCGCCGGTCTCGATCAACATCCAGCGTGTCTGGTTTAGTGTCTTGCATATTGCTCATGGATTGTAGTCTTGAGTAGTTCGAACCCGGAACGCTCGTCGGAACCACCTGTTTTATCCACCAAGGGCTGCAATCGTTCAAGCTCCGCAAGAACGTCTTGCTTTCGCAAAAACTGTGTTCTTGTCGCTAAGATTGCCGCCTCGATCACCGCGTGTTTTGCACGATTGAAGCCAAAAAAAGGTCGAACCGTGCGACTATAGATCACTCGGCAATCCATACTCACTCGCTGAGGATCCTGATGAATTTCACTGACCTCAACCGCAAACCAACGGTGACAATCCTTCAGCGGCCACCACGACGTCTCTTTCAACTGATAAACCAGGGAACGCTTGGTTTCGAGCGAGAGGTTTGATACTGCCGTCTCGGCAAAAAGAAGTGCGTTGTCGGTGATATGGATTGTCGCAAAAGGATTCTCCAATAAATTGGAGTATGTCCTCGATGTCTTAAAAGGCTTTAAAACGAATCCAATTTCGGGACAACTTTTTGACGCTTCCTGACCCCCATCAGTTTCATCAGGTCTTACCCGTGGTGCAGTGCGACCAATACCCTCCGAGCATGTCGCTACATGCCGATCATTGCCGCTAATTGTTGATGAACCCTGTGATTGGGTTGCCGGATTATCGCAACTCGAATGCCAACTGGAACGTGAATCAAGATTCGTATCGACTAAACTCGAGATGTCACCCAAGCAGATTGGACCCATCGGAGCCAAATTCACATTTCCCTGTTGATCAACAGTTGTGACGATCGCTTCCAGAATCACGAACATGCCTTTCGAGCAATTGATCTCGATGGTTCAATCAGTTCGCATTCCGTGGAAAGAATTTCCTGAGTTCCAGACGGTTCCGAAACGGTGACCATCGAGATGAAGTTTTGCAAAATAGCGGAACCTTGCTCAGTGAGAACTGATTCTGGGTGAAATTGAACGCCAAAGACCGGCCGTTCGCGGTGTCGGAGCCCCATGATCATACCGTCTTCCGCAACACCGGTAACTTCCAGACAACTGGGCAAATCCTTGTGCAGCACAGCAAGTGAATGATACCTACCCACCATCATTGGTGACGGGACACCTTGAAAGATACCCTGTCCATAATGAGTGACAGCACTCGACATACCATGCATCGGAGCGCATCTGGCGACTGTCGCTCCGTAAGCGGCTGCGATCGTCTGGTGACCCAAACATACTCCTAGAATAGGGCAGGTCCTGGGCATCTGCCTAACGACTTCGATGCAACACCCTGTCTCAAGTGGACCTTTTGGACCAGGAGAAATTACGACAGCATCAGGATTCAGGGCGAGGCAGGATGATACGTCCACTTGGTCACTACGAACCACCTTGGTTGTACAACCGAGCCGGCGCAAATAGCGTGCGAGGTTGTGGACAAAGGAATCGTAATTATCGAGAAGCAATATCACTGTTTATCGTCGTGGCTTTGCAAACTTAATTTTCTCGATCAACTTAACGACTTCATTGCCATCTTTATATCCACTGACCGCTGTGATTGCTCGAATCACGTATTCGTATCGCAAGTTGTAATCCGTATCAATTTCAATCTCGGGTCCATCATCTCCCTCGACGGGAGTCGTGGTACCGATTAGAGAAATCACGTTGCCCCGCAATTGATCGAAATCTTGCCCGAGATCAATCTCATTCAGGGATAAAGAAGTTAAACGGCCCAATTCGTCAGCCCGCATTCGAAGCTTGATGGGCAACTCAGTGGAATCCATCGCCACCGAATCGTTACCAGCCAGCGGCATCCTGACGCTAAAGTCACCCTCCAGCTCGACGATTTTGAAAGTCATGACGAAAAAGATCAGCAGTAGAAAGACAATGTCGATCATGCTGGTCATGTTTAGCTGTGTTTCCTGACCCTCTTCGCGATTTCTTATTTTCACGAACGATCCTCCTTCACACGAAGTGCAAAGTTTTCCAGATTCACCTCTTGGGCAACTCGAATCACCTCTTGCACGTCACCTGCAGCAGTATCTTTATGGGCTCGAATCACAACATTCGCATCCTTGACCGACTTACCTTCGGCTTTAATCACTGCAATCTCGTTATTCAAACCTACGCGTAAAGTCTCAGCGGTGAAACTATCACCACCAAGGAAAATCTCACCATCCTTTGCAACATGCAAGATGATGGGAAACTCCAACGGAGCCTCGGGAGGTTTGACCAATTGACTGCTAGGCAGCTTCACTCGATCGTTCGACTCTGTCTGAGCAAAATTGATCAGCACCATAAAGAACGCAATCAGCTGAAACGCCATGTCAATCATTGGCGTCAGATCACCTTCAGCCAAATCGACCTTCTTCGACTTTACTCTCATTTACTTCTTTGCCCCTTGCGGCTGCACATCCTCAAAGCGACTCATGAGATTTTCGCTGGTCACTCCAACCTCTAGCAACAATCGAGTGACACGGTTCCGAAGGAGGTTGTATGCTGCAATCGCGGGAATTGCGACCGCGAGACCAATCAAAGTCGTAAAGAGCGCGGTCGAAATCCCCTCCGCTAGTTCAGCCGGCTTGGGGGTCGCTCCACTCACCGCAATCACCTGGAAGGATGAGATCATCCCATGAACCGTACCGAACAAACCAATCATTGGACTCAGATTTCCTATGAGAGCCATGTAGCTGAGACGATGCTCTAGTTTCATGCTCTCTTCTTCGCCTACTTCTTGCATACCCTCTAGTGCTTTGCTGTAACCTCTAGAAAGTTTGGCAAGCCCAGCCGAGAGCACTTGACCCAGTACCGATTCATCCGTTCTTGCTAAGTCGTATGCAGACTGAAAATCTTTCTCATTCAGCTTTTCTTCAAACGCATCTACCAATTCTTGGGGGCACAGCGTGTCACGCCGAGCAGCGAGCATGTTCATCACGAAGAGTGACACAAGACTGATCGAGAGCGCCAAGAAGACAACCAGATAACCAACACCGAGAGACTGGTAAACCCACCCGAGCAAGGAACTATTTTTCGCCCCACCACCTCCTGCAGCATCCGCAGGTGCATCTGCGGCAGGAGCAGCTTCTGCGTCCTCAGCGGGTGCTGCCTCAGCCGCTCCAGCATCCTCGGCAAATTCGGCAAACTCATCCTGCGCCGCATCTTGCGCACGAACATTAGAAACATCAATCAGGGTCAAGCTGAACGCAAAAACTGCGATCAGAAAACAGTGATACCAACGAAGCCCGCCCTTATTCTCACCATTGGTGCTGGTCAGCGGGTTGGCACGAGAAAAAGCAAATGAGCCGCAAGCGTCGATCATTAACGAAGCTCTCCGGTAAGAAAAGGAAGGACAAGTGGATGCCTAAGGAGATACTCGTCTCCCTGACAGTCGCGGTGAACTGAATTAATTTAGCAGATGCACGAGCCGCATATCCGCGGTGGGAATGGGATGATCGTGAGGAATAAGTGTTTTTATTTGCCGACTCTCTCGGCCGTTTACCCTGATCAACCCCCGAGTTAACGTGGCAGCCAAGATGCCGTGATGAACCAACCCCCTATCCCACGGATCGGCAATCGGTCAAAAGCCGGGGTATCGCTGCTGTAATTCTTGTCTCGCTTCAGCAGCTCTTTCCGGCTTTCCCACTTGCGGCCACAACTCGACCAAGCGTTGCAAGGCCTCAGCATGGGCATCCGGTTGCAATGAAAACATTAAATGCGTGTGAAGGTAAGAGAGAATAGCACCCTCGGTGTCACCTTTTGCCTCGTACCCGGCACCCTGGGCGTTGTAGATTCTTGCTGCCATCTCGACGTCGGCTGGGTTCAACTCACCGATCAATTGATTGGTAAGCTGCAAACTTTCTTCACCCTTACTGCTTTGGGCCAACGCGAGGGCTTTGCCTGCTTTAGCGAGCACTTGCAATCGGGCCACCTCAGACGACTGAGCTTTTAAGCCAATTACTTTTTCAAATTCAGTGGCAGCGGCATCCGACTCTTGCTTTTTGAGATTGACCAAACCTTGCAGGTAGACCGACTCGATCTTGGTGTTCGCGGAGGGCGCATTCATCAGAGACTTGTAATACTTCAAAGCCTCATCGGCATTATTCAGCGCCAGAGCAAGATCACCTAATAGTCTCGCCGCTTCATAGAAATGCCATGACTGCTGATAGGCATTGGCGAACGCGAGCAATTTCCGCACGGCCTCATCCTTCGCACCTTTTCCGGCCAACGCTAACTTTGCTTCACAGTAGGCCAAGTAGTATGCAGTATCCGCCTTGTTCACATCACGCGGCAATGAATCAAGCGAGATGGTTTTTAACTCAGACAACGCCTGATCGTACTGGCCATCGAGTGCGAATTCTCGACCCTTGGTCAACGCTGGTGGATCTCCCTCAAAAAGAATTTTGAGGATTTGACCAGCTTCAAACTCCTGTGTGTTATCACCTCGCTTGAGTGAAACGCCATCTTTTGTAACGCTCACAATCGTACCGCTCACATTATCCTCGGCCTTGTCATAGACACGATCCAGCTGCGCGAACGCTGGATTCACCATTAACAAAACGACCAAAGTAGCGAGGATGCCCGAGATTGGTTTCGAGAGCAATTTCATGAGTGTCGATCTTTTCAGTTTCAGTTTCAAACGGGAATCGTCAAAGATTTATAGGTAAACAAATGGTTAATGCACGCTTCGATGATTATCGAATCAAGATTCGATTGCTTTTTACTGGCAGATCATACCTTGCACTACGGTAGCCCAACGGGCGGCTGCCCAAGTTCCTTTTGAATCAGCTTGAGGAGCGAATCAAACTTTTTTCGTTGCATGTTACCACCCAGCTCTGGGTAGAGCGCTGCAACCCGAGTGATGTCCGTGACAGACTTCTCAATGAGTAACTTTTTATTCGCGGCATCTTTCTCCGCTTTGCCTGCTAAGAACCTACAGAGAGCCACGTGGTACCGAGCATCGAAGAAACGATCTTGAAAGCGAGGATTACGACTGGTTTCCTGCGAAATCTTACCCCAACCCCATATCACATTCTTTTTATTACTGTCCGGACGAGCTCCAGCCAAAGCAGCCTGATAGACACGAGATTGAACTGCGGGAGGTGCCTTAGATGCCCACTCCTCGTAGGCCAGTGCTGCTTCGATTTGAGCATCAAGCATTGAAGATTTCTCCTTTAGCAGACCCTCAAGAACATTCAATGCCTCAGCGTACTCACCCATCAGGCGGAGCGCCTTACCCTGTTGGAATCGAATCACCGGCGTATCGCCACCATCCTGTTCCATCAGGCTTTTAAAAGTGTTACTGGCAGAGGCCAGTAGGCTGCTGGCAAGTGAATTCGGCTGAGAACCGGTTGTGGCCATCGATGCCTCGGCCAGGTCCATGAGTGTCTGCCCCACCCACTGAAGTGTTGCGACATCCTTGGTGGTTCCAACAATGCGATCCAGAAAGACCCTAAATGCTTCGATTAGCTTTGCCTTCTGCCCTGGGCTGGCGGTGGCTAATTGATCGCGAATATCCCTCGCCATGAGAATAAAGATCCGGGTAAGTTGTTCCTGCGAATCAGGTCCCTGAATGCTATCTCTCAGCTTTTCCATTACCGCGGTCGCTCGATTCAGAATCGCGGTGGTATCCTCACCCTCAGCAGTCATCCGTTGCACTAAAACCTGCAGCTGGACACTGTAAAGTTCTGCTGGGAAATTTGGGTCGGGTGAACCCTGCCGCTCCAGCAACGGCACAGGACCATAATTCTCGTTCTCCAAAGCATCGTACGCTGCCTGAATATCACCCTTTTTCAAAGCTACTTTTGCAAGTACCAAAGCGGCTTTCATCGCTTCGCCATCAGCGAGTCCTGAGGCGAGACCCTCAAGCCCTGCTTTCAACTCTTTTGATGCACTCTCTAAGTATTGATCTGCTGCCGCATCATCCCCATCCTGACGTGTTTGAATGGATTTGTTCCACAACAACTGTCCCATCAGCCGTTGAAACGAAGCCTTATCAGCACCGGCGGGCATCGCTGCGATCAACTCACCTGCTTCTTCCCATCGATCGCCGCGAAGCGCCAACTTAATGAGAACTCCTTGAGCTGCCGCTGCATCTGGTTCGTCAGGCCAAGTTTTCGAAAGAAAGGCTCCAAGATTTTCCAGACGCTCTAAAGCAAACTGATTTTCAGGATCTTCAGAGAGTTGCAGTTGCAATGCATTCAGTGCAACCAATCCCCCGCGAAGCCCCGAATCTGAACTCGGAGCATTCATCGCAAGGAAGTACCCAACGACGGATGCATCGCGATATTGCTGTTGCTGATAGAGCAAGTAAGCCAACATTTGGCGAGCCTGATTCACCAACTCCAGATCACTGCCGGTACTCACCAAGGCCAGGCCTCGACGCAATAATTGAATGGCTAGAAATCGTGAATCCGCGAGCTGTTTTTCGTTTTGCTCGATTTGTGTCTTCGTCTCTTCCGACTGACTTTGCTGACTCTTCAGTAGTTCGATTGACTGATTGAGCTGATCAAGCACCGACAACAGCTCCCTCGCCCCGTCAAGGGCTGCGGATAAGCTTTCAGGATCATCAGCTGTAGGTAGATCAGCTACCTCTGTAAGGTTGATCCCCATGTCGGATAACATCGCATTTGCTTTTTCAGCGTAGTCGCCAGGCACCTTACTCACTCGGATAAGAAGTTGCCGACCCTCGGATTCAGCTCGTTTGACTTCGGCAGGCTGCTGATTTTCCGCATCCTTTGATTTGACGAGGTACGCTTTAGCGAGTTCAAACAGCAAACCCTGCAATTCGGGCAAATTACGTTCGTTCGGCCTAGCACCTTCGCGTAATTGTTGCCCTCGATCAATTGCGGACTGATAGCGTGGAGGCTCCTCCGCAAGCATCAACTCAATCATCCCAGATCCAGCTTCGTACTTCGCCAACCGCAGCGGCTCGGCTTCGGGCTGTTCAAGCATCCGCATGTAGCTATCGAGTGCCTGTTCAGCCATTCCGAGAGTTCGCTGCACCTTCGCTCGCTGAACCATGGCGATCGCGCCTTGGACGTAAGAGTCATACTTCTCACTCAGATCCATATAGGCAACCAAGGCCTCATCCAACAGTGTCTTACCGTCTTTGGCTGGATCAGGATAAGTTTTTGCCGCTTCGAATCTCGCATCGCCAGAACTGCTGAGTGCTTGCAAAAATTCACCGCGATATCGATCTCGCAGCGCCGCCTGATCAGGATTTTGATCCGCATCAATTTTTGCTCCCTGCATCTCCTTGAGGGATTCTCGCAATTGCTTGACGATCAAATCGAAGGTGCCCGCTGCCGCGACAAAAGATTCTCGTGCTCGGGCACGTTTCTCGTCGTCAGGTTGGATGGCTACCAATTGAAGGCCTCGAACCATCTGCAACCGCCCCAATTGCATTCTTGCCTCGGGCACACGGGGATGCGCGGATTGCTCCAGAAATTTCCTTAACGCTTCTTCGGCATCCAGTAATAACTCATCACGATTCTCTGCGTTGCGAGTCGACCCAGCGGCATCAATAAAGGTCTGAGCTTTCTCCAAAGCAATCGCGTCAAGCATCGTTGGCTCGACGCCGGCATACTGATCTAATCGATCGAGATAAGCGATTGCGGTATCGAAGTAACCCGCAGCACGCAAGCGTTTCAAAAAGTCAGCCGCTGGCTCGCCAGCGGTACTCGGAGTAATTATGATCCCCGAGAACACCAGCGATGTGGCTATCATGAATAAGCCGTACGAGAATCTCAGGTGAGACCAGATAAACTTAGGCATGGAATGTCGGCGGTGGTGAAAAATAAGAAAAGACATAAAAACAAGTCGTGATCGCGGTGGCTGATGGGATCCGATGTTAGCAAATGCTGTTCAGCCCTTGTTTCGATAGCACTAGAGTAGGATGAGAACGTTCACCCTTCAAGCATAGCTGATTCCTCTGGACCACCAATGCGAATCCCATCACAACTCAATCGGGACAGCCTTTATCGGCCAAAAAACCAGCGTCCTAGGTCAAACGACGACTATCGCCGAATTATCCGCTTGTGCCTCGGATTGGTACTCGTACTACTCGTGATGAAACAGGCCGCTCGTCCGTCAGTTTACCAAACTTTCTTCGACCCATCGGCAACCTCATCGCCCGAAAGCAACTTAACCAATTCCCGCCAAAACCCCACAAATCCGAACTCCCCACAGACGCAAAACCAGTTACCTGAATCGTCTACTGCTTCCTATGAATTTTCAGCTGTGGATCGAAAAATCTCCGATCGGCTAGCGGGTTCTCTTCCCCAAAGCGATCAACAGCTATGGCTAAAATCACTGCTGGAATGGAAAGCTGGGTCAAATAACGCCGTTGTTCCGTCAAGCGTCGAGAGCCTCCACCAAGAACTCACGGAAATCACTCCGAACGACATCAATGGGCTTGGACCAAACGATTCGTCGTTTTGGAAACTGGCCGTAGACACATTGCCACCCTGGGCTCTTGCATCGTCGGACGAAGAAAAAGCTATCAATATCAAACGACTCGCATTTTTGGCGGCGCTCGACCGACAAGCGACCATGAGAGTGGTGGATGGGAGTGTTTGGCGCTCTGGGGACTTTGACAGCCTGTATAGCTTTCTTCATCAGTCACCCTTTGGTCCTCGTTCTAACCTTCCGATGATCGGTGTACTCCCGCTGCTTCAACAACCAGACGTCTATCGCAACCAATGGATTCAGGTTGGCGGTGAAGTTGCCAGAGTTGACTACATCAAAACCCCTGAAAACCCCTACAACATTGCAGAGTATTGGCAACTTTGGCTTCGCCCACTCGACGGTGTCAATCGACCGATCGTTGCCATCGTTCCTGCGATCCCAAAACAGGTAGCTAATTTTTACCGTGACGGCGCCAACGACTTAGGGCCCGAATTGATTATCGCGGGACGATACCTCAAACGACTTTCTTATCAATCAGGAGTCGGAGCGGATCTTACACCCGTTGTCGTCGGCGAAATTCGCTCTGCACCTCGCGACGTTACATCGGAAGTGGCAACTCCCGCAGAGAAAGAAAGCAGCCCAATCTCTCTTCCACTAATCATTCTGATAGCCGTTAGCATTGGCATCGCAGGGAGCGTCACCATTATGTGGAACACGGCGCAGGCAGCCAAGCGATCTAGAAAACTGAGGCAATCTCACCAGCAAAAAGAAATGGCTCACCTAGAAAAAATGGACCTAAGCCAAACGGATCAGCCAGCATGAGAATTGACTTTTCTTGGTTCGACCTTAGCGACAACGCATCTCGTATGGCAATCTCGCTCTAACAGGTCAACCAGAATCGAATCTCAGAACACTTGCCTCGACTTACTCAAAATCTAAACTGATTCGAATATCTCTGCGTGGGTTACCACACCAACCGATTCACCAATTGCCAACCTCGAGACCGAGCTTTCAAATCATGTTTTGTGCGAATCGGGCTACTTGGGTCATTCAAATTGGCTGCATCTTATTCCTTTGTTCAACCGTGATTTTGGGCGAGACTTTCGCTGGAACAGCAATTCCACTCTTGAGCGGATTTGATCAAGAAAGAATCGAGAAGGCATTCCCGCCAGAGGATAATGAGAGCTTAGGCGAACTCTGCAAACTCATCTATCGAATTCGCGGTGCGGATGAGAAGACGCTCGGTCGACTTGCCTCAGAGTCACCTCCCGGAGAAGCAGGCGATGCAATCCAGCTACAAGGAACGCTTGGGGATGCAAAGCGAGTTCAAGTTCCCCAGCAACTGCAGGAATACCTGAATTTTCGCTCGATCTACTTTCTGCAAATCCAAAACAACGAAAAAACTTTCCGAGTCATTACTTCACGATTCCCAACACAAGCAAAGGCGGGCGACCGAATCCAGGTGACCGGAGTGGTCCTCGCGATGGACTCAAAGACAAGCCAAACCTCCATTGCCTGCGGTAATGTCGGGTGGTTTCCAAACAGAGAGATGAGTGGCGGTGAAAAATTACTTGAGTCCAGTGGATTCAACTTGAGTCTTCTTGCTGGGCTTTCGGATCGGAACCGACTTCCTCTCTCACCGCTGGACGGGGATGCGTTCTACTCGATGATTGCCACCGCCCAACAACTGACGACGCTACCCAACTTACCTGCTCCCAAATCTGCCAACCCAATTACTTTCCTGCGTGATGGCAAGGATCTAATTGCGGACTGGATTCAAATGGAGATCGAAGGTGTACAAGTCACGAAGATTGCTGTGACAACCCCTGAACGACAGGAACAACTTGGAAGTGACCACTACTTTCAGATCGACGCAATCGGGGATCTCGGCGAAGTCGTTGTCAAAGTGGAACCCGAAGCAGGCGAGGAGCCCGTTGTTTTTAAAACACGGTATCCGATTTCGATCGTCATTCGAGAGCTACCGGAGTTCCTAACACGCGTTGAAAACCAGGGACCAGCAGAAATTGAGTCAATCGTTCGTCCTCTTCGCGGCAAACTTTTGGTCAAAGGATTCTTTTTTCGTCTATGGGCTTATGAGTCCGAGTTCATGCAACAACAAGGGGGTAGCAGTCAATTTGGCCCGCTTTTGATCGCTTCCGAACTACGTGACCTTGAACCGTCTGCGGCGAACCCCATCGGAGTCGAAAAGATTGGATACGCTGCAGCAACCGCGATCCTACTTGGGATGGTGGGCATTTGGTTTTGGCTGCGAAACGCAGGAAAACAAGACCTCCAAGTCAAGCAAAAACGCCGCAGTCAGCAGGCGATCAACACGAAACTCAATTTTACTCAAATCGCAGAGTCACAAACCTCAGAAGAGCAGGGAAGTTTAGGATCATCGAAGGATCCATCGGCGTCGTAAATCAGGGCGTCTAGGTCAACGGATCGCGAGCAGACTGTTCGCAAAAACAAATCGGTTGCTAAAGTGAGACTGAAACTCGCAGAACTGCATAATGACCAAGACCCCTAAACTAGGTAGCCACCTTGGTCGATTTTTGATTCAGTCTGTAGATCAAGCTTTCTGAGCAGTTGTCCACTTGACCTGCGAGCAGCAACGGGCAGGATATCAGTCACTGCGATTCATGTGATTACTAACCCCCTCACTCAATTGGAACGATCTCAATGCGGCGAGCAAAAATTACGATCATCGGAGCTGGAAACGTCGGCGCTACCTGTGCTCACTGGTGTGCTGCAGCCGAACTAGGCGATATCGTTCTTTTGGACATCCCTCAAACCGAGGACATGCCGCGGGGCAAAGCATTGGACCTGATGCAAGCCTCGCCGATCTTTGGTTTTGACTCCAATGTAGTGGGAACAACCAGCTATGAAGATACTGCAAACAGCGACGTGATCGTCGTCACCGCTGGAATCCCTCGTAAGCCGGGGATGAGCCGAGATGACCTGCTTAGCACCAATGCTAAAATTGTCACGAGTGTTGGCGAGCAAATCAAACAAACTAGCCCCAATGCGGTAGTGATTGTGGTCAGCAATCCACTTGATGCAATGGTGCAGCAAATGTGGAAAGTGACTGGCTTTGATAAATCCAAGGTTTGCGGTCAGGCGGGGGTACTTGATACAGCTCGATACCGAACCTTCCTAGCTATGGAACTCGGTGTCAGCGTTGAGGACATCAGCGCTCTTCTCATGGGAGGTCATGGTGACACGATGGTTCCCATCCCAAGCTGTACTTCGGTCGGTGGAATTCCAGTGACCCAACTAATTGATTCTGCGAGACTCGAGGAAATCGTCGATAGAACACGGAAAGGCGGAGCCGAAATCGTTTCTCTTCTCAAAACGGGCAGCGCCTACTACGCTCCTGCAGCAGCCTGTGCACAAATGGTTGAGGCGGTTGTGCGTGACAAAAAGCGAGTTATTCCTGTAGCGGCCTTGTGCGATAACGAATACGGAGTCGGGGGCTACTACGTTGGTGTACCAGTCATCATGGGAAGCAACGGCATTGAGAAGGTCATCGAACTTTCGCTAACCGAAAAAGAGACCGCAGACTTCCAGAATAGCGTCGACGCGGTGAAACAATTGGTAGCCACCATGGATGATTTGCTATCAGCATAATTTGCTGTCATTCAACAGCGAAGAGAGATCGGATCGAAACTCCCCATCGATCCGATCTAAGCGACCATCAGCGTTGACATCATGCGGCTTTCAGGTGCATGATGCGGTCGGTGCTTGAAACGCGTGCGATTCTTGGATCATTTCAATGAGACGAGTCATCTCTCACATCATCGATTTTTCCACGACCCGACTTCAACAAGTTTGAGGGAACGCCGGACTTGGTCTGTGATGGAGATTCGCGAATTAGCCGGATCGCTAGACGTTGTTGAACACTGAGCTTGGCGCTGTGCGTACCGTCCAAACTTTAGTTTGCACGGCGATGCCTTAATTGAATCCATATCGACTGATCGAGCTGAATTGTGAACCGCATCAACCAGTCTATTTCTTGGAACAAGAAAACCGATTCTGCAAATGCCTCGTCCGATCCTCAGTCGGGGTTTTCATTGAATTCGGAAGCTGAAAAGCCTCCATTCGGCAAAGCTTATTCCTCATCCAGTTCGGGATTGGGAAACGATCATGTTGCTACTGATTCGTCAACGGAGAACTTTTGCCTCTGGGCAAGTCCACCTCAACCTCGCAGCTTTTTCCTACCGCTTCATTACACACCATCTTATCGGTACCCAGTCATTATTTGGTTCCACCATTCAGGCTTCAATGAGCATCAGATCGATCAGATCATGCCACACCTGAGCCTTAGGAACTACATCGGCATAGGAGTACGTGGGAACCAAGCCGCTGACTCGGCGGGCCATTGTTTTGACTGGCACGATAGTCCAGCTGCGACGGATGTTACACACGGCGCGGTTTGCGAAGCGATCGAGGAAGCAACTTCGAGATTCTCTGTCGATCTTCAACGCGTTGTCTTGGCAGGCTACCAAAATGGCGGCACGATGGCGCAAAGAGTTGCTCTGCGATCACCCAAACAGTTTGCGGGTGTCATCTCGATGGGCGGTCTGATGCCGCGAGGGGAGCTGGGATTGTTTGACGAACTCCGTCAGCGAAAGCTGCCGTTGCTGTGGCAGTGGTCCGCAAACAATCCGCTGTATAACGAGGAGAATCTCAGAGCAGATTGTCAATTAGCCATGTCGATCTCTGCAGATGTGGAAATTCGGCAATATGCAAATGACGACGAGATGAATACCGTGACGCTCAAGGACGCCAATGACTGGGTAATGCGAAAGATAATCGCAAATTCCTGCATCACAGATTCTGAGCAATGGGCTACAAAGGCGATAGAATATTCGGATAACTAGAGTCTCCGCCTTTCGTCATCAGTCCTCCGAGATCCTCCCTGACGCCAAGCTGTCATCTAGATGCACACAGGTCATCTTTGAACTAACAGCTCCCTCATACTGCCCCCACCAGAGTCATGAATCAAGTCGATCAATCCACGGACAAATCGGATGCACCTCTGGGCGTTAACGCAGAACAGCAACGCAAGAAAATCTTGATAGTCGATGATGATTTAGAAATCATAGAGAGTGTGCAGTTTGCATTGCAGGCATCTGGCTACAATGTAGTCGTTGCACATGATGGCAATCAAGGAATTGCCTTAGCAGAGAGTGAATCACCGGACCTTATCGTATTAGACATGATGATGCCAAAGAGAAGCGGATTCTTGGTACTCGAGTATCTTCGACGGAACCACGAAGACCCGATTCCTGTAATCATGGTGACCGGGAATGAGGGAAATCGACATCAAGCTTATGCTGAATTGCTTGGCGTCAGCGACTACATCCACAAGCCATTTGTGATGGATCGACTTCTCAAAGCGGTCAAAAATCTAATCCAATGAGTGACAATCGTACCGAGGGAAGGATTCTAACTGCGGCAGGCCTAACTGGGGCGACTGCCGTGATACTCGGCGCCTACAGCGCCCATGGACTTGAAAACCTGTTAGCATCGACGGGTCTTGATCCCGAAACGCTCGCGAGGCGACTCTCGCAATTTGAAACGGGTGTTCGATACCACCTGATTCACGCTTTAGTGCTGCTCGGACTTGCTGCCTTGCCATTTGGATCATCAAAAACGAAGCAAAACGCTTCTCGGTTGATTCTGGCAGGTTGCTTTTTGTTCAGTGGCAGCCTTTATCTACTTGTGTTTCTCAACCTTCCAGTTCTTGGTGCGATCACGCCGTTGGGCGGTCTAAGTTGGATTCTGGGCTGGATCTGGATCGCAAGACTTGGGAAAGCAACCTTAAAAACCCACCAATAGAATCGTGAGCGGGGGAGGTATCTCGCGAAAAGAGATTTCCAAAAAGAGGATTGAAAATGCCTCTAGTACCTCCCGGATTAAGGCAGAATCGCTTAACGTGTCTTAGATGCAGTTCGCTCGATCGATAGGATTTGCACCTGACCAGAGATCGGTGGGCAATAGTCGACGAATGTCAAATTCGTTCATCACCATCGCTCACATGGTCACCGGAAAGCACCTCTATCATCGGTACGCATCGATTCGACCCATCGCCTTGGATAAAATGCTAACGGGAAGACTTCCTCGCTGGTGAATTATTCGAAGCGGACAGGCCATTCGTCGCCATTTGCCCACCGATTACTGCTCGCTATGACTAACGCACCTACAGCCACTCCACCCATCATCGAGTTCCCAAAAAGTTGGACTCGTCGCCATCTTTTAGATCTTGAAAGCTTGGATGCTGATGAGATCACTACGATCCTCGATACTGCACAACAACTGAAGACATTAACCAACGATTGCAAAAGCAAATTACCGCTTCTTGTTGGTAAAACCTGTGCAAACTTATTCTTTGAGAACAGTACCCGAACTCGCAACAGCTTTTCCCTGGCAGCTAAACGCCTAGGAGCCGATACCGTCGAGTTCAGCAGTTCGGGTAGCAGCGTTGCAAAGGGCGAAACTTTTGTTGACACTGCAAAAACCATCGAAGCGATGGGTGTCGACTGGGTTGTCACTCGGCATAGTACACCTGGAACACCTCACTTACTTTCTAGGGAACTGAAGTGTAGTGTCTTGAACGCGGGCGATGGCCCTCACGACCATCCGACCCAAGGGCTTTTGGATATGTTGACCATCCGTCAACATCGCGGATCAATCAAAGGGCTCACCGTCGCCTTGGTCGGGGACATTGCACACAGCCGAACAGCTCGTAGTAATATCTGGGGGCTTAGCAAACTCGGCGCCAACGTGATTATCTGCGGCCCACCCACATTGGTCAGTCCGCGTTGGGCCGAACTCGGTTTCGAAGTGGCTCACCACTTGGATGATATCCTTCCAAGATGCGACGTACTCAACCTCTTAAGAATTCAGTTCGAGCGTCAAAAGGCTCGGCCATTTCCGAGTGTTCATGAATACGCTGCTTTGTACGCCATGAATGGAGAGAGAATGCGAAAGGCCAAAGACGACATCCTGATCATGGCTCCAGGACCTATTAATCGTGGTGTAGAAATTACCCCCGAAGTCGCCGACGGTCCTCACTCTGTCATCCTAGAACAGGTAAACAACGGTATCGCCGTCAGGATGGCTGCATTGTGGCTTTTAGCTGGCGCGAATCAAACTAACTAAAGATTTTGGCAACCCCGACTGAAACAACATGCAGGACACTGGTTCTTCTAATCTACCGTCTCAAAGCGACCCACTTCTGATCGAAAATGGTCGAATCATTGACCCCTCGCAACAGATTGATCGGCAAGGTCGTTTGCTGATTATTGAGGGGCGAGTCGCTGCAATCGACCCGAACGATGGTGACTTACCGCAATCGACTCGAACCATTGACGCTGCCAACCTCATCGTCGCCCCGGGACTTGTTGATCTCGGCGTGGAGATGCGTGAACCGGGATTTGAGGAAGATGAGACGATCCAATCCGCCGGCCTAGCCGCGCTCGCCGGTGGATACACCTCGGTGCTTTGCACTTCCAATACGTCACCACCAATTGACTCGCCCGGTGCTGTTGAATTTGTTCGACAAAAAGCGGCAAGAGCTGCGGGGGTTCGCGTTCATGTGATTGGATGCCTGAGCAAGAATCGTGATGGCGAACAAATGGCCGAACTAGGCTTGCTGGCCGAAGCGGGAGCAGTGGCTTTCAGCGATGCACCGCGATCTGTGCCCAACGACGCGCTGTTAAAGCGTGCATTGGATTACTGCCGGATGTTCAACTTGCCAATCTTCGATCGCCCAGAAGTCCCCGATCTCGCAAATCAGGGCGTGGCTCACGACGGTCGCACCGCCCTAATTTTGGGCCTCAAAGGACTTCCGACAGAAGCCGAAGATTTAGCAGTTGCTAGAGATGTCAGGCTAGCCGAAGCAACCAGTGGTAGGTTGCATGTCGGTCCCGTCAGCACGATGGGAGCTGTCGACATGATTCGCCGCGTTAAATCCCGCGGTATTGATGTAACGGCGTCAGTTTGCCCGCATAATTTATGCCTCAGCGATCAAGAACTGCGAAGCTTTGACGCAAGATTCAAAGTTCATCCACCGTTAAGGAGTGAACGTCATGTGGAAACCCTTCAGCAGGCGGTAGCTGACGGTACGATTGATGCGATCCAAAGTGGTCACATGCCCCGAAGTCGAGAAAAGAAAATGAATGATCTCGATTTATCACCATTTGGCGCTGCGACGCTCGAAACCACTTTAGCCACCATCAACACTTTCCTGATCAAGTCTGGAACGATGAACTGGCTGAGCGCGATTGAACGTCTTTCGACCTCACCTGCGAGAATTGCTGGTGTAGCAGGCGGAACATTGAAAGTTGGGGCGGTAGCTGACGTGGTCCTGATTGACCCTAATCGAGAATGGACTGTCGATGGAAATCAGTTCTACTCGCGGTGCAATAGCAGCACCCTCGATGGCCACACTCTAACCGGCGAAGTTGCAATGACACTTATCAACGGTGAAACAAGATATTCACGGTAAGCTGCTAAGCGATAGTGACAGCTAACAACCCCACCCACACGACTCCTTGAAAACCCCTCATCCTAGTCGATGCTGATCGCAAAAGATCGATCGCTGGGGTCTTGCGAACCGATTGATCCATCAATTTGATGAACCGGTCTCAGCGTCCTCAAGGATTTGCTTGCCATGACCCTGCGTGAACCGAAACTCAGAGTCCAACTGATCACATGAAAACTGTTCGGAATCACCACCCGGCCATTTTACAATCATGGTCAACGGAACAACGACATCGTCTCCCAATCCAAAGGTGATGCTTTTTTGAGACTGACTCAAATAACTCTTCGTTGGCATCATGGTTCGTGACATCACATGGTCTTCACGCTGCAATTCGACAGTCGCGCCAATCGCATCACGGTTACAAGTCGTACCGACAAGGTTAATTCGAATCCAGTGATGCATTAACTGCTGATCATTGCGAAAGACCTTGGGACGCCCGTGACTGGTCGACAAAACGACATCTTGGTCTCCATCTCCGTCGAAATCTCCGTAAGCGGCACCACGACCGACGATTGGTTCCAAGAAATCATCCCCCACGCAGTCACGCCCGACGGCAACCAATTCGCTAGATGCATCTCGCCCAGCGTTCCAAAAGAGTTGAGGTGGTTGCGCATACTGCTGGGACTGCTGTGTTTTTGATATCTCCTCTTCGAGATGACCATTTGTACCCAGCATATCGAGTCGCCCGTCTAAATCGACATCAAAGAAGAACAACCCGAAGGTTAGACCCTGCCTTGTTGGCGGACCAAAGCCTGTTGCCATTGCTGCATCAACGAATTGTCGACGCCCAAGTTTGGACATGTATAACGCACTTGCTTCGTTGGCGAAATTACCAATACCAATGGCCAACGTATCCTGATCTCGAAACATTGCCGTATCGATCCCCATCGCCCCCCGAGCATTACCTGATCGGTCAAATGCGATGCCGACTAATCTTCCGACCTCAGAGAAAGTTCCGTCGCGGTTATTTTCGAATAAGAAATTTCGCACCGTATCGTTGGCAATCACCAAATCAATCCAGCCATCACGATTGAAGTCGACAGGTGCGACACCCATCGCTTTTCCGAGGGGAACGTTCGTCGTCTCGTTGCGGATTTGGATTCCGGCTTTGGCCGATACATCCTCAAATTTCCCGTCCCCACGATTGTGATAGAGGAGAGAAAAGGAACCGGCGAACGCCTTGGGAGGTCCATAGGCTCTCGATTCTCCATCGAGCGTAAAGCTTTGTGTCAAATCATTCTCTTTACTCCAACTCACGTAATTACAGACAAACAAATCCAGCAAACCATCGTTGTCGTAATCGATAAACCCGCAACTCGTTCCCCATAATTCCTCACCGCCCGCTACTCCCGCTTGATCCGTTACATCAACGAATTTCGCGTCATCATTTCTTAGCAGGCGGTTCTCGCCGACCGCGGTGATATACAAATCGCTATCGCCATCGTTATCGTAGTCACCAACTGCAACCCCCATTCCATAGAACGTATCCTTGATACCTACCTCATCTGTTACATCCTCGAAATTAAAATTGCCATCTCCACGGTAAAGACGGCAACTGGAGGGGCGTCGACTACTGACGTCCCATTCCCAGCGACACGAATTGACGAAGAAGAGATCTTGATGACCGTCTTGGTTGTAATCCAAGACGGCTACACCACTGCCCATGGTTTCAGGTAACAATTTCTCCCCGTACTTGCCCGATTCATGGACGAAGCGAATCCCACTTACTTTTGTTACATCAGACATGGGCAATGCTGGCGGAGGCTCTTCGTTACTCTGCCGTACCTCCGGCAGTGTAACAGCCGTTTCGGTCGATTGATCCTCATCACTTTGCAGAACGAAATAGAGCAAGATCAAGATCACAGGAAACGCAAGGATTACGAAAACTAACAGCGAGGCTCGCAATGCGGTTCCGATCACCGCATCGTTTTCAACATCCTGATCAAGGTTTTCAATCTCGACGTTTTCTTCATCCATCAGACGTTTCTATTCAATTGGTTGTGCAATTCCAGAAGGGTCTCGCTGTAGATCATAGATGACGAGCGCCTCCGCTGCGTGATTCGCAGCAGGGTACCTTCGTCGTGCCGCAGGCACCGCTACTTCCTGTGCATTGTCGTCGGGCTTGTATCGTGTGTGCAACTCTCGATGAGAAGTTTCGAGTTCTTTATCACCAAGAAGCGAATAAATCTCCACCAAATTCGCATGAGCCGTGACGTTTTCGGAATCAACGGCAAGAACGTTTTCAAATTCCTGCTTTGCCTGCTCGAGATAGCGAAGATACTCAGACTCTGACCCCTGAACATCTGCTTGCTGAGCGAGGTCGACTAAAGTCAAACCCAACTCGTTACGAACGACATAGTCCAAAGAAAAATCAAAACCGCGTTCCGGGACCCTCGTCTCAAGAACAGCAGTGAAAGAATCGGCCGCAGAACGCAGATTACCCTGCTGGCGATTCACCATTCCACTCAGCCAACTATGAGTCCAAGTTGGTGGAGGCGGGTCCATCTTCGCGGCTCGCGTCAGAGATTCCGTGGCCGCATCGAGATCACCCTCGGAAAACTGTACTCGCGCAAGGTTCAATGGACCATCGTATCTCCCTAGTTTCTCGACTTCTGCGAAAGCCTCAGCAGCTTGCCTAAGCTCCGCTTTTCCTTTCAGAAGCATTCCGATTCCGTAATCATTCCACCGCTGCCAGAGCGGTCTTGAATCGACCTGAGAGCCAGCACGAGCGATGGACGATGATTCAATAGTGGATTCAACCAACTGATCCTCTGCACTAGGTGATTCCGCACGCAGACCGTCCACTACTAGCAAAACAGAGTCACTCGCGATTTCTACAATTGGCAGATCATTAGGGTCACCAGGGTTACCCAAAGATAAAGGATCAAGCTTCGGATCACGATCTCGTCGGATGTAGTCCAAGTACTCGGTATCAAACTTTCGATACAACAGTCGCGCAGTGACAACGATTGGCTGCGGACTGTCCGCTGGAACTTTCAAGCGGTAATGAACCGTTTGCCCGGCACCCGGCGGAATCTGATGGTTGTATAGCGGAGTAAAGATATCCTGAGCGTTCCGCCGATTGATTCGCTCGCCATTGCGATCAAGGATAAAGTTGTTCACAAAATGTGACCATTCATCGACTTTCTCTCTGGCGTCACGAGTCCCACTGCTTCCGATGATCTCGTCTCCCTGCCTTGCGATCAGCTCGATCCAAATCTGATTCGAATCAGTCGTTCCCTGCGTGAAGTGATGCCCCAAAGTCATGGTTCGCAGAACGGTTTCTAACAAGTAAGTCTCGCCCGCTCTAACGGTTGCCTGATCGCCCAACGGAGCTTCAAGAGGGCCATCAACGGAACCTCCCTCTCTGAGACCAAACAGATCGATCTTCAGGGTTCCACTTAAGTATTCTCGGTGACGCTCAACACTTTCTTGGTCGCCCATCCAATGAGCCAATGCTGTGTTTGCGCTTGGAAACGCATGACTATGGACGCCGAGTCCACCGAGCTTTTCTAGATAACGTGAACCCAAATCAGAGCTGGCAACCGAGGGCATATGACACTCATTGCAGTTCTGCTGCGCCACCTCTGGATAATAAAAACTTCTGGCTCCATGCCCCGAAACACCACTCAACAGATAGCTGTCATAATGATTCTGTCCCCTCAAAAACTCTTTGTACTCGGTTACCTCTTTTGGCAGAGAAACCTTATGGCACGTGGAACAGAACTCTGCAGTTTTGTGAAAAGGCTTCAACATTTCATGCTTATGAAACGCTGGCTTCGCTTTAACCATTAATCCGTTTAGCTCAGACAACAAAGGATTATCGCTATATGCAAATGGATAATGCTTTGGCTCATCGATCGTATAGTCTGCGTTGCCCACATGACTGTCAATTGATTGAATCGAGTGACAAACAGAGCAACTGATTCCCGCATGTGCCGTCGGGTCGTTGACATCGTCGTAGTTCGGATCGTCGAACCGACCCGAGAAGAACGGCACAGGATCATGACAACCCGCACACCAACGAGAGGCCTGAACCGTGCCTGATCGTTCTTCCGCGACACGACGGGTTTCTCGAACCGACGCACGATAGGCGGGATTATTAAAACTGCTCAGCTTGTGTGCGCTATGGATCGCTGAATCATAAATATCACCATGACACTTCAAGCAATATTCGTCATTCATCAATGTTTCGGCTGCTACGAACTTTCCCGTCGCAGTCTTGGCTAGCGATGGCTGGAAATAACGATCGCCATCTTTGGGACCGTCGTTACCGCTTCTTGATGGATCCGATGCTTGAAATCCAACCATCAAAGCCACAAAACAGGCAATCGCAAATCCGACACGTCTTCCAATCTGCCACTTGATTCGTGGACCGACGAGTCGGTGCAGCCAGTAGAGCCAAACCGCAGCTAGTGGGGCAAGAAGATGCATCCAATAGAAAACAGACCTAGTTGTAGGATTGACGACAGCAAACGAACCGATTCTCGTTAGCAGAATACCACTGATCAAAATCAACAGTGCAATCGCCAATAAGGCATAACCGATCTTAACCGCTCGCCGATTCCGCCGATCTTTGCTTCGCCACATGTGCAAAATGCCAAAGACAACGACGGGGCCGATTAACAACAGACCAAGAGCGAGATGAGCCAAGAACATCAACTGGTAGAAGTGTGTCTCATAAACTTCACCAGTAAAAACCTGCAACCATGTGACGCTGGTCAAGTAGAGACCATTTGCGAATAGAACCCCAAATAGAGTCAAGACAACGTAAAGAACTTTTCGGAGTCTAGGCGTGACAGGACGCTTAGGAACTTTACTCTTTACAGGAGCTCCGAACTTCGCGTCACTAGTTGATTGCTGCGTTGAAATCACGGCAAAGAAACCGTTCGAGTAAGTGGCAATGGCAAGAAAAGCGAAGCAGTATTCTGCTGATATAGAGACGTCTCGAACCGAGTTTCAGTTCGAAGAAAACCCTTGTTCTACTTGTACCCGCCAAAAAATCATCCACGGCAACGAGGCCTGTTCACTCTAAAACTCCAACTCAGAGATGCGCTCGGATTACCTCGCAAACTCGCACCATAGGCTCGG
>Ga0181559_10001201_pt1 | contig 25216 bp, 22 predicted proteins | sample 011ome_21_FD_133752 | JGI IMG/M metagenome (GOLD analysis project Ga0181559, IMG submission 133752) | Coastal salt marsh microbial communities from the Groves Creek Marsh, Skidaway Island, Georgia - 011508AT metaG (megahit assembly) | ecosystem: Environmental > Aquatic > Marine > Intertidal...
CACCCAAGGGTTGGTGCAAGTGGATGTGATCTACCGGAGGCTGGATGATGACTTTCTTGACCCCTTGGTTTTCCGGAAGGAGTCCATGCTTGGAGTTTCCGGGTTGATGGACGCATACCTCAAAGGAAATGTGGCCTTGGCAAACGCGGTTGGTACCGGAGTGGCTGATGATAAAGTAACTTACGCCTATGTGCCTGAGATGATTCAATATTATCTGGATCAGGACCCCATCCTTGCCAATGTACCAACCTATTTATGCTGGCGTGACAAAGACCGGGAATATGTTCTACAAAACCTGAAGAACTTAGTGGTTAAAGCTGCCAATGAGTCCGGCGGTTATGGCATGCTTATCGGCAGCCGTTCCACCGCGAAAGAAAGGGAAGAATTTGCAAATTTAATTCAGGCACATCCCCGAGAGTATATTGCCCAACCCATTGTCTCTCTTTCTCGCCATCCTACCTTTTGCGAAGAGGGCATCGAGGGAAGACATGTAGACTTGCGGCCATTTATTTTACATGGAGAGGATATAGAAATTGTACCGGGAGGGCTCACCCGGGTGGCCCTAAAAAAAGGGTCATTGGTGGTGAACTCTTCTCAGGGTGGGGGGAGTAAGGATACCTGGGTCCTTCGGGAGTTTTAGGATATGCTTTCACGGGTTGCGGATAATTTGTATTGGATGAGCCGTTACATTGAGAGGGCGGAGGGCATGGCTCGTTTGGTTCAGGTAAACCAAAGCCAGGCGTTGGAATATGTGCACAAGGATCAACAACTGGAAGAATTTTGGAGTCCAGTGCTCCAGTCCATTTGTGCCGACTCGGTGCGGGTGGGTGGTGATGACATAAAGAACCTCGTATATTCCTTGATCTTTTCAGAAACCTACACAAATTCAATTTACTCTTGTCTCTCTTTTGCCAGAGAAAATGCCCGGATGGTGAGGGATCAGTTGTCTGAAGAACTTTGGCTCGAGCTCAATAATATCTACTTAACCTTTCAAAAACAAGAGGCACAGAATCTTTATAACCAAGGATCAGATTTACTTTTAGACAAAGTTACAAGGTTTTCTCAGGTTTTTCAGGGACTTGCAGATGCCACGATTCCACATGGGGATGGGTGGCGTTTTTTAACTTTAGGCAAGTACTTGGAGCGGGCGGACCAAACCAGCCGCATGCTTGATACTTTAAACCTTAGGCCCAAAGAACCCAGCCGGGCAGACTTGATGTCGGTCTTGGGTTGTTGCATAGCATTGTCTGCATTTAGGCAGCAATTCCGCGGAAATCTTTCTTTGGAAAATGTGGCTAACTTTCTCTTTTTTTCGGAGGATTTCCCCCGGTCGATTCGCTTTTGTATCCGGTCCATTGACCATATTTTACATGCGATTTCCGGAGTGCCTGCTGGCACCTTTTCCAATGAAGCAGAAAGATTAACAGGAAGCACGCTTGCCATGGTCAACTTTAGCGATTGGCACCAACTGAAAAGCAAAGGTTTCCACGATTCCCTTGATGAATTGCAGGGCACTCTTATCGAAATTGGGCAAAGTGTTTTCGAAACCTATGTACTTTTGCCATCTGAAATTAAAAGCCTGGGAGAACGTGATTCCACCCTATTTATCCAAGCCCAGCAACAACAGTGAGCCCGGTACGGGTTTCCTTTTTGGAGTAGGCGACGATTCAGACATCTTTTTATGCGATTCTATTTGTTTCACCGAACCAGCTATCGCTATCCATCCTTGGTTACCGAGAGTTATAATGAGCTAAGGCTGCATCCCCTGTCCAACGACTGGCAAAAGTGCATATCCTCAACCCTGTCGATCCTTCCAATTTGTAAGCCCAGAAGCTACTTGGATTTGAATGGCAACATCGTGCATTATTTCGAACTGCCTGAAGCACATCAGAAGTTGCTCATCGAAGCCCGCTCGATTGTGGAAACAAGCTCCCGGGTAGACTTCCAGAATTTTCCTTACGGAGCCAAGCTTTCTACCCTGGCAAAAATGGAAGGTTTGCCAGAGTGCCGGGATTATTTACAGACTTCACCCTATGTAGAGATTAACCCAACAGTGTGGAGAATGGCTGTCGATTTGCAGCAAGGCTCTACGGATGTCTTTCAGACGGCGTATCGGGTTATGGAGTTTATTTATAAAAATTTTGAGTACTGTAAATCGACTACCACCGTTAATACACATGCGAATGAAGTCTTGGAGATCCGCAAGGGTGTGTGTCAGGATTTTGCCCATGCTGCTCTTGCATTATGTAGGTGTTTGGGTATTCCCGCCCGTTATGTGAGTGGTTACTTTTTTGATTCCACCCGAGACCAGAGAATGCGTGGTTCGGAAGCCTCACATGCCTGGATAGAGGTGATGGTTAGTGGACATGGGTGGTACGGATTGGACCCTACCAATAATCGTGTGGTTGATGACACATATGTCGTCGTTGGCACTGGACGTGATTACAAGGATGTTGCTCCAGTTACTGGATCTTATTGTGGGCCTCTGCCCAACGAGTTTAATGTTACCGTAACAGTGAAAAAGTATGATGATTAATAAGTATGGCTTAAGCTACAGTTTGCTTTGGGCACTGCATCAATGAGGGCACGAGTATACTTACTTTGCGGATCGTTGTAAATTTGATCGGCAGTACCATTTTCGATGATTCGCCCTTTTTGCATAACGGCAATTTGATCTGACATAAATTTTACTACGCTTAAATCATGCGAGATAAACAAGTAAGTAAGTCCTCTAGAAACCTGAAGAGATTTCAATAAATTAAGGACCTGAGCCTGAACGGATACATCCATAGCACTTACACACTCATCACAAACAATAAATTCAGGTTCAGTTGTTAAGGCACGTGCGACACAAATCCTTTGTCTTTGACCACCGGAAAATTGATGAGGGTAACGATTTAAGAATCCAGCATCCAAGCCAACCTCCTCCATAATTTCCATGGCTCTTGTCATTCTCTCTTTTCTAGATTTGCCGATGCCGTGTACGATCATTGGTTCGGTAAGAATTTGCTCTACAGTAAGACGTGGATTGAGGGAGGCGTATGGATCCTGAAAGATAATTTGCATCGATTTACAGAACCTTTTGCGTTCGCGTATACTTTTGAAAACCACAACATTTCCATTGAGGTAGAATTGTCCTGCAGTGGGTTGAACTAATTGAAGAATAGCACGTCCCAAGGTGGTTTTCCCGGAACCGGATTCGCCAACTATTCCATGAGTGGTCCCTTTTCTGATTTTTAAGTTAATGCCATCGATTGCCCTGATGAGTCCACTTTCGCTCGGAAAATCAACGAACAAACCTTTAATTTCAACCAAAGTTTCTTCGCTATCTAAATGGATAGGGTTCAGATCAAGCTTTTCATCTTTTTGTATCTTATTATTTTCCTCATCCATAAAATCAGCAATAGTGGGAAGTCGTGTGATTTTAGAATCCAAAGTCGGGCGACAAGCGATAAGGGCTTTTACATACGGATGTTTGGGGTTTGAAAAAAGAGATTTAGTATTATTATTTTCAACAATTTTTCCGCGATACATCACGATTACGCGATCAGCAAGTTCTGCAACTAGACCTAAGTCATGGCTTACGAAAAGGACACTGATTTGTAAGTCTCTGCATAGCTCTTTTAGTATACATAAAATCTTGGATTGTACGGTTACATCCAAGGCAGTTGTTGGCTCATCAGCAAGGAGTACAGATGGTTGAGTGATCAATGCCATGGCAATCATTGCTCTCTGGCGCATACCTCCAGAAAATTCATGGGGATAGGCTCGAGGGTTTTCAGCCACACGGGAAACTCCTACTTTTAGAAGCATTTCTCCTGCTTTTTTTCGAGCCTCAGGCAAACTTGCCATACCGTGAATAATCAAGGGTTCCGCCACTTGATCCAAAACGGGAAGGTAGGGGTTTAAGGAGCTCATCGGATCTTGAAAAACCATTGAAATTTCTTTGCCCCTAATTACCTCCATATCTACCTTCTGTTCTTTAAGTAAATCTTTGTTTTTCCATTTGATGGAACCACTTTCAATTTTTGCAGGTGGCGAGGGAAGGAGCTGAAGAATGGAATTACAGGTAACTGACTTGCCGGAACCGGATTCGCCAACCAACCCAACAACTTCTCCACGATTGAGTGTGATATTCACTCCTTCCACCGCCCGAATCACTCCTTCACGGGTATTAAAGTTTATCCTTAGATCATTGATTTCCAGTTTATCCATTTTTCATTCCTTGGAGGACTTGGGATCGAGTGCATCTCGCAAACCATCACCTAAAAAGTTAAGGGCAAACAATGTCATGCAGAAAAAGATACCAGGAAAAAACAACAGCCAAGGGGCAGCATCCATCTTATCTGCTCCTTCTTTGATTAAGCTACCCCATGAACTTAAAGGTGCCTGAACTCCAAGTCCTAGAAAACTAAGAACAGCTTCCAGTAGCATAACAGAGGGAACTGTGAGGGTAGCATAAACAATGATCGGGCCAACAAGGTTTGGAAGAAGGTGACGAAATAATATTCTCCAATGTGAGTATCCTAAAGCTCTAGCTGCCTCGATAAACTCTGTCTTCTTAAGATTGATGGTCTGGGCTCTTGTGATACGTGCCATAGTTAACCATTCAACCGCTCCAATTGCGAGAAAGAGTAGAAGGAAATTTCGACCGAATAAAACCATTAATAAAATTACAAATATTGTAAAAGGCAGCGAATAGAGAACATCAACAGAACGCATCATCCATGCATCCGTTTTGGAACCGGCGTACCCAGCAGTCATGCCATAGGTAACTCCTATAATGAGTGAAACAATGGTGGCGAGTAACCCAACAGCTAATGAAATTCGTCCGCCGTAAGTAGCTCTTGTAAAGAGGTCGCGTCCAAGATTGTCTGTCCCAAAAAGATGTTCATTGCAGGGTCCATGAAAGACTCTATCCAAGTTCTGCTCGTCATAGCTGTAGGGAGATAATACGGGCCCAACTACTGATAGCACGGCCATTGCGACCAATACCCATAAGCTCAACATGGCCATACGGTTTGCCTTTAATCGCAACCATGCATCTTTTCCAAGCGAAGATGAATTTTCCAAACTCATCAGAGTTGTCTCGCCTTGGGGTCTAACCACGCCTGCAAGAGATCGACCAGTAAATTGAGCAGAATGATAAGGGAGGCGTAAAAAAGAACCGTTCCCAGAACCATCGTGTAGTCTCGATTAAAAGCAGCTGTAACGAAAAATTTTCCGAGCCCTGGAATAAAAAATACACTCTCGATGACAAATGAACCGCTTATCAAACCAGCAAAGGCAGGGCCCAGATAAGTTATAACCGGTAAAAGTCCTCCCCGTAATGCATGCTTGGTAACGACACGAAAAGAAGATGCACCCTTGGCTATGGCGGTACGCACATAATCCTGTTGCAGAGCCTCAAGCATGCCTGCACGGGTTAAGCGTGCGATGTAGGCCGCATAAAATAAACCAAGAGTAAAAGAGGGTAGAACCCAGTCGGCAGGTCCATACCATCCAAGAGGAGGTAAGAGCGATAACTGAGTGGAGAATACATAAATTAGTAGCGGACCCAGTACAAATGTCGGTAAACAAATTCCCGCCATTGATAGGCTCATAGGAAGGTAATCGAGCCAGCTATTTTTTCGTAACGCTGCGATAATACCTACAGGTAATCCAATCAACAGGGCAATAACTAAGGAAAGTGCACCCAGAGTAAGAGAAATTGGGAATGCTGTTGCAATTAGTTCAGATACCTCCCAGCCCGGATATTTGAAGGATGGACCAAGGTCTCCTTGTAATAGATTTTTGAGGTAAAGTAGATATTGTTCTGCCAATGGACGATCCAACCCAAAATGGCTTTCCAGTTTAACTTTTATTTCCTGAGGGATTGCCTTTTCGCTATCGAAGGGTCCTCCAGGTGCATAACGAGTCATGAAAAAAGTAACTGTAGCAATCACCCAAAGGGTTGGGATGGCTTGAAGGATTCGAGATAAAACAACTTTTTTCAAGGTGTTGCCACCTCCTTTTCTAAGTAGACATATTTATAGGGGTGGTGATCAAGTAGGGTGGGGTGCCACCCCTGAACCGTGGGGTGTCGCAGGGTAAGATGAACATAGAAATATAAAGGAATGATTGGACACTCCTTGGCCAATAAATCTTCACAGCTTTGAAAACTCTTGTGTCTTTCCATTGCCGATTTTGTCGATTCCGCTTTTCTTAGGGCTTGATCGTAGGATTGATTGCTCCATCCAGTCATATTGAGTCCTTCTCCAGTCCGCCACATCTGGAGAAATGTGTGCGGGTCCACATAATCCCCTATCCACCCTGCGCGAGCCAATGAGAATTCGCCTTTAGAAATAGTTGAGAGAAAAACTTTCCACTCCATATTAAGCAGTCGTATTTCAACGCCCAATACTTCTTTCCACATCCCATGGAGTGCTTCTGCTACTTTTTTATGCCCATCAGAAGTATTGTAAGTAAGCTCAATGGGAGGCAAGGAATCCAAACTCTTTTCGGTTAAGTAGGAATTTAATAATTCTCTTGCTTCTGCTGGGTCATAATAAAATTGAGGTTTGGGGACAAAGCCTCCAGTGCCGGGAGGGGTGAATGTGGTGGCAGGAGTCTGGCCGCCCTTAAGAACTTTATCGACCAGACGCTGACGGTCGATCGCGAGGCTAAAGGCCTTGCGCACACGAAGATCGTCAAAGGGGGGGCTTCTCAGATTAAATCGATAAAAATAAGTTCCCAAGTATGGTTCAAAGTGGAGTTCTTTTGGATATTTTTCCTTCAGGAATTCAATACGATCGGCAGAAACACTTTGGGTTAAATGTAAAAATCCTGACCTGTAGGCTCTTTCTTCAGTATCAACCGCTTCTATTGGATAAAAACGGATTCCTTTTAACTGAACAACCGAGGCATCCCAGTATCGGTCGTTTGCACCCACTTCGATAACTGAATTAATTTGATGATCGATGAACTTGAATGGTCCATTACCGACGAAGTTACCCGGCTTTGTCCAGGGAGTACCTATCTTTTCGAATGCCCCATATTTTTCGATGGTGGGGCGATGAACTGGAAACCATGAATAGTGATTCAATAACTCCAAAAAATAGGGAATCGGATATTCAAGACTGAGTTTTAGAATATGATCATTAACTGCCGTGGCTCCGACTTTTGCCTGCTCCCATGTCATTTCCCCGTGGTTGTACGCTTTTGCGTTTTGGAGTGGGTGCAACATGGAGGCGTATTGTGCGCCCAATCCAGGATTTAGAATACGCCGGAATGAATAAACAAAGTCATGTGCAGTAAGAGGATCTCCGTTACTCCACTGAGCGTTTTTTCGCAGATAAAAAATGTAAGTCTTCCCATCCTCGGAAATCTCCCACCTTTCCGCCACTCCAGGTCTTGGTTTTAGAGATTTTGGGTCCTCGCTGACTAAGCCTTCAAGCAGGGCAGAAAGAATATTATGAGCTGCAACACTGGTTGCGAGATGCGGATCTAAGTGTTGGGGTTCTGCCCCCAGGCCAAAATGCAAAACTTTTGTATCCAGAGCAGTTTCTACATTGGTTGGCTGCGAGCACCCTAAAAAACTAAACAGACCCAAGAAGGTACTAATAATAGCGGTTATTTTCCCGAGATTGTATTTTAAGGTTCTTGTTTGCATTTAAATTAATCTTCACAAAGTACGGGTTAGGCAATGCAAGTTGGCAAGCAAAAGGAGTGCTAAATTCATAGTGTTTGGGTGTTTGTCTTTACTCTGATAAGAGATTCGAAGTAAGAGTTTTCTTTTCTCATGCGCGATTATTTCATTCGTAGGTTGTTACTCATTCCTCCTGTTCTTCTTGGGATTAGTCTGATGGTGTTTGCGTTGACACGCATGGCACCTGGAGGACCCATTGAGCAGGCAATGATGCAAATGCAACAAGTAGGTGAGCAGGGTGGAGGAAGGTCGTCGGGAACTGAACAAGCCTTATCGAGTGAACAATTGCTACAGATGAAGCGGCTGTATGGTTTTGATAAGCCAGTCTGGGAAGCTTATTTGATATGGCTTGGATTAAAACCTCGCGAGATTGAATATCGTGAGGTCGATTTTCCTGCAGGGGTCCAAAAGGTTAGTGAGCGTATAAGTTTACCAAGCTTCCACTTGGCAAGGTTGGATTGGAACAGGGATGGGTATATTTCTCCAGACGAAATCCCTCCACATTTATTTCGCATGATCCCGTTCCAGGAGTTTGACTACAACCAAGATGGATTAATTGATGGGAGGGAAGCGGATGAAAAAACAGGTTGGATTACAGGAGCACGAGAGCGCATGAATTTAAGAAGACTGGATAATGGTGGGGTCGAAATTGAGAATCGTTCAGCCCTCTTGGGGAATTGGGATGTGCGCATGAGGGAACATTCATCCTCCAGTTTTGGCCCTGAGGTTGTCGAGATTTACATGAAGAAATATGAGGGACTTCTTCAAGGTAATCTTGGTAACTCCATTCGTTTTGGAGAACCGGTGATTTCAGTGATTGCAGATCGATTACCAGTTTCCACTTATTTTGGAATCCTCACTTTCTTATTAAGTTATCTCGTTTGTATTCCTTTGGGTGTCTTTAAAGCACTTAATCATAAAAGTGTTTGGGATGATCTGTCCTCTATTGTCGTCTTTATTGGCTATGCCGTACCCGGTTATGCACTTGGTTCATTATTGCTTCTATTTTTATCGGTTAAGTTGGACTGGTTGCCCATGAGTGGCCTGGTCTCCCCTAATCATGAAAGTATGAATACATGGGAGAGAACCTTGGACTTGTTTCTTCATACCATCCAACCATTGGCATGTTACTTAGTGGGAGGTTTTGCCTTTGTTACCATGCTGATGAAAAATCACTTATTGGATCATCTTGCAGCCGACTATGTTCGTACTGCTATGGCTAAAGGCCTTTCATTTCCTCAAGCTGTCCGTCGTCACGCACTAAGAAATTCACTTGTTCCTTTGGCAACCAATGTAGGTCACCAGGTAACTCTTTTTGTAACAGGCTCTTTCCTTATTGAAACGATTTTTGATATCGATGGATTTGGGCTGCTGGGCTTCAACGCGGTTATAGACCGGGATTATCCCGTTGTCATGGGGGTTCTTGGATTGTCTGCATGTTTGATGCTACTCGGTAATGTTTTGGCAGATGCCTTGGTGGCTTGGGCTGATCCCCGAGTTCGATTTGAGCGATGATTTTGAGTAAATTAAATCCTCTTACTATTCGTAAGCTCCAGCGCTTTCGCTCTCTTCGACGTGGATACTGGTCCTTTATTTTATTAATTGGTTCGTTTATATTCAGTCTGGGTGCCGAACTGCTGGTCAATAAAAGGGCACTCTTGGTTTGCTATCAGGGTGAATATTTTTTTCCGACTTACGGGGCTCAAATTCCAGGATTTCGCTTTGGTCTGGATTATGACTACGAGACAAATTATCGGGTCTTGAAGAAAATTTTTGAAAAAGAAAATAATGGGAATTGGCTCATTCTCCCCCCTGTACCCTATGATCCTTACGAAATGGACTACAAAGAAGATGCGAACACTGGATTTTCGCCCCCAAGTTGGGAGTCTCGTCACCTCTTAGGTACGGATAATACCGAACGTGATGTTCTCGCTCGTCTTGTTTATGGGTTCCGAATTGCCTTTGCTTTTGCTCTTGGTTACTTGATTTTGACCTACTTTCTAGCTGTAACCGCGGGATCTATACTTGGTTATTTCGGAGGTAAAATTGATATGCTTGGTTTGCGCCTTGTTGAGATCTGGTCCAATGTACCATTTTTGTACATGGTCATCATTCTTGTCTCGGTGATGCCAAGCTGGTGGGGGATCGGGTGGCAAGTTTCTTCCCTGTTATGCATTATGGTTTTGTTTAGCTGGACAGGCATGACTTATTATATTCGTTCTGCTATCTATAAGGAAAAAGCAAAAGATTATGTAGCCGCAGCACGAGTGATTGGTGCCGGACCCATAAGAATTATTTTTAAGCACTTACTCCCAAACATTATTTCCACTTTGGTCACTTTTGCTCCCTTTACGATTGCCGCCGCAATATCCTCAATCACCGCTTTGGATTTCCTTGGCTATGGTCTTCCCGCCCCAACTCCAAGTTGGGGAGAGTTATTAAAACAAGGAGTTAATAACCTCCGGGTAGCTCCTTGGATTGTATCTTCTGCAGCGGGTGCACTTGTTCTTACACTAACCCTGGTTACATTTGTTGGAGAAGCAGTTCGAGAAGCTTTTGATCCAAAGAAATTTTCTACTTATCAATGAAAAATCAATCTCATACTCATCTTTACCCGTTCACCAAATTTTTGCTATTTATTTTCCTCTTTGGAGGATGTGAGGATAACACCCTCAAGCAACCTAGCACAATACCATATACCCATCAGGGTCCTAATGAATTTAAATCTTTAGAACCGGCAGAGCGTGCTTACATTCATGAACTTGCTAGGGAATTTGCCCATGAATTAAAAAAAGAACTGCAGACTTCTGGACATACGATAACTCCAGTTCTTCGAATGAAATCAAATCAGAGTGTGATGAAAGATAGTTTGCTGCAGGATGATGGCTCAGTGCATGACTTGATTGCACACTGTTCAGATACGGTACTGGATTTTTACATGCAGCATAAGGAAGCCTTTTTAATTTCAAGCATTGATGCGTTACCCAAAAATTTGAAATGGCGTGACGGTGCAGAGGAAAAAGAGTTTGCCTCATCTGAGGCAAAAAAAGGAGGGACTTGGAGAACTTACATGTCAGACTTTCCTAGAACCTTACGAACCATCGGTCCAGATGCCAACGGTGCTTTCCGCAAATTCCTTCTAGATTATAATGGTGTTGGTTTAGTCATGACTCACCCAAACTCAGATGGATATTATCCCGGGTTGGCGAAAAAGTGGGCGATTGGTGAGGATGGAAGGACGGTCTATTTTCAATTGGATAAAAAAGCTCGATACAGTGATGGAAAACCTGTGAGGGTAAGCGATTTTTTCTTCACTTTTTATTTCATGAGGAGCAAGCATTTGCAGGCCCCATGGTACAATGATTTTTATGGAAAAGATAAGTTTTTAAACATTACACTTTACGACGAGAATACCCTTTCGATTACTTATCACTCTGCTAAGCCCGACTTGGTGGAACGGGTTTCCATTCGTCCTGTGCCTGAACACTTTTACGATGAATTGGGAGGCGATTATCTTACCAAATATCAGTGGATTCAGGAACCCACTACTGGGCCATACATTGTTAAGCCAGATGATATTAAAAAAGGGCAGTCAATTACGCTTACTAGATTGCCCACCTGGTGGGCAAAGGATCACAGGTTTTATCGTTATCGCTTTAATCCAGATCGTATCGAGGTGCAGGTGATCCGGGATCCGAACAAGGCATTTGAGGTTTTTCTTAAAGGCAACTTGGATATGTTCGGCTTATCTAAGACTGACTATTGGTACGAAAAATTACCCAATGATCATAAATTGGTTAAAAATGGATATCTATCAAAAGTTACTTTTTACAATCAGGTACCTCCTCCCTCTTATGCTTTGAGGATCAATTCCTCCAAGCCACCTCTTAATGACCGGAATATTCGAGTAGGCTTCCATCACTCAATGAATTTCGATCTTGTGTTAAAGAAAATATTTCGGGGGGACTTTGAAAGAATGAGAACCGTTGCCGATGGATACGGTAAGCGGTCACACCCATCGCTTGAGGCACGTCCATTTTCTGTAGAACTTGCATTGAAATCCTTTGCAAAGGCGGGATACGATACTAGAGGGCGTGATGGCATCTTGGTTAACAATGAGGGGGAACGTCTATCAGTGGAGGTAATTACAGGCTATAAGCACCTAGAGGATGTCTTGGTTGTCTTACGGGAAGAAGCCAAAAAAGCGGGATTGGACCTGAAGCTAAAAATTTTGGAAAGTACGACAGCATGGAAAACGGCATCTGAAAAGAAGCACCAGGTAGTTTTTTCTGCTTTCAATACCTTTGTTGAATTATTTCCAAGGTTTTGGGAACCCTATCATTCAGATAATGCTTATTTGCCAACCGGGGAGAAAAAATTCAACCGGGATGGTTCTTTGATTTCTGATCTAACGGTGAAAACCAGTACCAATAATTTTACTCAAACGGCCGTTCATGAAATTGACAGATTAATCGATCAATATCGGGAAGAAGAAAGCCTGGAGAAAATTACAATCATAGCCCACCAGTTAAGCGAAATGATCCATGACCATGCGGTGTATGTACCTGCATGGAAAAAACCGTGGCTACGTATGGGCCATTGGAACTGGGTAGTTTTTCCTGATGATTGGGGCCCGAAAGAAACGAGAGATTATGAGGAGTTTCAAGTGTTTTGGATAGATGAAGCTCGAAGAAAAGAAATTAGTAAGGCTCAAAAAGATAAAACAAAGATCAAAGATAGCTCAGGTGTGCGGTTATACGAGAAATATCGAGAAAAGCTGTAATTTGATTATTTATTGAATAGTCATGAAATTGATTCAGCCAAGATGAGCCTTCTTGAAGTCCAAGAGCTGGAAGTTGCCTTTACCACCGAGACTCGGCAGGAATTGTCGGTTGTAGATGGTGTAAGTTTTTCCATACAAACCGGTCGTAATCTAGGTATCGTGGGTGAATCCGGTTGTGGGAAAAGTGTAACTGCTCTTTCCTTACTTCGTTTACTTCCCCAACCAGCTGGTAAAATCGTTTCTGGTTCAGTGCTCTGGAGGGGTGAAGATTTGCTGTCCCGGTCAAGCGAAGAGATGAGGTCAGTCAGAGGAAATGAAATTGGAATGATTTTTCAAGAGCCCATGAATGCATTAAACCCAGCATTTACAATTGGAAAACAAATAGATGAAGTTTTCTTAACCCATCTTGGAATGAATCTGGTCGATGCTCGTTATCAAACATTAAATATGCTAAAAAAAGTCGGTATTCCAGAACCAGGCATAAGGGCAGATGAATACCCTCATCAATTGTCCGGTGGAATGAGACAAAGAGTGATGATTGCAATGGCCTTGGCTTGTGAGCCAGAACTTATCATCGCTGATGAGCCAACGACTGCATTAGATGTCACGATTCAGGCACAAGTATTGCAGTTAATATCTGAGCTTCAAAAAAAGTCTCAGGCTTCCCTATTGCTTATTACTCATGATTTAGGTGTTGTTGCCCAAACTTGCGATGATGTGGCTGTTATGTACGCGGGAAGAATTGTGGAGCGTGCCCCTATGCCTAAACTTTTCAATTCTCCTAAGCATGCATACACTAAGGGTTTACTTTCATCCATTCCCTCCATGCAGGAACCTACTCAGAAAAAACTTCCTGTTATTCGAGGTATGGTTCCCGCCCTTGCTGACTTAAATGATGGGTGCCGTTTTGCTTCACGCAGTGAGCAGCATCATGAAGCTAAGTGGTTGGAGGAAAGACCTGCTTTTATTGAGGTTGAAAAAGATCATTGGGTTGAAGCCTGCCCTGGTTGTGTAGAACGGTAAACTGCCCATTCATCATGAAAAAAGAACTCCTTACCATTACTGATTTAAGACTACATTTTCCAGTTAAAGGTGGAATCTGGAGAAGGCAGGTTGCGACTTGTAAAGCAGTGGATGGTGTGAGTCTTTCGATTCAAAAGGGAGAAACCCTTGGCCTGGTCGGAGAGTCTGGTTGCGGTAAATCTACCTTGGCTAGAACATTGGTTGGTTTAAACAAGGCTAGCATCGGAGAAATTTTATTAAGCGGACAACCGTTATCCTTCTTACCTGACAGGAGTGGCAGGAGTAAAAGTAACCGAAAGCGAGTCCAGATGGTTTTTCAGGACCCTGCCGAATCTTTAAATGCTCGGCATACTGTCAGGCAAATACTTGAAGAACCCTTGATTATTCACAACTGGGGGCCACCTGATACCCGTGCATTTAGAGTATTGGAATTATTAGAACTCGTTGGATTGCCCGAAAGTGCACAAAGTAAGTACCCATTTGAGTTTTCGGGCGGTCAGAGACAAAGAATTGGAATAGCTCGAGCTTTGGCCCTCAATCCTGAATTATTAGTCCTGGATGAACCGGTTTCCGCACTTGATCTATCCATACGAAGCCAAGTCATCAACCTACTTTTAGATCTAAAAAAAGAATTGAACCTAACCTGCTTATTTATTGCCCACGATCTTTCAGTGGTTAGGCACCTTTCCGACCGAATTGCGGTCATGTATCTCGGTAAAATTGTTGAGGTGGGCCCTGCCCAAGAATTAGTCGCCAACCCTCTTCATGCTTACACTCGTTCATTGGTTGAGGCAGTTCCCCGTCCTGACCCTAGGTTTCGTGGTCAATTCACCGTAATTTCAGGGGAGGTTCCTTCACCAATTAATCCTCCTCCAGGATGTGCTTTTGGGTACAGAAGAGGTTCGTCACATTATTCTCAAACCGTTGGAAAAACTTTAAAATTAGTGGAACATCAACCAGGACATTGGGTGCAAGATTGCCCATGTTGTTGCCAACATTGAAATTCCATAAAATGAATTTTCCATCAATCAAACCCTGACAATATTTTAAACCTTTAAAAAAGGCTTGCGGCAGTTTGTACCTCGGTCTTTTATCCAACCTCACCCTATGTTCTCATCCTTTAGAGCTACAGTTTCTCATTTTTGCTTAATTTTTGTTTGGGTTATTTGTGCATCCGCTCAAAACCCAGCAGATATGCCTATGCGGCAGGTTTTGAGTGGTGCGCAAGAGTTGATAGGCCAGGGAGATTACGCTGGTGCTGCTCCCTACTTGGACCAGCTCGAAATTCGTTTTGCCGATGAAGGCAACCCGGAGGTCGAAAAAATTCTTGAACAGTTCGGATTTGTTCGGGGAGTCGGCTATGTGCAAAATTTTGCCAAAACAGGAGATATGGCCAACATGCAGAAAGCTGCAGATGCGTTTGGAAATTTTGCCGAAAAATACCCGAATAATGAAAATGCAGTAAGTGCCATGCAGCAAAGAACCACTTGCCTGCGTGCACTTGCCGGGAAAGACCCAACCAAGTGGTTGGAAGCCGCAGAAGTTATCGAAACTCTTCTTGATGAGAACAAACCTTTCAAAAAGCAAATTGTTAAGCGTAGTGAATTGATGAATCTCTATTTTGGAAGGGCGCAATGCTACCATATTACCCAGAATTGGGTTAAGGGCGAGCGAGCATTTGCCGACCTTTTAAAATTTTCTGATCTGGCCAAGGATGAGGATCGTGGAGCTTATGCGGTCTCCTGTATGGTTGAAATGTTCGTGCAAACCAAGAGAATTGATGAAGTTTTTCCACTCCTTCCCAGGCTTTCTGGCGACACACCAGCTAGGTTTGATCTTCGATTAAATGTAAACCTGATGCAAGGAGCTGAAATCCTCAAGGAACAGGAAAGGCATGTTGAAGCCTCCCTGCTGTTTGCCTTAACGATGACCACAGAGGAGATTGTTTCGTTTTATTCTGGTCGTGCAGCCAGTATTTCAACAGAGATAAATCGTTTAAAAAGCTTTATTGAATCACAGGGACGCAGAATCCCACCCAGAAGGCTCACTGCTTTAAAAGAAATGCAGAACCAACTTGCAATGAAAGTTACGAGTGCTCAAAGTCACTTGAAATTAGCAAAGGACACGCCTTCATTTACTACCATCCTCCGCTGGCGTAAGGCAGATAATTTTCAGGCATGTAAACGGGAGTGGGAGTCTTTTTGGGCTTTCTATTGGCTGTATCAAGACTTCCCTGAGCATGAAATGGTTGAGAATTTTCTTTATGCGGCATTTGCTTCAGCCAATACAGTTAAGTTTCGGGAAAAATCTATCGAACTCGGAGAAGCCTATCTACAAAATGACAAGCTTGATAAATACAGGGCAGATGTAACATTTATCATGTCCAATGCCTATCGGCAGGAGGCACAGAATCAGCTTAAAATTGTTCAAAATCTCCAATCATCCCTAACTTCTGTTGATAAACAAAAAGCATTGGATGCGAAGCAAAAAGCTTCGGAATATTACAGTCGTTTTTTTGAATTGTGTGATGATTTTTTGGCTAGAAAACCAGGGGATAAGTACGCACGCGATTTTATTGGCATGATGGGATCTGAATTTTTCAAGCGGCAACAATTTGAAGAACTTCTTATCAAATTTGCTGGTTTTGAGAATGGATCACTAGTACCTGGGGCTGGATATATTAACCTAAATGGCCTAAACCCTGCCGCCATGGCTACTGCTAATTACATGAGTGGACTCGCTTTACTTGCTACAGGAAACTTTGACTTAGCAAAACCGCTTTTGGGTGCTGTGGTTGGAATCAGCATGGAAGGATTACCATTAGATCAGGACGCCTTGGCGGATAATTAATCATGTCAGGAAAAAGCAATAGCCAAAATTTCTGCAATGGCGTCTTCCCGACCTGGGTGTTTCCCCTTGTGTGTTCTTTCTTCTTTCTTTCTTTGCTTGGTTGCGGAGATGATGAATCAAGCGATGTAGAAACAGTCGTTGCTGAAGACTCATTTGAGCAGGATGTTTTGGATGAAGTTCTGCCAGAACCCGCAAAGCCTGAACCGGTTGTTAAAACCGAAAAGGCAAGGGAGGCTCCCGACCCGAATGGGGTATTTCTTCCTATCTATGAACCTAAGGGGGATAGTCTTGAGCCATCCCAGTTGAATCAAAAACCTATATACTCAAATGGGCAGGGTTATTTCATTTGGTATACTGGGTCTTTGTGGAAACTCTCCACCAAAGCAGGAGGCGGCAGAGTTCTTCATACAGGAGGGGAAGAAATTTTGGGTTCTTGGCCGGAAGGAATTACGGCTCGGCACTCCCCGGATGATGAGTATGCAAAACAAGCTTTGTTTCGATTGGCGGTTGCTTATCAAGGATCTGAAGACAACGCCAATGCGATCAGGTTATTTGAACAATTTGTCACTCTATATCCAGAGGACAAGACGGTCGCAGAGGCATACCTGAGTATGGGTGACTTAGTGATCAGTGAAGTTGCTTCAGATAGTCAACCTACATTCGAGCAAATTCAAGGGGCCAGAAAGAATTATGGGCTTGTTCGAGAAAATACACAAAACATCGCACTTATCACCGACTCCATTTCTAATGAAGGTGGATTAATTGAGAGAGTTGCAGAAAATCCTGAAGGACTGGTAAACTTTTACTTAACCTTCGATAATAATAATGACGATCTTCTTAGTCGTACCGAGTTTGGGGAACTAAAGAGTAAAATAGCTAGTCCGTTGTACAAGGAAATCGAAGACTATGACCTTAGTGAAGACGGTAACTTGGATTTTGGGGAACTCTATGATTTAGCAACAATAGTTTGCTTCCAGGACCTTGAGTTTCTCTACAAAGGCTATGTAGAAAAATTTGGGTCTTCGGAAGGTGTACAAGTTGCCAAAGCCACTGAGAAGATTGGATTTGCACTTGAAAAACAGGGCATGCCATCGCAAATGCTCAATCTTTATTACGATGATATCAGAAAATATGGAAATGACCCTTCTAGCGTTGGCGTTGATGGAATCCTAAAAAAGTACTGTGACAAGTATCAGGAATATGAAGACTTATTTGGATTAACCTTAGATCTTCTTGAAAAGCTCCAAAATCCATCCGAACCTGTAGCCTTTGTTTTTCGTAACCGTAAGGGCATAGAAGAGGAAATTTCAGGTACGGTTGAAGAAATTGTAAAAGACCGAAAAAAGCTCTTAGCCATGCTCGGAGCCAATTATCAGGGGATGGATTCTAAAATTTATTCAGAAATGGTAAAATTTAGGGGTGCAATATTTGTAAATCCAGACTACGCGGCGAAATTTAAAGGATACTTAAAAAAATACCAGAATTTACAAGATAAGTTCCCTTCCGATTTGTCACCCAAAGTTGCATTTGTACGCTTACTTCAAGAAGCGGAAGAAAAAGGGCTGAAAACACTAGAGCTCCGAATGCGTGCTAATTTAGATCGGGTCGGTTCCCGTGCTGGAGGTGACTATAACCCTCAAACCAGTGATTTTCCTGCCGCAAGTGCCGGAGTTTTGGTTTGGATGGCTGAAAAAATGCTAGCCCAAAACTCACTTGAAGATGCGGTTACTGCGATGGAAAGATTAGTCGAATTGTACAGTGACGCAGGAGGCGACTTTTTATTCGACGCACACTACCTGATTGGAAAAGCAAAAGAAAAAAATCGTGATTTTATAAGTGCCGCGAACCATTTTGAATCTGCTCTTTCCAATTCTACTTGGCATCCAAAGTCGACTGATGCCCGAATTCGCAGAGGCGATTCTTGGTTTGAAGTCGCAGAGGAGTCCAAAGATCCAGATTCTTACCTTCGTGCAAAATCCTCTTTCGAGGAAGTACGTGGTGATTCGGATGCTCCTCTGGAAATGCGAGCTGAATCATCATTTAAAATGGGGCAGTGTTTAAAAGCACAGAAAGATTATGCTGGTGCCGCTTTCCTGTTTCTTGAGACCACTCTTAATTTTCCGAGTGCATTGAAGTGGGCACCCAAATCATTTGAACAGGCAATTTCCTGTTATGAACAAGCTGGCCAAATCGATCAGGTTACCAATATCGAGAAGCAATATGTAAACTGGCAAAGAAAGTTTTTGAAATGAAAAGATTCAGCTCGAGATTAACTTTCTTTTTTTTAGGAACTTTGCTCACCGTTTCAAGTGCACTCGGAGAGGATTATTTCAAAAAATATGCTGGTGGAATACCTGTAGAAGTTAAGTATCTCAAGTCACTTGTTAATAAGTCTATGGTATTGCAGGGCTTAGATACCCAAAAGGGGATTATTTATGCTAAAATGGATCAAGGAGGTACGATCGAAATGCAGTTACGTGATCTACGTAAGCAAAACATTGATCGTTTTGAGGTAAAGTGGTCAAATGGAACGAGAACCTATTTAAAATACTTAGCGAACGAACAATACGATCCTCGAATCTTGCAGGCGTTACGCCCAGAAATTTACAAAGTTATGCTCTTTTTGGAGATGCCCTTTGAGTTTCTTGCGATCCATGATGACTGCCTTACCTATGTAAGGGCACTATTGGGCATGGAGCAGTACAACGAGGCGTTTTATTTGTTGTCGAGGCTTAACCTTGCCAAACTGGATGAATTTGGATACCGCGAGTTTTCTGAGGCTGCTCTTGAGCTTTGCGGTAAAATGATCACGGTTAATCCTGCTGCCGCCAAGTCGTCAAGGGCTCTACTTCAACGAATCACTATTCGAGATGATCGAGCGGATCATCTTTCTTATCTAGCCTTGGTCGACTCTTTGCGTAGGCAAGGGTTGTATACTGAAGCGATTAGTGAGTATGCACGATTAGCTCCGATTGTGGCTAAAGACCCAACCAGTCCGCTCAATAGTATCCTCAAAATCTGGCCTGTTTATTGTTATGTTAAGCTGTACGAAATTTATGCCCCAGCCGCGAGTAAGGACAAACGGTATGCAGCAGCTGCTGGGAAAATGTTCAACTCCGCCGTACAGGGACTCAAAAAACTGGATGAAGAGCCACCTGCCCGCAATACCAATGAGTTTTCACTATATAAATTATTACGATCCTTGATTCGGGTGCAGTACGCCAGACAATACGAGGCGAGGGGAGATGATATTCAGGCGAATGACTATTACAGACAATCTGTTCTGGAGGTAACAGAGGGTATAGTGAATGCCCGTGTAGGGCTCGATTGGTTACCCGAATCTTTAATGATGGCGGGAGATGCTTATGAAAAGCTTGAATTAGTGGAAGCTGCCAAAAATGTCTACAACCAGGTCAAAGTATTCTTCCCGAAAACCAAATGGGAGAAAATGAGCATGGATCGATTGGCGGCCTTGCCCGCATCGTAATGTAAAAGCGCGTTGACCTTAATCAAAATTCTTTCTTTTCTTTTCTATATAACAATCCATTAAATTATGAAAATAGGCCCGTTTCGTTTACCTACAGTTTTTATCCTTTGTATCGTCTTTCTTTCTCCAGGCATGCTTGTCAACCAGGCAATGGCGCAGGATAGTAACCTATTTGCTCAAGCTTGGAATAACCTTGGGCCTATTTTCTTTATAGTGTTCCTTCTTATGATATTGGCTGGGATCACCCTGATCATATTCAACAGTATTGCCATTCGCCGGAAGGCCTTCATCAAGGATGATGTTATCGAACCCATCATGCAGGAGATTCAGAACCTCAATATAGAGGGTGCCAAAGCATTATGTGACCAGTATAAACTTCCTGTAACCTCTGTTCTCAAAGGTGGGCTTGAGCGTATTCAAGATGATGAATTAGACATTGAATCCATCGAGAAAGGTCTAGATGAAAACTCCGGTCTAGAGCTAGCCAAGCCATTCACTTGGATAAATATGCTTAACACCATAGGCTCAATTGCGCCAATGATTGGGCTACTTGGAACCGTTGTGGGTATGATTGGTGCATTTGCTGTACTTACCTCACAGGGCATGGGTGGTGAAGCGAGTAAGCAGATGGCCGGAAATATTGGTAGTGCTTTGTGGACTACAGCGGCTGGACTCGTAGTGGCCATTCCCTGTCTTGTTTCATACTTCTTATTCAAAACAAAATTCGGTAATATTGTTGCCGAAGTCAATCAAGTGACCGGCTCAATGGTTTTTACGCTAGTTCGTGCTGCACGAGGCGGTTTTGCTGAAGAGGGTGAAGGTGGGGAAGAGTATTACGAAGAGGGCGAAGGCTTTGAAGAAGCAGTTCCCCAACCCGCAGAATAAACGAGCTGTTTTTCTTCCATTTACTGAATAACTAGAAGACAAGGATATGGCAAAGTTTGAAATGCCAGAGACCAACGATTCGCCGGATTTAACCCCGATGATCGATGTGGTATTCCTTCTCATTGTATTCTTCATGGTCGTCGCACAAAGACTTTCAGAGCAGTATATTGAACTTTCTGGACTTCCAATTGCTGCGAATTCTTCTGTTAAAGAAGAACCTCCTACGCGAACGATCATAAGTATAGACGAAACGCCCTCTGGACAAAAATTCTACTGGGGAGAACAAGAAATTGATATTTCTCAGGTTTCGGTTGCTGTTAAAAGAAATCCGAAATGGAAAGTCTTTTTAAGGGTACATCCCAAAGTCACCCATTCGGTCGTGCAGGATACTTTAAAAGAAATCGGGAATGGTGGTCAGGCAGATGTAATCTTTGCCACTTTTAAGAGTGGAGGGTAAGCGGCATTAGCAATGGATACCTTTAAAAAAATTCTGGGGGATGTAGATGAGGTAGATTTGACCCCTATGATTGATGTCACCTTCCTCTTACTTATCTATTTCATGGTCACTACCATGATAAAGGAACCCGAAGCCGAATTATCAATTCAACTACCTGGCAAGGCATCGAGTAGTGATATTACTCCTATGGAAATGCTAAAAGTTCGCATAGGAGATGAGGGAGAAGTCTATTTGAATGGTTCCGAGATTGAGAGTGGATTGGATTTGGAAATGCCTGATCTTGTGGCAAATTTAAAGATCCAAAAAGGAATGCGCGATCAATTGATTAGCAGTGGGGCAAGATCGAAGGAAGAAGCCGAACTGAAAGTAGAGATTGCATCCTCAGGAATTGCCGAACACCAGGCTGCGATTAGTGTTCTAAATGCTTGTTCAGAAGCAAAAGTTTACAAAGTCACTTTTGCTTTTAATTAATTTTTGTAGGCTTTTGCCTACTCTAATATTTAAGAATTCTCCATGGTAGTAAAAAAATTTCTTCACACCCGCATGCGTGTAAATGATTTGGATAAAACATTAGATTTTTATCAAAAAGTTTTTGGACTAGAAGTGACTCGCAGACATGAGTCGCCCCGAGGCTCAAAATTAGCTTTCCTTGCTGTGCCTAACAGTGAAGAAGAGATTGAAATTACTTACTTTCCTGGTTCAGGACCCGTGAAAGTACAGGAAGATTTGATGCACCTTGCCTTTGAGGTGGAATCTATGTCCGCATTTCAAAAACATCTTAAGGAAATCGGTGTACCTCTAAGCGATGGCCCAACGAAAAGCTCTTCAGGTTCTGTCTTTGCTTTTGTGGATGCCCCGGAAGGCTATGAGATTGAAGTAATTGAGCGCCCAAAGTAAACAGGAACTCTGTTTGGGGCATCTTGTGCGGTGCTTATACTAAGGCTATGCGATATTCAGTACTTTTGATTCTAATTGTTTGTCCTTTATTTAACTCTTCTTCTGCTGCTTCACCTCAGGTTCTTTTTGATGGTCATTCGCTGGAAAATTGGGAAGTAACTGATTATGCGGGAAGAGGGGAAGTTAGCTTGGATAAAAACGGAAGCGTTATACTCGAGTTTGGCATCGCCCTGACTGGTATACATTGGATTGGAAATGACTTACCCAAGGTAAATTATGAAATACATTGGGAAGCTAAAAAAGAGATGGGTTCAGACTTTTTTGGGTCCCTAACATTCCCCTATCGTGAAAACCACGCTACCCTCATTCTCGGGGGATGGGGCGGTGCATTAGTGGGGATTTCTTGTATAGACGGGTTTGACGCATCTGAAAATGAATCTGCTACCGCCCATTTCTTCCGTTCCAATCATTGGTATGCCTGCCGGCTACGAGTGACGGAAAATCATTTTAAATTTTGGGTGGATAAGGAAGCCCTGATTAATTGTGAGGTGGTGGGTCGCGAAATTTCCATGCGCACAGGAGAGATCGAATTGTCTAAACCTCTTGGTTTCTCGACCTTCGATACCACCGGTCTGATCAGGAATGTTACTCTCCTGAGGCTATAAAAAAGGCCCGCACTTTCGTGCAGGCCTTTTGTGTAAAAATTGAGTATAGAACTACCTTAGATTAGTGTAAGGAGACCCAGATGAACGCCAGTAGGAATCGGCAACGGAGTACGATCTCTTGACATTTTCAAGACCTTCAATTCTACCAGGGAATCCAGAAACTTGGACATCATAAGTTTTGAAAAGAAAAAAGTTTTTCTCATTAACATTGTACATTGTGTATCCGAGTACATCACAATTGTTCTTTTCGCATGCATCACGAAGGGCAGCATTTTTAAACTTTTGGCTAGATGACTGAGGAAGTAATGCAAGGGCGGCACCTAAAGCACTGTCACCTCTGCTTGAAACATCAACACCCTGAGCAGTTTCACTCGCTCCAATAGTGAATATTCCAAGTATTTCGACTCCAGATGACTCCCCACTAACTTTGGAGCTACCCATGGGTATATCAACAACATAATCTCTTTTTGGCTCAAAGACTCCCATAGGCCTACCTTCATTTACAATGTCGAGGGAGTTTTTGGCACATCCGCAAAGGGAAACAATTAATAAGGCGTATAATAACTTCATTACTTTTGATTAAATAAAAAATAAGAATCAGTCAATTTATATGTCTTGATGTATAGAATCATCGTGGTGCCCAAAAATAGTGGTGATCGCAGGCTACTCTTTTTCTTTCATTTCCCGGAGCCTAAGCTGGCCACAGGCAGCATCGATATCATGTCCCTTTTCCATCCGTAAAGTAACGCGTGGTGGGTTGCCTTGCTCCACTCTTTGATAAAAGGCATTGATTTGGGCGATTGAGGGTCTTTCCCATGGCAGTCCTTCCACACGGTTATATGGAATTAAATTAATCTTGGCCTTCAAGCGGCGAGCATGAGCTGCCAAAAGGTCAGCTTGTTTGAGATCATCATTGACTCCATTAATCAGAATATATTCGAAGGTAATCATTTTTTTTCTTTCTTCGATAAATCGTTCACATGCATAGAAGAGCTCGTTAAGAGGAAAACGATCGTTTATGGGCATGATTTTCCTTCGGGTTTCATCGTCCCCGCCATGAAGTGAAATGGCTAATCTGATTTGAGCCGGATACTTGGCGAGCTCCAAAATCTTCGGCGCCAGCCCACTTGTGGAGAGGGTAAGATGCCTCGCTCCTATTCCCAGCCCCTTTGAAGAAAGAATTTGATCTAAGGCAGGGAGCAGGGCAGGCAGGTTTGCAAGGGGTTCCCCCATTCCCATAAAAACTAGATTATCAATTCTTCGCTTTGCCTCGTTGCGTGCCAATAAGATCTGACCGACAATTTCACCGGTGGTAAGGTTGCGTTTGAGCCCATCTAGTCCGCTCGCACAGAATTTACATCCTATGGCACAGCCAACTTGTGTCGACACACACAAAGTAAGCCTAGAAGAACGAGTACCTTTACTTCCCTGGGTTGCAGGAATTAATACGCTCTCGATGAGCTGTCCGTCAGAGAGCTTCCAAAGGAGTTTTTGAGTAGTATCAGCCGAGCCCTGGACACGCACAAGCTCCATCGGAAGCAATTTCCAATTTTGGGAGAGCTCATCTCTTAAAACTTTAGGCAAGTTAGACATTTTTTCCCAGTCAAAGCAGCCCTGATCAAAAATCCAGTGCCGAAGTTGTTCCAACCGAAAATTGGGCACATCTCCGATCGACCATTGATCAAAAGGTTTGTCTAAGAGTAAAGGAATCACACTTCCCTTTTGCCGAAAATCCACCGATTGGCAATCGATGAAGTTGATTCCGACTTGCGGATTGTTCAAAAAGACGAAAAAAATAAGTAGAAAATGACAAAGTCCCTAGTTGATAAATCCTTACTGCGATTGAGTGAGTCTGGATTGCGTGTAACCAAGCAAAGAAGAGCGATGTTGGAAGCCTTGGCTAAAGCGGAAAACCCGTTTTCGGCAGAGGAGGTTCATGCACGACTCAAAGAAGCATCCTGCGATCTTGTGACTGTTTACCGTTCGCTGGAACAATTTGAACGAGTGGGCGTGGTACAACTTGGGGTCAGGGAAAACGGAACGAAAGTCTATTGTCTTAGCCATGGGCATGGGCATCATCATCATTTAACATGTCGTTCCTGCGGCCATACCGAGCGTATCGACATGTGTATGGCTGAGGAATTGGAGAAAGTGGGCGCGACTTTTGGCTTTACTGAACTCAGTCATGTTATGGAGCTTTTCGGTAAATGTCCGGATTGTAATTAGTTTGTCTCTTTTATCTTCAGCCTTACCAAAAAAATTAGTTTTTTCAGGTATTCACCCTTGCTTGCCGCGTTTTTTTTATGAAATAGTGTGTTTTTTTATATCTTATATGTTCAAATGTAGTTTAAGCCTTATACTTTTCGGAGTTTCCTGTTTATCAGCTAATCCAACCACTGAATTGGCTAAAATTGAGCAGGCATTAAAAGAGGTTCGTGGAGTTGAACTATCTAGAGTGCCCAAAGTTTTGGTTTATTCTCAG
>Ga0181559_10001203_pt1 | contig 25199 bp, 12 predicted proteins | sample 011ome_21_FD_133752 | JGI IMG/M metagenome (GOLD analysis project Ga0181559, IMG submission 133752) | Coastal salt marsh microbial communities from the Groves Creek Marsh, Skidaway Island, Georgia - 011508AT metaG (megahit assembly) | ecosystem: Environmental > Aquatic > Marine > Intertidal...
AAAAGAAAAGACGCTTTCGGACTCGCGCGTCGTCACTCGCTCGCCTTGCTCAGCACGAACACGGCATCGTCCAGGATGTACGCGCCGTGTTTCTGGTCGCCCTCGCTTATGTACGGCACCCTCGCCAGGCGCTCGAGCTTAAACCCGCTCGGCGCCAACACCTTCGTCCACATCTGGTTCGCGCCCGCTTCCCACGCGCCGTTCGGGTCGAGCCCCAGCGCCTCGCGCGGCGCGCGGTTCTCGGCGCCGTCCTCCACGAACGGGCGAAACGGCAGCACCACCGCCAACACCAACACGCCGCCGTCGTCCTTCAGCAGCTCGCGCAGCTGGCGAAGCAGCGTGCGCGGCGCGTCGCACCGGTCGAGCACGTTCAGCAACGCCACGCAGTCGAAACCGTCCTCGGAGGCGCGCGCCGCGACGCCGCCAGCCTCGCCGCACGCGCGCGTCACCGTCGAGACGTCCGTCGATTCCAGCACGACGTCGAATGCCTTCTGGCGCAGGCGCCGGACCATGGGCGCGCTCGCCTCCGTGGCGACCACCACGTCGAAGCCACCGCCGGTGCGGAACTTCTCGGTCACCTCGCCCTCGCCGGCGCCGACGTCCAGCAAGAGTTTTTTTTTACCCGTATCCGTATTTTTTAACGACGTCGCCGGCGCCGCGTCGCGTGGCGCGTCGCGAGCAGATCCGCCGAGCAGATCCGCGACGTGCGCCTCGCTGAGGACGTGCATTTTGCCTCGCCCGAGCACGGCGTTGGCGTCCGTCAGGCTCATGAACTTGCGCAGAAACGTGCACGCGGCCGCCTGCCCCCAGTTGACCAGGTACGGCCGGCGGGACGCGCGCATCAGGAACGCGTCCGTCGCGGCGTCGCGCGTGAGCGCCCGAAACTTCTCGCGAAGCTCGGGGAGGAGTTTGAGCTCGGCGCACGCGTAATCCATCTGCGAGGGCGTGAGCTCGGCGTTGCAGTGCGCGCAGATCACGGAAAGGCGCTCGACCGCGCCCTCGGAGGGCATGCCCGCCCACACGCGAACGCGCTCCATCGTGCTCGATCCCTCCTCCTCGCTGCGCTTGATCAGCGGACCGGCGCTCGGGCTATCCCTCGTCCCCGAAGATCCGCCGGCAGCGTGCGTGCGGGTGCCGTGTGCGCGGTGTGCGCGACGCGGGGACGCGGGGAACGCGGATCGGTACGGTGCGCGCGACGCGAGCGCGAAGCGGTCGAGACGGACTGCGCGGGAACTCGTCTTCGTCGCGGCGCACCGTCCGAGACTCGGCGCGAGCATCGGCGCGCGCCGGAGCATATGACGTTGCAGAGTTGGGGGCTCTTGCGAGTTGTCTCTGACCTCGAACGAAACTCGCATTCCGATGCCGACGTTGATGAATGTTCGCGCGGTTTTCGTTGTCCAGCTCGGATGAGAGTCCGGAGCACCACACCAGGCCGCCCGGGCCTCACGACCACGAAGCGGCGCATGTTCCAAGACTAAAGCCTCTTGCCCCTCCTCGTTCACACCGATTCGAGCTCCTAGACCTCGAAAGCGCGCTCTGCTGTACCCCGTCTGTGGCCCACCGCTCGCGGGATCGTCGTCGATTTTTTTTGACAACTGTCGCAACGATGCGCGCCGCGTTCGACGTCGGCGCTTCGCGACCGGTGGCACCGGGGCCGTTCAGGTCCTCCGCGCGACTCGCATCGCGCATCAAAACGACGAACGCGCATCGCGCGTGCCGTTCCGGATGGGACGTGGCTGACCTCGTCCCTCGTGTCTCGCGCGGTGCCCGTCCGCTGAATGCCGTCGGCCGAAACGAAGAGGGTCGCGCCTCCGACGCGGGGCATCCGCGTCGGCGTCCGCCGCCGCGCGCGCGTCTCGCGGCGGCGCTCGCGGCGGCGACCCTGGCGTGGAGCGCGCCCGCGCTCGCGGAGGAGGCGCTCGCCGCGGCATCGCCCGAGGGTTCCCCCCACGGAAACGCGACGGAAACGCGCGCGTCGGGAACGGGCGCGAACGCGACCGAGCCCGGCCTCGCCTCTTTCTCCCCGCCGGCCCCCGCCGGCGACGGCGTCCCCGCGGATTCGTCGCGCGCGCCGGCGCGGCGCGGCGAGACCGTGCTGGACTACGGCCGCGTGTTCGCGAAGACGCCGGATGCCCTCGCGAAGCTGCGTGGAGATATCGCGCGCGTGGAGCGAAGCACGGGGTGGCGTCTGCGCGTCGTGACCGGCGACGGCCCGGGCGGCGTCGGCGCGGCGATGCCTGCGGCGAACGACCTGTACCGGTACTTCGGCGCCGAGGACCGCAAGCTGGTGATCATGACCGTCGACGAGTTCAACGGCAACGTCCTGGACTTCTACAACGACCAGCAGGCGCTCTCGCCGATCGTGCCCAAGTCCGTGGTGCAGGAGATCAGGGGCAGGTACGGGAACAAGTACTTCGTGGACGAGGAGGGGCTGGAGGCGGCGACGGTGGCGGCGGCGTCCGCGATGAGCGGGTGTCTCGGAAAGGCGGAGGGGTGCAAGTTCGTCCCCGGGCTGTCGCAGCAGCAACGCGAGTTCTCGCTCATCGCGGTCATCTCCGGGGGATTTCTGTTCGGCGCCGCGTCGCGAGGCGTGACACAGTCGGGAGACACTTCCTCGCCCTGGGCGGCGGTTTTTGGCTTCATCTGGGTGCCGTGGGTGTTGATGTTCGGCTTCTACCCGCTCTACGCCAGGCAGCCGGAGGACCTGACGCCGCTGTGGGAGAACCTCGCCATCTTCGCGGCGTGCGTCCTCGCGACGCGCGCGGGCAGCGGCGTGTTCGGGACGGACGACGAAGGGGACGCCGGGCGGACGTTGGGGGGGTCGGATGAGTAGGCGTTCCGCGATGAATAGGCGCGACGGCTTTCGTTGTACCTGGTATGTAGTCTACGCATCGATCGTTTTTTGCGTCTTCGCCTCGCATCGAAGTCGCCGGCCGGGGTCGCACGCGCTCGGCGAAACGCGCGTCCTCGTCAGATCGTGTGTTAACCTCGTCCGGTCAGTCGTCTCCGCGCCTCCCTCGTGCCTCACCCCGTCGGTTCCCGGCGCTCGCGCTTCGTCGCGACCCGGTCCGATGAAGTGGCGCACGTTCGCGTCGCGCGCGCGCTACGCCTTCGGCGCGTACGCCGCCACCGAGGGGTGCGCGTTCGGTGCGCATCAGTACCGCATCAACCAGATGCATCACGCCCCCCGGCGCTCGATGGAGGAGGGGTTCGACTACGACGGGCACTTTCGGTGGTTCGCCAGCGAGCTCCGCCACGAGCCCAACCCCCGGCGCTTGTTCGAGGACGCGTTCAACGCCGCGCCCATCGCCACGATCCCGCGCGCGAACGCGCTGCACATGCTGCAGTTCTACCTCACCGCGCGCGAGCGCGACGAGTTCCCCGACGAGCAGTACCCGCCCGAGGTGACGCGCGAGGCGGAGTCGCTGCTTCGCCGGCTGGAGCGGCGACACGGCCTCGCGTTTCTCGACCGGGACGCGCCGTCGGTGAAGACCGGTGAAGACGTTTCGGGGAAAGAGAGAGGCGCGCGCGTCAAGACCAAGCTACGCCGGGCGTTGCGCGTGCTTTCCCGACGAACGAAGGACGACAAGGCGTTCGCCGGCGCGGATTCGGCGGTTCGCGATTTCCTCGTCGACGGCGGCGGCGGGAGCCAGGGCGGCGTCGAGACGTCGCGCTCCGTCGGCGCCGGCGGCGCGGACGGCGCGGACTTCATCCGCACGAACCGCTTCGAGATGCACGCGTACTACAAGCCGATCGCGTTCCAGGCGCTCATCGCGGCGTTCCGCGCCGCGGCCAACGCGAAGCTCAGGAGCGCCGGGTTCGAGAGGAAACGCGACCCCGCGACCCACATCGTCGTGTGGGTGCGCCCGCCGAAGGCGCGTCCCGTCGCCGCCGCGTCGCTCGCGAGCGCGTCGGACTTCGACCGGTACGACCCCCTAGTGTTTCTGCACGGGCTCGGGATCGGCATCGCGCCGTACGCGGATTACGTGTGCGCGCTTCCCGACCACCGCCCGGTCGTGGCGCCGGAGTGGCCGAACATCTCCTACAGCTGGGACGACCGCTCGCACGAGTACCCGAGCCCCTCGGAAATCTCAGCCTTCCTCGAGCGCTCGACGCGCCGCGCCGCCGAGGACGCGCTGGCGCGCGATTTGCGCGGCAGCGACGCGACGCAGGACGCCATCGTTCGGCGCGCGCGCGACGTCCGGTGCGACGTCATCGCGCACTCGTACGGCACTGTTTGTCTGACTGCGTTCCGGCGGCACTACCCGAAGTCGGTGCGTCGCTGCGCGTACGTCGACCCGGTGTGCTTCCTGCCGAGCTTCGGGTCGTACCTGCGGTACGGCTTCGACGACCACCTGGCGGGGTGGCGCGCGCTGTTCGCGCACCTGTCGGCGCGCGCCAACGACCCGCGCGAGCCCATGAGCTTCGGGAACCTGGTGCTCGCGTCGTGGTTCGTGAAGGGCGACGCGAGCACGCAGCAGCTCATGAAGCGGCTGCTGTTCCCGCACGAGGCGTGGGAGCGCGGGCCGCTCGGCGAGGACGACATGGTGGTGCTCTCCGGTTTAGACGAAATCGTCGGCGCGGCGGAGATTGCGGCGCGCTTCGGCGAGGCGTGGCCCGAGTGCACGACGGTGCTGCAGAAGCAGTGGCAGCACGGGGGCTTCCTGCTCGAGCCCGACCCGGAGAGGGTCAACGACGCCATCGTCGCGCACGCCACCGGCGGGAAGGTGGGCGAACACGGGCAGAAAAAACCGGGGCTGGTCAAGCGCGCGTGGCGCGCCGGGTTCGCCAAGCGCCGCCCCCGGAAAAAGCAAAAGCGAGAGGAGCGCTCGCGGGCGGCGTGAGTCGGGGCGCGAGTCTGTCCCGCGCGTATCGTAGCGACGATTTTTCATTCTTCTCTGCGTTCGTTCGTTCGCCACCTCAAAATAACTGCTACTTCTACATGTACTTGAGCAACGCGTTGAGGAACTTCGGGTTCGTGCACATCTGGTTGCACACGTACTCGCCTTGCTCCAGCGCCGACGCCTCCGAAGGGAGGCCGTCGATCCAGTCCGACTCGGGGTCGCCGGTTTTCGCGCGCCGCGCTCGCGCTCCTTCCGTTTCTTCATCTTCTTCGTGAAGACTCTCCCCCCGCTCGCCCCGTTCCATGGCGCGATTCACCGCCGCGGTCCTCGCCGCGTGGCTGGGTCCCGTCAGAGGCGTCGCCTCCGATCGCGACTCCCCTCCCCCCCCGCTCTCGCCGTCGTCATCCCCGCGCTCGCTCCCAAACTCGCTCCCGTCGCGCCGCCGCGCGCCCGACACGTCGTGGTACAGGTTGATGGCCACGATGACAATCTCCAGCGAGTGCCCCACGAGCGGCGGGAACCACGTGCTGACGTCCTCGTGCATCAGCGCCTTCTGCACGGTCGCGCCCACGCCCCCCCCGATGCTCAGCAGCAGCCTCAGGTACGACAACGCGCCGGAGCCCTCCGAGTGCCACGACGCGAACACCTGCGGCAGGTACCGCGTCGCCTCCAAGACGGCGTTCATCACACCCAGCAGCATGGCGTAGCTCTCGAACCCGAAGCACCCGCCGTTCAGCACCATGCGCACGACGGGCGCGGCGAGGATCAGGCACGGCACGAGGTGCGCCACTAAGCCGCGGTTGGCGTGCGCGCGCCCGCTGGCGACGACGCCGCAGTGCTCGACTTTCTTCTCCGCGCAAAAGTGCGCCGCCAGCGGGTACAGCGGGAACCACAGCAACGTGTACACGAGCGTGTAGTAGAACGTCAGCAGACTCGCCTGGCAGCTGTCGAAGGTAAAACCGTCCGCCTGGCGCACGCACTGCTTGATCTGTTCGAAGTGCAGGATGAAGATGTTCAGCGTCGCCGTGACGTTGGACACGTTCATGAGCGCCAGGCTCGTCAGGGAGATGCCCTCGGAATTCGCCAGCAGGATCAGCTTCAGGTACTGCGGCACCGCGCCCAGCACCACGCCCGCGATGAAGATGAACATGATCGCCTCCGCGCCGTGTGACGCCTCCTGCGAAACGAAGGGGGGGTACATCGGGTCAATCGTCTCGTTCGACGCGCGAGGGGGCAGACGCGCGCGTGGGTTTTTCGGCACTCGAGCGGACGAGTTGCACTGTAACACCCGACTGAGCGAAGCGGGGTGGACGCGCCGAGGGCCGCGAGGAGGGTCTTCCGGGGCGTAAAACGCACCATCGGCTCTACGAAACACACGGACTCCTTCTCATACCCGGCGTAGTGGTCCGGGGCCGCGGGAATGCTGAACGGGTCCGTGGTGTTGGCCAAGGCGACCACCACGTCTTCATACGCGGATGTGGTGGCGTTGTTCACCGACGCCCCGAGCCATGCCGCACCCAGCCGCGACAGCTCCACGGTCCTCGTGTACACCATCCCGCCCGCCGGCGCAGCCTCCGCGCTGCCGCCGGGTTTCCGCCGACCCCGCTGCGAAGACGAGCGCTCGGCCTTCGACGCCGGCGCACCCTCGAGCGCGGCTCACGACTGGCGCCCACGGCGGACAGCAACAGGAAAAAGGTCGAACTCTTATAGGGTTACCTGGTATCGAAAATGCCAAAGCAACAATCATCATCCAAGGCTCCCCGCGGTTGTCGCCTCTCCGCCGCTCCACACGTCGCGTCGCGGACCGCCCGCCGGAGGCACGCCACGAGCGAATGCTCCGCGCGGTGACGCTGTTCCGCGCCTTCGCCTTCGTCTCGTCGCCCCACGCGAGGCCAACCCGGCGCCGTCCGACCGCTTTCGCTCGCTGGGCACCCTTCGGGCGTAGCCCGCGCGCTTCCGCGTCCATGTCGACGGCCGCGGAGGAGGACCCCGCGCTGACGGCGCGTAAGAAAACGACGCGAGCGGAGGTCAAAGCAGCTCTCAAAGCTCTGACGTCGGAGGAGATGGCGTCGCAGAGCGCCGCCATCGCGACCCACCTCCTGGCGCAGCTCTCGTGCTTCGACCCCGATGCCGCGCGAACCAGGTCCGCCACGGACCGACCGCTCCGCCTCGGCCTGTACGTGCACTGCGCTCGGCTCCGCGAGGTGGACACCTCCGCGCTCCTCGCCGCCGCGCTCGCGCTCCCGCGCGCGGAGGTGTACGTGCCCGTCGTGGACGCGCCGGACCCGGCCGCGGGTCGCCGCGCGCCCCCGTCCATGCGTTTCCTGCAGATCCGCTCGCTGGCGGACCTGGCGCCGCGGACCATGGGCATCCTCGAGCCCACGGATCGGACACCGGACGGCGCGCCCCGCCCGAACCTCGAGACGCACGCGACGGACGGCCCGCTGGACGTGCTGCTCATGCCGGGCCTGGCGTTCGAGAGCACGGGCGCGCGGCTCGGGCGCGGCGGCGGGTTCTACGACGCGTTTCTCGAGCGCTACGCGCGCGCGTGCGACGAAAACGGGTGGCCGAGGCCGCCCGCGGTGGCGCTCGCGTTCGACGCGCAGGTTTTGGCGTCGGGGAAGGTCCCCGTGGGAAGCGCGGACCGAAACGTGGACGCGCTCGTGACCGCGCGGGGGGGCGTCGCGGCGTGCACCCCCGAGGGCGCGCGCGCGTGCGCGAAGCCGAGGAGGTAGGGATGGAGCGTCGTACGTCGACGGTAGGACCGGCGCGTACGTTTCCTTTTTATGCATAGTACTTTCGTAGAAAAAGTCTTGTTGTTTTTACGAAAGTAAAAAGCAGCTCGCGGACGAACGGAAACCCATCCGCGACGACGCACCCCACCCCGAACCCCGCACCGAAAATACCCACTCTCGAATCCACTCTCACGCCTTGGCGGTGGCCTTCTGAGTGGCCTTCCTGACCACCGCCTTGCCCATCGCGAGCAGCTCGTCGCGCGCGACGCACGCGGCGGTGACGCCGAGGAGCACGGTGAGCCGCGCCAGCCTTTTGGCGCCGGCGGACTCGCCCACCGCCGCCGCGCAGGCGTCGCGCGCCTCGGCGAGCGCCACCTTGAGCGCGCAGAGCTCCTCGTGGAGCGCGCCCGCGCGGCGCTCCGCGTCCGCCTCGCGCCGCTTCACCTCCTCCACGGCCTTGCGCGCGATCTCGCGCACCTTCGCGAGGTCCGCGGCGCACTTCGCCGACACGTCCGCCATCTGCTTGGCGTGCGCCGCGCGCAGCGACTGCGCCAACTGCGCGGCGGCCTCCTGCGCCGCGCGCGCCTTGGCGAGCTCAGCCTCGAGCGACGCAGTCTTCGCGTCGTGCGCCTTCCTCGCGGACGCAAAGGACGCGGCGTGCGCGGCCGCCTCGGCGGCGACGTGCTCCGCCGCGCTCTTCTTCGCCTCCGCCAGCGCCTGCGTCGCGGCGGCGAGCGCGGCTTTGCCCGCCACCACGCTCTCGCGCGACTCGGCGGCGGCGTGCTCAGCCTTCGCCGCGCGCGCCATCGCCTCGGTGAGCTTGCGGTCGGACGCGTTCAGGCTCTTCTGGTTCGCCAGCATCGCCTGCTCCACCGCCTTCACGGACGCCGCGCGCGTCTTCTCGGTCTCGCGCCGAGCCGCGGCGGCAGCCTTCGCCGAGGCCTCCGTCTCCGCGCGGAGAGCCTTGGCGGCGCGCGACGCCGCGTCAGCCTCCCTGCGCGCCGCCAGAGCCTCCTTGCGCGCCGCCGACGCGTCAGCCTTGGCGCGCGCCTTCGAGGCCTCCGCCTCCGCCTTCGCGGCGGCGGCGTCCGCCTTGGCGGCGCGCGCGTCCCGCGCCGCCGCCTCGGCGGCGCGCCCGAGCTCGGACGCGTCCGCACGCGCGGCGGCAGCCTCCTCCGCCGCGGCGGCGGCGGAGGTTTCCAGCCGCGCAGTCTCCCGCTTGTGCGCGGCGTGCTTGTGCGCGGCTCCGGCGCGCGCCGCCGAGACGACGCGCGCCATCTTGGCGTTCTTGCGCTCCTCCTCGGCGCGCGCCTCGACCGCCGCGGCGAGGTCCGCGGCCGCCTTCGCCGCCTCGCGCTTCATGGCGCCCTCCAGCTCGGCGATCTTGACGTTCAGGGAGGACAGGACGGTGTCCTTCTCGGCGTTGTCGGCGGCGGCGGAGGAGAGCGCCAGCGACGCCGCCGTGAGCTGTTCGCAGCTGTCGCGCAGCTCGCCCGCCGCGCGCTTGAGCTGGCCCTCCAGGCCCCTCACCTGCTCGCGCGCGGACTCCAGCGCGGCGCGCTCCGACTCGAGCGACGCGCTGACTTGGTCCAGGCGGCTCTGCATCGCCGCGCGCTGCTTCTCCACGAACGCGAACTTGGCATCCGCCGAGGCTTTCGCCTCGGCCGACGCCGCCGCGTCGGCGGCGGAGCGCGCGACGTGCGCGCGGCGCGCCGCTTCGGCGTTTTGGCGCTGCTTCTCCGCCTCGGCGGCGGCGGCTTCCGTCGCGCCGAGCGCGCGCGCGAGCTTGTCCTCCTTCGACTTGATCTTCTTGAACGCCGCCAGCAGCAAACGCTGCTTGTCGTCCACGCTCTTCGTCAGCGCGGCAGCAGCCTCCGACTTCTCGCGCACGCTCGTCTCAAGCCGGAGCTTGAGCGCCTCGAGCGCGGCGCGGCGCGCCTCCGCCTCGGCGGAGACGGCGCGCGCCGCTTTCATCTCCTCGATGAGCCTGCGGTTCAGCGCGAGCAGGCTGTCGTTCCGAGCCTCCACGTCGCTCAGCGCCTCCGCGGCTTTCTCAGACTTCGCCGCGGCAGCCTCGGCGGCGGCGGCGTTCGCCTCCGACTGCGCCTTGGAAGCCTTGAGCTCCTTGACGAACTTGCCGTTGAGGTTCTGCACGGCTTGCGCGGTTTCGCGCGAAGCCGCCAGCTTCGCGGCGATGCCCGCGTTCGCGGTTTTCGCAGACTTGAGCTCCTGCAGCACGCGCGTGTTCAGCTCAAGCAGCTTCGCGCGCTCCTCCACCGTCTTCTCGAACATCGCGCGCGTGGAACTCGCCGCGGCGGCGGCGCCTTCGCTCGAGGCGTGCGCGTCCTTCGCGGCGCGACGCGCGTCGCGCAAGTCGGAGACCAGTTTCGAGTTGAGCTCGCGGAGCGCCGACTTGTCGTCAGACAACTTGGCGGCGCGCGACTCCGAGGCGGCGACGGCGGCGTCCGCCTCCTCAGCCTTGCGCTGCGCCTGGCGCAACGCACCGATGAGCTCGAAGTTCACCGATCGGAGCTTCCTGTTTTCCTCCTGCGCCAGCGCGACCATCTCCGCGCCCGCCGTGCGCGTCTCCTCCTCGGCGGCGGCGACGAGCGTCTCGGTGGCTTTGACGGCGGCGGCCACCTCGGAAGAGAGCTCTTCGTTGAGACGCTTGAGCTGCGCGTTCTCAGCCTTCGCGAGAGCCACGAACTCGGCCGCGCCTCGAGCCTCGCGTTCGCTCGCGGCCCTCTGCGCCTCCGCCGCGGACTTGGCGTCCCCGGCCACCTTCCTCGAGTCGCGCAGCGAGTCGATGAACTTAGCGTTGAGCTCGCGCAGACGCGCGTTTTGCTCATTCGCCGCGTCGAGCTGGTCGTTGATGTCGCCAGCCTTGGCGTTCGCCGCGTTCACCGCGGCGGTGGCCTTGGTGGTCGCGGCGCGCGCGTCGCGAAGCTCCTTGATGAACCTGCCGTTAAGCTCGCGGAGCTTTGAGCTCTCCTGGTTGGACTCGGCGAGTTTGTCGAGCGCGGCGTTTTTCTCCGACAGCGCGGCAGCTTCGGCGTCGGCGGAATCCTCGGACGCCGCCTGGCTCGTGCGCAGGTGCAGGATCATCTTGTCGTTCAGCGAGCGGAGCGCGGCGTTCTCCTCGCCGACGCGCTGGAGTTGCTCGCCATCCGCGGCGCGCGCCGTCGCGGCTTCGGCGGCGGCGTCCGTCGCGTCCTTCGTGGACATGCGTGCAGCCCTGAGCTTGTCGATGAGCTTCTTGTTCAGGTCCCGGAGGTTGTCGTTCTCGTGCTGGATCTTCGTCAACTTCCCCCCGCCCGGCGAGGCCAACACCGCCTCATCGAAAACCATCGGCTTCCCCGCGGCAGCGGCGAGCTTCTTGTTCTCCTTGGCGTTGATGGGCGTGCTCGTGCGGCGCACGGAGTCGCGGAAGGGGTTCTTCGAGGACGCGCGCATCGCGCTCGCCTTCGCCTTGGGCTTGGGCGTGGGGGTCACGCCGCCGCCGAGGCGGGACTTGGTCTTGGGCGTCCCGTTGCCGACGGGAGACAAGGCCGCATCGTTGCTTCGATCGCGAAGGGGGGAGAGCGCGGCGAGCATGGTGCGGGCCTTAGGGGTAAATCACGGAGCTTCGCCGAACGTGGGTCGTGCAGAAGTCAGTCGCGGATGTCCGACGCGCGGGTATGTACAGCGTCGACGTGCGCGCGCAGTGTCGCGGCGGCAACGTCTCGGACCCGTCGTTCCGTAAACTCCGACTGGGCAGAAAACGTCAGCGAAAGAAAACGAATTTGAAACGGCTAGATTTCCATCTCGCGCAGTCGCGAGTTGGGTCTCTTGGAGACGAAACGAAAAACGAGGCGCATAAATAGACTATGAACATACACGTCGCGTCGAGGCGCTACGGACCCTTCACACTTCTCTTTCCGCGCGCGCGAGCTGCGCCGCCACGGCCGCGGCCGCGGCCGCGGTCAGGTCCTCGTCGCGCTCGTCGCTCTCCCCGCCGCTGAGAGACCCGTAATCCGTGACTGACTCCCCGTCGCTCGAGCCATCCGTCCGCCGCGCGTCGGGACCCGTCCGCGCCGTCGCGTCGGCGGCGGACACGTTCGCCGGCGGCGCGAACGTCAAGTCGTCGCCCCGGAAAAGCGAACGGCGGCCGCTCGCTTTCAGAGACGCTTTCAGAGGCGCGGTTTCGGTCTCGGGTTCTTCGGGTTCGCGCTCGCGCGCGTCGCCCCCGGCGGCCGCGAGGACCGCGCGCGCCTCCGCGGCGCGGCGCAACACCGCCGGAACCGAGACGCGCGGGGGACTCTTGTCCGCCGCCGCCGCGAGCGCGCCCGTCTCCGCGCGCGGAGGCGGGGAGGATGACGACTCGGCTTCCCGCCCCGGAGGCTCCGAGAGGTGCGCCTCCGGGAGATCGAGCGCGCCCATCGTCCACGAGACCGCGGGCGACCGCGGCGACGGCGGCGTCGCGACGCCGTCGTCCTCCGCGGCGAACGCGAACGGCTCGACGGCGGGTTCGCGTTCCGGCGCCGGCGCCGGCGCCGCGCGATCGAACGCCGCGTACGCGTCCTCGCCGCCGCCGCGGCGCGGCGGGTCGTACTGCACGGGCTCGCGCGGTCCACCCGCCGCGGGCGGCTTCGGCGGCTTCACGGGCGAGGGCGACGCGAGCGACGCGGAGACGCGCATAGGCGGCTTCTCGGGGGTCTCGCTCGAACGAAGCCGCGCGGCGGAGGCTTCCTCGGCGTCGCGCCCGAAATCCTCGCGCGCCGCGTCCGGAAGGCTGGAGGTGGACGCCATGAGCGGCGCGTCGTCCATCTCCAGCGAGGCCGCGCGCGCGGGCGCGAAATCGGCATTTTTGTCTCGCGAGTACAGAGCCTTGCGTCGCTCGCGGAGCCGCCGCGCCTCCGCCATCATCAGCGCCTCGGCGGCGGACGCGGCGGCGGCGGCGCGCGCGGCGGCGGCGGCGGCGGCGTCCGCGTCGCGCCTCGCTTCCTCGGCGGCGGCGATGGCGGGCGCCGCCGCCTCCGACGCCGCGTGGATGACCCGCGACTGGCGCGTCGCCGCGCGCGAGCGGCGTTTCAGCTCATCCCGAGCGCGACGAGCCGCGTCCAGACGCGGGGACGTCCGCTTCGTTTTCTCGCTCGAGCCTCCCGCCTTCTCGGCGTCGTCGTCCAGCCGCCTCCGCCCCGGCGCCATCGGGGGGGTCGCCGGCGCGGACCGCCCGCGGTCGCCCGCCTCCGACTCCGACGCGTGTCCGGCGGACTTCGCGGGCGAAGGCTCCCACACGTCCGGGTCGCGTCGGTTCTCGCGGTCGCGCTGGCGGAGCTCCTCCTTGTTCCTGGTGTGGTTCCCCGTGGACAGCTTGAACGGCTTCACCTCCGTCGCGCGCGGCCGAGCGGGCGGCGGAGGTTCCGGAGGCTTTTTCCGCGCCGAAACCGCCTCCCGCTCGCCCTCCGCCCGCGCCCGTCTTCCGAACGCAACCTCGACGCGCTTCTTCTCAGCGGCGGCGCGACGCGCCTCCGCAGCCTTCTCCGCCTTCTCCGCCTCGACTTCCCGTCTTTTTTCCGCCTCCTCGCGCGCCTTCGCGGCGCTCGCGGCGCGCGCGCCGCGGCGGCGCGCCGCCTCGCGCGCAGACGCGCCGCGCGCGGACAGCCGCGCCGGGGCTTCGGACGACCGCCCGGCGAACGACGCGACGGTGCCGTCCTCGATGCTCGCGCGCGGGCGCTCGCGCGCGGGCGCCGAGCGGCTCCGGCCGGCGGCGAAGTCCGCCTCCGCACGCGCCTCGATGCTCGCGCGCGCCGCGGACGCCTCGCGCCGACTCGCGGGCGGCTCCGGAGGCGGGCGCCACGCGCCTCGGGGAGGCGCCGGCGTGCGTTTCCGCGCCGCGTCGCGAGCGCTCCTCGCGTCCGCCCGCGAGCGCGTCGCGGCGGCGACGCTCTTGCGCATCTCGCGCGTCGCCGCGCGCCTGGCGCGCGCCTCCTCGGCCACGTCCGCGCTGACCCCCGAGGCGCTCGCGGCGATCCGCGTCGCCACCTCCGCGCGCATCGCCGCGCGGAACGCCTCGATGGAGGCGTCCGCGTCGGCGACGACGGACGCCGGGTCGGCGGCGAACGACGACCCCGCGCCGAACGCCGCGGCTTCGCGCACGTCCGCGAAGAAATCCTTTTCGCTTTCATCGCTTTTCTCGACGGCGCTCGCGACGCGCGGGCGCGCGGTGCCGTCCGGGGCTACGCGAGGGGGCGTCGTGGGCACCACCGAGCCGAGCGTGGTGGCGTCCGCGGGAACGCCGGGTTCCGCCGTCGCGGCGCGCGCGACGGACCGAATCTCCTCGTAGTCGAACGCGCCGCCGAGCAGTTCCTCCACCTTGCGCCTCGCCTCGCGCTTGCGCGCCGCCTCCGCCTCGGTCTGCGCGTCCAGCGCCGCGGACCAGGGCGCGGCGACGTCCGGAACGGCCGGAGCCGTCCGGTCCTGCGGGTCCATCGCGTCCAGCGCCTCGCGCGCCGCCGGATCGATCGTCGACGCCGGGCTCCCCGCGCCGGACCCAGACGCGGCGGGCGACGCGCTCGCCGCCTTCGGCGCGGCGTCCACGCGAGGCGGCGGCGCGTTCGCGTGTGGCTCCGTCGAGTGCACCGCCGCCGCGTGCACCGCGCCGGCGCGTGGCGCGCGCTCCGAGCCGCCGGCGACGGCGGTGACGTCGCTGGTGGTCGCGGGGCGGTACGGGGATCCCGCGCGCGCGGCGGGCCGCTTCGCCGGCGCCTCGGCGCGCGGCTTCTCCTCGGGGGACGACCCCGGCTCCGGGCTTCCGGCGACGTACTGGGCGAGCCCGCGCTCGAGCTGACGGAACTCGTCGAACATCGCCGCCGCTTCCGGCGAGGTGGACGCCGCGCGCGCCTTCACCGCGGTGGGCGTGGGGGGGAGCCCGCCGGGCGACGCCGCGGCGAGCGACGACGCCGCCGGCGCGTCCGTCTCAACCGTCGTCGTCGGCGGCGGCGCCGACGCCCTCGCCGTCGTCCGCGTCACCGTCGCCCGCGCGGTCGCGCCGAACACCTCGTATTGGAAGTCCACGGCGGTGTCAGACGCGGCGTCCGCGCGGAACGCGAACGGCTCGGGGTCAGCGACGGGAATGGAGGCGGTGTCTCCGTCGTCGTCGGCGGCGGATCCGGCGCCGGCGCGGGATCCCGACGGAGACGCTCTCGTCGCCGCCGCCGCCGCCGGCGCGTTCGCGCGCGTGTGCGCGCGTCGCGCCACAACAGCCTCGCGCGCGGAGTCATCGCCCAGCAAGTGCGTGCTGAGCCCGTCGCGCGTGCGCGCGACCGCCGCGCGAAGGGCACGCGCGGGAGCGTCTTCGTCGTCGTCGTCTTCGTCGTCTTCGTCGTCGCCTTCGCCGTAAATCATGCGGAGCACGCCTTTGAGGTAGGCCTGCGCCTCGGGATCCTCGTCCCCCTCCGCGAGGATCGCCGCGGCGTCTCGCGGCGTCGCGATCTCGCTGCGTCGCGACGACGCACCACGCGTACCGCGTGACGCCGCGAGACGCTCCATCTGGTCCGTGGCGATGACACTCGCGCGGAGCCCGCGCTCGGCGGCATCGAGCGCCTCGCGGATGGACGCGGTCATGTCGCTCGTGGGCGACTCGAGCTTGGGCGACGGAGGCGCCGCGGGCGCCGCGTCCACCGCGCGAGCCGCCCGCATCGCTTCGCGATATGGCGTCGTGGGCATCACCGGCCGGGATTTCCCCGCGGAAGCACCGTTTGACGCCTCATCGCCGGGGAGGTCCCACACCGCGTCGTCGTCCGTTCGCGGGCTGTCTGCCAAGAAATGCGCCGAGTCATCCGCGCCCACGGCCGCGTCTCTAGTCGTCTCGGAGAGGCGCAGCTCGCGCTCGAAGCGCTCGCGCTCTAAGCGAAGCCTGTCCCCCGCCGCGGACATCTTCACCCCGCGTGCGCCCGTGCGCGCGCGTCGTGGCGTCCTATGAAACGTAGCGCCCTCCAACAGTCAGTTTGAAATGTCACCGAGGTCACTGAATGAGGTGGCGCGCGGCACGCGTCGGTTTCGGCAAATCTTCGCTTAGGGTTGCCCCTTCCGATCTTGGGCACCTTCAGAACACGGAGCGCCGCGACCGCCGACCTGTTCGGTGTCGCGCGGCCACGAACGTGTGTCAGTAGCGCGAGGCTGTCCGCTCGCTTGTAGTTCGCGCGAGTGCTCGCGGAAGGTCGCGCGCCGCGCTCGCGCGGGTCGCGCACCGGCGCGCGGAGGCGTCACCGGCGTTTCGTGCGATCTCGGGATTCCGCGAGGCTCGCGTGCATTGCGCGAAGCCGCGAGGATTTCCCCGATCCGGTGTCGCGGTCCCCGGGAGTCGGCGACCGTCCACCAGAGAAACGCGCGAGGGTTTCGTACCCCCCGTAGTTCCGCGCCGAGAATACGCGTGTTGGTGCCCCGGTAGCGCGCCGGCGCGATGGCTGACGTCGCGAACGACGCGGTGGTGATCTTGGATGGATCCGAGGACCAGGGGGACGACGTGGAGATGACCGAGATCCAGGCTGGCGAGAACCTGGACGATATCGCCGGAGACACCGCGAGCGAGGACGAGGACGAAGAAGATGCTCCCAACGAAGAAGCGGAGAGCTCCGGGGAGGACGAAGACGCGGAGGAAGAGGAGGATGTGGACGCGGAAGTCGTCCTCGAGGAGCTCTCGTTCGCCGCGCGGAAAAAACTGGAGGAAGCCGCGAAGTGCGTTCTTTTGCCAACCCCCACCCGGAGCCTTAGTCGTACCCCTACCCGACGCGACGGTCACGCGACGCACGCCACACACACGACAATAGCATAGACTCGTGCCAGACACACGCACACAGTCACGGAAGGAAGAAAGACTCTGGATACCCGGAACAGACACTGAAAGCGCGAAAGGACGCGCGAGCGACAGAGTCGCACTTCTGAAGCGCCTGAAAGTTCTCGGCGCGTCTGCGCGTCTTCGTCGTCGGATCGAGCACCGAGCGCCCTTCGCGGCGTTTCGAGTAGCCATCCGACGACACCTCACCTCGCGTTGGAGACCGAGAGTCTGATCGCCGGCGAACCAGGAGAGAGAGAAACGCTCTCTCTTTCCTCGTCGTCGCGCGCGTCGCGAGGATCGGATCTGAAAAAGGTCGCAAAAAGCAAAATTTCTTTTTGTTTTTCGCCGCCGCTCGGCGCGCTTCGCGCGAGTCTCCCGAGACGCGCCGAACGGTCCGTCGAAGCTGCGTCGCTCCCGCGACCAGCCGCGATCGCGACGGGGGCCTCCATCGCGAGCCCCGTCCGCGGAAGAGCTCTCGCTGTTCAGGCTCGTGTGCGCGTCGCGCGCGACCCGGACTGTTTTGTCAGGATGGAACCAGAACGACCCTCGGATTTCGAAACGACGGCGGAGCGCCGCCTCGGGTCGTCGCGTCCAGGAATCACGGTCTGTTTGGGGGAAATCATGGCGAAAAATCTCCGCTTCGGCGCTCGCCAAGACCGAGTGATTGATTCTGAGTTTCTGAGTGAAATGACTGGCACTGAGCCCACGTCTGGGACGTGGAGACGGACGAGCGTCGTGAGGAAAAGTGTCGTGTGTCGCGTGTTTTTCGTCGCGCGCGTTTTTTTTTTTTCGTCGCGATGACGCCGTCGCTGACGTTCCGCTCCTTTCCTGTCTACTCCCCGCAGGTCCCTCGAGGGCAACGCCGCGTTGAACGGGGAAAAGACATCGGCGCTCGCTGAGGAATTCAAAATCACGCCGCGTGAGGTTCTCGCGGTGGTCGAGCACTTCAAGATGAGCGACGGCGTGAGGGTGGACGCTGTGGCGTCCACCTCGACGCGCGCCGCCGCCGCCGCCGTGGTGGATGACGACGACGACGAAGGCCCGACGTTCACGATCGATACCGGCATTTCCGACGAGGTGCGCGCGCAGGTGTGCTGCGGCGATCTGCACGCCACGCTGGTGCTCCCGAAGGGCTACTCGAAGCAGCAGGAGTACGTGATCTACGCGGATGGCAAAAAGGCGACCCCCGCGCAGATGGAGCTGGCCGCGGGCAAGGGCGCGGCGAAGAACTGGAAGTTCACCGTGCGCATGGTGGAGCCCGACGGGAGCGCCGGGCGAGTGTTCAAGAAGTGGATGGACGAGACGGGGTACTACCCCAAGGGGTTCGACCCCGCGGCGCCGGCGGCGACGAGGGACAACGCGACGAAGAAAGCCAGGGCGAAAGCCGCGCTGGAGAAGGAGAAGGAGAAGAAGGCGGGGAAGAAGGCGAAGCACGCGGGATCCCCGGCCAAACCCGCCGAGCCCGCGGCGCCCAAGCCCAGCATCTTCCAGCAGAACCTGGAGGCCATGCTAGACGACGCCGGTGGCGTGAAGCTGGCGGACAAGATCCCCAATCTTGTGTGGATAATGAAGAACGTGATGAACAACGCGGAGAGGGCGTTGGTGGTTCGCGTGATTTTCCAAACGCGCAAAGAGCTTCTTCGCGAGTTCATCTCCAAAAACGGCCTCGACATCCTCAAGGCGTGGCTCGAGACGGCCAAGACGGAGTACAAGTCGTCCCTGATCCTGAAAATGCTGATGACCCTGAACAAGATGCCCACGTCCGTCGCCGCGCTCCAGAAGACGGGGTTGGGGAAGGCGGTTTCCAAGCTCCAAAAGTACGCGCCCCCCGCCAAGAAGCCGGACGCCAAGAAGTCGGCGAAGGAGAACGAAGAGGCTGCGAAAAAGGCGGCGGACCTCGCGACGAGCGTGAAAGACCAAGCGGCGGCGGTGAAGTCGCTCTGGGAATCCCTCGTCCTGAAGGAGTCCCAAGCGCTCGAAGCCGCGGCGAAGGCGGCGGCGGCGGCGGCGGAGAAGGAGAAGGCGCTCAAGGCGGAGCGCGAGAAGAGCGCGGGTGCCGGCGCGAAGCGCGACGCGTCGGCGATCCTCGCGTCCGCGGCGAAACGCACGAAGATCGACGCCGGGAAGAACCCGGTCGCCGCGACGAAGATTGGCGCGGCGGCGGTCGCGCGTCCCACGACGACGACGACGATCGTGCGGCCGGCGGCGTCCTCCGCCAAGTCGTCGGGCTTGTCGTTCGGCGGGATCAACATCCGCGGCGCGGGGTTCCAGCCCGAGCGCCCCGCCGGCTTGGTGAAGCCCGCCGCGAAGGCGAAGGCCCCGTCCCCCCCGCCCACACCCATGCTGTACAAGAAGCGGCCCAGCAAGCGCGCCGCGGCGGGCGTCTCGTGGCCCAACTCGCACGACTCGCTCGAGATGGCGAAGTTCTTCTACAAGGCGGACCCGCCTGTGGCGTGCAACCCCGACCCGAACGTCGTCGAGCGGCTGTACGACCTGGGCGCCGCGAAGCAGCCCGCGCGCGAGGAGACCCGCGCGGAGGAGGCGGACGAGGAGGAGGAGGCGGACGACGAGGCGGACGAGGCCGACCAGGCCGCGGTGGCCAAGGCGCGCGAGCGCCAGGAGCGCGAGCTCGCCGCGGAGGCGCGCGCCGCGCAGCTCACGCGCCAGCGCCGGCTCAACGAGATGCGCGCCAAGATCAAGTGGCGCAAGCCCCGGCGCGTGCCGTACGCGGCGGACGTGGAGATCGGCAAGGGGGAGGAGTCCGTGGAGGCGGCGCGGCTGCGCGAGCTCGCGAGGCGCACGCGCGAGGTGACGTTCAAGTCGCTCGCCGCCGTGCCGGACTCGCCCGCGGAGCCGCCGCCCGTTGACGCGATGGGCGCCGCGGCGACGGCGACCGCGCTGGAGATCCCGCTGCTCACGAAGATCACGCCCGAGCAGCAGAGGGAGCAGGAGCGGCAGCAGAGGCTGCTGCAGCAGCAGCAGGAGCAGCAGCGGCAGATGATGCCCCCTCACCTGCGCATGCCGCCGATGCCGCCGATGCCGCCGGGGCCGCCGGGGCTGCCGGGGCCGCCCGGGCCGCCCGGGCCGGCGCAACCCGGGCCCGGCGCGCCCCCGGTGGCGTTTGAGAATTCGGCGCTCACCTCGCTGCTCAAGTCGGTGCAGTCCAACCCGGCGCTCATGTCCAGAGCGTTGGCGCGGGAGTCGGGCGCGGCGAGGTCCAACCACGGCGCGCACATGCATGACATTTGCGCGTTCTTCAACACGAAGCAGGGTTGTCACAGGGGGGACCAGTGCAGGTTCAAGCACGTGCGCGACGCTCCGGCAGGTCTCGATGCGTTTCCGTTCATCAAGAGGCGGGGGTAGGAGAGCGTCGGACGAGCGCCGTCGACGGCGCGGAGCGTTTTTTTCGCGGAGGAGGCGGCGGTTTCGGGGAGGGGACGGCGGAGCGTCGCGAGCGCGCCGTCACTAGGGCGGCGCGCGGCGCGCGTTCGCGACACGGGAGCAGTTAGCATAGACACTCGACTTAGCACGAGCGCTAGACGCGATACGGAGACGATACTAGGTTGCCACGCCGACCTTTTGGACCTCCGCAGAGCTTCCGACCCTCTCTCCCGCGAGGACCCCGCGCGGGCTTTTCGAGACTGGAAAGTTGCCGAAGAGACCCGGTGGACTACGCGCGAAACCCGCGACCCCGCGCGATCGCCGGTCCCGGGCTGCGAGCATGGCACGGACGGGAGACGCGCGCCGGGCTCGCGCGACGCGCGACGCGCGAGGACCACACGATGCGAGAGAGCGCGACGCTTTGTAACGAGACGTGAGACGCGGCGAACTCGAAAACGCGCGAAGAAGAAGGATTCGGTGCGCGCGAGTCCGGTAAAAAATGACGACAATCGTTTCTGGTTCGCGAACGGACGACGGAACCAAATTCAAATGAAACTCGCGCAGGTGCTCGTCCTGTCCACTGTCGTTGTCGCGTTCGGCCCGTCCAAGCGCCCCGAGACTCTCGCGCGCACGGGACACACACGAACGCACCATGGCGTCCACCGCCGACGCGTGGTGTTTCGCGGTCGACGCGAGGTTCGAACGCAATGGCGTGATGAGCAGCACCACACTCAAGTGCGTCCGTCTCCGTTGCTTCGCGAATCCACGCCCCGCGCGTCGTCATCCCCACTTGCGTCCCCGCGTTTTTGAATCTCCCCGAGGCCGGGAGGTCGAGAAGAGGAGGGCGGCCCCCGGCTCTATCGCTTTCGCATCCCTCCGGATCGCGCAGCGACTCGGTTGCGATCGAAACGTCCTCGCCCTTCCTCCACTCGCGACACGCACGCGTCGTCTATCCCCTTCCACCCTCCCGCGTCCAGCGCCATCGGGCTTTGCTGACCTCGCCCGCCCCCTGCTCTCGATCCGCGTTTCGAACAGACACCTCGTGCTTCGCGACGCCGAACTGGACAAGGAGAACGCGTCCGTCGGGCACGGCCCGAACAACCACAAGGTCCCGGACATGAACGCCTCCGCGAAGCGCAAGTTCGTGCTTCGTTTCGGGGACAGCAAGTGGTCCAACGACATGCACGTCGCCCAGATCAAAGCCATCTACGGGAAATCGGTGAAGGAGGGCATGCTGACTCTGGAGGACAAGGCGAACGTCAAAGTGCTCATCAAGGCGACTCCCGCGGAGTGCCAGCGCCTGATGAAGACGCTCACGACGCTTAAGGGTCAGTCCAAAGAAGCGCAGCACGCGCACCTCACCGCGCTGGGCAGCTGTGCGAAGTGCGCCTCGAAGAACGCGGCGGCGGCGGCGAAGGCGGAGGAGCGCCGGAAGAAGATGGTCGCGCAGCAGCTGGCGAGCGCCGAAGCCGAGCTTGCGCGCAAGCGCAAGCGCGAGGAGACGGCTTCTGAGCGCGACTCGGACAAGGCGCGTCGCCTTTCCGAGCAGCTCCAGCGCGTCGAGGCGATGCGCGCGGCGAAGGAGGCTGCGAAGGAGGACATCGAAGCCGCGAAGCGCCGCATCGAGGAGAAGCGTTTGGCGGCGCGCGCCGAGAAGGACAAGCTGCGGAACGACGCGGAGGCTTTGGCGGAGACGCGACGCGCGTACGCGGCTGAACGCGAAGCGTTAGAGACGGAGAAGAAGAACTTGGAGACGATGCGTGCGCAGATCGAGAAGGAACGGGTCTCGGTGCAGAAAGCGCGCGAGATGCTCGACGCGCAGCTCGACGCGCACGAGTCGACGATCAAGTCGCTGGAGATCGCGAAAGCGGCGGTGGAGAGGGAACGCGCGGTGATTGCCTCGGAGCGCGCGCGGGTCGAGGCGGAGACGGCGCGGTTCGAGGAGGAGCGCAAAGCGTCGGAGGCGAAGAAAGCCGAGTGGGAGCGGGCGAAGACGTCCAGGGAGGACGAGCGCGCGGCGACGCGGAATCGCCGCGCGCGCGATTACGCGTCGCCCTCGACGAGCCCCGCCGGCGCGTCGCCCGACGCGGCGCGCTTCTACGGCGGCGCGGCGCGAGCGGCGACGAAAAAAACGCCGGAGAAGCCGTCCCGGCCCGTGCCCGTGATCGACGACGACGACGACGACGAGAGCCCCGAAAAGGCGACGCAAAAGGCGAAAGCGCACGCGGAGCAGGATGCGGAGGCCGCGGCGCGCGCGAAGGCGACGGTCGAGCGCGCGGCGGCGGAGGCTCGCGCGCGCGAGGTGGCGCGCAAGCGCCAGGAGGAGCTCGCCAGGCAGGCGCGCGAGCGCCAGGCGGCGGAGCGCGCCGAGGCGGCGGCGGAGAAGGCTCGCCAGCGCAAGCAGAACACGAAGAAGGCGCAGAAGGAGTTGCTGGAGGAGATGCGCCGCAAGCAGGAGGAAGAGTCTGCTCAGCGTGAGCACCACGCGCGCCAGGCCCAGACGGAGCAGAAGATCCGCGAGAAGGCGAGGATCACGTGCGTGGCGACGGCGACGGATGAGATTTACGAGGCGCACGTCGCCGCGTTTGAGAAGATGAAAACCGTGCCTCCCGGCGCGCTTCGCGAGCGCGACATCCCTTGGCCGCATCCGAACAACTTGGTGTTCCTGACCCCGCGGGACGATGCGAACGCCAGGAAGAAGAAGGTGATGCGCGCGATCCAGCGTTGGCACCCGGACAAGTTCACCCAGAACTTCGGCGCGGCGATCCGCGAAGCCGAGCGCGAACGGATCATGACGCGCGTCCGGGGAGTCAGCGCGAGCGTGATCGAACTGCGACAGGTGTGGAACTGAGGCGCCGACGACGAACGCGCGGTAGTCCCGATGATCGTGATTCCGATGATAATACGATGAAGCGACGTCTCGACTCACGCTTTCCCGCTCAGACGCTCGTCGTACTCTCGCGCGTGCGCGGGCGTCTCCATGGCCTCGTCCGAGATGAACCCGCACAAGTCCGCCAGGCGGTGCACGAAGGTGGCTTTCCAAAACACGCCGGACGACAACGCGCCCGTGAGCGAGCCCCACAGCATCCCGGCTTGCAGCCACGCCGTGGGGTGCACGACGTAGAACACCTTCAGGTTTTCCTCCAAGGACCCGTTCCCCAGCGCCGCGTCCACCAGGCGCCGCGTGAAGTCCACGGAAGGCGCCTCCGCCTTCTCGCCGCCGCCGTGGAAGTACACCAGGGCGCACCCCTTCGGGTCCGCCGCCGCCGGCGCGACGACGCGCGCGACGTGAAACAACACTCGCCGCTCCGACTCCGCTCGGTCCCGCCCCGCGCTTTTCAGCCACAGCTCCAGGCTCACGGCGTCCACCGACACGACGCGCCTGCCGATGAAGTCACGGCCGTGCACGCGCACGGCGCCGGATTCCGCGACGTCCCGCAGGTCCACGCCGGCGGCGGCGCGGACCATCGCCTCGTGTCGAGCGGCGGCGGCACGCGCGCTCGCCGTCGGCGAATCCGGCCCGCTCGCGGACGCGCGCGCGTCGCCGTCCCCGTTCCCCCCGTCCCCGAACCAGAAATCGAACTCGTCCTCCTCCTCGCGCGTTTTGGCGCGCTGCGCGCGCACGCGGCGCTCCTCGGGGGACTCGATCACGCCGAGGATGCTCGCGGAGTCGCGTCCTTCGGCGCGCGCGAGACGGTTTTCGCGTTCGTCCGCCGCGTCGCCGTTTTCCTCGGCGGCGGCGGCTTCGCTCGATCCCGGTCCCCGTCCCGGGCCCGCTCCCACGGGGAACCGGTCGATGACGATCGCGCGCTCGCCGATGTCCATCTCCCCGTGCGCGTTTCCGATGTCCCCGGGGAGCACCATCTCCCCGCGCCGAGCCTCGACGTCGTCCCTGGGGAAGTACGCGGCGAGCGTCCCCACGTCAGACAAGCCGGGCGCGCGGCCCGTCTCGCGTCCCGGGGAGGCTTTCCCGGGGAGGTTCCCGTCCCCGACGTACATCCCCGCGTCACGATTGGTCAGGCAGAGCACCACGGTGTCGAGTTTTCCGGGCCAGTTCTCCAGGAAACGCCGCACGGTCCGCGTCGCGACGTGCGCGGCGTGCTCGCGCGGGAACCCTTTGTTTTCGGAGTACACCACCGGCACGGCGATGGATCGCTTCTTGGCCTCGACGCAGCACTCGAGCGCGCCGCGGTAGCAGTGCGACAGCGCGTTGGTCGCCGCGGTGCGGTACTTCTCCACGTACCGGGGACCCACCGTGCACACGAGTTTGGACGCGCGGAGGTTGTGCGCTTCTGTCATCTTCGCCTCGCCCGTGCGGCACGCCCCGATCTCGTCGCACTCGCGACGCAGTTCAGGACCCGCGGCGTCGAACGCGGCGCGTGCGGCGTCGTCCGCGGGGACGAGGCGCTCGCTCACGGCGCACACGCACACCTCGACGTCCAGCTCGAACGGCGGCGCGTCGTCGGCGATCAAAACGCGCACGATGTCGTTCAGGTCCGCGCGCACGGGGAACCGCGGCGTCCCGGGGGTGTTGGCGTCCACCGGGTACTCGGCACCCCGAGGGAATTTCGACCAGGCGACCGCGGCGTCCAGGGGCACACCAGCCGCGCGCTTCTCCGTGGAAGACGCCATCGCGCGATGCCCACGTGACTCGCGACACGCGACTCACAACACGTGCGCGCCGCGCGGTCTGCCCACCGCGGCTCTGCGCGCCCAGAATGGCGAAGCGCTTGATGATTTTTCGTCGTCAGTTCCGAAAGAAACGTACCGTACGGACTAGTGAACACGAAAACCGAATTCGCGTGCGCACGAGCCTCACTCGGTGCCGCCCTCTGAGCGATGGGGGCGAACGATGGCTTAGAGCGCGCCTACCGCGAGATCGGCCGCTCCGGCGTGGGCGCGCTCGAGCTCGGCGACTGGCCTCGCTCGTCGTATTTCTTGGAGCACTGCGAGACGCGCCCGGAGGATGGCGCGTTGTTGCCCAGACGATTCGAGACCAACCCGGTGGTCGGCGTGTCCTGCGAGCTCGGGGAGGACCGCGAGCACGTCCGGCTTTTGGAGACGGCGCAGCGCGTATTTTCCGACATCTTGCAGGAGGCGCGCGAGCGGTGCCTGTCCGCGGCCGCGAGCAGAGAGTTCGCGACGCGCGGGATCTGGTGGGCACCCCGCGAGAGCTTCCACGCCGTGGTGTCCATCTTCTCCGAGCACCCGGATCTGCTGGACGGCGACGCGCGCGAGCGGTGGACGCCCGTCCCCGAGGACAAGCTCAAGCACGAGCTCGGCGTCGAGCTCAGGTCGGACCTGTGGGCGTACCCGGTGCCGCCCATCAACCTGCGTCTACACGGCTACCGCTTCTGCGCGGACGGCGCGCTCATCGCGTGCTTCGTGGACGCCGACGCGGACGGCGGGAACGGCGAACCC
>Ga0181559_10001204_pt1 | contig 25184 bp, 20 predicted proteins | sample 011ome_21_FD_133752 | JGI IMG/M metagenome (GOLD analysis project Ga0181559, IMG submission 133752) | Coastal salt marsh microbial communities from the Groves Creek Marsh, Skidaway Island, Georgia - 011508AT metaG (megahit assembly) | ecosystem: Environmental > Aquatic > Marine > Intertidal...
AATTGACCTTCCTTCTGCAAATCCTGAAGAGGTTACTGATGATATTGTAGATCTGATCGGTTGTGACCCAGATGAGGTAATACCTGCATCTGCAAAATCAGGAATAGGAATTGAGGAAATCTTGGCAGCAATTATCGAGAGAGTTCCGCCTCCATCAGGAGAAGCTGAGGCGCCGCTTCAGGCATTGATTTTCGATTCTGTATACAATTCCTTTAGAGGAGTCGAGACCTATTTTAGAGTTTATGATGGCTCTATTAAAAAGGGACAGCAAATCAAATTCATGAATACCGGAAAAACGTATTTTGCCGATGAGATCGGAACCTTAAAGCTCACTCAGCAACCTAAGAATGAAATTAAAGCAGGAGATGTTGGTTATTTGATCACTGGGATCAAAGAAGCAAAAGAAGTAAAGGTAGGTGATACCATTACGGACGCAAAGAATCCTACTACAAAAGCAATTTCTGGTTTTGAGGATGTAAAACCCATGGTGTTCGCAGGAATTTATCCCGTTGATACAGAGGATTATGAAGACCTTAGAGCTTCGATGGAAAAGCTACAACTCAATGACGCTTCTTTGGTATTTACTCCTGAGAGTTCAGCAGCTCTAGGTTTTGGTTTTCGTTGTGGATTCCTTGGAATGCTCCATATGGAAATCATTCAAGAACGCTTAGAACGCGAATTTGAAATGACCGTGATCACTACGGTTCCAAACGTATCGTATCACGCCTATACCAAGAAAACGCCAGACACTCCAGTTATCGTAAATAACCCTTCGGATCTTCCGGACCCTTCTTACTTAGATCGTGTGGAAGAACCTTATATCAAGGCGACCATTATCACTAAGGCAGATTTTGTGGGGAATGTGATGTCGCTTTGTATTGAAAAAAGAGGGCAGATTACCAATCAAACGTATTTGACAACCGATAGAGTGGAACTCAGTTTTGATATGCCACTTGCAGAAATTGTATTCGATTTTTACGATCGATTAAAAACCGTATCAAAGGGCTATGCTTCTTTTGATTACGCTCCAATTGGTATGAGAGAATCCAAGCTTGTTCGTGTGGATATCTTACTCAACGGACAATCTGTGGATGCGCTTTCAGCATTGATTCACTTGGACAATGCTGAGTCTATCGGACGCAGAATGTGTGAAAAACTAAGAGAACTTATCCCAAGACAACAGTTCGACATTCCAATTCAGGCAGCGATTGGCGCAAAGATCATCTCTAGAGAAACCATCAAAGCCCTTCGTAAAGATGTGACTGCGAAATGTTATGGAGGAGATATTTCTAGAAAGCGTAAGCTCCTAGAAAAACAGAAGAAAGGTAAAAAACGCATGCGTCAGGTGGGTAATGTTGAGATTCCTCAACAGGCATTTATGGCGGTTCTTAAGCTCAACGACTAAGTTTTTATAAATCACTATGGCTAAAATTGGAGACATAGAACTCGGAGATTTTCCACTACTGCTCGCACCCATGGAAGATGTGAGCGACCCTCCTTTTAGAGCGCTTTGTAAAGAGCAGGGAGCCGATGTGGTTTATACCGAATTTATTTCTTCAGAGGGACTCATCAGAGATGCTGAAAAGTCCACTCAAAAACTCGATATTTACGACGAGGAACGCCCTGTAGGGATTCAGATATTTGGAGCCAACCTCGACTCGATGCTTCAGGCAATCGATAGAGTTGAAGCTTCTAATCCAGATATCATCGATATTAACTTTGGTTGTCCAGTTAAAAAAGTAGTCAGCAAAAATGCAGGTGCTGGAATACTCAAAGATATTCCACTGATGGTGCAACTGTCAGAGGCCATGGTCAAGAGAACTAAGTTGCCTGTTACCGTAAAGACAAGACTCGGTTGGGACCACGATTCCATTCAAATCATGGAAGTCGCTGAGCGACTTCAAGATGTCGGAATTCAAGCTTTATCCATACACGGAAGAACCAGAGCTCAGATGTATAAAGGAGTAGCGGATTGGGCTCCAATCGCTGAGGTTAAAAACAACCCCAGAATTCACATCCCTATCTTTGGGAATGGCGATGTAGACAGTCCAGAAAAAGCAATGTCGATGCGAGATGATTACGGCTTGGACGGAGCGATGATTGGAAGAGCGTCTATTGGAAACCCTTGGTTTTTTAAGCAGGTAAAACACTTCTTTAAAACAGGAGAACACCTTCCAGAGCCAACTCTTGAAGAAAAGGTTGAGATCGCCAGAAGACATCTACAAATGGCGATTGATTGGAAGGGAGAAAAGCTCGGAGTTTTTGAAACCAGACGCCATTACACTAATTATTTTAGAGGAATTCCAAACTTTAAACCTCTTCGTATGAAGATGGTAACCTCTGATGATGCCCAGGATGTTTTTAAAGCCTTTGATGAGGTTTTAGAACAATTTGCATGATTTACAAATTGTTGATGTAATCACTTAAACTCACTTCTTCATTCAGTCCAATTTTTTTTCTCAAACGATAACGCCTCATTTCAACGCTTTTAACACTGATGCCGAGCACTTGTGCGATGTCTTTAGAATTCATACCTCCTCTTATATAGGTCATGAGTAAAAAGTCCTGTCTAGAGATTGTTCCATAGAATTGATTTTTAATTCGCTTCACAAAATCTTCATCGTAATCGGCTAAGGCTTTCTCAAAGCGATTCCAATCTTTTTTCTCTTTAATATTATTATTGATGAATTCATGTAGACTGCTGAGGTCAATTTGATGCTTTTTTTCAACTTCATTGATTTTTTTACTTAACTGGTGTAACAACCGATTTTTTGATAGCAGGTGTTCTGTTGAAATGGTTAATTCTCTTTTCTTGGTTTTTAATTGATTTTCTAAATTTTTTTGATGGATTTTATTGATCCGTTCTTTTTCTTTGAGTTGTAGAATATCCAATTTTTTTTGATTTTTCAACTTTAATTCAAGCTCTCTTTTTTTATAGGTTCTTCTTGTAAAATAAAACGCTAAAAACAAGGTTACGAGAATGAGAAGTGAAAACAGGATTTGAATAAATTCTTTAAGAAACCAAGGTTTATCAATAATAAAAGAGTACGAAGCGCTTATGTTCGATTTTTTTGAAACAGGATCGAATACGATCACTTGAAATTCATAGGCCCCCGGTTCTAAGTTTATAAATTCTAGCTCGGAACGCATTCGATCCATTGAATAAAGTGCACCATCGCGTAGTAACTCAGTTTGAAACACCATTGGAGCATACTTGGCATACGAAGGTTTTTTTAAGTAAAATCGCATCGAGTTATTCTTGAAATTCTGTTTTGAATTATCAGGAATTAGTGGTTTTGTAACCCAGGAGTTTTGTATCAATTGTTGAACGTTATCAATGGTAGGAACCTCGAGTTGATCCCCGGTTAAATATTCTAGATCAAGGATCACAAAACCATCAGATAAACCAATTAAATAACGTTCATCGGAAAGATGATTGATGTTTTCAAACCCCGAATTCCCTAAATTTTCGTAAACATATGGAGGTAATTCATATTCAAATGAAGTGTAGGTATTTTCAATAAACGTTCGTTGTATGCCATATATTGATTGTGCTTTAAAACCAATCAAATTCTTCGTTCCTCCCCTAATGAAGCCAGACGAAATTAAATCTTCTGGCTCCAATAGTTGAGTTAAAAGCGAATCTTTCCGAAACGCTTTTGACTTAAGATCGATGGTATATATTCCTTCAGAGGATTTATAATAGACCTGATCATCGAGTTGAAACAACGCGCTTTTCAAACCATTTTTTTCAATAGTCCATTGATTGGTTAACTGCGAAAAATTGTTGTCAAACTCTAAAACGAAGACCCCAAGATACTCGTTGTTGATGTATACTTTTTCGTCTTTAACTTCTATAAATCGAGATGAGACCTTAAAGGTTTCTGGAGCAGTTTTGAGGATCGGATTACCATTTTGAAAATCATATACATAGATCCCTTCATAGGTACCCCCTATAAGGTGCTTCCCTTCTTTTTGAACACCCCAAAAACCCACATCTTCGGATAGCGTTCTGATGGTAGTTGGATCCTTAACTTGAAAAAGACCGCTATTGCTAGAGCAATACAAATCATTATCAATAAGATCTAGTTTCCATATTTGTCCTTCGATTCCTTTGATTTTTTCAGGAGCTTCCAGTTCTGAATTTAAGTAGTAAAGTCCTTGATTGGTTCCGATATAAATAGTGTTATTCCACTCGATTGCGGTATAAACCGATCCGATATCTTTAGAGCTGTTTCGATGCTCTAAATGGGGACTGGAGATATTCACCAACGCAATTCCTCGATCCATACCTGCCCATAGGTTGGAATTATGATCTTCAAATAAAGAAAGGATGGTATTGTTACCAAGCCCATTACTCCTTTTTAAGGCCCCATCTATCTTTAAGTTGTCATCCAACCAAACAATTCCATCTCCAATCGTCCCAAGTACGATGACCCCCGTTTTCATTTGATGAAGCGAATAGATGTTTTCCTTTGGTAAACGCAGGTTCTTTTGAGGAAGTATTAAGTTTTTTTCCCATTGGTACAAAGATCCGTTATTAGAAACCAAATAATTTCGCTGTTGCCAGCGTATGGTTCCTACAATGGAGGACCAATTAATTTCAGATGAGAAATGATAGCTTTGCGAATCCTCAAAGATGTTGAGCAATCCTTTTTGCAAATCGATTAGGAAGGGCTTCCCTTCTAGCGTAACTAAACTATTATTATTAAAATCGCCATAGATTTGTTGATAGCTCTTCAATTTTGAATCAATGATCAGCGCTCTATTAAAGGACTGAAAAACGAGATATCCTTTATATGCAACAATGTTCCAAAAGGATTCTCCATCAATAATTTCAATATTCATCTTTTGAGCTAATGACTCATATTCAAAAGTCCCATATTCATTTTTGGTCCAAAGTCCAAACTCCATCAATCCTCCGCTGAGAATTTGGTCTTCCAATGCATATACCGTTCTGAAAATAGTAGGTTTTTCTATTTTCAAAACCTCCCATTGATGGCCATTGTAGCGCAGAAGTTGATCGTGATTGGCAAAAAACACGTCCCCCTCTTTATTTTGAGCAATGTTCCATATCTGATTTCCCCCTTTATACTCATTTGGATGAAAGTTCATCAAAGGTGGGGTTAGTTGGCCATAGGTTACTTTTATTGGAATTAAAAAAAGCCAAACAAGCGAACAAATAAGCGAAAAATAGGTTTTTTTAACCTCTACATTACCTCTCATAGTTAATTTTTATACCTACAAAGTAAGTGAATTAATTTATTGTAAATGAATATTTTATAAGTTATTTAACCGATGGTAGTAATGATGTAGTGTTCAAATTTATAGAAATACACGAATCCCGTTATAATTTAGTGGAATTAACAAACAATTCAATTTAAAATGAAAGCAACAATTTCGAATTCAAGTAAAATTTTGACAATGATGGCGCTCAGTTCGCTATTGTTCATTAACTGTACTAAAGAGACTCAACCCGAACCAGAACCAGAACCAGATCCAGATCCAGTTTCTGTTGTAGAAGGATGTGATACGTTTACAGAGCAAGATCCAAGTTTAAACACTGCAGCAATTGATTTTGAGTGCACAGGAAATGCTTTTTTAGAAGAAGATGCACTCTCAGCTGACAATTTAGACGGTAACTGGGGACGATTTGGCGGTCCAGATGGGCAAGCTTATTTAAAGCTTAATTATATTGACAATCCTAACGCCTCTGGAATTAATACCTCAACTAAGGTTTTATCGATTACTGAAAATGCAGGGATCGAACCTTGGGCAGGTTTTTTCTTTAACTTAAATGAAAAAGTAAACTTTCCTTCAGGACAAGAAGCTATTGCGATTGATGTTCATTCAGCAGCTCCAGGACAAGATGTTTTATTCAAAATGGAGGACAGCACTAACTCTGATGTATTTAAAGAGTCACGTGTCGTTACCACAGCTGAAGGAGCATGGGAAACACTAACCTACAACTTTACAGCTGAGGATTCAGGTAAGTACGACCGTATTGTCATCATTGCCAATATTGTGAAAACGAACGATGCTGAGGCTGTTTATTATATGGATAACATTCGTTTTACGACTCCAGAGGAGGTTACCGAGAACGGTTCAGCTCCAACAGCAGAAGCAGCAGCTCCTACTAAAGACGCATCAGAAGTAATGTCAATATTTAGTGATGCCTACACAGATGTTGAGGGAACGAATTTTAATCCCAACTGGGGTCAAGCAACCGTAGCTACTATTGAAGAAATCGCTACAGACAAAAATGTCCTAAAATACGAAGGAATCAATTATCAAGGAACTGAATTTGCGTCGGCTTTAGATGCTTCTGCATACCAGTTTATACATCTTGATTATTGGACTGCTGATTCCACAGCACTAAATTTCTTTTTAATCAGCACAGGACCAGCTGAAACAGCAAAGGCTCTTGATGTAACTACAAAAGAACAATGGATTTCTGTTGATATTCCATTAAGTGATTTTTCAGGGGTTGATCTTGCTGACATCATTCAGTTTAAAGTTGATGGAAATGGAACGGTATTCTTTGATAATATCTATTTCCACACTCCTGCTGATGCTGCAACAGAACCAACATCGGCAGCTCCAGCTCCAACAGCAGCAGCAGAAGGAGTAATGTCAATCTTTAGTGATTCATACACGGATGTTGAGGGGACTAATTTTAACCCAGACTGGGGACAAGCAACAGCATCTACTATTGTTGAGATCGCAACGGATAACAGTGCAATTAAATATCAAGGCTTAAACTATCAAGGAACTCAATTTGCGTCTGCTTTAAACGTGAGCGCTTACCAATACATCCACATTGACTATTGGACAGCAGATTCAACGGCTCTCAATTTCTTTTTGATCAGTACAGGTCCACAGGAAACTGCAAAAGCATTGGATGTTTCAACCAAAGGAGAATGGGTTTCAGTAGACATTCCTTTAAGTGATTTTACAGGCGTAGATTTAGCAGATGTAATTCAATTTAAGGTTGACGGAAACGGAACGGTTTTCTTTGACAACATTTATTTTCACAACTAATATCTAATTTAGAGCACAAAAGAGATTAATTTAATATTTTTATTTGATGAAACAGATACAATTATATTCACTTTTGTGCTCTTTCTTTTTTCTTTTTGGTTGCGAAAAAGAGCCGACAACAGATCCAGACCCTAGCTCCAAGGAGGAGCCAGGACTTACGTTGACTGAACAAGACAAGATAGGGCTGGTATGGTCTGAAGAATTTGAGGGGAGCACTCTTAATTCTCAGCTTTGGAGTTATGATTTAGGAGATGGTTCTGCTTATGGAATCCCAGGTTGGGGAAATCAAGAAGAACAATCCTACACTTCAAATTCCAAGAACATCAAGTTGGAAAACGGATATCTTAAGATTACCGCCCGAAAAGAAAATATCGATAACAAAAGCTACTCCTCTGCTCGAATAAAAAGTCAAAATAAATTTGATTTTAAGCACGGTAGGTTAAAAGTTCGCGCTAAGTTTCCTCAATCCAAAGGAACTTGGCCTGCTATTTGGCTTATGGGTCAAAACATCGATCAGGTGGGATGGCCTAGTTGTGGAGAAATTGACTTAGTAGAACAAAACGGTCAAGAAAAAAATAAAATACTGGGTACGGTTCACTGGTTGAACTCAACGGACAATTCAAATGCCAAATACGGTACTGATCTAGTTTCGAATAGTATTGGCGATTCATTTAAAGAGTACATTCTCATTTGGGATACGAATTCCATCAAAATGTATGTTGAAAGCGTGAAGTATTTTGATATGAGTATCAATTCAAGTATGCCTTTTGACCAACCATTTTTTTTATTGTTAAACTTAGCCATGGGAGGGAGCTTAGGAGGCACCATTGATTCTAACTTTAGCAGTGATACCTTTACCATTGATTATATCAGACTTTATGAAAATTAACATTTTAATTGCAGCGGCACTCACGCTTATTTTAGCGAGTTGTGCGGAGACTGCAACGCAAGAAAAGACATACCAACTTGTTTGGGCAGATGAATTTGAAACAGAAGGCGTATTGGACGCTCAAAAGTGGTTTTTAGAGACAGTTGCTCCAGAAAACGGAAGTTGGTACAACAATGAATTGCAACATTATACCGATCGAGAGGACAATGCTTATATCAGCGAAGGAACCTTAAAAATTGTTGCTAAGAAAGAAGAATTTACATCTACGGGAACTACGAAGCAATATACTTCGGCGCGTTTAAACTCAAAATTTCAATTTACTTACGGAAAGGTGGAGGTTCGTGCAAAACTTCCAAGAACACAAGGAACGTGGCCTGCAATATGGGCTTTAGGCGCCAACATCAATGAAGTGCCTTGGCCAAAATGTGGTGAGATTGACATCATGGAACAACTCTTTGAGGATCATTTAATGGTGCAATCAGCGGTTCATGTTCAAGGGCGTTATGGAGATCATCCTGCTCTGAAACAGATCAATGTTTCTGATGTGACCGAAAACTTTCATATTTACGGAATGATTTGGGATGAAGAAAAGATTGATTTTACCGTTGATGGAAACGTGTTTTTTACATACAATCCAGAAGATCGTTCAGAGGATTTTTGGCCCTTCAACAAAGACCAATTTTTACTCTTAAATGTTGCCGTTGGAGGAAGTTTAGGAGGAGAAGTGAGCCCAGAATTTGAACAAGATCAAATGGAGGTAGATTACGTAAGGGTCTACCAAAAGAATTAAACGATCACCATAAAGCTCCTTCAGGAGCTTTTTTTTATTTTAAATTAAAATCCATGAAACGACAACAGTTTGCAATTCTAATTATAATCGGTTTTCACTTTGTTTCCTGTACCAAAGAACGTAATAATCCGATTGAAGCGACCCTTGTGGAGGGCTGTAAGACTTTTGAACAATTGCAACCGAATCTCAATTCATCGGGTATCGATTTTGAATGCCATGGTAACGCATTCTTAGATCTTGATCAACGCAATGATTCGAATCCAAATGGAACTTGGGGCTTTTTTGGAGGAACTGTTAAGCTCCATTATCAAGACAATCCATTCGTAGATCAAACCAATGCTTCATCCAAAGTTCTGGCCGTTGTAGAGGATTCTTTTAACATGCCTTGGTCTGGTTTCTTTTTTGACTTAGAAGCTCCTGTTCAATTTCAAGGAGACTTGACCGCTATTGCTCTTGAGGTGTTTTCCATTGTGCCAGGACAATCCGTATTGTTAAAGCTCGAAAACAGCAACAATCCGAGTCAATTTAAAGAATTGGTTCAAGTCACTACCTCTGAAAATCAGTGGGAACGTTTGACCTATCATTTTTCAGTAGCAGATTCCAATCAATTTGATCGTTTGGTGTTGATTATGAATTCTACCTTTCAAAACACTGAGCAAATGACCTATTACTTGGACTCAATCACATTGACCGAACCTAAAGAAGTTCCTGTTGCAACTCCAAGTTTTACCAACCTAGTTTGGAGTGATGAATTTGATTATCAGGGAAGACCAGACGAAACCAAATGGCACCATCAAACCTTTGCTCCTAATAACGGCAGTTGGTTCAATGGAGAATTACAACATTATGTCAATAGCGAAGAAAACACCTATGTAAGTGATGGAACGTTGAAGGTAAAAGCGATTAAAGAGTCTTATACAACTCAAAGCTCTACAAAGGATTATACTTCAGCCAGGCTTAACTCAAAATTTAGCATGACCTATGGAAAAATTGAAGTTCGCGCTAAACTTCCATCAGGAGCAGGTACCTGGCCGGCAATTTGGACTCTGGGTGCCAATATTGATGAACCTGGAAATTTTTATGGAGATTCTCAGGGAAGTGTCGGTTGGCCACTATGTGGTGAAATAGATATCATGGAACAAAACGGTTGGGATAAAACTCAGGTTTACGGACATTTTCATTGGGGAAACACCGCAACTGCAGCTTATGAGAATTATGGAAAGATAGCAACTGTAGCCAATACGAGCACAGAATTTCATGTGTATTCATTGGTTTGGACCGAAACAGAATTGCAAATATTCATCGATGATGCCTTAAATGTGGTCCTAGATAATACAGCACTCAACCCCTATGACAATCCGCATTATTTACTTTTAAACATCGCTGTAGGAGGGAACTTAGGAGGCACTGTTCCCGCGAACTTTAGTCAGGAAGTGATGGAAGTTGACTATGTGCGATTTTATCAGTAACATGCTTACAGGTAGTTCTCAATATAATTCGCATCAAACAGCAAATAGCCAGAATCAGACGAAAGCTGCAGGTAAGTCTGCAGATGATCCTGTTGTTTTTTCCCCTCAAACAATTGGTATCCCAAAACCGAATAGAATAGCATAAATTGTTCTTTCCACGAGCTATTCCCAAGTAAATTCAATTGAAGAGATCCAAATAATGCATTGGCGATTTTTGTATTGTCTTGATAAAGGGAGCAAAAGGCGTCTGCTAGGGTATACAAAAATCGTTCAGCGTCTGTATGAAAGTGGTTGCTTTCATAGAGCGCTTCATAATAATCTTTGATTAAATGACTCAAGGTGTCAAGTCGTCTGATCAAAAGAAGAGCTAAAACAACTTCAAACATAAAATAGGGGATGCTTTCACGATTCTTGTGGCAAAAAGAATGGATGGAAACCAACTGTAGATCATACCCGTGGTGGTCGTTGTGGTGATATGCATACAGTAGTTGATAGCCCCAATAACGACCGATTAAAGGAACCGGGTAGTGCATCAATTGTTGTTCATCCCAGTCGATTTTTTTAATTGACTTTAAATTGTAATAGGATTTTAATTCCAAAATAAGGGTTAAAAACAATTGTTCACTGGGGCGCTTACTAATTTTCTTGATACGCTCCAGTATGGCCCCGTAATTGCTGTTGAGCTCGTGCGATTTGATGTAGTTGTAAACGATGTAATCTCTAAACAGTTCTTGTTTGAGAAGGGCCTTCAATAAAGCTGGTCGAGGCGAGGCATGCTCTATCGTATTGTAAATTAGAAATGCAGTTTTAAAAACGATGCTATTGACGTGATCAGGTTCTTGAAACAAAATCAAATCTCTATTTTCAAACAGTGCATTTAGAAAGGATTTTTGTTCTTCTAAATAGGCGTATTCAAAAAGTCTCGAAAACAGCACTGGAAAATCTTTGTTCTTATAGAGTTGATTTAAATAGGCAATATGTTCTTGTTTTAAAACGGGGCTTTTTTTGATTTCGATGAGTCTTAATTCGTCAATCCAACCTTTGCTATCAATTCGGTATTGGTTGTAACTAGAAAATGATGAAAACCCTAGAAAGTTTGAAAGCGTATCTAAAGTAGCTTTTTGAGGGGTTCTCGATGGAATTAATCCGAAAAATCTACGAATCGTACTCAAGCTAACAGAGTGATCTACTTTTGATTGAAGCTCATCAGTGAGCATTCCAGCTTCTTTGGTTGTTGTGATCTTATACCCAATTTTATGTTGAAGATCCAAACGCAATTGTTGAATGGAATCCGTCATAATCCTAAAAAATAATACCCAATAAGCATGATTATAAATGCTAAGTAGGTGGTAAATTGATGTCGTTCTTTAGCCAAAACCATGGCTAAAACCACCGATAATACGGGGCCTAACAATCCAAATAGCTTTTCATAAAAGGGATTGGTTAACTGTAAGCCCTGTAAATTACTCAGTTGCGCTATGCTGATTGGAAGTGCGATTAAAAAGTATTCGTACCATTGAACAGGCTGTTTTACAAAAGAAGTTTTTTCTTTTTTAAGAAAAAGTAATAAGCTTGAGAACAGCAGTACGGTGAGCTCTTGATAAAACGCAATATCCACAGCGCTAAAAACAGACAAGTATTCGTATTGCTGAAGGACCAAAACAATAAAGAATAGTTGGGCTACCATAAAGTAGAGGTGGGATTTGTAAGTACTCGAATTCTTTAGGTGTGTTTTTAATTGATGATAGATAAAGAATCCAAAGCCAAAACCAATGCACAGCAGTGAGGGAATAAAAGAACTCAGTGTGATGTAATTGTTGAAATTGCTAATGAGGCCAACAACCGTAGTGGTAAGTAAAATGTAGATACAAAATTGGACAATGCTGCCCTGTTGAAACCCTTTCACCAAAAAATAAAGCCCCATGAACCCAATACTTGAAACCCCTAATAGTTTGAGACTGTTAGTACCCTCCAAGACCAAACCAAGATCTTTTGAGTAGAATACAAAAAGCAACCCAACGAATATCGATGTATAAATTGATCGATTTTGAATAAGCGCCAAAGGGCCACTCTTTTTAGAGTAGATGGACCATAAAAAGTCGTTAATAGAATAAAATAGAGTTGCAATAAGTAGATAGGCCATTCGTAAATTTAAAAAAAATGAACAAACAATGAACACAGATCGTTCTTTTTTTTAAGCAATTTTACAATGCTAAATACAACAACATCCGTCATGACAATCAACCAACTACTGACCAAGTATTCTAAGACGAAGTATATTTCTAAGTTCAACAATCGAAGATTGATTTACTTATCTGATTTATATCCGTTTCATAATAAGGGAATGTTAGAACAAGTGATTTCTGATATAGTGAACGAAAATCTTGAAGACAAAAAAGTGATTTATAAGATTTTAATTAGAGAAATCATAGTGTCAAAAATTAAAAATACGATCAGTTTAGTCTTGATGATTATTACAGTCGTATGGATTCTAAAATATTCAATTTAAAACTACCCAACCAATGAAACCTACCTTTAAACGAGAGCGAATGATTCACTGCATCAAATTTATATCACTAATTGTTTTGGTATTATCGAGTTGTTCAAAACAGGAAGTCCCTATAGAAATCACTAAATATACTCTAGAAATTTCTGCTGGAATTGGAGGGAGTGTTTCTACTACTGGAGGAAAATTTGAAGAGGGTTCTACAGTATCAGTTAGCGCAATTCCTAACTCAGAATACCTGTTTGCAGGATGGAGCAATGGAGCCACTACCAACCCCTTGAACATAACGGTTAATGAAAACATTTCTATCACTGCTAATTTTATTAAAAAGAAATACGCATTAACAATTGATGTAGTAGGAGAAGGAACCGTTACGGAGGAAATCCTTAGCTCAGGAAAGGAATACAATTCAGGAACTGTTATTAAACTGACGGCAAATCCAGCTCAGGGATGGGAATTCAAACAATGGACAGGAGCTATCAGTTCTTACGATGAATCGATTGAATTGAGTCTTGATGCTGCCAAGTCTTTAACCGCTGAATTTCAAGTTATTGATGATCAAAACGCTTTGAATGTAGTATCATATATTTTTAAAAATATAGATCCAAATGCCGGTATATGGCCTCCCGGATCACAGAACTTACTCGGTATAGCTTCAAAGTATTCTCGTTCGAATAAAACAGCAGAAGAATTTTATAATCAAATGCAAGAACTCTACAATCAAATAGATGTTCATATCGAAGAAGAATTAGAAATTTTTAGTAATTTGAGAAATTGGTCTAACGAGCTTAATTCTTCTGAATTGGAATCAAAGCAGGTATATTTGAAATTTCAAGATTCATTAGGAGTCGCTTCTGCGATTCATGAGTTGATTTTGACTAAAAGAAATCAGCTTATACAGATTTCATCTGAAGCTCCCACAATAAGTGGCATTAACTTAGAACAAGTAAATCGCTACATAGGTCACGTTGGTGAAATTAACGGTCTAACTAATGATGCTGCTCACGTAACTTATTTATTGGTTCAGTTGATGAAAAGAACAAATGATGAATTTGAAATTTCAAATTCCAACGAAATTCAAAGTATCTATGATGAATTTTCGAACATTGACCAACAATTAGAGACTATTTTATTCACTCCAAGAGAAGACCTTCTTAGAAATCACATTTACACTAATGGAATTGATGTTGTTCTCCAAAATCTTGGATTATTAACTTTTGAGCAGTTGTCATTTGAAGAAAAGGTCGCTCAATTTGATTATTACACTGAGTTGTCTTCTCAAGAGGTTGATCGATTTAAAGGGTTCTACCAACAGGCTTTACTGATTGATCAAAACTCAGATGATTTAGCAGAAGCAATGGTTCATGTGTTTAATGCCAATTACACAAAAACAAAAGCTAGTGCAGCTAAAATAGGTCCTGAAGCGGCTTATCGCTATTCGGTGCAAAATGCATTTAAGAGATACACACTTTTTCGCTACACGGAAGCAAAGTATTTTCTTTGGTATGAGAAACCTTATGAAAACACATTAGAGGGCTTAAAAGCTAGAAAAGCTGACTTAATTGGGATACGAGAGGAAAATGAAAGGTTGGCCCCACAATTTGGAAAAGTTGAAACCGCTTCAACTGGAGTTGATTGGGAAGGTTATGATTCGGTTTTTAACCCCCTGTTTTTTAGAAATTCACGAATCACTGAATTTAATGCAAATATTGCTAATTTGGAGCGACAAATCCTCGATTTGGGGGGTGGTCATGATTCGGGAGGCTCCCACGATTCAGGTGGGGATTCCCACGATTCAGGTGGATCAGATTCAGGTGGAAATTAATCGAGAAGGTTTTTGTTAATTCGAATCGAAGCTACATAAGCAGCCAGTGCTCCTAGCACAAAAATAGTTCCTAAAACTAAAATGAAATTTTCGAGAGAGAATGCTACGGGATAGGACAACTCCATGCCGATTTTAACAAAGCCAAAGAGGAGTTGAGCACCTATGACAAGGCTAGATATAATGACACCGATTAGACCTCCTAGTGCCGAGAGTAAAAAGCCTTGAAAGAAGTAGATTCTTCTGAGTTGTGGTAGTTCAAGGCCCATAGCAAATAGAGTTTTTAAATGAGCTCGTTTATCTAAGATAACCATCAGTGTTGCACCAACTACATTAAATAGGGCGATAATTAAAACTAGGGTGAAAATTAAATAAGTAGCTGCATTTTCAGTGTTGAGCATTTTATAAAGGGAGGCATTGAGCTGTTCTCTGGTTTTGACTTCAGCACTAGGAGCAAATAGCTCATTGAGAGAATCGATAAGATCTTCTTTGTAATCGTCTTCGATTTTAAGATTAATTCCAGAGATCTCAGAGGGAGATTTGCGCAATAATGCTCTTGCAAAATCGATAGAGCTGAAGAGGTATTTGTTGTCCAAATCTATTTCGACTGCATAGACTCCACTAATACTTAAAAAGGACTCGTAATAGGGCAGAGAAGTAGGATTAAAACCACTGCCTTCTAGAGGCTTGGGAAGCAATAAACGAATAGGGTCAGTATAATTGTCAACGGTAACGCTTAAGAGGTTAGCAAGGCCAATTCCAATGACGCCTTGATCGCTTAAATTCCAAGAACCAAAATACAATCCTTCTTCGATTGGGATGACCTCTGTATAAGAAGGAGAAACCCCTTTGATATAGGCAATTTGACTCTTGTTTTCATGAGAGAGATAGACTCGTTCTTCTAGCTCTTCGCTAAAAGCTAGGATACCTTCCATAGAACTCAAAGCTTGACGCTGCTCTTCTGAAAACTCAAAGAACTTTCCTGAGACTGGAATGACTTTTAATTCTGGATCGGTAAGCTCACTAAATTGTAGCCCTAAATTCTTAAGCCCTGAAAATGCAGAGAGTACAATAAACAAAGATGCAGACCCCACCACTACTACAAAAAAGGTGATATAGTTAATGATATTGACTGCGTTTTGGCTGCTTTTAGCCTTTAGGTAACGCTTTGCTATGTAAAAGGGAAAATTCACCCGAGCTATTTTTTCTTTCTTCGCTCTAAAAGATCGGGATTGCTAATGGGGTTTTCTTCCCCCCTGAGAGACTTTTCGATGCTTTCTTGATACGACAGTGTATCGTCAATATAAAATAGCATTTCTGGCATTCTACGAAGTTGATTGCGCGTTCGAGCAGCCAGTTCTTTTCGAATTAAGGGTTGATTGGAACGAATACCCGCTATCAGCTCATCTGCTTTGTTTTCAGGAAAGACAGAGATGTAGACTTTGGCTACTGATAAATCGACTGTGACACTAACTTTTGTAACAGAGATTAAAGTACCCATAAGGCCACCATCACTTGCAGCGCGTTGTAAGATATCCGCCAAATCTTTTTGGAGCACTCCTCCTATCTTTTTCTGTCTTTGTGATTCTTCCATGGGACAAAAATACAACATTATACGTACCTTAGTATCACTTCGAAAAAAGAATCGAATCATTTGAATTACAAATTAGAACATATTGGCATCGCTGTAAGAGACTTAGAAGTTTCGATTAAGACCTATGAAACCCTATTAAACACAAAATGCTTCAAGAGAGAAACAGTAGAAAGCGAAGGGGTCATTACTGCTTTTTTTCAGACAGAGAACACCAAGATCGAACTCTTGGAAGCCATAAATGAAAACAGTCTCATCCACAAATTCATTCAAAAGAAAGGAGAGGGAATCCACCATATGGCATTTGAAGTTAAAGATATTAAAACTGAAATGAGCCGACTAGCAGAAGAAGGATATCGGCTTTTAAACAAAGAACCAAAGCAAGGAGCAGATCAGAAACTTGTCTGTTTTATTCACCCAAAAGATACCAGCGGGGTGCTTCTTGAACTTTGTCAAGAGCTCAATTCTTGAGAACTGTTTTTTTGTTTTTTGAATAAAGCAGGGCAATCAGAACAATATGCACAGAGGTAATGGCGATTCCTAAAGAGAAAATTAATTGATTATTTATGAGGTTGTCTCTCGAAGCGACACTTATCAATCCAAACAATCCTATTAGAGCAACCAACCAGTAGGGAAAAGCTGCTTTGGAATACGAAAGAGTGTTGGAACGATTGAGGGAATGATAGTGAATTTTTATTTGATCCATGATCGAAGGAATCGCATGCCAAATAATAAAATAAAAAGCGAATGAAAAGTACAAACTCGTGCTCTTAAAAATGATTATAAAGAAGGCCATGTAGAGTAGTTCTCGAATCTTTTGTCCAATAGTCATGGATTGATTGACCCCAATTAAAAGTACAAACAGAAGGCCACAACACCATTGTAAGAAACTCCAAATCCTTTCATCAACGGTTGTTTCAATAAAAAGAAGTAGAAGTTCATCAACCGTTTCTTGATGGGAACTCGCTAAAATAGAAAACAACAATATACCATAAGAGGTGTAATATAGAGAACGAACAGCTTTGATAGAATGGGAGTGGGCGATTAATTGTTGCTCTCCAAAATGATAACTACTGAAGACCAAGAAGAATAAAAATCCAATCAGCGGCATGAGGTTGACTAAAAAGGTCATCATTCCTGCAAGGGATATATAGAGAATGGTGAATTGAATAGTGTTATAAGATTTTTTTTGATACTGCTTTTGAAGAAGGTACACATCAAAAGATCCGTGGAAAATTCCCAGAGTGACTACTGCAATGACTGCAGAAATTTCTTCAATTTCAATGGGCAGAAACAAACTTAACCATATTACGAACACCGTAAGTATTAACTTAAAATTTTGATAATATCCCATTTTCAAAAAAATATTTTATCAAATTAACAATTTATATTTTGAAATATCAACTTTTTGTCTAACTTTACATCACAAACATTAAACAAAAATATTATGTTAGATTTATTTACATCAATTCCATTAGCGGCCAAGATGGCTTCTAATGATTACGTGGGCTTCACCTTTTTCGTAGGGTGTATGGCCATGATGGCAGCTTCTGCATTTTTCTTTTTATCCATGAATGGATTTGATAAAAAATGGAGAACATCGGTACTCGTATCGGGGTTAATCACCTTTATTGCGGCCGTTCACTATCTGTACATGAGAGACTATTGGGCTGATTTTGGCGAGTCTCCAACATTCTTCAGATACGTGGACTGGGTGTTGACAGTTCCTCTTATGTGCGTTGAGTTTTATTTAATTCTCAAGGCTGCAGGCGCTAAAAAATCACTCATGTGGAAGATGATTGTTTTATCACTAATCATGTTAGTGACAGGGTATTTTGGAGAAGCAGTTGATCGTCCAAATGCCCAAATTTGGGGATTGGTATCCGGAATTGCTTACTTTGCAATTGTGTATGACATTTGGATGGGAGAATCGAAGAAGCTTGCAACAGCAGCAGGAGGTTCGGTTCTTTCAGCACACAAAATGTTGAGTTGGTTCGTACTAGTCGGGTGGGCCATTTATCCTTTAGGCTATATGGCTGGAACTCCAGGTTGGTATGATAGTATTTTTGGAAACTTAAACTTAGATGTGGTATACAATATCGGAGATGCCATTAACAAAATTGGGTTTGGTTTGGTAGTTTATGGTTTAGCTACAGATCAATCCAAATAGAAAACTAACTACACTTAAAAGCCTCTATTCATAGAGGCTTTTTCTATTTCAAGAAACATTATAAAATCGTTTAAAGATGCATACATCCCACACAAATCAACGAAGAGATTTTCTTAAAAAAGTATGTCCAACCGTAGCTTTTGCATTTTTTGGACTGTCATTTTTAGAAGCCTGCTCTAAAGAAGAAACTGCAGATACCACACCGCCAACTACATCAAACCCCGACAAAGGTTATACATTAAGCAATGGAGTTTATACCATTGATTTAACCAATACTAATTTTTCTTCATTGAACACCGTTGGAGGCTGGATGAATGGCTACAGCATCGGCTTGAACATGCTTTTTTTAAGAACAAGTTCCGACCACATACAAGCCTATACCAATAGTTGTCCCCACCAAGGCGCTCGCAATCAGTGGGAGTTGGTTGGATCTAATTTTAGGTGTAACAATCACAACAACTCCTTTAGCAGTGATTGCGAAGGTGCGAATGCACTTCCTTGTTACACTTCTTCCATTCAAGGGACCACGCTTTCAGTAGTTTTATAAAGTCAGGAATTAGTGATCTAAGTTCGCACGATTGAAAAAGACGATAATTTGAGTAACAACCTATTTTAAAGTTTCGATTTAAGTTGTTTGAAATTCATGCCTTGCGTTATAAGTTGTTCTTATTTTTAAATAAGAAGAATCAATGAACTCAATTGATTTGGAGTCTGTTAGATCAATAACTTTAATGAAAATTTAAAATTGAATTCTCATGAAAAATAGTTTAAAATTTATGGGATTACTACTGCTCATCACAGTTGTTTCCTGTCAAGAGGCTGATCAGTACGCTACGGACGGAATGTCGGGAGCTACCATGAAAAGCAAATCCAATCAAGCGGCTACAGTCAATAGTGACTGGTGGCCAAACCAATTAAATCTGAGTATTCTCAGACAAAATTCTTCATTGTCCAATCCGATGGAATCCACATTTAACTATGCGGAGGCGTTCAACAGTGTTGATTATGACGCCTTAAAAAAAGATATTCAAACGGTACTGACCGATTCTCAGGATTGGTGGCCTGCAGATTGGGGTCATTACGGAGGATTGTTTATTCGAATGGCATGGCACAGCGCTGGGACCTATCGCACAGCTGATGGACGAGGAGGATCCCGCTCCGGACAACAGCGATTTGCTCCGATTAATAGTTGGCCTGATAATGCTAATTTAGATAAAGCCAGAAGATTGATGTGGCCGATTAAAAAGAAATACGGAAATAAGGTTTCATGGGCAGATTTAATGGTCTTAGCAGGAAATGTAGCTCTTGAAGATATGGGCTTCAAAACATTTGGTTTTTCTGGAGGAAGGGAAGATGTTTACGAACCAGAGTTAGACGTGTATTGGGGTCCAGAAAAAAAATGGCTGGACGACAAACGCTATTCCGGAGATCGTGAACTTGAAATGCCATTAGCGGCGGTACAAATGGGTTTAATTTATGTAAATCCAGAAGGTCCTAACGGAAATCCTGATCCCCTTTTAGCGGCTAAAGACATTCGTGAAACTTTTGGTAGAATGGGGATGAATGACGAAGAAACCGTGGCACTTATTGCAGGTGGACACACCTTAGGAAAAGCCCATGGAGCTGGTCCTGCTTCTAATGTTGGTCCAGAACCAGAAGCAGCAGCGATTGAGGAACAAGGTTTTGGGTGGAAGAGTTCTTACAAATCAGGTAAAGGAGCAGATGCGATTACTTCAGGATTGGAAGGAGCGTGGACTTCAACACCAACCCGCTGGAGTGCAATGTATTTTTACAGTTTATTTGAACACGAATGGGAATTAACCAAAAGCCCAGCAGGAGCACATCAGTGGACTCCCAAAGAGGCTAAAATTCAAGTCCCTGATGCTTATGATAGTTCAAAAATGAACAAACCAATTATGTTTACTACGGATCTCTCGATGCGTTTTGATCCGGAGTATGGTAAAATCTCTAGAAAATTTTACGAAAACCCAGAACTGTTTGATGAGGCATTTGCTCGAGCTTGGTTTAAGTTAACGCATCGAGATATGGGTCCAAATTCAACCTATATAGGTCCCGAAGCTCCAAAGGAAGATTTGATTTGGCAAGACCCTATTCCAGAAGTAAATCATCCACTGGCCACTAAATCCGATATAGCATCCTTAAAAAATCAACTTTTAAATTCCGGTGTATCTCTCAGTGAAATGGTTTCGGTAGCTTGGGCTTCAGCTTCTACTTATCGCAATTCAGATCGAAGAGGGGGAGCCAACGGAGCACGAATATTACTTGAACCACAACGTTCCTGGGAAGTAAACAATCCTGAATTACTGACTAAAGTCACCAACGTATACCGAAAGATTCAAGAGGAGTTCAACGCTACAAAAGCCCCTAAGAAAATTTCAATGGCTGATTTAATTGTTTTAGCAGGAGATGCTGCCATTGAAAAGGCTGCTGCAAACGCAGGCTATCCGGTGTCCATTAATTTCATTCCCGGACGTATGGATGCCACACAGGAGCAAACTGATATTGCTTCTTTTGAACTTTTAGAACCGATGGCAGATGGGTTTAGAAACTACTTGAAAACACAGTATACGATTTCAACAGAGGAGTTGTTGATTGATAAAGCACAATTGATGACTTTAACCGCCCCTGAAATGACGGTTTTATTAGGAGGAATGCGAGCTTTACACGCTAATTACGATGGTTCAAAGCACGGAATTTTTACCGATTCTTCCGAAAAGCTTACAAATGAGTTTTTTGTAACCCTTTTAGATATGGGAACCCAGTGGAGTCCTGTGGATGACACTAAAGAGGTGTTTGAAGGAAAGGATCGTCTAACAGATGCTGTAAAATATACGGCTACAAGAGCTGATTTGATCTTTGGTTCCAATTCTGAGTTACGAGCTTTATCGGAGGTATATGCTCAAGATGATGCCCAAGAAAAGTTTGTAAACGATTTTGTCAAGGCTTGGGATAAAGTAATGAAATTAGATCGCTTTGATTTAAAACATTAAGATGGCTAGGGATAGAGAAGCCACGTCTTAGATGTGGCTTCTTTTTTTTGCTAAAAGCTCCAACTAATTATGCTAGAACAGGATTTTTTATGCCCACATTGCTGGGAGGAACAATATAAATTAATTGACCCTTCGTTTTCAACGCAGGAATTTATTGAGGACTGTGAAGTTTGTTGTAATCCCATTAGTTTCCATATTCATATAGAGGATTATGAAATTATAGGATTTGAAGCGCTGCCAATAGGTCAATAAGGTCCAATAGGCTTCTGGAATCTATAAATTGTAAATCATCCTCAAAGAAACATATCTGGGTTGGATAAATGTCTCAAATGAAAACACAGAAATATTTGTCGCATTGTTTCTGATCTGTGAGGCGACATCCAATAAATTAGATCCATTGAGCTCATATTCCCACTTGGAATCTTTATCGCGTTTATAAAAAATCGAAGCGTTTAAATTTTTGAAATACTGAACATTTTGATTGTTGTTGATCTGTTTGATGTAAGAAAAGTCAGATTTAAAGGTCAATTTATCTTTAATAAGGGCATCAAATGAGGTGGTTAATGAATTTCTCTCAAATTGTGTTTTTCTTGCCCCTTGATTATTACTTGTCAAACTGTGATTCAAATTGATTCGCAGGTTCGGTGCATACCTAAAACTAGTTCGGATACCTGGAGTAAGACTTCGAGTAACTCCTTTATTTAGGGATGGAACTTCTTGTATGAACTGATAAATCTTAGAGTAATTTATGGCACTGTTGAGGTTTACTTTTATTTTCCCATAGGTTTTCTCAATCCGCCCAAAAACATTAAAATTTTCATCGTTAAAATTCGAGTTAAAAAAACTACTTGTTCGAATGACATTTTCAAAAGAAGTCACAGAGCGGATTTGATCGAGATTCGAGGTGTAAGCAGCGCGAATAAAAACATTGGTGTAGTTAAATAAATTGAAGCTTCGATACAGCAAACTCAAATTGTGTGCTAATGCATTTTCTAACTCAGGGGTACCGTATTGAAAACTATTGTAAGAGTTGATGCGCAAGCCTCTAGAGAGTCTTGTGATATCGGTAAATTGATTGATGATGTTGTAGTTGAATGTTAAAGATTCACTTTTCTTAAATTGAATTCGCGTTTCAAAATCTGGAAGAACTTTGATGAAATTCGTTTTGTAATCGATTCCTGATTGGGTGTTGAGCGTGGTGTAATTTCTCAAACTAAATCCAGGGGTTACCGTAAAAATCCCTGATTTAAAACGAAGGTGAGCGCTGAGGTAATAATCGTAAAATTGATAAGCTGTTGTATTGTTAAATTCAAAGGCAGAAGTAGTTGCTGCAGCTGCGATTTGATCATTTCCAATCCTTTGAAACAAGTCAGTCTCTAAGTCCTGTCGACTGTAAATTCCTCCTAGGGTTACATTTAAATTACTTTTGTTATTGATGATGTGGTAATAGTCTAGCTTGGCATCGAGTTGTTGTGATGTGATGAGTTGATTTTGACCAATATCAAATTGTTCAAGGTCCGTAAAGAAACCAAGAGCAGCTGCTGTCGTATCAAAAGCACTTCCCTGAGATCCATTGGCATCAATTAGCAAGTTGTAAAAAGGATTTTCTTTTTTGTACAACTGTTGAATTTCAGCCGCTATAATATTGTTTTCATCAAGTGTGAAATAGTAATTCAACTCTTGATTTAGAATGGCAGGTGTAATGGTTTCTTTTTCAGTAGTACGCCCGATGATGGAAGAAAGGGTATTTAGTTCTTGGCTGTTTTCAGACAGACGACCAAAAAATTTGTAATCCAATTGATGATTGTAATTCGGTTTATAGCTAAGGCTCAATCGAGTCAGTGCCTGATTTGATTCCTCAACACTTGCTTCATCAGTGTTTTCATCTGGAATCAGTAAACTGGAATTCGTGTATTGGATTTCTCGTTGTTCAAGCGCATTGACAAGGCTGTAGTTGTATATAAAAAAACCACTGATGTCGAATTGTTTGGTAGGACTGTAGCTAAAATTTAATGATCCTAATTTATTTTCGATCCGTTGCGCATTGTTTTGGTTCGTATTAAAACTAATATCATTATTTCCTAAGTTGATATTGGTACCACTCCTATTTTCGGAGGTTCTCGTTCCCGATGAAAATCCTTGGAGGTCTCTTCTGCTAATCGCAATTTCACCAATATTATTGAGGTCTCCGATAAAATTGATGCTATACTTAGGATTGTAGAAAAATAATTTGGGTTGCGCTAAGTAAAGGGATTCCTTTTCAGAATCACCATAGCCGCCTTTAATGTTCCCAAAGAGGAAATTTTCTTTACCCTGTTTCAGCTTGATATTGATCGCAAAGTTATCCTGATTGTTTCGAACACTAGATAGCTGATTGACGTTTGAATAGTTACGTAAAACTTGAATTTTATCAACAGCACTCGAGGGAATATTTTTAGTTCCGATCTTGGTGTCTCCTTCAAAAAATTCTTTTCCATTGACCAAGAGTTTGTTTACCACTTTACCCTCTACTTCTATTTGATTGTTCTCATTTATTTCAACGCCAGGAAGGTTGTCTAAAATATCCTCAAGTTTCCGTTCGGTTCCGTTTTTAAAGGAATCTGCATTGTAAATAATCGTATCGCCACTTACGGTAACGGGAAGTTTTACAACTACTTCATCAAGAACAATATCATTGCGAAGTACAAAGTTCTTTTCGACGGGTTCTTTCAAAACAATAAGTTCCTCGTTTAGCGTGCGAAGCCCAAAAGCGCTTACTTGAATTTTATAGGTTTTGCTGGAACTAATTTGCAACTCAAATCGACCTTCAGCATTGGTGATACCATAGGTTTCCATTGCATTTGATTCTTTGTCTAACAAAACAACACTTGCCATTTCGATGGGTTGGTTGACACTGTCTTTTACCACACCCTTAAAAGCGACTTGAGCTTGCGCTAATGAAATGCCCCATCCCATTAACAAACTAATAATATAGGTTTTTGGACTGATCATCTAGTTGCGTCTTCTTCCGTAGCTATTGCGCATTTCAGACATTTTGTCTTTAACGGTCCCCCTGTAGTTTTCAATCGAAATCGGCTCTCCTTTATCTGGAGGATTGATCGCGATGGGTTCCTTTGGATTTAAAATAATTTCAGAGCACAGCATTGTTGTATTGCCGGCACTTACCTCTAGAATAAATCCGGGAAGTCCCCAGAATTCTGCAGGCCCATGATTCAATGGAATTTGGAGGGTGTACCAGGCCTCAACAGGAGTCATGCTAATTTCATCAGCTGGCTTGTCGCTAAGATCGTTCCAAGAGAAGTCAAACCAATTTAAAGTCCTTGTTGGAACCGTGGTTACGGCTTTGAAACACAAATAGTTTCCGATTTGTTTGGTTTCAGATTGTAAAATCCATTGAAAGGGTAAAAGTTGATCTTTGACTAAAAATCGTTTGCCGTAGAATTCTTGAGATTGTACCAATGTGGAATCTTTGAGATTCTTGTATTGATGTCCCCTCGAAAAATTACTCCCCCAAGAATCGGTAGCACCTGAAAGCGCATCGATTTTATCTTCTTCTACAAATAAGGATTCATATCGGTTAAACGTCAGATGATAGGTTTTTTCGAGTCTATTTTTTAATCGTTCTTGAACTTGTTTTTTTTGAGCTTCACTCATTCGAGCGCCCCAACTACCAAGTTCCATTTTTGTTTTCGTATAATAAGTGGCTTTCCCTTCTATTTTTGTTTGAAGGGGGGTGAATTCATTCAATGGAAGGACCATTGTGAGAATTAAAAATAGAAAAAAGGGTTTCATAGTATTTTATTTTGTTCAAAGATAAATAAAAAAGATTAAACAAAATTAAATTTATTGTATAGTCTCTTGTAAACGAGAACATTACTGGTAATTTTTCAAGATA
>Ga0181559_10001212_pt1 | contig 25088 bp, 26 predicted proteins | sample 011ome_21_FD_133752 | JGI IMG/M metagenome (GOLD analysis project Ga0181559, IMG submission 133752) | Coastal salt marsh microbial communities from the Groves Creek Marsh, Skidaway Island, Georgia - 011508AT metaG (megahit assembly) | ecosystem: Environmental > Aquatic > Marine > Intertidal...
CTGGGCCAGAACCGCGAAATTTAAACCGGTGCCAAAACCCAGTTCCCCCACACACACGGTGTGTTGCTGCCTTGCACGATCGAGGATGGCACTCGGTTCGATGAAGATTCGGTGGGTCTCCTGCTCGGCGTCTTTGGAAAAATAGATATCATCAAAGTCAGTGGCCCGAGGCTGGCTCAGATCCCAAGTGATAGAGGCAGGTTTCAGGGGCATGAACGACCGGCTCAGTGCGTCGTTTCCACGGGTCGGCTTGAGTCGGTAATCCAGCCACTCCATGAATCCGCGAACAAAGTTCCCTCGGGCAGACCGGCGACGTGCATCGCCAGGAGATTGTGAGTCGCGGTGACGCCGGAACCGCAGTAGCAGATGACTGGCGCCCCGGACGTATTGAAGCGAGTGCGCAATTCAGTGGCACTGCGAAAGAGACCATCATCCCGCAGATTGTCTTGAAAAGGGTAGCAGTGTGCGCCAGGAATGTGTCCTGCAACTGGATCAATGGGCTCGGCTTCGCCTGACCACCTGGATCTTGCGCGCGCATCAACCAACACCCCGCCTGAAGGGTTTGACAGTTGAGCTTGCAGTTCATCTGCGCTGATGAGTTTAGTGAGTGCGGCTTGTTGTGTGAAATGAACGGGCCTTGGTGTAGGCGCTTCCCCGGCTTCAAGCGGCTCGGACCAGGTTTGTAAGCCGCCGTTTAAAATGGCCACTTTGGCATGTCCCAACCAGCGCAACATCCACCAGGCGCGGGCAGCGTAAGCACCCCCGGCATCATCGTAACAAACGACTTGGGTGTTGTTGCCGATACCCCAGGCGCCCACGCGGTCAGCAAACACGGTGGGGTCTGGCAATGGGTGCCGGCCGTGAGCACTGGGTGGGTCGGCGAGGTCGCTGTCTAAATGCACGTAGAGTGCACCTTGGATATGGCCTTGTTCATACTGCCCACGTCCCCACTCAGGGTCTCCGAGTTGGCTGCGACAGTCGAGAATAACGCAGTCCTGTGCGATAGCACTTAAATCGGCGGCGGAAATGAGGTTGGTGTACTCGATCATAGCGGTGTGCGAATGGTTAGGTGGCGTGGCAGTCGATTGTACTGTATTCCACCGACTTTATTGTGGTCTGGCCAGCGGTTTGCCGTCGGTGAGTGGACCCAAGGCCCCAGCGAACGGTTACATTCGGTCGACGACGCCGATGCCGAGAAAGTGGAGTCCTTGTTTCAGGGTCTGGCCGGTTTGGTTGGCTAACACCAATCGGCGCTCGCGAACCTGACCCTCGCTGCTGAGAATCGGACAGGCTTCGTAGAAATGGGTGAAGCGCGTGGCCAGGTCGTACAAATAGCCGCACAACAGGTGCGGCAGACCGTCAGCGCTAACCGCTTCAATGGCATCGTTAAACCCGGCAATCGCCACCGCCAGTTGGCGCTCGGCCTCGTCACTGCTGAGGGTTTGGGTGGGTAACTCAGCGGGGGTCACCCCACCTTTGGCGAAAATACTTTGGATGCGCGTGTAAGCGTACTGTAGATAAGGCGCGGTATTACCCTCGAAGCTGATCATTTGATCCCAGTCGAAGACATAGTCACTGGTCCGGTTTTTACACAGATCGGCGTATTTGACCGCACCGATACCGATCACTTTGCCGAGGGCGTTAGCCTCTGCGGCCGACAGCTCCGAATTTTTGGCCTGGACCAGTTTGGTGGCTCGTTGCTCGGCTTCGTCGAGCAGATCGGCCAACTTGATCACACCGCCAGCGCGAGTTTTGAAGGGCTTGCCGTCATTGCCCAACATAGCCCCGAATGGCATATGCTCGAGGCTCGCACTGTTGGTATTAAAACCGGCGGCACGTGCAACCGCGAACACCTGCCTGAAGTGCAGGGCTTGACGGGCGTCCGTGAAATACAACACTCGATTGGCCTGTAACGTGCGGTTGCGATAGCGAATAGCGGCGAGGTCGGTCGTTGCGTACAGATAGCCGCCATCAGATTTGCGCACGATCACTGGCAGTATTTCGCCTTTCTTAGTCTTGAACTCCTCAAGAAATACACAGCTCGCGCCATCGGACTCAGTGACTAAGCCGGCGGTATCAAGGTCCTGGATAACATTGATCAAATCATCGTTGTACGCACTTTCACCCTGGGTATCCTGCGCGCTCAAGGTCACACCCAAGCGGTCATAGATTTCCTGGCAGTGGGACATCGATACGTTAATGAAGTGTTGCCAAACAGACAGCGCATTGGCGTCACCGGCCTGTAACGCAACCACGGCGGAACGGCTGCGGGCCTGAAAGTCTGGATCTTGATCGAACCGTGTTTTAGCCGCTCGATAGAACTCTTCGAGATCTGCTAGCTCACCAGAACCTTCACCGGTATCGGCAAGATAAGTCAGCAGCATGCCAAATTGAGTGCCCCAGTCACCGACGTGATTTTGTCGCACGACACGATGTCCCTGGGCTTCGAGCACCCGCGCAATACAATCCCCGATAACCGTGCTGCGTAAATGACCCACGTGCATTTCTTTAGCCAGATTTGGCGCTGAATAGTCCACAACCACGGTCTCTTGTGGTTTGCCGGGTGCGACCTGAGCGGCGTCAACTTGGGCGAGATAGTCGGATGCGAGGGTGATATTCAAAAAACCCGGCCCGGCGATCTCCACCCGGGTAGCAACGTCGTCCAGACGTAGATTTTGCAGCACAGCTGCGGCGACCTCTCGTGGATTTCGCCCGGCACGTTTGGCTGCGGCCATAACCCCGTTGGCCTGATAGTCGCCGTGTTCAGGGCGACTTGAGGCTTGGACGAGAGCGTTACCCTGGAGGCCGAGTTCAGCGAAGGCTGACTCAATGCGCGCGGTCAAAGTTTTTCGGATGTGCATGGGCTGAGGGTGCTATCTATAAACCAGAGATTAATCGAGGCCTTTAACGTGCTCAGCCTGAGCGCCTTTATCCTGCTGAGCAACAACAAAGCTGACTTTTTGACCCTCGTGCAGGACCGGACGCTGGCGGTTGTTTTCCTCGCGGACAATGGAGCGCTGATGGACAAATATTTCATCTCCGTCGCCTTCGTCACGCACAATAAAGCCATAGCCCTTAGATCGATTGAACCACTTCACGGTGCCTGTTTCTGTTGGACCCTCGGCGGCGGGCTTTGCCTGCGCCGGTGAGGAGCGTTCCTGGCGTTCTTCGCGTGCGCGCGGTGCCGGGGTTGATTGATTGCGGTCGTCGGTTTTGGGTTTAGCGTCCTGAGCGCTTCGGTTGCGCGGTGTTCCTTTGTCTCCGGCACCTCGTTTATTGGAGCGCTTGCTGTCACGCGGTGGTTTGGATTGACTGCGCGTTGTGTTAGCCCGTTGTGTGGCTTTGGATTGACCCTTTTGGCCTTGACGCAGTCTAGCGTTGAACAGTCCGTTGATGAGTAAGGCGACGAACGTAATGACGAGCAGAGCGAAGTAGCTGTCTGGAAAAAAACGTTGAACTGTTTCGGTAACAAGGGCAGCGAATAGAAGTGCGCTGGCCAGAGCGATCATTAATGTTGGCATATTGACTCTTAAGCGTAAAAAAAGCGCCGAAGTGTACCTGAATTTTACGTTCGGTGGCTTATTCGATGCGACGAATGCTTTGGATGATTACCGGTTCTTCCGGCACGGCCGCCATACCCCGCTTTAGGTGGGTGTTGACCATCTCAATCTCTTCGACGACTTCCCAGCCTGCGATCACCCTGCCGAAGACCGTGTAACCGGCCTGGCTGCCCGAGGCGTCGAGATGGGGGTTGTCTGCTACATTGATAAAAAACTGAGTGCCTGCAGAGTCAGGATCGGACAATCGGGCCATAGCGACGCTGCCTCTGGTGTTTTTGAGACCATTGAACGATTCGTTGGGCACTCTTTGGGCTTCAGGCTGGAACTCGAGAGCTGGATTGTACCCGCCACCCTGAATCATGAAGTTGGCAATGACTCGGTGAAAAATTAATCCGTCGTAGAACTCGGTATCAACCAGGCTGAGGAAATTGTCCACGCTGAGCGGTGCAAGCTTCTCGAGTAACTCGATTTCGACGGTACCATAGTCGGTGACCATCGCGACGCGTGGGTTGGCGGCGTAACTGTGGGTGCTGGCGAATACGGTGGTGAGGACCACCGCGGCGGTCAAAAGTTTTGTGTATATGCTCATGTCTCTATGTTAGCCAAAGTGAAGGATGGAATAAATTAGCAATCGAGCGGGCGCTAGTCCTTGAGAATTCGGGCGTAGGCCGCCACCGCAGAGAAAAGCCCCCTATCGAGTGCATCAGAGATCAGCGCGTGACCGATAGAGACTTCAGCGACTTCCGTTATTTCGGCAAACAGCGGTAAATTATCCAAATCAAGGTCATGTCCGGCATTGACGCCAAGGCCTACCTGAGTGGCGAAGCGCGCCGCATCTAGATACTGACGGAAGCTGTCGAGAGTGACCTGATGTTGCTCACCGTGTTGCCAGAATGCTTCGGCAAACGGGCCGGTATAGAGTTCAATGCGATCTGCGCCGTGGTCCCTGGCAGCCTCTATCAGCGCAGGGATCGGATCCATGAACAGGCTCACGCGCGCGCCGACGGCTTTATACTGGGCAATGCGCTCGGCCAGTACCGGGTCAAAACGGCTGAGGTCGTAACCGTGGTCCGAGGTCAGTTGGTCGTCACTGTCAGGGACCAGAGTCGCCTGGGTGGGCCTGGTTGTTTCGATTAGGGCGTCAAACCCTGGGTAACCGTTGGCGTTGGGCCCTGCCTCCGGATTGCCTTCTATATTGAATTCAATATGTGGATACTCTCGAGTGAGCATCTCGCTGAGCTGATAGACATCATCCGGGCGGATATGGCGTTGGTCCGGTCGTGGGTGGACGGTGATGCCCTGTGCTCCGGCTTCTATAGCCGTGCGTGCGGCATTCAGCACGTTTGGACGGTGCCCCTCACGGGCGTTTCGTAACCAGGCAATCTTATTTAAGTTAACGCTCAAGACGGTCATGCTTTAACTCCAGCCGCTGCGGCGAGGGCGCGTTTTAATGAGGACACCTGCCAGTAAACCGAGCAACATAAGGCCGGCCCCGATGAGCAAGCGCTCATTTTCAGTGTTTTCTTGCAGCTGGGTGTATTGTTCGGATAGGTCGTCCAGTTCATCGTGCAGCCGCGCGTTGTTTTCGTTGAGCTGCTGGTTTTTGGCGTGGGTTTCCAGAGCGTTTGCGGACAGAGTCTTGATCTGCTCAAGCTCTTTAGTCAGTTCCTTCAGGGTGTCAGCAGCTAACTGATTGGCGTTTTGCAGCCGTTCGCTGGTGCGGGTCAGATCCTTAACTGTTTGCCGCTCATCGGCCAGCGCGCTTTCAGTTTGGCGCAGTGCCTGTTCAGCGGTGATTAGCCGTAAGCGCGCGGTCGGTTCGGTTACCAAATATTGACTGCGTATCCAACCTTGAGTGCCGCGTTGCGTACGTATCCGGCTAAACCCTGCCGCTTCATCGATCTCCAGTACCTCTAAGCGTGTACCACTGGGCAGGCCGCGGTGGACAATTCGATGGCCACCCGACGGGCCGCTGCGTACCGGTACGGTCAACTGGTCAGAGATGTAGGCCGCTGATGCGGTAGCTGCTTGCCCCTCGAGACTGAGTGTGACCCAAAGCAAAATGAGTAATCCCCGCAGAAAGGGACTGACACCGTCTGCTGCGCTTGACAGACGTGTCATAGCGGCCCTTTTCCTTCGGTGCCGGATGAGTTCGATGGCGGGTTACTGGGATCGGGTTGATTGTCGGGCTCAATAAAATTGTCATCGCTTAGCCATCCCTTGACGTAAAGATAAGCGAAAGTGCAGGCCAAATAGAGCAGGTTTATGCCCATTAGGCCGATAAATTTAAAGGTGACCCAGGCATCCATTGAAAAAGTGTCAGCAACCCACAAGTTAATCGCGCCAGCTAGAAAAAAGCCTGTGCCCCAACCGTAGGTTAGATGCAGCCAGGCCTGATCCGGGAGCTTCAGTGCTTGACCAAGAATTCGCTGAATGAGAAACACCCGCGCAATCAAATGCGCCCCGATCAAAGACGCACCCATCAGCCAACTGACGATGGTCGGCTTCCATTGAATGAAGGTTTCGTCGCGAAGCAGTAACGTCATGCCACCCAGCAGCATGCTCGCCCAAAACGTAAACTTAAGCTCGTTGCCGATGGGCTTTTTTAAGACTAAGTACGCAGCAACCTGTAGGGTAACGCCCGCCATCAACACCCCCGTAGCCAGGAAAATGTCGCGAGTGACGAAGTAAACGACGACAAACAGCACAACGGCGATGTAATCCAGAAACTGTTGCATAGAAGTCTGTATCCTTAACAAGGGTGGCGTCAGTTGATTTTTTGAGAAAGTGGGCCTTAGCCCCAAGCTTGAGATGATAGAAGATTACCGCGCGCAGGTATAACAGCATTTAAGGGGTTTCGTGAGCCAGTTATTAACTATACATCCGAAAAATCCACAGCATCGACTGTTACAGATCGCTGTTGATGTGCTGAATAAAGGTGGGTTGGTGGTTTATCCAACGGATACATCTTATGCACTCGGCTGCCATATAGGGGACAAACAGGCGCTTGCGAAAATTATTGCGCTGCGTCGCCTGTCGAAAAAACACCAGTTTACGATTGCGTGTCGGGATCTAAGCGAATTGGGGGCATATGCCCGGGTCGACAACAGCAGTTATCGCTTGTTGAAGCGAACCACGCCCGGACCATTTACGTTCATTCTTCGAGCAACCAAGGATGTGCCGAAACGCCTGGTGCACCAAAAAACCCGCACGATTGGTATTCGGGTACCGGACAATGAGATTGCCTTGAGCCTGCTGCAGCTCATGGGTGAACCGATCATGACCTCAACCTTGCGCTTACCCGAGGCGGAAGCGCCGTTGCAGGATCCACTGGCAATCTGTGATGTTCTGGGGAAGCAGGTTGACCTGGTTTTGGATGGCGGGATAGGCGAGCTTAATCAGTCGACTGTGGTTGATCTGTCGGGTCCGCAGGCCGAGGTGATACGTCAGGGCAAAGGTGTATTGTGAGATCAATGCAGACTAAAGTCATTTGGTGGTTTGGGATCGCACCAGACGGTCGTATAATAGGCCTCACTTCGACTGATTAAGGTGCTCGATTGAGCAGTAATGATTCCAACCAGAGAGTGCTCTCTGGCATGCGTCCAACCGGACGCCTACATCTTGGCCACTTGCACGGCGTGCTAAAAAACTGGGTGCAGCTACAGCACGAGTACGAATGTTTTTTCTTCGTGGCTGATTATCACGCGCTCACCACTCAGTACGAAGCGTCCGAAAACATCGAGCAATTCACCTACGATACTGTGGTGGATTGGCTTGCTGCCGGCATTAATCCCAATGCCGCGACGATATTCGTTCAGAGTCGTGTGCCTGAGCACGCAGAATTGCATTTGATGCTGTCGATGATTACGCCGTTGAGTTGGTTGGAGCGCGTGCCGAGCTACAAAGATCAACAGCAGAAACTCAATGATCGAGACCTGTCAACTTACGGGTTTCTCGGGTATCCGTTGTTGCAGGCGGCTGACATTCTTATTTATCGAGCGGGTTTGGTACCTGTCGGCGCAGATCAAGTGGCCCATGTTGAGCTCACGCGAGAAATCGCGCGGCGCTTCAACCACATTTACGGCCGCGAGCCCGGGTTTGAAGAACAAGCCGAAGCGGCGATCAAGAAAATGAGCAAGAAGGCCGCTCGCCTATATGGGAAGTTGCGCAAGGAGTATTTGGAAAAGGGAGATTCAGAGGCGCTGGAGCGTGCCCGTGCCTTGTTGGCAGAGCAACAAAATCTCTCCATTGGCGACCGTGAGCGCTTGTTTGGCTACCTGGAGGGGGGTGGGCGGATCATTTTGCCGGAACCACAGTCACTGCTGGCCGAGACCGCCAAAATGCCCGGATTGGATGGCGAGAAGATGTCGAAGTCGTACAATAATTTTATATCGCTGCGCGAAGACCCGGACAGTGTCAGCGAAAAAATTCGAACGATGCAAACTGATCCCGCGAGAGTCCGCCGCTCGGACCCGGGTAACCCAGCAAATTGCCCGGTGTTTGCGTTACACGAAGTTTACTCAAACGAGGAGACGAAACAGTGGGCTACCGCAGGGTGTAAGACAGCCGGTATCGGTTGCGTGGACTGTAAGCAACCACTGATGGATGCGATCAACGAAGAACAAGCCGTTTATCGACAACGCGCAGAACAATTTGAAGAAGACCCTGATCTGGTACAGGCCATCTTACAGGAAGGCTCGGACAAGGCGCGTGCTATCGCGCGAGAAACCATGGAAGACGTGAAAGAAGCAGTAGGTATATCGCATCGTTAGTACACCCAACAGGCGGACACAAACCGTGGACACAATAAAGGCCCGACATGACTGATCAACCAGGTGCGCAGTTGCTTAAAGCGCGTGACGACAATAGTGAAACGGTGGCCGTGGTGCAGGGCGAAGCAGTCCAGGAATTGCCTACCGATCTCTATATTCCACCAGAAGCCCTTGAGGTCTTTCTGGATACCTTTGAAGGGCCATTGGATTTATTGCTGTATCTGATTCGGCGTCAAAATCTTGATATTTTGAATATCAAAGTGGCGCAGATTACAACGCAATACATGCAATACATTGAATTGATGCAGGCTCTGCAATTGGAATTGGCAGGAGAGTACCTGCTGATGGCTGCTATGTTGGCGGAAATTAAATCTCGAATGTGATTGCCTCGACCGGCAAGCGTTGAAGATGAGGAGGGGGACCCCAGGGCTGAGTTGATCCGGCGTTTGCAGGAGTATGAGCAGATTAAGACGGCAGCCGAAGGCATCGACAGCCTGCCGCGCTTAGAGCGGGACGTGTATGACGTGGCAGCAGCCAAGCCTGAGTTAGTCCGACAACACGCTGATCCGGAAGTGGATTTGAAAGAAGTACTGCTGGCGTTGGCGGCGGTCCTGCGCCGCGCTGAAATGTTTGCTAAACATGAAGTTCAACTTGAGCCGATGTCTGTGCGTCAACGAATGGGTGATGTACTGGCGCTGGTAAACGGCGCTGAAGACTTTATTTCGTTTCATGAGATGTTCACTGAACAGGAAGGCAGGATGGGGGTTATCGTGACGTTCCTGGCGATCATGGAATTGGTGCGGGAAACCCTGGTCGAATTTGTCCAGACGGAGGCGTATGCACCTATTTATGTGCGCGCTGCCACCCGCACACTCGATCACGCGCCTATTTTTAACACCAACTATGGTGGCGAAGACAACACCGGAGAAATCTGATGGACAGCGATCAAATACGCCGGATTGTGGAAGCCGCTTTGTTAGCCTCTGACGGCCCGCTGACAGTCGCCAACTTAACGCGACTCTTCCAGCCGGGAGAGTTGGAAGCCCAACAAGAGACCCAGTTGATTCGTGACGCGCTCAAGGCGCTGGAGGAAGACGCAGCGGGTCGCGGGGTAGAATTGAAACGCGTGGCGTCAGGCTACCGCTACCAGGTACGCAAGGAGACAGCTGTCTGGGTAAGCCGCTTGTGGGATGAAAAACCACCGCGCTACACCCGCGCATTGCTGGAGACGTTGGCATTAATCGCCTATCAGCAGCCGGTAACGCGTGGCGATATTGAACAGGTGCGGGGCGTCAGTGTGAGTCAGAACATCATGCGTACCTTGCTTGAGCGCGAGTGGATCCGGGTGCTGGGTCAAAAGGAAGTGCCCGGGCGTCCCTCGCTGTACGGCACCACAAAAACCTTTTTGGACTACTTCAACCTGAAGTCGCTGGATCAATTACCGCCACTGCCGGAAATTCAGGCACTCATTGAACCTGCACTGGCATTGTCTGAGGAGACTCAAGGCGCGCCACAGGATCAACCAGCACATCGTGAAATGCCAGCAGCTGAACAACCCGCCCATACCGCTGACGCACCAGAGGTGTCGGAGCTGCAGTCTGATGATGAGGGTGCGACAGCCGCGGCAACGGCGATGACAGAGGATCGCGAAGGTGCGGAAGAAACAGATGAAGCCGGGTCATCAGCCGACGCAGCGATCGTTCATAGCGTGACCGCACACGTAGAAATGCCTGATGACGTGCCGGAAGATAATCCACCAGCGGGTAGCGCTGAGGTCGTTCGGCTACATACTCAACCAAAAAATTAACGCGCTATCGAGCCACGATAGCCAAAAATACCGAGCTTACATTGCCCAAGTCAGCAACGGATGCCGCCACAGCGGCGCCGGAAAAAATACATAAAATCCTCGCCGCAACTGGCATGGGTTCGCGTCGTCAAATCGAATCCTGGATCGCGGCGGGCCGCGTCGCGGTGAATGGTGAACCCGCCCATGTGGGTCAACGAGTCACACCCTTAGATCGTATTGAGGTTGATGGTCGGGCTGTGGACTTGCGGGGTGGGGTTGCGCCGGAAATCATCATCCTCAACAAAACCGCTGGGGTGGTTTGTAGTCGTCATGATGAAGAGGGCCGACCGACCATCTTTGATGATCTGCCTCATCTCAAACGTGGCCGCTGGATCAGTATTGGACGTTTAGATATGCAGACCACAGGCTTGCTGTTGCTGACCAACGACGGAACGCTGGCAAATAAAATGATGCATCCCTCGACGGGTCTGGATCGGGAATATGCGGTGCGTATCAACAACGCCAAACTGGAAAATGAGGTGTTGGCGCAGTTAACGAAAGGTGTTGAGGTGGACGGCGAACGCCTACGTTTCAGTGACATAAGGTACTACGACGGCACCGAGAACAATTCCTGGTATCACGTGGTGTTGATGGAAGGTCGTAATCGTGAAGTACGGCGTTTATTTGAAAGCGTTGGGTGTACGGTGAGCAGGCTGAAGCGGGTGCGTTATGGGCCCGTCATACTGCCGAGTTGGCTGCGTCAGGGCCAATGGTCCTTGTTGCAGCCTGACGATGTAAAAGCCCTGTATAAGCTGTTGAAGGTCGGTTATACGCGTCCGCAATACAAACGGCAGCGTCGGACCCGAGTGGCTAAAACCACCTGTTTGTTACCGTACCCAAAGCTCGAAGCAAAATAACCCAAGGCCATGGAGCGGGATGGGGCGCGGTGGCCTGTGTGGTTGGCCCGGCCGCAAGCAGAACTTAATTTGTGCGGGTGAGGCTGAAGGTTCAGTCGGTTGCAGGATCTGTTGGTCGCCAACCGCGCGCCTGAACTTGCGCCCCGGTGGGCGGTAGTTGCTTACCGGGTTTTGCGCCTTCCATGAGGAACACATATAGCGCCATGTGATCCTCAGCGCGGGGCAGCGTTGCCGGGTCTTCTTGTGGGTAAGCGGCTGCGCGCATCGCGGTTCGAGTCCCGCCAGGGTTGACGCTGTATACCCGAATCCGTCCCGCATGTTCAGTCTCATCAGCCAGTACCTCATTGAAGCCTTCGGCAGCATGTTTAGAGACAGCATAAGCGCCCCAGTAAGCGCGCCCCTGACGGCCAACACCCGACGTGGTATTGATGACGCAGGCGTCAGCAGAACGATCGAGGAGGTCATATAATCCCTGCGTGAGCAGAAATGGCGCGTTAACGTTGATCTGCATCACGCGTAACCACTCTTGTGGTGGGTAGTGAGCCAGAGGAACTCGCGGTCCGAGCATGGAGGCGTTGTGCAGTATCCCGTCCAACGTGCCATAGCCATCGGCGATGGCGTCGTGCAGGGTCATAACCGATTCCGGGGTCAATTGCTCGAGATCGCAGGGCACAATGACCGCTTGGGTTGACGTATGTGCTTCAATCCAGTCGAACACGGTTTCCAGCTTCTGACGGGTGCGGCCAAGCAGCAGAACATTGGCGCCGAAACTCGCAAAGGTCTTGGCGGCGACCGCACCGATTCCATCTCCGGCGCCCGTGATTAGAATATTACGTCCGCTCAACGCGTCGGGCGCGGGTGTGTACGCCCAGTGTTTTGCCGCGGCAGTGAGTTCGATGAAGCCGGCGCTACCTTTGTGCACCTGGTCGGATGATTGGGTCATGGTCGGTTTACTTATGCGAGTTTTTTAGCGTGGACGAGATAATTGGCGTCGACGTCACGGTTGATTTTGCACTGACGGCTGAAGGGGTTATAAACCAAACCACTGATGTCGAGCACCTCCAGCCCAGCAGCGCGCAGGGCGCTGCACAATTCAGATGGTTTGATGAACTTACTGTACTCGTGAGTGCCGCGCGGCAGAATATTCATAATGTATTCTGCGCCGAGCACCAGCAGTGCGTAGGCTTTGGGGTTGCGGTTAATGGTGGAAAAGAATAGGTCGGCACCGGGTTTCGCCATAGCGGCGCAAGCGGCGATCGTAGACGGGTAGTCGGCAACGTGCTCGAGCATTTCAAGACAGGTCACCGTACGGAAATGCTCGGGATTATTGGCCGCAAGTTGCTCCGCCGTGCCTTCGGTGTAGTTGACGTTGACCTCAGTTTCCAGCGCGTGGAGCCGTGCGACGCTTAGTGCTTTGCCGGCCATATCAACGCCAGTGACCTCCGCTCCGGTAGCCGCGAGCGCCTCAGTGAGAATGCCACCACCACACCCAATGTCGACGCAAGGTCCCGCCGTCAGGTCGGTGCGCTGGCTGATGTACGACAGGCGGGTGGGATTGATGTCATGGAGTGCTTTGAAGTCACCGTCGGGATCCCACCATCGATGGGCCAACGCATTGAACTTGTTGATTTCATCGGGATCAACATTGGCATTGGTCTGAGTTGTGTTGTTCATGAATCCTGTACTAAAACGGAGGTATCGAAGGTGAAGGCTGCTTAATTCAGGGCACTGTGCCACGAGTTGACTTTTTGCGCCAATTCTCGAACCGAAAAGCGGGTAAATTCACCGTCACTGAGCAATCTTTCGCCATTGACGAACACATTGTCGACGGCTTGCCCGACGTTGCCATGGACTACCGTAGCGAAGGGGTTGTAGGTGGGCATTAGGCCCAGAGTGTTCAGGTCGACACTGATAAAGTCTGCCGCTTTGCCCGGTTCCAGCGAACCGGTAAGCTGTTCTATACCCAGGGCTCGCGCGCCGTCGAGTGTTGCCATACGTAGCATGTCCGAAGCTGCGCCAGCGGCGGCATCGCGCTGATCATGTTTAAGTAGGAGTGCGGCCAGGCGTACTTCTGAGAACAGGTCTAAGCGGTTGTTCGAGGCCGCGCCATCGGTACCCAGAGCGACGTTAACGCCTGCGTCCTGCAAACCCTTTACTGGGCAGGTACCGGAGGCGAGCTTGAGGTTAGAGGCAGGACAGTGCACAACATGGGTGCCTGATTCGGCAATTAAGGCCATCTCCGCGTCGTTCATTTGCGTCATGTGTACAGCTTGCAAGGCGGGGCCAAGCAAGCCGACTTCGCTGAGTCGTTGAATCCAGGATTGGCCGTTTTGGGCCATGGCATTAGCCACCTCTGTTGCGGTCTCGTGGAGATGAATCTGTACCATGATGTCGAGTTCATTGGCGTACATCCCAATCAGCTCCATGTCCTGGGCGCTAAGGCTGTAGGCCGAATGGGGTCCGAGCGCCACGTTGACCAGCGATTCGTGCCGATAGTGATGGAACAGTTCAAGGCCTTGGTGCAGGGCGTCCGCGACGTTTTTACTCCAGGGGTTCACAAATTCGATTAGCGGGAAGGCGAGTTGTGCTCTGATGCCCTGCTCCACGCAGACCCGCCCTACCTCCTCGGGGAAAAAGTACATGTCCGAAAAGGTGGTGGTTCCTGAGCGGAGCATTTCCGCGACAGCCAGCTCTGTGCCCAAACGAACAAAATCAGCACTCATGACTTTGGCTTCCATTGGCCAAATAGTCTCGTTCAGCCACGTTTCCAAAGATTGGTCTTCGCCGGCGGTGCGCAACAGGGACATGGCCGCGTGGCCGTGTGCGTTGACCAGGCCCGGCAGGAGTATGTGGTGTGGCAGATCAACGGTGGCGTCAGCCGTGAATTGTGCATGCACCGCCTCACGTGGCCCGATTGCTTCAATAGTTGAGCCAGTGACCGCCAGGCAGTGGTTTTCTAAGGCGATGTTGTTTGGCGCCACGGGTAACACCCAGGGTGCGCTTATGAGTAAATCACAGTCTTTCATTGATTCAGTATAACGGTACCTGCAAGCCGATATGTGTTAACATTTCGCTTTTAATTTATGCCAATTTTGCATGTCAGAGATCGGTCCTGAAGACAATAAAGATATCCTGCCGGTAAACATAGAAGACGAGCTACGTCAGTCCTACCTGGACTATGCGATGAGCGTCATCGTAGGTCGAGCGCTACCCGATGTGCGCGATGGCTTGAAACCGGTGCACAAGCGCGTGTTGTTCGCGATGAATGAACTCAACAACACGTACAACCGACCGTATGTCAAATCGGCGCGGGTGGTTGGCGAGGTGATTGGTAAATACCATCCGCATGGCGATACGGCGGCCTACCATACCGTAGTGCGTATGGCACAAGATTTCTCTATGCGCTACATGCTGGTTGACGGCCAGGGTAATTTTGGTTCTGTTGACGGGGATCCGCCGGCGGCCATGCGTTATACCGAAGTACGTATGGCCAAGTTGGCGTCCGAGTTGTTGGCTGATTTGGACAAAGACACGGTCGACTTTGTCAATAATTACGACGATACACTGACCATGCCAGAAGTGCTCCCAACTCGGGTACCCAACCTGTTGGTGAATGGCAGTTCGGGTATCGCGGTAGGACTCGCGACGAACATACCGCCACACAACCTCACCGAGGTGATTGACGGTTGTCTGGCACTGCTGGATAACCCGGAGATCAGCATAGACCAGCTGATGGAGTTTATTCAGGGCCCTGACTTCCCCACTGCAGGCATTATCAACGGTCGAGCAGGCATCGTGCAGGCATACCGCACCGGGCGTGGCCGTATTTACATGCGTGCACGGGCAGACGTGGAAGAGCTCAGTAATGGACGCGAGCGTATCGTGATCCACGAAATTCCGTACATGCTGAATAAAGCCAAGCTCATCGAAAAAATCGCGGAGCTGGTAAAAGAAAAGAAGATAGAAGGCATTACGGAACTGCGCGACGAATCAGACAAAGACGGTATGCGCGTAGTGATTGAGGTGCGTCGAGGTGATTCCGGTGAAGTGATCCTCAATAACCTCTACTCCCAAACTCAACTGCAGTCGGTGTTTGGCATTAATTGTGTGGCGTTGGTTGGGGGGCAGCCAAAGTTATTGAACCTGAAGGAAATGTTGGAAGCATTTATCCAGCACCGGCAGGAAGTGGTCACTCGTCGGACTCTGTACTTGCTGCGTCGAGCGCGTCAGCGGGGCCACATTCTTGAAGGCCAGGCCATAGCGCTGGCCAATATTGACGCAGTCATTGAGTTGATTAAAAACTCTGACTCGGCCGCGCATGCCCGTACGGCTTTGATGGAGCGTCGATGGGCAGCGTCAGCACTGTTTGATTTGCTGGAAGAGGTCGGTTCAGACGCCTGTCGTCCTGAAGGCCTGGATCCGGATTTTGGTTTTGTCGACGCGCTGTATCGTCTGACAGAAGAGCAGGCGCAGGCAATTTTAGAAATTCGCCTGCACCGCTTGACCGCCATGGAGCAAGATAAGCTCATGGAAGACTACAAAGGCGTACTGGCCGATATCGCAGATTTGCTCGATATCCTTGGCTCACATCAGCGTTTGTTGTCGGTCATTCGTGACGAACTGAATGAGATTAAAACCAATTACGGAGATGAGCGCCGCACGGAAATTCTGGCCACTCAGGAAGACCTTTCGGTTGAAGACTTAATCAACGAAGAAGATTTAGTTGTGACAATATCCCATCAGGGGTACGGCAAGTCGCAAGCGCTGGACACCTATCAGGCACAACGGCAAGGTGGTCGTGGTCGGGCAGCGACCAGTGTGAAAGATGAAGATTTTGTTGAACATCTGGTGATTGCCAACTCGCACGACACGCTGCTGTGCTTCTCCAATTTAGGTAAGGTCTATTGGATAAAGTCGTTTCAAATCCCGCAAGGCAGCCGTGGTGCCAAAGGTCGGCCGATGGTGAATATACTGCCCTTAGTTGCGGAGGAACGAATCACCGCAATCATGCCGGTGCAGGAGTTTGATCAGGATCATTTTGTGTTCATGGCAACCGCTAACGGTACCGTTAAAAAGACACCACTGGAGCAATTTTCACGTCCGCGGCCCAGCGGTCTCATAGCGGTGGATCTTGAGCCGGGCAACACATTGGTCGGTGTTGCGATCACCACTGGCACATCGGATGTTTTGCTCTGCTCGAGTGCGGGTAAAGCGGTGCGATTTAAAGAATCTGATGTTCGTGCGATGGGTCGAACCGCGAAGGGTGTGCGAGGTATACGCTTGCACAGCGGTCAGCGTGTGATCTCTTTGATCATTCCCCAAGACGATGGATTTATGCTCACCGCAAGTGAACACGGCTATGGCAAGCGTACGCCCATGCCTGAATTCCCGGTTAAAGGTCGGGGTGCCCAGGGTGTGATTGCCATGCAAACCAGTGAGCGTAATGGTCAGCTGGTGGGTGCGGTGCAGGTGTTTGCGGGTGATGAGCTCATGCTGATCAGCAACTTGGGCACGCTCGTGCGCACCGCGGCAGATGAGGTGTCCGAGTTGGGTCGCAATACTCAGGGTGTTCGACTGATTAATCTCAAACAAGGCGAACAACTCAACAGCGTCGAGCGTATTGCCGAACAAATTGGCAATGATGCAGAAGACGGCCCCGATGTCGATCCGGAGGCCGGCTCGGATGGGGAGGGGCCTGCCCCCGGCACCGCAGCATAGCGCTGCCTCTTATTTAGACGACGGAGACTCCAACTTTGGCGAGAATACATAACTTTTCTGCCGGCCCTGCAGCATTACCAGAAACGGTTTTGAAACAAGCTCAGGCCGAGATGCTCGATTATGACGGCAGCGGCATGTCAGTGATGGAAATGAGCCATCGTAGTAAAGAATTTGTCGCGATCGCAGCGCAAGCAGAATCCGACTTTAGAGAATTGCTGGGTGTCAGCGATGATTATCACGTGCTGTTTCTTCAGGGTGGTGCAACCGCACAGTTTGCAGCCATACCCATGAACATTACGAGCGCAGGGGATACCGTTGACTATCTCGATACCGGCTCTTGGTCAGCCAAGGCGATCAAAGAGGCGGCCAAATACTGTCGTGTGAATGTTGTGGCCACCAGCAAGGCGAGTAACTACGACCGCATTCCGCCGCAAGACAGCTGGCAAACCAGCCCGGACGCCAAGTATTTGCATCTGTGCTCGAACGAGACCATCGGGGGGGTTCAGTTTAAATCGTTTCCTCAAGTTGACGTGCCTCTGGTTGCGGATATGTCCTCGGATTTTTTGTCGCGCCCGGTTGACGTTAATCAGTTTGGACTGATCTACGGTGGTGCACAGAAAAATATTGGTCCAGCGGGCCTGACGCTTGTTGTGGTTAGAAAAGACCTCTGTGCTGACGCCCGGGACATAACGCCGGGGACTCTGAACTACGCGCTGCAGGCGGATGCGGACTCGATGTCGAATACCCCCCCCACCTACGCCTGGTACCTGGCCGGGCTGGTGTTTGCTTGGCTCAAGGCGCAAGGTGGGTTGAGTGCGATGAATGAGATCAACCAGCGCAAGGCCGATAAACTCTATAGCGCAATAGATGGCAGTGACTTTTATAAATCGCCAGTTCAAGTGGCGGCACGATCGTCTATGAACGTGCCCTTCACGATGCCGGATGCGTCGCTGGACAATGACTTTGTCGCCGGTGCGCTGGCGCGTGGGATGTCCGGGTTGAAAGGCCACCGCAGCGTAGGGGGTATGCGTGCAAGCATTTATAATGCAGTGCCGGAATTGGCGGTAGATGCGTTAGTCGAGTATATGCGTGAGTTTGAGCATGAGCACGGATGACGACAAACTTAAGCCGATTCGTGAACGCATCGATGCGATAGATGCGCAACTCCTGCGCTTGCTCAATGATCGAGCACAGTGTGCATTGGAAGTTGGCGAGGTTAAACAAGGTCAGGCTTCAGATGAAGCGCCGGTATTTTATCGGCCCGAGCGAGAAGCGCAAATACTGTCCTCGTTGATGGCGCGCAACCCGGGTCCTCTGAAAGACGCTGATGTGGCGGCCTTGTTTCGAGAGGTCATATCGTGTTGCTTAAATTTGGAAATGCCGTTGTCGGTGGCGTATCTCGGCCCGGAAGGTACTTTTACGGAAGCGGCGACGGTTAAGCAGTTTGGCCACTTTGCGACCACCAAACCATTCGCATCGATTGATGAGGTGTTTCGCGAAGTCGAATCGGAAGCCGTCCACTATGGTGTGGTGCCGGTGGAGAATTCCACTGAAGGCATGGTCAATCACACTCTGGACTGCTTTTTAACGTCCAACGTCAGTATTTGTGCAGAGGTGGAGTTAGACATCCATCACGCATTGCTGCGGCATGAGCAGGCCAGCGTTGAGGTACAAGAGATTCGCTCTCATGTGCAAAGTCTGGCCCAATGTCGGGGATGGTTGGATCAGCATTACCCGAATGTGCCGCGGATCGCCGTGGCCAGCAACGCAGAGGCCGCACGCCAAGCGGCTGAAGACCCGCGGATAGCGGCTATCGCTGGCGAGATTGCGGCGGCCCAATATGGTCTGCGGGTGGTTTCGGCTCGCATTGAGGATCAGGCGGACAACAAAACGCGCTTTCTTGTTTTGGGTAAGCAGTCGGTCGGCCCCAGTGGCCAGGATAAAACCTCTATTTTGGTGTCTGTTCGGAATGAACCAGGCGCACTGCTGCGAGTCTTACAACCATTCGATACGTACAACATCAGTTTATCCCGCATAGAAACCCGGCCAGCACGCTCTGGAAACTGGTCCTACGTATTTTTCATTGATTTTGATGGCCATCAGAACGACAAAGCCGCCAGGCAAGTGATTGAAGCCATCAGAGCTGTGGCGTTTGAAGTACGCAGCCTGGGCTCGTACCCCCGGGCGGTCGTATAACTTCAGCCACTACCGGTCACTCAAAGGAGCCTCGAATGAGCATCCCGTCAGGCAACGTGCACTCTGGCATTGCGAGCCTAAAACCCTACCAACCAGGAAAACCGATTGACGAACTGGCCCGTGAATTAGGCTTGGACGATATTGTTAAGCTGGCCAGTAATGAAAATCCCCTGCGGCCGGGCGAGGCGGTGCAGCAAGCCATTCACAACGAACTGGCGTCAATGTCCCGTTATCCCGATGGCAATGGTTTCGTTTTGAAACAGGCGTTGGTCAAGCACCTAGGCGTACGCGCCGACCAGATTACCCTGGGCAACGGTTCGAATGACGTGCTGGATCTTATCGCCCGCGTTACCGTGGAGCCCGGAAGCGAAGCCATCGTATCTGCTCATAGTTTTGTCGTGTATCGCTTGGCGGTCACCTGTGCCGGAGGCACGCTGGTTGAAACGCCGGCTCAGTCTTATGGGGCGGACCTGGCCGCGATGGCCGCGGCGGTAACGGAACGGACCCGCGTCATTTTTATCGCCAATCCGAACAATCCTACCGGCACGTGGGTAAATCGAACGGATTTGACAGCTTTTCTCGATGCAGTACCCGCGAGAGTCTGGGTGGTTTTGGACGAGGCGTATTTTGAGTATGCAGACGAAGCAGAATATCCGGATGGCGTTCGCCTGCTAGAGCAGTATCCTAATCTCATTGTGACGCGCACGTTCTCCAAGATTCACGGTCTGGCAGCGTTGCGCGTGGGTTATGGGCTGTCGACGCCGGAGTTCTCAGATTTACTCAACCGGGCCCGGCAGCCTTTTAATGTCAATAGTGTGGCCTTGGCCGCGGCTGCCGCTGCCCTGCAAGACCAGGAATATGTCACGCGCAGCGCCAGCATGAATCGTCAGGGTATGCAGCAACTCACTGCGGGACTGACGTCTTTGGGGCTGGATTACATTCCTTCGCTGGGTAATTTTGTGGCGTTTGATTGTGGACGCGATGCGCAAGAAGTGTTCAATGGCTTGTTAAAGAAAGGCGTTATCGTGCGGCCTGTGGCGGAATACGGCTTGCCTCATCACATCCGGGTCAGTATTGGGCTTCCTGAAGAAAATCAACGATTTTTGACCGCGTTGCCTGAGGTGCTGGCTTGAATCGAGTGGACACAGCGTTGGTGGTTGGCGTGGGTTTGGTCGGCGGTTCGCTTGCGGCTGCGTGGCGCAAGGTGGGTTACGCTCGCCGGGTGTTGGGCTTCGATCGCAATCTTGAGGCGGCAAACGTGGCGGTTGAACGGGGTTTGATCGACGAGTCAGTGACCGAATTGCCCGCGCATGTTGATGTCCTTGTGGTGTGTACACCGTCTGACCAAATTGCCGCACAAATCGCGCAATGCGCAGCGCACGCGGATTTGATTATGGATGTTGGCAGTGTTAAAGAGCCGATTCTCGAGACGCTGCGTGGCCAATATGGGGGCGTCCCTGAGAATTATGTCCCATGTCACCCGATCGCAGGGTCTGAACTCAGCGGACCGACAGCCGCGTCAGCCGATCTTTTTGACGGCGCGCTGGTGGTTTTGACCCCCGAAACGGAATCGCGCCTGAGCGAAGTGGCGGCCGCAGCCTGGGAATGTGTAGGCGCCCAGGTATCTAGTCTCAGTGCGGCCGCGCATGATCAAATGTTAGCGGTGACCAGCCACCTGCCGCATTTGTTGGCGTCTGCATATATGCAACAGGTCGAGGCGCCGGCCCTACCGTTCACCGGTGGTGGCTTCAAAGACTTTACCCGCATCGCGGCGGCGAATCCTGAGCTCTGGTGGCGGATTTTAAGCATGAACAAGGCTCATGTTATTGCGGCCGCCGAAGAGTTTATCACGCACCTGAAAGCCTTCACCGACACTCTGGAAGCGGGCGATCAGGTGGCCGGTGTGCAGGCGTTGAGCGAGGCTGCCCGATTGAGGCAGCAACTATGACCGTGTCTGATGCCGATATACCGGTTATTGCCGTTGACGGTCCCAGTGGGTCGGGTAAGGGTACGCTCGCCCGAGCCCTCGCTGATCACCTCGGCTGGCATTTATTGGACAGCGGTGCTCTGTATCGCATTATTGGCGTACTGTGCCTGGCTCGAAACATAGCGTTTACAGATGAAGCCGAGTTGGCTCGCTTGGCCTCGACCATACAGATCCGCTTTGAGGGTGAGCAAGTGTGGGCTGACGGTATGGACGTAAGCGACGAGATCCGCACTGAAGATGCGGGCGTCAATGCCTCTAAGGTGGCCCATTTGCCAGCGGTACGGGCGGCTGTACTGGACCTGCAGCGTAGCTTTCGTAAGGCGCCAGGCCTGGTCGCGGATGGGCGTGATATGGGCACCGTGGTATTCACCGCGTCGAAGTTAAAAATATTTCTGGACGCGAGTGCTGAAGAACGTGCGCACCGGCGCTATAACCAGTTGAAAAACAAAGGCTTAAGTGTTAGCTTGCGCGGCCTTCTGGCGCAGATTGAAGAACGAGATGCGCGAGATCGAGGGCGGGCAGTGGCTCCGTTAAAACCGGCAGATGACGCAATCGTTGTCGACAGTACCGCTATGGGTATAGAGGCTGTTTTAGATCGGGTACTAACGGAGGCGAAAAAACGAGGGTTGTGTTGAACAATCTCTTGCCTGCATTTATTAACTAACCAACGGAGAGTGCTCTTTAAAGCCTTTTCAGGCAGGCCACAAAGGCCATGCTGAATTGCCTTCCAGGTCTAAGTCGACCTGCTTTAAAGCGTGCAGAATTTATGAGCGAATCTTTTGCCGAACTATTTGAAGAGAGTTTACAAACCATCGAGATGGCCCCTGGGTCAATCGTAACCGGCACGGTGGTAGAGATTGACGACGACTGGGTGGTGGTCCACGCGGGTCTAAAATCTGAAGGGGTTATCCCCAAAAGCCAATTCTTAAATGAAGTTGGCGAATGCGAATTAGAAATCGGTGACTTGGTTAAAGTTGCAATGGAAGTCGTGGATGATGGGTTTGGTGAAACTCGTCTTTCACGTGAGAAGGCGCGCCGAGCCGAATCATGGCAGCAACTTGAGGGTGCGCATACAGAAAACGAAGTGGTGATTGGGGTAATTAACGGCAAGGTCAAAGGTGGCTTTACGGTGGACGTTAATGACATTCGAGCATTCCTTCCCGGTTCATTGGTGGACATACGACCACTGCGTGAAACGGCTCACCTCGAGGGTAAGCCGTTAGAGTTTAAAGTGATCAAGCTTGATCAAAAACGCAACAACGTGGTTGTCTCCCGTCGCGCTGTACTCGAAGAAGAAAACAGCCATGAGCGTGAAGCCTTGTTGGCCTCGCTGCAGGAAGGTCAGGACGTCAAAGGTATTGTCAAAAACCTTACGGATTACGGCGCATTCGTCGATCTTGGTGGCGTTGATGGCTTGCTGCACATCACAGATATGGCTTGGAAGCGGATCAGACATCCGTCTGAGATGGTCAATGTGGGTGATGAAGTCAACGTTCGCATTCTTAAATTCGATCGCGAAAAAAATCGTGTGTCGCTGGGTATGAAGCAACTGGGTGACGATCCATGGGTCGATATCATTCGTCGCTACCCAGAGGGTGCTCGGGTGCTGGCGACCGTTACCAACCTCACCGATTACGGATGTTTTGCGGAAATCGAGGAAGGCGTTGAAGGTCTGGTCCACGTTTCAGAAATGGATTGGACCAACAAGAATATTCATCCCTCAAAGGTTGTAACCGTGGGTGACCAATGTGAAGTCATGGTCTTGGATATTGATGAAGAGCGTCGGCGTATATCGCTGGGCATCAAACAGTGCCGCCCAAATCCTTGGGAAGAGTTCAGTTTGCATCACGCGAAAGGGGACCGCATTTCTGGCAACATCAAGTCGATCACAGACTTTGGTATCTTCATTGGGCTCAATGGCGGCATCGATGGTCTTGTGCATTTGTCTGACATCAGCTGGAACGAGCCGGGTGAAACCGCCGTTCGTCGTTACTCCAAAGGCGAAGAGATTGAGACGCTGATCCTGTCGGTAGACCCGGAGCGTGAGCGCATTTCGCTGGGTGTGAAGCAACTGGATCAGGATCCGTTCTCCGATTACACCGCGGTCAACGACCGAGGAACGATCGTCAATGGAACCATTTTGGAAGTGGAACCGAAAGAAGCAATTATCGAGTTGGCGGAAGAAGTCACTGGTGTATTGAAGGCGTCGGAAATTTCTATTGATCGGGTGGAAGATGCAAGAAATGTCCTGACCCCGGGCGATGCGATTGAAGTCAAGATCATCAGTGTAGATCGCAAAAATCGATCTATTGGACTGTCGATCAAGGCGAAGGATATCGAAGAAGAGCGGGCCGCGGTGCGCGAGCATCAACGACAGGAAACCGATCGTCCTGGAACCGCAACGCTGGGTGATTTGATTAAAGCCCAGATGGATCAGCAGGACGATTAGGTCCTAATCGGTAGCTGAGATAAGGCACGTTAGTGATGATCGAAGAGAGCATGACCAAATCGGAGTTGATCGAACGGATTGCGTCGGTGCAGTCTCAGCTCTCAGGCTCGCAACTGACCAGCAAGGATGTTGAGCTGGCCGTCAAAACGATGCTGGAACAGATGTCGCATGCGCTCGCCGGTGGCGAGCGCATCGAGATCAGAGGTTTTGGTAGTTTTTCCCTGCATTATCGTGCCCCTCGCATTGGCAGGAACCCTAAAACGGGGGAGTCAGTGGGACTGGCAGGCAAGCATGTGCCTCACTTTAAGCCGGGTAAGGAATTACGCGACCGAGTGAATGCCACCCTGCAACGGGAAGTCATGGCTGATCGCGAAGCGGAGTAGGGCGGCCTACATTCACCGGAGGATGAACGTCTAACCGTTGTCAGCTGCAAGTGAGTGGCGGCGTAGCCGGTCAACCAAGGCGCGATTCTCAGCTGATCCGCCTGCTGTCATGAGTGGAATACCTCTTAGCCCTCATTGTGGACGATCAATCTTGATCACCTAGAGACTTTCGTTGCTTTAGCGCTTAACATTTTCCTATGAAATGGTTAAAAATATTTGCTGCCGCGGCAACGCTCTTTCTGGTCTTTTTGGGTTCGGCACTGGCCGTCAATCAACAAGTCCTGACGCTCAAGTTTGCTGTGTGGGAAACTCCTTTTGCGTTGTCGATGTTCTGGTGGCTGCTCGCGGCCTTCTTGATAGGTTTGTTTTTTGGGTTATTGAACGCCGCCTGGGTGAATGTGAAACATCGACTGGAAATACGTACCTTACGACGACAGTTGGACAAGGTTGAAGCAGCGATTGAACCGTCGACCACCACGTGATCACCGCATCTTGAGCGTATGGCGCAAATTCGAATCGTCAGTCTTGAGGTAACCCGCCTGGGCCAAAGCCTGATCGCGGACTAAACTGTGTTTTGGGTGTCTCGGCTCTTTCGGCGAGAGCGAACCGCTGTGGTATCGTGTTGACGCTAGCAGACACGACAAATGGCCATTGTCGTTCAAAGTCCCCGCAATTTGTTGGCCATACTGCGCCCTCTCCAATTAACAAGAGAAGGTGGTAAATGAATAATTTTTCCAAGTTGACGGTCGCGTTGATATTCCTGTTTTCGCAACTGGCGTGGGCCAATGCAGATGGGAAGGTCAACATCAACACAGCATCGGTTGAAACACTCTCGGCAATGTTGGTCGGTATTGGTTCAGCGAGAGCTGAGGCAATTGTCGAATACAGGAACAAAAACGGTAAGTTTGTCGCGGTCGATCAGCTGCTTGAAGTGGCCGGTATTGGCGACGGTGTACTTGAAATGAATCGTGGGAAGATTGTGCTGGCCGACGAGCGAGTCGATTAATAGTGGCCCGTAAGCTACCCTGTCGAGCGCGCCGGGGTAGCTTGCTTCACCCACGCTGCACGATGAGCCAAGGTGTCTTGAGTATTAAGGTGTTGGCCGGAGTGGCGCAGGCTGTGAGAGGGTAGTGAGCGTCTTCGGTTGATTCAAGTGTTTGGTGGGTAGCTGCATGAGCAGGTTAATCGTCACAGGAGCAAGCGGCTTTATAGGCCAGCATCTGCTTCGCGAGTTATCCTCTCTGGGGGTGGCCGTTGAAGGCGTGATGCGTGCTGAAGTCGCGGTAGACCTTCCCCTCTCACGAGTTTGGCCCTCTTTAA
>Ga0181559_10001215_pt1 | contig 25061 bp, 22 predicted proteins | sample 011ome_21_FD_133752 | JGI IMG/M metagenome (GOLD analysis project Ga0181559, IMG submission 133752) | Coastal salt marsh microbial communities from the Groves Creek Marsh, Skidaway Island, Georgia - 011508AT metaG (megahit assembly) | ecosystem: Environmental > Aquatic > Marine > Intertidal...
AGCTGTAAGAATCTTAAGTTATTGTTTTATAGTGGTTTAAAGCTTGTAGAAGTACTCCTGTCGGAGCTACAACCTAGGGAACAATCTGATTTCCGCATAAAGTACATATACTTCGGGGTATTAAAATAAAGCTGCTGTAGGTATCCTCTTCGATAATCCCATCCCAATATTTGGAACATTTCTTTGAGTTTTAATCCCTCTCAGAATACTTTTTACCATTACACTCGTCTTATCTTCAATCTTACTTTCTAGCAAAAGGTGAGTATATCATTCTATCATGTAGGGAATTGCACTTAGAGCAGGCTACTCTAATGGTTGGCCCGATAAATAAGGCCTCTGGTTTTCCAGATTTTATTTAACACTAAATTTTAAGCATTACCAAAACAAGGAATAAAACAGTGCCGTTATAAGCAATACCCCAAAAGCAGCTACATTAAAGGTTTTGTCTGTGGCAAATAGTTGTTTGCTCAGTATGATACCTTTAGGGTCATCCTGATTGCCCTCGAGCTTACTGATGCCTGCTATGACAAGTAGTGTTCCGATACAGGTCAGCATCATCTGGTGCATAAAAGGAAGGTTGACAAACATCGCCGCCTCGCTCCAACCGTTGGGTGCTACTTTGAAATACATCGCCATAGGGATAGACAATATCACTCCCCAGATCGCTGCGTTGTTGGTCGCTTTTTTATAGAAAAGTCCCATCAGGAACACCGCCAAGATTCCCGGGCTTACTACGCCTGTGTATTCTTGGATAAACTGGAATACTTGTCCAAGACTTCCCAGTTGTGGTGCAATGAGCATGGCGATAATAAGTGCCACAAGCCCCGTCAAACGACCCACTTTGACCATTTGCTTATCATCTGCTTTTTTGTTAAACAACGATTTGTAGATGTCCATCGTAAATATGGTTGATGTTGAATTAATCATTGAGGCCAATGAAGACACAATTGCTGCGGCCAGGGCAGCAAGAATCAGTCCTTTCAATCCTACTGGGATAAAGTTTTTTATCAACCAAGGGGCTGCATTGTCATTGGCCACATTACCCGCCGTTCCTAAAAAGCCTTCACTGCTGAGAAGGCCCATATTTAGGGTGCCTGTCTCTGGGTCTAGGTTCATCACATAGGCAATGATCCCAGGAAGTACAACAATCACGGGGATAATAAGCTTTAGAAAAGCAGCAAACACAATTCCTTTTTGACCTTCTCTTAAGCTTTTAGCCGCTAGTGTTCTTTGAATGATGTATTGGTTAAAGCCCCAGTAGTAGAGATTTGCGACCCACATTCCTCCAATAAGCACTGCAAGGCCTGGCAAGTCCCACCAAGCATCTCTACCATTAGGTGTAATGATTTCACCTTTGGAAAGGATCATAGAGAAGCGTTCGGGTGCTTTTTCATAGACATATTTGAGTCCATCAATAAAACTACCAGAATCTGTAACGTTAGCTAGCGCAAAGTAGGTCATCAAAAGTCCACCAAAGATGAGCAGCAACACTTGTACCACATCGGTCCAAGCCACGGCTGCCAGTCCTCCCCAAAGGGAATACGCAGCTGCAAAGAGCCCAAGGCCAATGATGCTGTTTAAAAGGATACTCCCATCCCCACTTCCAACAATGGTATCCAAGGCCTTACCGCCTAAAAACAATACTGTTGTCAGGTTTACAAACACAAAAAGTGCAATCCAAAAGACTGCCAATATGGTTTTAAGGTTGGTACTGTATCGTTTTTCAATAAACTCTGGAATGGTATAGAGTCCCTTTTCAATAAAAATGGGTAGAAAGTATTTTCCTACCACCAGTAAAGTAATGGCCGCCATCCACTCGTAAGAAGCAATTGCAAGTCCTAAGGCAAAGCCTGAACCTGACATCCCGATAAACTGCTCAGCAGAGATATTTGCAGCAATCAGAGAAGCACCAATAGCCCACCATGGCAATGATTTACCAGCTAAAAAATAGTCTTCTGCACTTTTGGTCTCCCCCTTTTTTTGTCGAGATACAAAAAGGCCTATAGATAAAATAAGTAGGGCGTACAAGGCAAATATGGTAATGTCTATTGTTGAAAAATCCATCTTGGTTTAATTTTAGTAGTTGAATATAGGTAATTCTTATTGTTTCAATAATGAGAAGTTGCAAAATAGTATACCATAAAACAACATATGCATGAGGTTCCTCAAAACAATAAAGTTATTCTAGTATGGATGTATTAAACTTACTATTTTAATCATGAGGGTTAGGTAGATAAATATTTTCCAAAATAGATCCATTAAAAGTTTTACTTACTACAGGCTTAAATCCAAGCCGATGGGCAATGATTTCAAGTGTATCATTTTCTCGAAGATCAATGGGATCAGTATAATGAATCCAGCCCAGATGAGGGGCTTTCTCAGAACCATAACGGTACCCTATCCTTGCCCCCTCGGTGTCACAATTCAAAGTTACTTTTCCTTGATCGATCATAAATGTTACCGCTGCGGTCAATTGGGGTTTCCCCTCAGGGTAAAATTCAGCAATAAGATCCATTTCATCAATAAATCCCTTATCGTCTATGGCCTTCATCCATCGCTCACACTCACCCCTTAAATCCGACAAAACTTCGGCATAAGCTGGGTCGTTGGCAAGATTTTTCAACTCATGGGGGTCATTTTCAGTATCAAACAATTCCTCAACATCTTTTGTAGTTCTGAACCACAGTGCTTGATTTTCGTCCAAAGCATCGGTGTTTCTCAATCGCAATAACTCCTGCATTACCTCCATTCTTTCTCTATATGCCACAGGCAAATAGTAGGGTCTCTCTGGATAGAAATTTTTTAAATATTTAAATCGCTTGTTTCTCACCGCACGAATCATATCCACTCTCTCATCAAAACGATCGGCCTGGGCATGGATATAATCTCTAGGCTGTTTCAATTTGAACTTTCCCTCAAAGGCAAAACCCTCCATGTATTGGGGTGGTGGCAGCCCTGCCATAGACAATAAGGTGGGGGGGAAATCAACAAAACTGACCAAGCGGTCGTCTCTTTGCCCTGCTCTGGAGCCATCGGGAAAACGAATGATTAGGGGTACCTTAAGCCCTGAATCATACAACAACCTCTTGTGCCGAGGAAGTGGCCCTCCATGATCTGAATACCACACAATAATGGTCTCATCTAAAAGTTCATCCTCCTCCAATTGCTGTAAAATTTTTCCCACAGCACGATCCATTCTCACCACATTGGAATACATTCTCCTCATGGCATTTTTACCTATTTCATTTTGCGGTAGATAGGGGGGCACCTTAACTTCCAAATCATCCGGTACCTGAAGGGGTACCAAAGCACCGTCATTATTTTTTTTAGTCGCTGTCGATTTTCTTTTGGGTGGATATGCTCCCCTTTCGTACTTTGCTTTTTTAAAATTCCACATCTTAGACTCATGGGTCACCTCAAAGTTGAAAATGGAAAAGAAAGGGGTGGATACGTTGGGTCTGTTGCGCCAGTGGGCAAAGCTGCCAGATTCATCCCATGCCAACTCTGATTTAAAAAACTGATAATCCTCCTTTGAGTTATTTGTACAATAAAAGCCGTTTTCTCTAAGGATTTCACTGACCATTTTGACTTCCGGCGGAGGCACCGCTTGGTAGTCAACGAGCCCCAACTCCCTGGATAAGGGCTGTAAATTGAGGGTTCGCATGTTTTGTGCTCCAAAGGAATTGGGGTAAAGCCCAGTGGCCAAGGTCGATCGACTGGGAGCGCATACTCCCGATACAGAGTAGCCTTGGGTGAAAACCACCCCTTCACGCGCCAATCGATCCAGATGGGGTGTAGGCGCCCTAGAATCTCCATAGGCATTGAGATAAAATGGACTGAGATCTTCCGCAACCAACCATACGATATTGTATGGTTTCTCTTTTTTTTGATCAACGCATGAGAAAAAAAGCAGCATTGCAATTGAAATAAATTTTAAAATATGGTACGGATGATTCATGGTTTTTTATTTTTATTAAAAATATAGAAGTTTCCCAAAATCATTTAAATTAATAGAAAGAAAATAAAGGACACAACAATCCATTCCTCCATAAAATTTTCATGATTCTATTTATTAGAGCTGCAAGAAAAGTTAAAAGTATTGAAAGATAGAGTTGTAATTTTTAAATTTTCTATTTAATATGCCTAAGATTTGACCAACGTCAGATTTTAATTAAACCTAAGCTTGCACACATGAACACTTTAGATTTTTTGGACTGGGTAATGATTGGTCTCTATTTCTTGATTTTATCCGGAATTGCCGTATGGGTTATTCTCAAAAGAAAAGACAATACCCAAGATTATTTCCTTGCGGGCAGGAATATAGGATGGTTTGTCGTGGGGGCTTCAATTTTTGCTTCTAACATTGGTTCAGAACACGTGGTAGGTCTTGCCGGTGCAGGGGCAGACAACAAACTACCCATGTTGATCTATGAATTACATGCGTGGATTGTCTTGTTATTGGGATGGATCTTTCTGCCTTTTTATATGCGCTCTGGGGTTTTTACAATGCCCGAGTTCCTCGAAAAAAGGTTTGATTCCAGATCCCGATGGATACTCTCCATTTTTTCGATTGCTGCCTATGTCCTTACGAAAATTTCTGTCACCATTTATGCTGGTGGGGTGGTAGTATCCTATCTGTTGGGAATAGACTTTTGGACAGGTGCCATCGCCACGGTGATCCTCACAGGAATCTACACCGTTTTGGGGGGAATGCGCGCCGTGGTTTATACTGAGGCACTGCAAGCCGTTGTTTTGGTAGTGGGAGCCTTGTTTTTGACCGTTATTGGACTTAATGAAGTGGGAGGATGGTCGTCCATGAAGGAAACCCTTACCCCAGAATATTTTAACATGTGGCGTCCCATGTCCGATCCGGATTTTCCTTGGTTGCCTCTTTTTATATCGAGTACCATCGTAGGAATATGGTATTGGTGTACCGACCAATATATTGTTCAAAGGGCTTTGACCGCCAAAAATTTAAAGGAGGCGCGAAGGGGAACCATCTTTGGTGCTGTACTCAAGCTCTTTCCTGTATTTTTATTTCTGATCCCTGGGATCATTGCATTGACTTTAAAAATGAGGGGGGAGCTTCATTGGGATTCTGCAGATCAAGCATTCCCCGTTTTGATGAGTAGTTTGTTACCCTCGGGACTCAGAGGACTTGTCGCTGCGGGCCTACTGGCAGCTTTGATGAGTTCATTGGCCTCTGTTTTTAACTCTTGCTCCACTTTATTCACCGTGGATGTTTATAAAAAATTACGCCCCAATACCTCAGAAAAAAAATTGGTAAGAACTGGACAAATTGCTACTGCCGCTGCGGTAATCATAGGTATCATTTGGATTCCCATCATGCAAAACATCTCTGGTGTGCTGTATGAATATCTGCAAAAAGTACAATCCTATATTGCACCGCCCATCACTGCTGTCTTTCTCTTGGGAATTTTTGTCAAAAGGGTCAACAAACAAGGTGCTTATTATACCCTGATTTCAGGATTGATCATTGCAAGTTTAAGAATCATACTCGAGCTGGTCGCATACCAACTCGACCCCAATGGTTTTCTCTACCTATTGGGAACCGTTAATTATCTCATATTTGGCTCCTATTTCTTTTTGCTGAGTGTGTTGATATTGATTGGTGTGAGTTTGTCTACAGCGGCCCCGAACTATGAAAAAGTAGAAAACCTAACCTTCTCAACCCTCTCGGCTAAAGCCAAAGAGAACAATAAAAACAGTTATAACTATTGGGACATTTTGATTACCGTTGCCGTGGTAATGATTGTTGTCGGGGTAATGTATTTCTTTAACGGTACCTAATACAATCCAAGGATCAAATCCGTCAATAAAAAAAGCCTCAATATGAGACTTTTTTTATTGTAGTGCAGGGTAAATTACAACCATTCTACTTTTCCAGAGGCGAGTTGATAAACCCCTCCTTTAATTTCAATTTTACCTTCGTCTTCCAAATCCTTTAGCATGGGACTCATGGAGCGAATTTGATCCATGGTTTGCTTTACATTTTCGTCTATAGCGGCATTAACAAAATGCGTATTACTGCTATCGTGCGGTTCTGATGCTCCATCTTTGACCGCCTCTACAGCAGGAGTAATATTGGAAAGTAGAGAAGTGATGTTCCCCAATTCTACCCTATCGCAAGCAGCTTTGACAGCACCACAGCCCTCGTGGCCCAAAACCACAATAAGCTTACTCCCTGCAACACCACAAGCGTATTCCATACTGGCAACAATATCAGTATTTACAAAATTTCCAGCAACTCTGGCCACAAAAATATCCCCAAGAGCTTGGTCGAAAACCTGTTCAACGACCACTCTTGAATCTATACAAGAGAGTACAATGGCCTGCGGAAACTGGCCATTGACACTGTCCGCCCTTAGATGATCCAAGGAAACATCAGTAAGCTGACTGTCCACATAACGTTGGTTTCCCTCTTTCATAAATTCATAAACTTGCGAAGGGGTTAAGCCGGATTGTGTTTGTTTGTCTAGAATATTAGATTTCATTTTAATTACATTTTAATTAAGTTGATGATTTTTTTTAATATGAGAAAAGCATTTATTGTAGTCTTTGAAAATATTGTCTTGGGGAATTAATTTCGGAACCATATTAACCCTTTCCATCATGAATTTGGGTTGTTTTTGGAGGTCCACCAAATAGATGGTTTTTCCTTGTTCACTCAGGTCTACCAAGATTTCTTCCAAAGCATAAAGTCCAGACTGGTCGATATAATCCATGGTCTCAAGCCTAAGAACAATAATCTTGGCAGAACTTGGTATTTTTTTGGCGAGTTTCTGAAAGCCGTCGGCTGACCCAAAAAATAAAGGGCCCATTATTTGTTTGATGACGATGTCTGCGATTCCGTCACCATCTGCATCTATCACCTCCTCTTCGTCCTTCGATCCATTTGAGGGCAAGGCTTTTAAAATGGATCGATTGGATGTGGAATCCCCGATTTTCTTCATGAACATGAGCGAAGCCATCACCAAGCCAATTCCAACAGCATACACCAAATTCCAAAAAGTAGCCAACAAGAGTACGGCCAACATTACAATAACCTCTGAGCTGATTCCAAATTTTCCAATTTTAACATCTTTGGGAAGTATGGGTATGGCTTTCAGTCCGCGATAATCCATTACGCTGATTCCCACTGTGACCAATATCCCAGCCAATACTGCTGCCGGAATAAGGGAGGCCACCGAACTAAATAATAAAAGAATGAGTAACAATACGATGCTGGAAATCATCCCTGAAATACGGGTTACCCCACCTGAGTTGATGTTGACCACCGTTCGGATCGTAGCACCTGCTCCTGGAAGTCCCCCAAAAAGAGCCGATATACTGTTTCCAATTCCTTGGCCAATCAATTCCTTATTGGGCAAGTGTCGGGTTTTGGTCATATTATCCGCCACCACACTGGTCAATAGTGAATCAATGGCTCCAAGTAAAGCCAAGGTCAGTGATGTCAATATATAGGGCGTCAAATCCAATACACTGATCTCCGTAAATATTCCCCATTGAGGAAGTGGAAAGCCGCTTGGGATTGCTGTTATGGGTCGATAATCAGGGACAAAAAATACCGCTACGGCAGACATGACAACTAGGGCCACAAGGGTACTTGGAACAGCCTTTGTGATTATTTTAAAACCATAGATGATTAAAACAGTTCCAAGGGCCAGGAGCAATTCAATCCAATTGAATTTATTAAGGGCAATGGGGAGTACCTTTATTGAACCTAATACCCCAGAAGCATAATTTAAAGCCAAAACGACAGCTTCCCGCTGAATTTCATCTTCAGAAATCTTTCCTCCTCGAGAAACAGTCTCTGAAAAATCCTCTAAGACAAGAAGTCCCTCTCCTGCCTCTTCTTCCAATATTTTACTCAGCAACACTGCCTCAGCTTTTGGTTTGAAGGATTCAACCAAAGCCGTATCTTCTCCAGGATAATACCCCAAGACAGGGAGGGTTTGCGTTGTCAATATAATAAGGCCGATAGCGGTCATAAAACCAGACACCACAGGATAAGGAATGTAACGTATGTATTTTCCCAATCCCATAAAACCCAATCCTATTTGCATTAATCCAGCAAGCATAAAAACCGCCAAAATGATAGGCAATGCTTTTCCAACATCACCGTCATTGGAAGCGATCAGTGTAGCAATAACCACCATGCTTAGAGCAGTCATTGGAGCAGTTGGCCCAGAGATTTGGGTATTGGTTCCTCCCAAAATAGCCGCAAAAAAACTTAAAAAAATCGCTCCATAAAGACCTGCTGTGGGCCCTAAACCAGATGAAACTCCAAAAGCAAGTGCCAATGGCAAGGCAATAATGCCAGCGGTTATTCCACCAAAAACATCACCACGGAGGTGTTTGAAAATATTTTTCATTTAAAAAATTTAAAATTAATTATAACTGAAGGAAGTGTCGGAAAAGGAGACTATGAAAGCTCTGGAGGCGGAAAATCTTCGGTATTCAAAACATCAGAAAATTCTTGAATAAAGAAATTATAAATTTTATAATCTGAAGAAATGTAAAAATTGTGGAGGAAGTTTTCAAAGATTTTGATTTCCTCCTCAAAGTCACTATTGTTTTTATCCTCTTTAGAGTTGTTGTCCATATCGCTGCTCATGACAATTTGATCGCTGTCTGCGATGGAGTCCAAAAGCATAAAAGCATTGGAAAGTTGACCCAATATCAAAAAAAGCACAAAATACTTAGTGGCTAAATTTTTAATATTTGTAGAGGCTTTCAATGAATAAAATTTTAATGCAAATTACACAAAAATAAATCATCAACTAAGGCTTACGCTTTTAAAAATATCTTAAAAATTTTAGCTTTTTTATTTAATGTACTTTCTAGTAGCAATATTCGTCACCAATTTCATAGCTTTTATATATCTCCTCAGAAACTTTTCCTGAAACATAGTTACTATTTAATCCTGGGGCGTTTATATTGTTGGCTTGTGGAGTGGCGTAGTAATTGGCTCGAAAGTAAAAGTAAAAATTTCCTCTCTCCTCCTGCTTATCACGAATAATATCACATTGTTTTTCTTTTGCACAGGAAAACAAAAGGATCACCAATATCAAATAATAAAACCTCATTAAAAAACAAATATCTCCATCCAATGATGCTGGTCCATCAATAAAAAAATTAATTTTACAAAAATAGCGAATTAACCCATATACTAACCGAACAGCCTGGTTTTAGAATTATTAAATGAATAATAAAAAAACTGACAGTATCCAATTTGGAGAGGGTAATTTTCTGAGAGCATTTGTAGACTATTGCATTCAACTACTCAATGAAAACCCATCGTTTTCTGGTAGGGTAGACTTGGTTCAACCCATACCTCAAGGAATGATTGAAGCCCTGCAAAAACAGGGTGGTAAATATCATCTTTTTCAAGAAGGGGTAAAGGGTGGAAAAACTATCCGAGAAACCAAATTAATCGATTGTATAAGGCAAATGATCAATCCCTACAAGGATTTCGAATCTTTCCTCAAACTTGGGGAAAATGAGCATTTGACATTTATCTTTTCCAATACTACCGAAGCAGGAATTGCTTTGGATACCGATGACCTTTTTGCCGGCCATCCACCCAATTCTTTTCCTGCCAAACTGACATTATTGTTATACCGGCGTTATCAAAAATTCAATGGCGACCCTACAAAAGTTTTGCATATTATCCCTTGCGAATTGATAGAAAAAAATGGTGCCCGACTCAAAGAAATTATCCTGACCCTATGTGATGAATGGCAACTGGAGGATCAGTTTAAGTCTTGGATCAAAGAAAATCAGTTTTACAATACATTGGTGGACAGAATCGTACCAGGTTTCCCAAAAGAAAATTTGGACTATTATAAAAAAGCCGCTGGCTTTGACGATCAACTGATGGTCACCTGCGAGCCCTTTTTTCTTTGGGTAATAGAAGGAGACAACAAATTATTAGAGATCTTTCCTGTAGATCAATTGGAAAACATCGACGTGAAGGTCGTTCCCGACCTGGGTATTTACCGAACTCGAAAGGTTCGCATCCTCAATGGTAGTCACACCACATTGGTGCCAGTGGGATTGCTCCACGGAGTCCTAACAGTATCTGAATCATTGCAAGATGATTTTTTAAAAAACTTCCTTACCAAAGCCCTTTTTGAAGAGATCATTCCCAGCGTGGATTTTGACAGACAGGCCTTAGAGGATTATGCTCAATCCGTTCTAGAACGTTTTTCGAACCCCTTCATTAACCACCAATTGGAATCTATTGCGTTGAATTCCATTTCAAAATTCAAGGTTAGGGTTTTGCCCAGCTTATTGTCCTATTATGAAAAAAATGGAATGCCCCCCGCACATCTTTCTTTTGCTTTGGGAGCGCTGATTTATTTTTATGGGAAAGAAGTTTCGGGCCATTCCTTTTCCCTGAAAGATGATGCCGCTCACCTCTCATTTTTTGATGAAATTTGGAAAGACAATTCCATCGATAACATCGTTCAAAAAACATTATCCAATACGGGGCTTTGGGATCAGGATTTGACCAAAATAAAACCCATCAAAGATCAAGTCAGCCTCTCACTCAAGGCCATTTCCGCAAATCTGAAAATCAGTGAAGCCTACGAGGTTTACATCAAATCATAAGTCATGAACAAAGCCATTAAAATCAACCCACAGGACAATCTTATCGTCGCTTTAGAAAATCTTAAAAAAGGTGAAGTAATTGAATTGGATCAACAACAAATTACGCTCTCTGAAGACATCCAACAAAAACATAAATTTGCCGAAAGGGCAATACAAAAGGGGGAGGTGTTGATCATGTATGGGGTGAAAGTTGGGATTGCCAATCAAGAGATTTCCAAAGGAGCGGCATTGACCACAAAAAATATGGACAACGCTTTCAATGATGATATAAGCTTTGAAAAAACAGGAAAATTTAGCCCTAAAAACAACGCCAATGGAAAGCGGTTCTTTATGGGTTACCCCCGTAAGGACGGGAGCGTAGGGACCCAAAACATTTGGCTGTTCTTCCCTTTGGTCTTTTGTGAGAATAGAAATGTAGAGCTCCTCAAAACGGTTTTCGAAAGAGAATTTTATCCCGATCAACTCTCAGAACATCAGCATTTTTTGAGAACGATCCTTCAGGGAAAATCGGATGAAATAGAGATCCCACAACCCATAAATCCTTTTCCAAACGTCGAGTTAAGGTTCATCACCCATCATGGTGGTTGTGGGGGAAGCAGAGCCGATGCCACCGTTTTGGGAAAATTATTGGCAGGTTATGTCAACAATCCCAATGTAGCAGGGGCAACGCTCTTGAGCTTGGGTTGCCAAAACCTGGAAATCGACCTATTTATGGAGCAGCTCAAAAACATCAATGTAAATTTTGATAAACCGCTACTGATCTTTGACCAGCAAAAAGTTGGGAACGGACAAAATCTAATCCAAACGGTCATCAAGGACTCATTGGTTGAAATTGAAAAAGCCAACAAAATCCAAAGAGAAAAAACCCCGCTCTCTCAGCTTACCATAGGTTTAGAGTGCGGAGGCTCCGATGGCTTTTCAGGTATTTCTGCCAATCCCACCTTGGGAGCCACCACAGATAAGTTAGTGGCCGAGGGGGGAAGCGCCATATTATCCGAATTTCCCGAGCTAAGGGGAGTCGAACAAGAACTCGTGGATCGGTGTACCGAGCTTTCAAGTGCAAAAAAATTCATTGACCTGATGCAGGGCTACGAAAGTAAGGTCATGATCTCTGGAACTGACTTTAGTGCCAATCCCTCACCTGGAAATATCAAAGACGGACTCATTACCGACGCCATGAAATCGGCAGGAGCAGCCAAAAAAGGAGGTAGTTCTCCTATTGTTGATGTTTTAGATTATGGAGAGTATTTTACAAACAAGGGACTGAATTTGCTTTGCACCCCGGGAAATGATGTGGAAAGTACCACCGCAATGGCTGGCTCTGGTGCCAACTTGATCCTTTTTACTACTGGTCTTGGAACACCAACGGGTAATCCCATAACCCCTGTTATTAAAGTATCCTCCAATACTGCCTTGTATCACAAAATGGAAGATATCATTGACTTCAATACCGGTACTATCATTGAAGGTTCCCAGTCTCTGGATGAGTTGTCGGAGGATTTGCTGGAGTTCATTATCCAAGTGGCCAGTGGAGAAATTATTACCAAAGCTTCCCTCAATAGGCAGTACGATTTTCTCCCGTGGAAACGCGATATTTCCCTCTAATTTTTAAAAAAAAGTTCATTTGGCTTTAATTCATAGAACAAGCTGTGATTGAATCAAAAAATTAAGTATTTTTAAAAAACGAAAAATAAATAAAATGAAGAAAAATCAATCCAAATCAAGAAGAAATTTTATCAAAAAGACAGGAATGATTGGAACTGGGGTATTTATTGTTCCTCGTCACGTTCTGGGTGGACAAGGCTTCACTGCCCCCAGTGATCAGTTGGCATTGGCTGCCATAGGGTCTGGAGGAAAGGGAACTTCAGACATCAGCAACGCCTACCAAAATGGAAAAAACAGGGTGGTTGCCCTTTGTGATGTAGATCCTGAAAGAGCAAAAAGTGCTTATACCAAACACGCAGATGCCCCCAAGTACGTGGATTACAGGGAAATGCTCGATAAAGAAAAAAACATCGATGCTCTCACGATTTCAACCCCTGACCACAATCATGCCAAAATTGCTTACGACTGCATGAACAGGGGAATCCATGTTTATGTTCAAAAACCACTTACCCATACCATCGCTGAGGCAAGACTTCTGGCGCAAACCGCTGAAAAAAAGAAAATTGTTACCCAAATGGGTAATCAAGGAGGATCCAGCATTGGCGTTCCCAAAGTTCAAGAGTGGATCGATCAAAATAAAATTGGTAAGGTACATACCATTTATGCGTGGACCAATCGTCCCGTTTGGCCACAAGGGATCAATCATCCCAGTGCCAACGTTGCTAAAAAACCCGATTCATTAAACTGGGATTTATGGTTGGGAACTGCAAAATCTAAACCTTACTCTCCTGGCTTACACCCCTTCGATTGGAGAGGTTTTTGGGAATACGGAACTGGTGCATTGGGTGACATTGGATGCCATACCCTTGATGCGCCCTACAAAACATTACAATTGGGTTATCCTAGCAGTGTGGAGTGTACTGCTACCAATGTATTCAAAAAAATGTGGACGCCAGAGTACACCCCTGAGGGCTGTCCGATCTCATCTATGGTTACTTTGGAATACAAAAATTCCCCTCACAATAAAGATGGTATCAAGCTCATTTGGATGGATGGTGGACTTACTCCCACCATTCCCGAAGAAATAGAAGAGGAATTCATCATGGACTTTGATATGGGAAATTCGAGCGGAATCATGATGATAGGAGCCAAAGGAGTAATTACCGCAGAAATTTACGCCAATAATCCCACCTTATACGTAAAAGGTGAAGATCCTGTAGTCTTTGACACCAACAATCAACCCAATGTAAATGATGTACACGCTGCTGCCTGGACCGAAGCTTGTAAGGCTGGATTCAATAGCAAAGAGCACAAAGCGCTCACTTCATCCTTTGATTACTCAGGACCCTTTACAGAAACTGTAATTATGGGGAACCTTGCCCTTCGCAGTAGAGATCTTAGAGAAGTTGTTGGCACCCGAAATAACGGAAGAGAGATCATCAAATACTACGGAAGAAAGAAACTTCTGTGGGATGGTGAGAACATGAAAATCAAAAACTTGGAAAAAGCCAATGCCTTTGTAAGTAAAGAATACCGTCAAGGATGGGAACTCCCCATTTGATTTTCTTTTTTTAAATATTACACTTAAACAGGAATAACAACTCCATTTGTTATTCCTGTTTTATCTTTGAGCCATGAATCATACTGAGAAATTCGTTCCCATTAAAAATCACTTTGAATCATTTGGTTACCGTATGGAGGATTTCGATTTCGATCGACCCTGGGGAGGGTTTTTGGTCATCGACGAAAATCAAGCACAAAAATTTGCAGATCAATTTTTTGAAGGAATCGATATTGAAGAATTGAAAATAGGAGGAAAACTCAGTCCCAAAATCCTAATTGTTAATCCCAATGCCCGACTTTCGTGGCAATACCACCATCGTCGTGCAGAGATCTGGAGAGTCTATCAAGGCACTGTTGGAATCATCCGATCACATGATGATAATCAAAATCCACTGATCACTCTTAAAGAAGGTGATCAAGTCAATCTCCAAAAAGGAGAGCGTCACCGGCTCATTGGCTTGAACCAATTGGCCTTGGTCGCTGAAATTTGGCAGCATACCGATCCCAAACATCCCTCCAATGAAGAGGATATCGTGAGGCTTCAAGACGACTTCGGTCGCTGATCCTAAATATTTTGTTCATAGACTGTTGAAACTTAACCCTAAAGTTGATATTCATTTTATTTTTAGTTAACACCAATATTGTTGCTTTGAATAAAAGTTTAAAAATGAAAATCGATATTGCTCACTACAAGATCTGCTTGGTAAATAATGTTGCCATTCAAAAAAAGATTGAGTATCTTTTGAGGGAAGAATTCAAGAGTTATTGCAAAAAGAAAAAAATAACTTATGAGGATTCGGACGAAATGGAAGACGATTATAAGGAAGTATTGGATACTTCAATGAAAACGCTCCTTCATGATTTGAATGACTGGTAAAAAACTTTGATATGCTCAAATTATATTCAAAAGCAATCTTGCTATTGCTTTCTGCGACCCCTTTGTTCTCTTTTTCCCAAGATCAAGCCTTTTTTAAGGCTCCAGGGAATGCCTCACTCGTCAGTACCGACCTTCATATCCATACCACTTTTTCAGATGGTTCTGTTTGGCCCAACATCAGAGTAGAGGAAGCCTTGAAGGAGGGATTGGATTTGATCTCTATAACGGATCACCTAGAGTACCAACCCCATAAATCCGATTTGCCCAACCCGGATAGAAATCGCTCCTATGATATTGCAAACAAAACCGCCGAGGGTAATGAACTGAGCGTGATAAGAGGGGCTGAAATCACCCGATCCATGCCTCCTGGACATATCAATGCCGTTTTTATCAAAGATGCCAATCGCCTTTTGTTTCCAGATGACCCCTTAGCAGGCATTGAAGAAGCCAATCGCCAAAAAGCATTTGTGTTTTGGAACCACCCCAATTGGGAGGCCCATCGCAAAGACGGTATTGCAAGGCTGGATCCCATGCACCAAGAACTGATCGAAAAAAAACTCTTGCACGGTATTGAAGTAGTTAACTTCACCACCTTTTCTGAAGAGGCCATTGAAATAGCCCTAGAAAATGGTCTGACGATGGTTGGAACTTCAGACATACACAAATTAACCGCCTGGGATTTTGAAATACCACAAGGAGGGCACCGTCCCATGACTTTTGTTTTGTCTAAAAACAAAAGTGAAGCAGAGGTCAAAAAGGCACTTTTTGAAGGGAAAACCATGATTTGGTTTAAAGATTTATTGATTGGAAAGGAAGTGCACCTAAAACAAGTAATTGTTTCCAATCTAACAGCCTCCTCTCCTGTATATTCAGATGATAAATTGATCGCAAAAGTGACATTGAAAAACCACTCGGCCAATCCCCTTCTTCTCAGATATAAGGGGCCCTTTACCTTTCATGAAGACGGTGATGTTTTTGAAATTGAAGCTTATGGTGAAAAAAACTTACTCATCAAAACACTTGAAAAAAAATCAGTTATCAAACTGCCCTTTGAACTTCTCAATGGCATTATTGGAAAGAAAAAATATTTAAATTTTGAAATTCAAACCCAATAGTTTTTTACCCTCTATTTTTTACATCCTCGCCCTGCTGTTTTTGAGTTATTGCTCCAAAAACAACAATGCCCTTTCAGCCCAAACCATTATAGGTGAAGTACAATTGCCAAAAAAAATAAACGAAACCTCTGGATTAGAATTTTTCAATCAGCACTTTCTCACCCACAATGACTCAGGAGGTTCGCCCACACTCTATGCGTTTAATCAAAGGGGGGAAATATTGCAAGAATACAATATCGCCGATGCTGAAAACAACGACTGGGAGGACATCACAAAAGATGAAAATTTTATATACATCTCAGACAGTGGAAACAACCGGGGAAACAGAAAAAATCTGAATATCCTGATCGTCAATCCTGACAATGATTTTGAAAAAGTAGGGAGCATTGCTTTCCGTTATCGTGACCAAGAAAATTTTGATAAGAAAAAGCGACATCCCTATGATGCTGAGGCTCTTATCGCTACTCCAAAGACCCTGGTTTTGTTTTCCAAAAACAGATCCACCGAAACTACCGAATTGTACTCCATTCCCAAAATGAGTGGAAATTACATACTGAGTCCATTAAAATCTTTTGATTTGCAATCCCTTATCACCGGCGGCGATTACAACCACACACTGCAAATGGCTGCACTGGTCGGCTACAACTTCGGTGGAGAACAATTCTTATATACCCTCTCTGGCTTCAATTTGGAGTCGATGGATCAAGTTCAAGTTCAAAAATATCGACTACCGCTGGATGGAAAACAAATTGAAGCCATCAAAATCATCGATCAAAACACCTTTTGGATTACCAGTGAAGACGAGGGCATTGGCTATCCAATCCTCTATAAAATCAAGATCTGAGGGACTATTGTCCCACCAAATAAGTTTCGATACGCTCAAATATTTTTTTGGAATCAAATTGATCGCTAACAAAAGTTTTGCCAGCTTTACCCATGGCTTTTCTCTTATCGGGCTGATCGTATAAATAGGCAATTTTATCGCAAAACGCTCTTACGTCATTGGGGGGGGTCAAAAAACCGCTTGCTTCGGATATTACCTCTCCGTTACTACTGACATCAAATGCAATAACGGGAAGTTCACACAAGGAAGCCTCGACAATCACATAGCCAAAACCCTCCCAGAGTGAGGGCAAAAGAAACACATCGGAAGACATCAATAAACGCTTGGGATTGTCCAAAAATCCCAAAAAACGAAACTGTTCCTCCAATTGATTTTCTTCCACTGCCAACTTGAGCAAGGACTCCTGAGCACCTTTTCCCCCAATCAAGATTTCAAAGGGAATTCCTTTTTTCTTTAACGCCAATGCAACGGGAATCAAAAACTCAAAATTCTTTTGCGGCTCCAGACGACCCAAAGCCCCCAAAACCATAGAGGATTTATCCTTGGGTTGGATGGGTTCAAAACCCTTGTCCAAAAAGCCTTGAATTTCAATACCATTGGGGATCACTTTGATTTTATTGGGGTCTACCAATGAGGAACCGTTGGACAAAATGGCTCGCTTGGTGGCTTGTGAGTTGGTCAAAATCCCAGTAACCACCTTTCGGTAGAGGTATCGGTTAATGAAATAATTCCTGACGTTTCGATCACTCCCCCTTCTAAATATAATATTTTTTACCCCTGCTAATTTTGCTGCTATGCCCCCACACTTTAGATCACGAGAAAGATTCAAAACCAAGGTATCAATTTTTTGGGTTTTAAATACCTTGACCAATTTGGTCAAAACGAAAGGGTTGAGCACACTGAGGTTTTTTAAGACGATGTAAAAAACAGGGATTCCTTCTGCTTCAGCGCGATTTCCCAGAACGGCTCCTGGAAGGGTAATGATCATCACCCGATGACCTTTTTCTCTAAGGTACAGTGCGATGTCCAAGTGCCAACGCTCTCCTCCACCCCACTCGTTTACAGTATTAAAAAAACAAAATGATTTCAAGATTAATAAATATAGTATAAGTATAGAGGAAGGCAAAAAGGATCAATCCCTTTTTTGATAAATCTTGGTAAAATGATATTCAAAGACAGATTTTTTTTGAAAGATCAACTCCCAATTCTCAAGACTGTCAAGTACTTCGGTATTTCTGATATTGGTCAATAGGTAAGCATTGGGGGGTTGGGCCGCATATGCTTCAATTTCATCGGTATCATTGACCACTGGAAAGGTCCTTTGGTAATTGAACGGAAAAGCAGGATCCATGCGCTGATAAACAAAAAAGTCTTGATTTTTTCCTAATAATTTTGTGGCTTGACTCACTGGATTGATTTCGTTCAATTGGGGGTAAATGTAGCCAAAGAGCAGCATTGTCAGTATCATCCAACCAAAACCTAGGGTATAAAACCATTGTTTGTGTTTTTTGAATATCAAGAAAAGTGAAGCCAAAAGGCTAATTATCGTCGTTGGAACTAAGGCATATCCCGGGCAGGGGGAAATTGTTTTTGTCTAAAACCCTACCTTTGATAAGGTTGGTTTGAGCTTGAGTAACACCTATTGTAAAAAAAGCGGATAAGAATAAAAGATGTATTTTTTTCATGATAATATTTTAGGCAAAAGTAGATTTGGATTGAGGCCGTTCGGTTATCAGAATTTTATTGATTTGTTAATTCAAAATCATTATATGATTGCTTATTTAAACTGAATGTAAAGGCATTTTGAAAACCCAAACACCAAGTCAACAATGAAGCCGTCTTCCGACCCATCGCAGATGAAAAAAAAAGAAATGAAGGTATTAATCATCCAACAAAAAATGATTGGGGATGTACTGATCAGTACTTTGTTGTGCAAAAATCTCAAGTTGTGGAACCCTAAAATCCATATTGATTTTGTAGCCAATCGACACACCTTGGATGTTATTCGTCATAACCCCTACATAGATGAAATCATCATTTTTGAGGATCATTTCAAAAAAGATAAGATGGGACTTTTCCGCTTTTTGCTTCAAGGTCGAAAGCTCAAATATGATTATATCATTGATGCCTATGGAAAACTGGAAAGCCTGTTGATCTGCCTGTTCACGCCCGCCACCCTAAAAATAGGCTATAAAAAAATCCATACCTCCTTGATTTATGACAAATGCATCAAAATTTTGAAAGTTCAAGAGGATGGCCTCCAATTGTCTATTAAAAATAGGCTACGATTGTTAGAGCCTATAATGGGAAAACATCCTAAGAATAGCGAAGTAGAAATTCATCTCAGTCCAGAGGAAATATCAGCCGCAAGAAAAAAAATGGATCACATTTTGGGGAAAGGAAAGGAAGCCATAATGGTATCGGCCATAGGTAGCAGTAGCAATAAAACCTACCCATTTGACTATTTGGCGCAACTAATGGATCTGGCTTTTGAGACGGCCAAACTGCCTTTTATTCTCAACTATCGCCCCGATCAAGAAGGTCAGATCAACCAATTGATGGAAAAACTTCAACCAGTCACCAGAAAAGCAGTTTTTAAGGCCCTTACCCCCGATTCACTTCGCGATTATATGGCAACCGTTTACCATTGTAAAGCCGCTGTTGGCAATGAAGGAGGAGCCATCAATATTGCCAAAGGCTTCGACAAACCCACTTTTGCCATTTTTTCACCCTTGATTGATCCCTCTGGATGGCATACCGAGATTCCAAATAAATGTACAGCCGTAAGCCTCAAGGCATTTTATCCGGATACAATAAATCACTTGAAACACCAAAAACTTGCAAAAGACAGGCAGAAACTCCATAAATTGTACAGTAGGTTAAAACCTGAGCTGTTCCAAAAGCAATGGATTGACTTTTTTAAAAGACTTTGAACAAGGTCTAATTAATTTAGTAAGTAGTTTGAGGCTTTTTTTCTAAAAAAATCAAAAAATCTTCATAATTAGAGCGGCTTAGGTCGTTGGATTTAAAAATTTTGGAATTAGTTTTGGGTATTGATTCATTCTTTGAATTGATTTATGGTTAATACTAGGGCACCTTTTATTTGGTGCCCTTTTTTTGAATTTTAACTTCCATTTAACCTCTCTTTATTAATTATTTAACAATTCAATGACTACTTTTACTACAAGGCTTTAATAAGCTTCATTTTTGTTTGTTTAATTGGTTTAACCCGTCATTTTTTAGGTAATACTTGGCGGGTTTTTTTATTGGGTAGATTTAATTACTGGGAGATCTCGTATTCAAATTCCCAATTGGGATCATCCAATCGGTTGATAATATAAGAAATGGTAATTTCTTCACCCTTGGCAATGGGTACTAGCGCCTGAATCCGAATGTGACTCAGCTTTCCCATCTGTTGATCTTCTTCTGAAACGATAGCTTTGCAATTCGGAATTTCGTGATGATTGATAAAACCCCCTAAAGGTAATCGAATGTATCCATCTGGAAAGCGTTTGTCAAAAATATGGGAAATCCCCAAATCAAAGCCCTTTGGTAAATCTCGGGTAGCAAATACCCCAAGCCCCTCAATTTTGCTTTCTTTAATGGTCAAAAATTCGGGCAACGGACGCCAATTCGTCTTTTTTATCATTGCACACTCATTTATATATCAGATTGTCTTCTGTTCTTTTCGACGGTGTTTTTCCAGCTTTTACTTACAGTAAAATTACCCAAATAAACTTGTTATCCATACATCAAAAGATCATTTTTAATCCATTGAATCTGAATGTTTAATACTGCTTTAAGATGGATCTCAAAACAGGCTCGTAGGCATCGGCATAACGTACCATGCCGAGATCGTTGGGGTGAGAACCATCGGTGGCCGCCTCTCCGTCTTCACCCAAGAGATAATCACCATCCAAGTAATAGAGATTTCCAATCCCTGCATTCATTAATGCAACATAGGCTTTTTTGAGTGCCATTCTGCTTTTTTGGTGATGGATTTTTCTTTTGGGAAAAAACGAAGTGTTGGTAAAGCTTCGATCCTCAACCAAAAGTATGGGGGTATTGTCGTGGGACGCCCTGATTTTTTTAACCAGTGGAACTGCTCGTTCTGAAACAGTAGTTTCATTCATGTTGGGGAGACAATCAATTACGTAGGCACAAGGGTCTAACTCTGACAATAGCGAGGCAACTTCTATTTCCATCCGTCCGTTGCCGGAAAAACCAAGGTTGATGGTGGGTCGTCTTAGCCTTCTCCCCAGTATGGCAGGAAAAGCCATCCCAGGCCTTGAGGCACAAGCGCCGTGCATGATCGAGGTGCCATAAAACAGAATGGGACGCTCCTGTCGTGGAGCCAGTGGGGAAAAATTACTCCCTTTAGGAACCCCTACTTCCAAATCATCAATTCCATTATACAATGGCAAATAAAGGGTATATCGTCGTGTTCCTGGACTTAAACCTTCAGCGATGGCAGTATCCATCTTTTGCTTGTCGGGCTTAACAACAGCTACCCATCGGTCGATCCCCTGGCCATTCTCTGCATAGAGGTCCAAACCACTCACTCCAGTGGCAGGCATATGAGGCATTGCTAACCTTTCAGAGTATAGCTTATAACGAACATAGATATTGGGCGAATCACTGACAAAACGCATACACATCCCCGCCGAATGGCGCGACAAATTCCATACGGGATCCCTTACCACACCTTCCGCTTTCGAGGGCAAACGATCAAAAAAACGCTTGGTGTTTGTCCAACCCTTTCCCTCAACCCCAATTTCCTTGACGTCAAACCAATTGATCTCTTCAAGGGTCACTAGGGTGGATTGAGCAAACAAGCTCGGGGCGAGACCCATGCTGATGGCACCGCCAATGAGTTGGGTGGTAAATTGACGTCGGTTGTAGTTTTGTCTTTTCATGATTTGACATTTTGTGTTTTAAACAACTATGCAATACAATATACAATGAATTATTCTATTGAATGGACTTTTCGGCAGTAGCGCCATTGGATTTTCCACTGAACAAAGCCACAAAAAGACTCCCATAAAGTGAATGAACCAAACTGGAGATGGCGGCGGGTATGGCCACTGCAGGATTGACGAAGTTTTCTTTGGCCAATACCACTCCCAAACCTGAATTTTGCATTCCCACCTCCACCGAAATCGTACGGCTTACTGCTTCATCTTTCAGTAAAATTTTACTCAAAAAATAGCCTAAAAGGAATCCGATCAAATGTAAAATCATGATGGAAAAAATCAATGATAATCCCGAACTGAGAATGATTTCTTTCCCCTGACCGATAATACTGGCTACAATTAGTGTAATCAGAATCACTGCCAATGAGGGTGAATAAAACTGGATCTTTTGAGTGTGATGCGTCAATCGTGCATTGAGGAAAACACCCAATACAACAGGAACCAAAATCACCTTAAGGGTACTGTAAAACAGCCCCACCGCATTCACTTCTATTTCATTGCCGGAGAGACTGCTGGTCAACAAAGGGGTCATCACGATGGCTGCCATAGTGGAGAGTGCTGTCAAGCTAACAGAAAGTGCCAAGTTGGAACGCGACAGATATACAATAACATTAGAGGCTGTCCCTCCAGGACAACTAGAAACCAGGGTCAAACCAACAGCAAAAAAAGGGGGTAGATCAAATAAAATACCCAAAAGCCAGCCAAAAAAAGGCATCACCGAAAATTGAAGCAATAAACCAGTAAGCACCCATTTGGGCGTTTGGGTTACCCGACGAAAATCCTCCAACCTCAGGCTAAGCCCCATTCCTAGCATGATGCCCCCCAAACCAAGGGTAATCCATTGTCCCGAAAACCATGTAAAAATAGGGGGATGGTACAAGGCCAAGCAAGAGGCTGATAAAACAATCCAAGGAAAAGCCCCTGGTATGTATCTAAAAATATTCAAGGATTATTGTGTTCTGGAAGTCCATATCTCGTGGAATGGGTCTCCTTTACTGCTAAAACCCTTGTGATACCAATCCGCTCCTTTCCTTTGATACTCAAAATCCAATGCGATCCCTACCTTGCTGTTATCCCTTGAAAAATAATCTATGTTTTCGGTATAGGTTCCATCAGATGCAGTGTATCTGCCACCGCCTGTTCCATAAAAGGAAAAAGTAGCTGTATCATATGCAATCCATTGGAAATAGCCCGCTAACAGTATTTTCATTGTTTTTCTGGGCCGTTCGGTATCTCTTCTCCGTTCTTGATCTCCCATAACCCGTCCGGCCATCAACCATTTACCATTTAGGGGTAATGCCTTTTCGGAGACCCTCTTCCAATGATCTGTTTTTTCAATCACAATATTTTTTAGGCTGTCTTTGGGAAAATTGGAATTGAACTCCAAATCAACCACCAATTGATCTCCCTTTTTTTGGTAAAACCCTCCCACGGTTTTGATAAATTGATTGGAGTTGGTGGTAAATTGTGTTTCTACATAATAAACTTCATCCATCAAAATACGGTGATTGATTGATTGTCCATTTTCAAAAGTTTGATAGGAGAAAACTTGTCCCAAGGCAACTTGATGAATGAGAGAGAATAGTGCAGAAAAAGTAAAGATGTTATTTTTCATTATGGGATTTTTGATAAAATTGGACATTACAAAAGCTCAAACGTCATTAAATTTATTAAATTGAAATTAATTTAACCTCAATATTTATATGAAAAAATTTAACCTCAGCCTTTTCTTCATCCTATGGATGGGCTGTCTGTTCATTTACGGACAGAAAGTAGCTTTTGAAGAATACGATCTCGATAACGGGCTTCATGTGATTCTTCATCAAGACAATTCCGTACCCATTGTAACTACCTCCGTATTGTACCATGTGGGGTCAAAAGACGAAAATCCGGAGAGAACTGGTTTTGCTCATTTTTTTGAACACCTTTTGTTTGAAGGGACCCAAAACATTCCCAAAGGAAAATGGTTCAGTCTCGTCACTGGTAATGGTGGTTCCAACAATGCCTACACCACGGATGATTTTACCTACTACTATGAGAATTTTCCTTCAAACAATCTGAAACTTGGACTTTGGATGGAATCGGAACGTATGCTCCACCCCATCATAGACCAAGGGGGAGTGGACACCCAAAACGAAGTGGTCAAAGAGGAAAAACGCATGCGTTACGACAACAGTCCCTATGGTAAATGGAACGAGGAGGTAAAGTCCTATTTGTACAAAGTTCACCCCTACCGCCAGACCACCATCGGTAAAATGGAACATTTGGATGCTGCTACACTGGAGGAATTTATGGCCTTCAACAAAAAATATTATATCCCCAACAATGCTGTATTGACTGTGGCTGGAGATATTGACATTCCTCAGACCAAAAAATGGATCGACGATTATTTTGGCTCCATTCCCAAGGGACCAGAAATTGTAAGAAAATTTCCAAAAGAAAATCCCATCACAGCAACCATCAAGGCAGAAGCCTTTGATTCGAATATTCAAATTCCCGCTATTTTTTTGGCCTACAGAACACCAGGGCGAAATTCTAGGGATGCCCGGGTATTGGATGTCATCTCTACCTACCTCAGCCAAGGAAAAAGCTCCAAGCTTTACAAAAAATTGGTGGACGATCAAAAGATGTCTCTTCAAGTCGCAGCCTTTAATATGAATGATGAGGACTACAGTACCTATGTCATTTTAAGCTTGCCCCTGGGCGAAACCCAGCTTGAAACTTTGGTTACTGAAATCGATGAGGAGGTCGAAAAAATTCAAAAAGAACTGATCTCCGAAAAAGACTACCAAAAGCTACAAAATCAGTTTGAAAGTGATTTTGTAAGTTCCAATGCTACCATCGAAGGGGTGGCCAATTCACTGGCGGAATACTATGTTTTTTACGATGGTGACACCAACCTCATCAACAAAGAATTGGATCTCTACAAATCCATTACCCGTGAGGAAATCAGAACCGTAGCTCAAAAATACCTCAGTCCCAACCAACGATTGGAGTTACGCTATCTCCCCGAACCACAAAAAGAAGAAAAATGAAAAAAGCCCTTATACTATTGACCAGTGTTGCCTTTTTTGGCCTCACCCAAGCACAAGTGGACCGATCCGTTCAGCCCCAATCGGGGCCTGCTCCCGAAATTAACTTCGGTACCCCCCAAGAACACCAATTCAAAAACGGGCTGACCTTGATGGTCGTTGAAAATCACAAATTGCCTCAAGTTTCTGTTTCCCTCAGGGTAGACAATCCCCTTTATGTAGAGGGTGAAAAAAAAGGCTTATCAGGACTCTTGAGCAGTATGATGGGAAAAGGATCAAAAAACATCCCCAAAGATGATTTTGATGAGGAAGTCGATTTTATGGGAGCAAGTTTAAGTGTAAGTTCAGAAGGAGCCTATGCCAATTCATTAAAACGCTATTTTCCAAGGGTCTTTGAGATGATGGCCGATGCTA